>FXBF010000623.1_pt1 | contig 12237 bp, 12 predicted proteins | sample 5335321 | NCBI WGS metagenome assembly FXBF01 (sample SAMEA103928391, study PRJEB20085) | sediment metagenome | isolation source: sediment | reverse complement strand
TCTTAATATAATGCACTCAAGGAAATTCTAGATAAGATATGCCTACTTATGATATCAACTGCCTGGCGTGCCCGCGTCTGGCGAGCCATCTGAATCGTATCCGGGACCAGTATCCCAGTTACTTCGCCCGGCCGGTGGCGCCATTCGGCGACCCGGATGCCCGCTTATTGATCGTCGGTCTGGCGCCGGGTATGCACGGGGCAAATCGTAGTGGCCGGCCTTTTACCGGTGATTATGCCGGTATTCTGCTTTATGCCACACTACATAAGTTCGGCTTTGCCAGTCTGCCTGAATCGCTATCCGTTAACGATGGCCTGACACTGGCAAACTGTCGTATCACCAATGCCGTCAAATGTCTCCCACCGGAAAATAAACCAATTGCGAAAGAAGTGAATACCTGTAACCGTTACCTCCAGGCAGAACTGGGAACACTACAAACCAACAGCCTGGTGTTGGCGCTCGGGACCGTAGCCCATAAATCTGTCATCCGTGCCTTTGGTCTTAAACAGAGTGATTACAAATTCGGCCACGGAAATCAGCACTGTCTCCCGAATAAATTAATGTTTTTGGACTCCTACCATTGCAGTCGTTATAACACCCAGACTGGACGTCTGACGAAAAAGATGTTTGAAGAAATATTTGAAGCTGCAACGCGTTTATTGAGCGCCTAAGCAGGAAAACTACTTTTTAAAAATATTTATTGCTAACAATGACTGACGCGCTTAAATCTCTGGTGAGTAATCTACCTGCGAGTCCAGGGGTTTATCAGATGCTGGATGCCGACAACCAGGTGTTGTATATCGGCAAAGCACGTAACCTGCAAAAACGTGTCAACAGTTACCTGCGAAGCAAGGGATTGAGCACGCGAACCCAGACTCTTATGCGCCAGGTCGAGGATATCGATGTCACTGTCACCCATACGGAGAGTGAGGCGCTCCTGCTTGAAAACAATCTCATTAAATCACTGCGGCCGCGATACAATATATTATTGCGCGATGATAAAAGCTATCCTTATATCTATTTGACAGGTGAACACCAATACCCACGGCTGAGTTTTTATCGTGGGGCACGCAAGGGCAAAGGCCGCTATTTTGGGCCCTATCCCAACACGTCCGCGGTTCGGGAGAGTCTCAATTTTCTGCAAAAAGTATTTCCAATCCGCCAGTGTGAAGACAGTTTCTTCAAGAACCGGTCACGCCCCTGTCTTCAATACCAGATCAAGCGCTGTTCGGCACCCTGTGTCGGGTTAATCAACGTTGACGATTACAATAAAGACGTCGAGTATGCCGTCATGTTTCTGGGGGGCAAAAGCCAGGAGCTAATTCATGATCTGGGCAAGGAAATGGAAGCGGCCTCGATGCAGCAGGATTATGAGTGTGCCGCCGATATACGCGACCGCATCAGTAGTCTCCAACGTTTACAGGAGAGGCAATTCATCACCCATGGCAATACAGATGCCGATATACTGGCGGTAACGACCCAACAGCAGCTCGCTTGTGTCTATCTGATTTTCATCCGTGGTGGTCGTAACCTGGGCAGCAAGACCTTTTTCCCCCAGGTCAGCGCGGGGACCGCTGCCGAAACGGTGTTGGCAGCATTCTTGTCACAGTATTATCTCGGGAAACCGATTCCCGCCCACATCTACCTCAATCTGGACGTGGCCGATCGCGAATTACTGGAAGCGGTATTCCAGCAGCAGGCAGAAAAAGAAGTGACCATTTCCACCATACACCGGGGTGCCCAGGCGCGCTGGATTGAAATGGCGAATGTCAATGCCGCTGACGCCTTGCGGCGGCGCCTGGCAAGTCAGTCCAATATGCAAAAGCGCTATGAAGCACTGCAAGAGGAATTGTTATTGGAGTCCATCCCTGAGAGGGTGGAGTGTTTTGATATAAGTCACACGGCGGGTGAGGCGACTGTGGCCAGTTGTGTCGTGTTTGACCGTAACGGGCCGGTCAAATCCGACTATCGACGCTTCAATATCAAGGATATTCAGGCCGGCGACGACTATGCCGCCATGGCGCAGGCGCTGACCCGTCGGTATCGCAAGATGAAAGAGGGCCAGGGGCGGCTGCCAGACCTGTTGCTGCTCGATGGCGGCAAAGGCCAGCTACACCGGGCCGAGGAGGTTATGGAGGAATTACAAATTGAAGGCGTTCGTCTGGTGGCCGTGGCCAAGGGCCGTGAACGTAAGCCCGGTCTCGAGCAACTGTTCCTGTCAGGTGACGATCAGGTTGCTATACTTGATCCGGACTCGCCGGCACTGCATCTAATCCAACAGATCCGTGATGAGGCCCACCGGTTCGCTATCACCGGGCATCGACAAAGACGGGGGAAGCGACGCCTTACATCCAGGCTGGTGGACATACCGGGGATCGGCAACAAGCGGCGTCAGGCCCTGTTGAGAAATTTCGGTGGTCTGCAGGAAGTCGAGCGCGCCGGTATTGATGATCTGGCCCGGGTGCCGGGCATCAGTGTGGATCTGGCCCGCAAGATCTATCATTTTTTCCATGAACAGGATATCTGACCGTGCTGTGGAGTCTGCCGAACATACTGACTTATGTCCGGATCATCCTGATCCCCTTGTTCGTGCTGGTCTATTACCTCCCGTACCAGTCCGCCAATATCGCGGCAATGTATATCTTCATCCTGGCCGCGGTCACCGATTGGCTTGATGGCTACTTTGCCCGCAAGCTAAATCAATTCTCCAGCTTCGGTGCCTTCCTCGACCCGGTGGCAGATAAACTGATGGTGGCGATCGCCCTGATGTTGTTGCTCGGCGATGTCCAAGCGCAGGCGCTGACCTGGAACCGGTATCTCTTTATTGTCGCCATCATGGTTATTATCGGTCGAGAGATCGCGATTTCAGCACTGCGTGAGTGGATGGCCACCATCGGGCAACGGCAAAATGTCGCCGTCTCCTACATCGGCAAGGCCAAGACCGCGGCGCAGATGACTGCTATCCCGTTCCTGTTGTTTCAGAAACCGTTCCTGGGACTGCCGATCTTTCATATCGGCGAGACCCTGTTATTTCTGGCGGCGATCCTGACGCTATTATCGATGTTTAACTATTTACGGGCCGCCTGGCCGGACCTGGTAGAGAAACACCCAAAATAGCCCGATTCCCATGCATTGCCAGTGCTTGACAGGTCCATACCCGGCTTTACAATACGGCCCCTCTTATGCGGGAATAGCTCAGTTGGTAGAGTACAACCTTGCCAAGGTTGGGGTCGCGAGTTCGAGTCTCGTTTCCCGCTCCAGATCAAGAAAAGAGGAAAGAATGGGTGCTTCCCCCCTTTTTTCTTTATCCCTCAGGGCTGGGTGGCAGAGTGGTTATGCACCGGACTGCAAATCCGTGTACCTCGGTTCGATTCCGGGCCCAGCCTCCATTTCAATTTAAGATTCCATTGATTACACTCGCCTTTGATCGCCCGGGTGGCGAAATTGGTAGACGCAAGGGACTTAAAATCCCTCGGTGGTAACACCGTGCCGGTTCGACTCCGGCCCCGGGCACCAATAAAGTAAGTTAGAATAGGCACTATGATTATTTATGATTTGAAATGCATTGTCGGCCATCAATTTGAGGGCTGGTTCGGCAATCCCGATGACTTCAAGCAACAAGCGGCGAAGCAACAGATCGCTTGTCCGGTCTGTGACAGTATCGAGGTAGAGAAGCTGCCTACTGCCAGCCGCGTCAATACCTTACCGGCTGCCGATAGAACACATGAACCGAATCAAGGCGACTTGGTAAACCGCGAGCAGCTGAAGAGTCTTCACAAATACATCGAAGAGAATTTTGATAATGTCGGCACTGAGTTTGCCGAGGAGGTCAGGCGGATACACTACGGCGAGACTGGGGCCCGTAATATTAACGGTGAAGCCACACAACAGGAAGTTCAAGAACTTAGCGAGGAAGGAATTTATACATTTCCCATCCCAGGCGTTCAGGTAGATAAAGATAAGTTAAATTAAAGTCAGTGTGAATCGCGGTGCTCACATTGTCTTTTAATCAAATGATCAAGACAGACTCGAACAACATCCTGCTGGCCGATTAATTCGCTGATTCAATCGCTTTTGTCAGAGTCGACATAGTTGTATAGCAATGGGGGGAGAAGCGAATATTTCCGCCACGCAAGGCACATATGACGTCGTTGGCGATAAGGCGCCGATAGACTGTTTCTGCGGAATCCCGGTTGTGGGCAAAGGCAACGATGCCGGCGTAACGGTTAAGGGCCTGATTGCTGACCAGTGTCAACGAGGGTGCATCGTTGATGGCCTGGAACAGATACTCGGATCGTTCCAGCACCCGCTGTTCAATTATATCGATACCGATCTCGAGCAGCAGTGACAAACTGGCATGCAGGGCATGGATCCCGAGCATATTCGGACTGCCGCATTCGAACCGCTGGCTGGAGTTTGCCGGTTGCCAGGCACGTCGATCAAAATCAAGTGGGTCGGTGACCATATGCCATCCGAATTGGCGCAGACGCAGACACTCGCGCCACTGTGGTGAACAATAAAACAGGGCAATGCCCTCCGGTCCCAACAACCACTTATGGGCATCGGCCATGAGGAAATCGATGTGCATGGCCTGGACATCATGCCTGAAGACACCGAGTCCCTGGATGGCGTCGACACAAAAAGCGATCCCACGTTCATGGCACTGCTGACCAAGCTGGGTCAGATCAAGCCGCAGGCCGCTGGCATATTGCACCGAACTGATCGATAGTAAACGACTGCGTTCATCGGCGGCTGCCATGAGGGCTGCCTCCGGGCTATCGCCAGATGCCAGGTTTACCTCCCGGACTGCGACGCCGTATTCGGCCAGGGACTCCCAGACGATACGGTTGGAGGGAAATTCCTCGTTACTGATGATGACATTATCACCGGTCTCCCAAGGAAAGCCGTGGGCCACGACCGACAGGGCCTCGGAGGTATTTTTCTGCAAGGCAATGTCGGTGCTATCCGGGGCGTTGATCAGTTTGGTACACTGTTGCCGCACTGCCAGTTCCATTTGCACCCATTTGGCATAGTCCCTGGCCCCATAGTTAACACATTCTTCGGCAAACCGGGCCACCGCCTCGGCGGTGCGCCTGGGCCAAGGGGCGACCGCAGCGTGATTGAGGTAGCAGAGCTTGTCCTCGACCGGGAATTCTGCCGCCAGCAATTGATCGATATCAGCCATTCGCTGGAGTATGCCATTAACGCAACGGCTTTGTCCGGTCAGTTGCCTAAGAACAACGATAGCCCACCCGGATCACATAGGGGTAGACGACTGTATTCAGTTTATGGGTTACCCGGAAAAATATCTATCGGTGGGAGTGGCGACGTCAAACCGTCCGCTGTCAGGTGTTGCGGTATTATCTATTAAACTGATCTCATAATTAATGTTGTTATGGTCAAAACGGACACTGTTATCACGATTTGTATCCAGTTTCTTGACTATTTTGCCGGCGGCATTAATGACGAGCAGTTCTTGCTTCGATGGTTTCTTTGCTTCAGTTCGTAATAGAGCCCAAAACAGTTTGCCATCATCGGTCAGGCCAAACAGGCTTGCCCGGCTATGTTCGATCGTTGTTAGCAGGGCGCCGTTTTTATCCAGCAAAAAACTCTTTTTGAGGATGTAATAATTGTCCTTTTGCCCTAGCAGAATTCTTTCGTTGTTTTCCGAAATCAGTACCTGGCCACGAAAGTGGAAAGGATCATTTAATTGTATCCCCTGATAATCATAAACCGTGACCTGGCTCCTGCCGCCTTCAAAAAAGTTCATGTACTTGCTGACAATCACCCGTTTCCAGCCTTTGACCAATGTGACCTGCTCACGGTAGTAGATCGGTTCGCTACGCCGATAGGCATCGATCGCCTTTTTGTGAACTCGGTAATAGGACTTGTATGCGAGGCTCTTGCCGCCTAGGAAGCTGATTTTGCCAGCTTTTATTTGCGGGGTTTCATCGGCGCTGGCTGGCGGGATACAGGAAAAGGCCAAGACAAGAATTACAAAGCGGAAATAAACAAGGCCGACAGGCCTATCGTGGGTCATCGATCGATTACGGGATTTTAGGTGTCAGTTTAAACGGCCTGTCAGATGTTGCTCCATAGCCGCTACCTCCTGGGGGCCGCCTTGATGATAACAGCTTAGTATGCGCTGACAGATATCGCCCCAGCGCTGCTGCCCCGGTTTGCTCAGCTCAGACAAGAGACTGATATCCTGGTGCTCGGCCCACTGCTGATAGACAGTCATGGCCTCGGGGAAGAGCGATCGGCGTAGTCCGTTAAGGTTGGCAAAATAGAAGTGCAAGGAAGGAATCGCCTCGCGATTAATTAAAGTCGGTAATGTCGACAGAGAGTCGGCGTAGTTATCGCGGGCGGCCCGCAACATGTGTTCCAGCCGGGGTTGATCGATGTCGATCAGCATCTGTTCCCATGCCGGTCCCAGCCGGCGGCCGGCCTCGATTTCGCCGAGTTCATGCAGGATCATGGTCTCGGTCTCCTGTTCGGTAATGTGGTCAAGCAGTTGGTCGATATTGTCCAACCCGCCATAGGCATCGATAGCGCGGGCCATGGGGGTGTCGGCCTGTTGTTTCCAGCGCCATTCCTCAATCTTTTCCCAGACAAAACGGCGTACGGATTCTTGCCGGACAAAGATATTGTTACCGGCCAGCATGGCCGGGGGTGCCACCAGATCACGGGCATATTCACAGGATGAAATATAAATATTTATGCCATCGCGGACTAACTTACGGCTCAGTTCACCAAGAAAGAAAAGCGGTTTTGCATAGATCCCATAGCCGCTACTGTAGATATAACCGCGTGGTTCGAGCTCAAGATTGATGCTGTCGGCATCGAAAGGGTCGGTATCATTGTCCCCCAGGGGCAGGGGGGCGTAATCCTTGGTTTCGAGCCCCTCCCAGACCTGCTCCCGTTCCACCAACCAGTTGCCGACCTCATCTTTGGGTAGGTCACAGGAATAGGGAATGTCATACTCCCAGCGGAAGAATTCGCGCATTTTCAGGAGAAATATACACATCGTGTAATTGCCGGCATAACGGGCATCGGAGATGTTGCAATTACGCTGGACGGTGTTGACGAGAGCACCGAAATTCATAAGGGTTAACTCCTGCGACTTTAACTAAATTAGCATGTCTGCGACCTGTGATCCACGCCTTACGGTAGAGATAGGTCCTAATCCAGCATGGTAATAGGGGTTTTCTGATCCGTTGGTGACCGTTATGATAGCGCCGCCGACATCAAGCAAGCCACGAGGGTTCGTTACAGATTTAACATGGCACTCCGTCTACGCACAAAATGGCACCAGACCAAGCGGGTCCGCAAGGGCAAGGCCAATCGCGCCCAACCGAAAACCCTGGCAGACCGCGGCGGGGTGGTCGGTTTTAATATCTGGAAGATCGCCCTGCAGACCTTCAAGAATATGGAAAAAGAGGAGTTCCGTTTTGCCAGCGATGAACAGGCGATCGCGACACTGACGGAGATTATTGCCTTCCTGGTCCAGATCGTCGATCGTATGGTCTATCAGCAGCTCGATGAAGCCGAGCGGGGAGAGCTAATTAATATTATAGGTATCCACCTGGCAAAGACGATGGAAACGAACATGAAGGATCTGTTCGGGCCGGGTGAGTATCGTCAGGCCTTTATCGATACCCTTAATCAGCGTTTTGCCGACTATGCCGAGTGTGAGTACACGGCGGAAGGACCGGGTTATGCTTTCAAACGCTATCTGGCTGACAAGATCTCCGATATCCTGGCACAGACTGATAACAAATGGGTTGTTGAGCATGTGATGGAGATCGAACTGCCGGAGGCCGTGAAGAGTCTGCAACGACTGGTCCGCAGTTCCCTGGGCATTCAATAACTACTCTCTGGCGGATGTGGCCCCCGGTAATGGTAAACTAGTGTTTTTATATTAAGTCAATCACCGAATATGGCAATGGAAGAAATTAATCAGCTGTTGAAGAACATCGAAGACCTGCAACACCGCTCCCAGTTACTTCGGGGGTATCTTTGACTTTGACGCCAAACAAGAACGCCTGACCGAAGTCCAGCGCGAACTGGAACAACCCGATATCTGGTCGAACCCCGAGTACGCCGAATCACTCGGTCGTGAGCGCGCCCGTCTGGAAACCGAGGTCGGTGTCCTTAAACGCATGGCCAGCGGACTGGATGAGGCCCGTGAGCTCGTGGAAATGGCACAACTAGAGCAGGATGCCTCGCTTTTGCAGGCAGTCAGCAGCGATCTCCAAGAGCTCGAGGAGGGCCTGGCAAAAATCGAATTCCGGCGGATGTTTTCCAGCGAGAATGATGCCGCCCATGCCTTTGTCGATATTCAATCGGGTTCCGGCGGTACCGAGGCCCAGGACTGGGCCAATATGCTATTGCGGATGTACCTACGCTGGGGGGAGCGCCGGGAATTCAAGACCGAACTGATCGAGGTCACGCCGGGGGAGGTCGCCGGCATTAAAAGCGCCACCATCAAGTTCAGCGGCGAGTATGCCTTTGGCTATCTCCGGACTGAGACCGGTGTCCACCGGCTGGTGCGGAAATCGCCGTTTGATTCCGGCAATCGCCGCCATACTTCCTTCGCTTCGGTGTTTGTTTACCCGGAAATAGATGATACTGTCGAGATCGATATCAATCCGGCGGACCTGCGGATCGATACCTACCGCGCCAGCGGCGCCGGTGGCCAGCATGTAAACCGGACCGATTCGGCAGTGCGCATTACCCACCTGCCGACAGGAATTGTTGTCCAGTGCCAGAACGACCGCTCCCAGCACAAGAACAAGGCCGCGGCCATGAAGATGTTGAAGGCACGCCTGTACGAGGCCGAGATGTTGAAACGCCGGCAGGCGCAGCAGGAGGTCGAAGCAGGCAAGGCCGACATCGGCTGGGGCAGCCAGATCCGCTCCTATGTCCTCGACCAGTCGCGGATCAAGGATCTGCGCACCGGGGTCGAGACCGGCAATACCCAGGCGGTGCTCGACGGGGACATCGATACCTTTATTGAGGCCAGCTTGAAAAGTGGCCTGTAAAATTTGGTGTGGTAAAGCGAGACACAGCAGACGGACAGCCACCCAGACTAGTCAACGTTTATCGAAAGGAGGTAAACATAGTGCGTAAGATTAAAATCGCAATTATCGGCGTCGGGAACTGTGCCAGTTCTCTGATTCAGGGTATTCACTATTACCAAGGGGAAAATCTGGAAGATGCCATCGGTTTGATGCATTGGGAAATCGGCGGCTACCAACCCGGGGATATCGAGGTCGTTGCGGCCTTTGACATCGATCGACGCAAAGTGGGCAGGGACGTGAATGAAGCGATTTTTGCCCTGCCCAACTGCACAACAGTTTTCTGTGCCGATCTCCCCCACGCAGGGGTGGCCGTACGCATGGGTAAGATTCTGGACGGATTTTCCGACCACATGAGGCATTACGACGAGAAGCGCTCCTTTGTTCTGGCCAATGACGCGGAACTGGACAAGGAAGAAATTATCAAGGTGCTCCGGGAATCTGGTACGGAAATCCTGTTGAATTATCTTCCTGTGGGCTCCGAGGAAGCGACCCGGTTCTATGCCGATTGCGCATTGGAAGCGGGTGTTGCTTTCGTTAACAACATTCCGGTTTTCATCGCCAGTAATCCGGACTGGGCCAAACGCTTCGAAGAAAAGAATATCCCTATTATCGGGGATGACATCAAGGCCCAGTTGGGGGCGACCATCACCCATCGTATGCTGACCGATCTGTTCGCCAAGCGTGGCGTCAAATTGGAGCGTACCTACCAGCTCAATACCGGTGGCAACACCGATTTTCTCAATATGCTAGATCGCTCGCGCCTGGCCTCCAAAAAAGAGTCCAAGACCGAGGCGGTGCAGGCCGTGGCCGCTGAGCGTCTGGCTGATGACAACATCCACGTCGGACCCAGTGATTACGTGCCCTGGCAGAACGACAACAAGCTTTGCTTTATCCGTATGGAAGGTAAGTTGTTCGGAGATGTCCCCATGAATCTTGAGCTGCGTCTATCTGTAGAGGATTCGCCCAACTCGGCGGGGGTGACTATCGACGCTATCCGCTGCGCCAAACTGGCCTTGGACCGGGGGCAGGGCGGTATTCTGGAGGCGCCTTCGGCCTATTTTTGCAAACATCCGCCTCGTCAGTTTACCGACGACCAGGCCTACCGTATGACCGAGGCCTTTATCGAAAACAAACGAGGGGAGGCGCATGAAGTGTCTGATCATCGCCGCCGGCCAGGGCAGCCGGCTGCGGCATAAAGGTGACAGTAAACCCCTCACCCCCCTTCTGGGCATCCCGCTGATAGAACGTGTCATCCGCTCCGCTACTGAGGCCGGGGCGGATGAGTTCTATGTCGTTACTGGTTACCTCGGTGACCGCGTTCGGGAATTTCTGGAGCGCCTGGCTGGCCGCTTGGGGGTTGGTATTACTCCCATCGCCAATGAGGCGTGGGAACAGGGAAACGGCCTGTCGGTGCTGGCGGCGCGGGAACATCTAAACGAACCCTTCTTACTGTTAATGGCGGATCACTTGTTTGATCCCTCCCTCACCCGCAAGTTGGTGGAATTTTCACTGGCTGGCGATGAAATTGTCCTCGGGGTGGATAAGGATATCCACAATCCCTGTGTTGACCTGGAAGATGTGACCCGGGTAGAGGCCGCGGACGGCAAGGTCCGCGATATTGGCAAGGGTTTGACGGACTATAATGGTTTCGATACTGGTATTTTCCTGTGTACCCCTGCCATTTTCGATGCCTTGGCGCGTTGTGCCAAGGAGACCGGCGACACCACCCTGTCGGCTGCAGTGCGAATCATGGCCACCGAAGGCCGGGTCAGGGCGGTGGAAGTCCATGAATTCTGGATCGATGTGGATGATCCCGCGGCCTTCCGGCGGGCGGAGAATATCTTCTTGGCCCATTTGCGGGACAAGCCCAACGATGGTCCGATAGCGCGTTATCTCAACCGGCCCATTTCAATCATGATATCCCGGCGACTGGCTAACACTTCGATCACCCCCAATCAAATCTCGCTGTTCTCCTTCCTTTGTTCCATGCTGGCCGCCGGACTGTTTGCCCTGGGGGTTTATCCGGCCCTGTTGCTGGGCGGCGTCCTGGCCCAGTTCGCCTCCATTGTCGACGGTTGCGACGGTGAAGTGGCGCGGCTTAAATACCTGAGCAGCGACTATGGCGGTTGGTTTGATGCGGTGTTGGACCGTTACGCCGACGCCTTTCTGCTCTTCGGCCTTACCTGGTACGCTTATATCAACAACCCGAATAACATTATCTTGTGGACCGGATTTATGGCGATTATCGGCTCTTTTATGTTGAGCTACACGGCAGATAAATACGACCATCGTATGCGCGAGCGGGTCAGTTTTGGCAAAGAGTTCCGTCTCGGCCGGGATGTCCGCGTTTTCCTTATCTTTCTTGGCGCTGTTACGAATCAGGTTTTATTGGTGCTGGGGTTGATTGCGTTGATCATGAATCTGGAAACCATCCGCCGCATAGTCGTTTGTCGAAACCATGTCTAGTATAGAATGCGCAAAAGCGAAAATTCGGGCGATTATCGCCGGTTCTAAAGTGCCCGAGGATCCACGACATGCCGAAAATACCCTGGAGTGGCTATTAAGATTAAATCCGACTGCCGGACCGGCATTGCAGATCGCGGCATTGGGGCATGACATCGATCGGGCCATAGCGGAGACCAAGATCCAGCGTGCGGACTTTGATGACTATGATGAGTTTAAGGTCGCCCATGCCCGACACGGCGCCGGAATACTGCGTCCGATCTTGGTGGGTTGCGGCGTAAGCCAGGATATCCTGGATGAAGCCTGTCGGCTGATGGTATTGCATGAGGTAGGTGGCGATCCCGATTCCGATTTACTGAAGGATGCGGACAGCATTTCCTATTTTGACGTTAATTTGCCGCTCTATTACCAGCGTGAAGGTAGGGAGGAAGCCAAGCGGCGGTGTTACTGGGGCTATCGGCGACTGTCGGAGCAGAGGAGGGGGATTGTTGAAAATATGGTCTACCCGAATGAATCACTAACCCAATTATTGAAGGAAGCAATTCAGGAAACCAAGTCGCGACACTAGTTTAAATTAAAGTAGTTTAGGATAAGTATCACTTAACTTATTAAATATAAATGAAAAAGATTGTCAATGAAGAACACAAACAAGTGGCCGAACGGCGGGCGAAGCTCGCGGCCCTGCGGGAAC
>FXBF010000622.1_pt1 | contig 12254 bp, 17 predicted proteins | sample 5335321 | NCBI WGS metagenome assembly FXBF01 (sample SAMEA103928391, study PRJEB20085) | sediment metagenome | isolation source: sediment | reverse complement strand
CGTTCACGGCAGCCCGCTTGGAGCGGTGCTTCCCCAGCTTCTTCGCCTGTTCAACTAGCTCGTCGTCGAGAGCTAGGTTCGTCGGCATGTGTTTCTCCACACAATAAATTACACGATAAGCTACACATCGCCGGGCGCATCGTCAAGCGGCTACCTGGTGAAAGGATTTGAGTTTCCCCTTGCTTTTTCCACGCAAATCAGACATAGTGTTACCACTTATAGACAAGTGGTAACAATTGGTCTGGAGCCAGAGATGAAAGAACGGCCTGAAGAAGTTTTCCGCAAGCACGGTGGCCAACTCCGCATGAGCGAGGCCATCGGACACGGCATGACACGCTATATGCTCTATTCGCTCAGGGACAAGGGTATCATAGAAGAGGTGAGCAGAGGTGTCTATCGACTGGCGGAACTGCCTCCAATCAGCAACCCCGATCTGGTCACGGTGAGCCTTCGCTTCCCACAAGCTGTCATCTGTCTCGTCTCCGCACTGGCCTATCACGACATCACGACTCAAGTCCCGCACGTTGTTTCCGTGGCGGTCCCCAGGACCTCACGGATGCCTAGGCTCGACTATCCCCCCATCCAGGCCCATAGATTCTCGGACGAAGCATACAAATCCGGCATTGAGGAGCATCGGATTGATGGAGTGCCCGTCAAAGTCTACAGCCGCGAGAAGACTCTGGCCGACTGCTTCAAGTTCCGCAACCAAATCGGAATGGACGTGGTGCTGGAAGCGCTGAAACTCTACAGGACCCGGAAGAAGTTTAACCCTGGTGAGCTGATCAAGTACGCCAAAATATGTCGGGTCGAAAAGGTGATGCGGCCATACCTGGAGGCAACAGTATGAAGTCTCCCGGTACGTGCCCGCGTCTGTCCGACAGCGCCTTCTCAACCGCGCAAAGAGCGATCGGAGACCATTCAACGAACTGCTTCAGTATTACGCCATGGAGCGCTTCCTATACCGCCTATCCCAATCTGCTCATGCTAGCCGCTTCATTCTCAAAGGCGCTTTGATGCTGAGAGTCTGGCGCTTGCCGGAGTTTCGTCCGACCATGGACATCGACATGCTGGGAAGAACGAGTAACGAGGAAGCCAGCATCGTCGCGCAGGTCCGAGACATCCTGGACGTGGACGTGGAAGCGGACGGACTCTCCTTCGATCCCGACTTCATCCAGGCCGAGCGGATCGCTGAAGCCGCAGATTACGATGGGATCAGGATTCGGTTCCGCGGTGCACTGGACTCTGCCAGGATCAACATGCGGATCGACATTGGCTTCGGCGACCTCGTGTATCCGGGGCCTGAAGAATTGGACCTTCCGACCACGCTGGATTCCGCTGCGCCACGATTGCTCTGCTACAGCCGGGAGAGCGTTATCGCGGAAAAGTTCGAAGCCATGGTCAAGCTGGGCATGCTGAACAGCCGAATGAAGGATTTCTACGACATCTGGTTGTTGTCTCGGCACTTCGATTTCGACGGAGCAGGGCTGGCCGAAGCCATCCGGTTGACCTTTGACCGGCGGGGCACGGCATTGCCCACGGAGATTGAGGCCTTCACGGAGTCGTTCATCGACGCGAAGCAGGTCCAGTGGACAGCCTATAGGAAAAGGCTACGGCAGGATCACGTTCCCTCCTCATTCAGGGAAATCATCGTTGCGGTGGATAGATTTGTCGCGCCTACCGTCAGGGCCCTTTCCTCCGGCAAGCCAGGTTCCGCGAACTGGACTGCACCAGGTCCATGGTCCCAGCCCGGAGGTTCCCCGGCAAGAAGAACGCCCTAAGGAAAGTCAGAGCATGAGAAACGGCGAGCGCTCGAGCACGAGTGAGCCGTCCTCCAGGCGCACCTCCACGGACCCGTACGCCTCGTTTTCGTAGGTGCCGGCGTAGTCGGCCAACGAGTGCGTCGGTCGGGTATCCGGCACCCGCTCCTCCTCCATCTTCGCCTGCCGTTCCCATGCCTCCGCCGCGAGCCCGTCGTAGAGCTCCTTCATCTCGGCGCTCCAGTCGCGCTGCGACTCGCCGTTGGCCCCTGCGCCCTTGACGAGCAAACCGTTAACACATATTATGTGGACACGTATTATGTGTTAGACACCGTACCTCTGCCGGGGATCGATGAACCTCACACTGGCCATCGATGACGAACTGGTGAGGGACGCGCGACAAGTTGCCAAGGCAATGGGGAAGAGCCTGAACCAGCTGGTCCGCGAGTACCTCGAGCAGGTCACGGGCCGGGATAGTCCCCGCGACGACGCAGAGGAGCTGCGTCGCCTGTCCGCGCAGGGTGGCGGGCGGTCGCGCGGCTGGTGCTTCGACCGGGATGAGGTGCATGAGCGTCCGTAGCTTCCTCGACACCAACATCCTCGTCTACACGGACGACCATGATGCTCCTGAGAAGCAGGCCCGATCGCTGGAGCTTCTCGAGCAGGCTCGCCAGGAGGGGTGGGGCGTGCTGTCTACTCAGGTGCTGCAGGAGTACTTCGCGGCTGCGACGCGCAAGCTCGGAGTTCCACCGGATATCGCGCGACGCAAGGTGGAGCTTTTCAGCCGGCTGGACCTAGTGATCATCGACCTCCAGGACATCCTGGCTGCGATCGACATCCACCGGCTGCACGGGACCGGCTTCTGGGATGCTCTCGTGATCCGTGCCGCGAGGACGGCCGGCTGTTCGATCCTGTTGACCGAGGACCTGCAGCATGGTCAACGGATCGACGGCCTGGAGATCGTCAATCCCTTCCGCACCGCGGGCGCTTGAAGTCCTTCGGCGTCAAGTCGAGGCCGACGACCACCATTAAGAGAACGACGACGGCTGGTATCGCGATATCGGCGATCCGGTTCATCGCTCCGCCTCACGCACGGGGCCCTGAACGGCCCGGGATCGTGGCCCGCACCGAATGCCGAGAGGCTCGGCAGCATACCACGCTCATAGTTTCGGGCACAATCGCCCCTGACTGAGTGGAGGCAACGCTGTAAGTTGTTGTGGGGCAATAGGCCGGGAGGGGATCGAACCCTCAACCTACGGATTAAGAGTCCGTTGCTCTGCCAGTTGAGCTACCGGCCTAAACGTCGAAGGAGTGGAAAAACTAGCGGGCCCGGCGCAGACGTCAATCCCTGAACTTCTGAAGCACTTCCGGCGGCGGCTCCGGAAAGCGGTCCGGATGAATAGCCCAGGCCAGCGCCTCCAACCCATCGATCAGGCGAGGGCCCGCCCGGGTGAAACAGGAGCCATCGCCGATGAAGACGCGGTCCAGGCGCTTCGCCACAAGCTCCCACCAACCGGGGCGCTCGCTGAACAGATGCATCTCGGAGCGAACCCGCTCTACGCTCATGTCCTCGCAGGCGAAGACCAGCACTTCGGTGTCACGCTGCCTCAGCTCCCGCCAGTGGAAGCGGGTCGGCGAGAGGCCGGCGGTGTTGAAGGCATCGATCCCTCCGGCGATCTCGATGAGCTGCGGTATCCAGTAGCCGCCCGAGAAGGAAGGATCGAGCCACTGGACGAAGCTCACGAGCCGGCGGGTGGCGCCGCTCGCAGCCCGTTCCACCGCCGTGATCCGCTCCCTCATCTCCTCTACAAGCTCGCACGCTTCCCCCATGTGCCCCACCGCGAATCCTACACGGCTGTGATCGTCGAGCACGTCGTCCAGGTGCTTCGGATAGAGGATCATCAGCTCCGGACGCGGGTTCAGCCCCTCGGCGATGGCGCGCGCCCCCTGCACCGACACCAGGGAGAAATCGCCCGGCCCCTGGGTGATCATCACGTTGGCCTGGCAGCCCCACATGGCGGTCTCGTCAAGCCGGTAGAGGCTGCCGAACTTGCGGTTGGTCTCGACCTTGTGCCTGTAGATCTCGGCGCTCGACATCTCGCTGGGGTCGAAGCGGGCTTTGGTGACCGCCTTTTGCTCTTTGACTTCCGGCGGGAAGTCGCAGGCGTGCGACACGCCGACGATCTCATCGCTGGCGCCGACTGCGAACGCTATCTCAGTCGCTGCCGGGAAGAGGCTGACGATCCGCATCACGGTTAGGGCTGAGCTCGAGGCCTAAAGCTCGGGCAGGGAGCGCTGCTGCCTTCCCGACTCCAGTTCGCGGCGGAAGCGCTCCGCCTCCAGAAGCCGGTTCACCTGGCGATCGATATCGTACACCACGTCCTCTAGCCGGGCCATGCGCAGCTCGACTTCTTCTTTGTCCGCCTTCAGCCCTTTGAGCTTGGCGTACTCGCGGATCAGCGGCCGCAGAACCACGTGAGTCGCCAGTGCCAGGCTGGGAACGCCGAGGACGAAGATGATGGCCAGAATACCTTCGATCTCCAACGTAGGGCCTCCGCTAAGGTAACACCCGCGCGCTTGCGCCCAAAACATAGGTACAAAGCCATTTCTAGGGTAGTCCCGCGCCCGGCGCACGGCCGCCTCCGCCCTACCAACCTTTTGCCTATTCCGGCTGTCCAACACCGATGACACACTGCTAGGGAGGAGTACGCCATGAATTCGAGGCTCCGCATTCTGCCAGCCGCACTGGCCGCACTGATCTGCGCTTCTGTCGGCGCTCCTGCAACCGCCACTGCCGCGCCACAGGCGCGAACCGTCCAGGACGATGACTGGTGCCGGCACGACCATGATGATGACGAAGAGCGCTACTGCGAAGTACGGGAGGCGACGTTGTCCGCCGACCGCAACGTCATCAAAGTGGACGCCGGACCCAACGGCGGTGTGCGCGTGGAAGGTTGGGACAAGAACGAGATCCTGGTACGCGCCAAGGTGTCGACGCACGCCAGATCCGAGTCCGACGCCCGCGCCATGGCGCAGGAGATCGAGCTCGACCTGGGCCAGATGATACGCGCGGAGGGCCCCCGCAGCGGCCGTGACGAAGGCTGGTCGGTCAGCTACCGGGTCTTCGTCCCCCATAACTCCAACCTCGATCTAAAGAGTGTGAACGGCGGGATCTCGATCGAGGAAGTGTCCGGTGAGATCGGGTTCCGCACCACGAACGGCGGTGTCCATCTGACCGGGCTCGCCGGAGACGTGAACGGCTCGACGACCAACGGTGGCGTCGAGATCGAGCTGACGGGCGACAGCTGGGAGGGCGACGGGCTCGATGTGCGAACTACCAACGGCGCGGTGAAGATCGCCGTCCCCGATGACTACAACGCCCGGCTCGAGTCCGGCACCGTGAACGGCGGATTCCGTATCGACTTCCCCATCACCATACAGGGACGGATCGACCGGCGGATAGAGGCGGTGCTCGGCAACGGAGGAAAGACGATTCGGGCCTTCACCACGAACGGAGGCGTGGTGGTCGAAAGGGTCTAGCTGTAAGCTTTCTTGCCGCCCCTCCCGGGTCTCCGTATCTTGCCGCCCGACAGTCTACAGCCGAGCGCTGAAGCAGTTGGCGGGCGCAGTTGCGGGAAGGCTCGATCCCGGGAGGATCTCCATGTTTCGCAAGATGTTGGTTGTTTCGACTCTGTTGTTGCTCGGGGGGCCGTCCAGCGGGTGGGCGCAGAGGTTCGAGATCGCGCCGCTCGTCGGCTATCGGTTCGGCGGCCAGTTCTCGAACATCGACGACCCGACTAACAGCCTCGTAACAAACCTGAAGATCGACAATTCTATTTCCTACGGCGCCGTCGCCGACATCGGAATAACTCCTAAGGTATTCATCGAGCTCCTCTTCGAGAGACAACCCACGAAACTTTTCGCGGACATACCGAACGCGCCAATCGACCTCTTCGACCTAGACGTCGACTACTACCACATCGGCCTCCGTTTCGAGTCGCCCTTTCAGGTCAAGCAGCCAAGAGGGTTTCTAACGGTGACCGGAGGAGCGACGAATTTCATCCCGGCTGGGGATATCCCCAGCGAGTTGAAAGCCTCGTTCGGTACCTCCCTTGGCGGCGAATATTTCTTCCAGGAGCACGTCGGCGCGATAGTTCTCGTCCGCTACGTGGCAACGTTCTTCAACAGCAGCGACCAGTTCTTCTGCCCCCCTGATATTAATCAGTGCCTCGTGTTGCCGAGCAGCACCACGTTGCACCAGTTCGAGATCTCCGGCGGCGTGAGCTTCGCCTTCTAGGCAGGCGTGGGCGAGGGGGAAAGCGGACGCGGGATGAAACGGCTCCAAGCGCAGACGCCAAGGGGGACACTGGCGGCAACTCGTGCCGCCCTGGTGGCGTTGCTGGTGCCGGCCGCCGCGATCGGTTGCGGGGCAGCCAAGTTCCCGAGTACTGCGACCGCACCGGCCACCCCGTCAGAGGTCGATGCCATGGTCTACCTGATCGGCGATGCCGGACTGGCGACCCCGGAAACTCCCAACATCATACAGCTGCGGCGTGAGGTAGCCGAGCGCTCGAAGGACACCCCGGTCGTCGTCGCGTTCCTCGGCGACAACATCTACGAGCAAGGCATGCATCCGCCCTCCGATCCGAGACACGAACAAGACGTGGCCCGCCTGGAAGCACAGATCGATGTGGTCAGGGGCACTGCGGCCAAAGGCGTGTTCGTGCCGGGAAACCACGACTGGGGTTACGGAGACGAGCGCGGCGCGGAACAGATCAGGCGCCAGGGAGCCTACCTCGCTGCAGTGGCCGAGGACGGGGTCGACGTGCAGCTCATGCCGCCGGCCGCCTGTCCCGGACCCGAGCTGCTGAGCGTCGGCGCGTCCGTGCTGCTGGTGATGCTCGAGACCGACCTGTGGCTGCGCAAGGATGAGCCGGGCGAGAACTGCCGAAACGGATCAACCGGGGAAGCGCTCGACGCACTGGCCGAAGTGCTGCGTGACAACGCGGAAGACGATGACCGGTACGTCATCGTACTCGGACACCACCCGCTCAAGACCTATGGCTCCCACGGCGGCTACTTCGGATTGAAAGAGCAGTTCTTCCCGGGCACCAACCTCTGGCCGTACCTGTATATCCCACTCCCGTTCGTCTACCCGATCGCGCGCAATGCGGGGATCTCGGTCCAGGACATGTCGAGCTCGAAGAACAGGCGGATGCGGGAGCAGTTCGCGGCGGTCTTCCAGGAGCTCCCGAGCCAGCCCCTCGTCTGGGCCGCCGGCCACGACCACAACCTCCAGGTATTCGAGGGCGGCGAGTACAATGTCGGTTACATCCTGGTCAGCGGCGCCGGCAGCCGTCTCAAGAACGTTGGCTGGGACGATGCCCTGTTCGCGGTGGGAGGACAGCAGCGGGAGCTGGGTTACATGAGCCTCGAGTTCTTCAGCGACGGCCGGGTGCTTCTGAGCGTGATTACGGATGGCACGCAATCCTGCAGGGACCCGGGTAACTGCGACGGCGAACCCACCATCCGCTATTGGCGCTGGCTCGCCGGGCGGTGATGCTCCCGTTGGAGACGAAAAGAGCGTATGTTGCGCGACGATCATGGCCGCTCATAGGGGACAGTGTCACTCCTCGCTCCAAGTCGGCCGTGAGCTGAACCCTCAGGAAGGAGAGATACAGTTGATCAAGAAGGGGCTACTCGCATTTGCGCTGGCAGTCGTTCTCAGCGCGTCGCCAGCCTGGGCGCAGACCAGGGCGGAGATCACTCCGTTCATCGGCTACCAGTTTGGCGGCAAGGTCTCACTCGTCAACGGCGATTTGAAGATCGGCTCCGACATGAACTACGGCGCGATCCTCGATATCACGGTCCGGCCGGGGGGACAGGTGGAGCTCAGCTACACACGTCAGGACACCGAGTTGAGGTGGCGACCTTTCGTGGGCCAGAGTGAGACCATCCCCATGAACATCGATTACTGGCAGATCGGCGGTCTGGGTTACGTCGACCGCGGCCCGGCAAGACCGTTTGCTTCGGCCACCCTCGGCGTGACTCACTTCATGCCCGATGGGCGCACGATCGGGGGGCGGAACATCGACGACGAGTGGCGCTTTTCGTTCATCCTCGGCGGCGGGGTCAAGTATTTCCCCTCAGAGCGTGTGGGGCTCCGACTGGGGGCACACCTGTACAGCACGCTTCTCGACTCCAGCGGCGGTCTGTGGTGCGGCGGCGGCGGCGGCTGTTCCCTCGGTTTCTTCGGCTACGGCATCTTCCAAGGAGACGTCCAGGCCGGCCTGAGCGTAGCCTTCTAGCTCGAGCGTGGAACACGAGACGCCCGGGTCGGTGTGCCACCGGCCCGGGCATCGCGCTGTGTTGCCGCCGAATCGACGCCGGCCCGCAGATGCGGGCTAGTTCTTTCCGGAACCGCCCTTCGGCATGAGCGGCAACTGGGACTGGACCTGCAAATCGATCAGCGTATTGATCACGCGCTCGGTCTGGGCCCACCGCACCGCCATAGCGGCACCAAGCTGTTTCTCGACCCTGCCGTAGTACTTCTTCAGCAATTTCGCGCGATTCGCCCGAATCTTGAACGACCTATCAGCCAGCTCCTTGGCCGTATCGTCCGTCATCGTCGTGTAGCTCGCGGCGAAGTCCTTGATCAGCGCGATTCTCTGATCGACCAGCTTGGACAGCTCCAGGTCATACTCCCGGTAGATCGGCCAGAATACGGTGGACTGGTCGTCGGTGAACTGCATGGCCTCCGTGATGATGGCGACCTTCTCGGTCTTGATGTCTTCCCGCAGCAGCTCCATGTAAGTCTCATACTGAGCGTAGGCAGCGGTGCTGCTCGCCATGACGGCGAGAGCGACGAGTGCTACGGCCCTGCCGAGTATCCGTGTGAGAGAGCGCATTACAGCTCCTCCTTCTGAGGGATCTTTCTCATGCCGGGCCGCTCCGACCGCAATGGACCGGCCGCGTTGCCCGAACATGCAATGAGCAGGCGCCAAGTTTGGGGTCCAGATCGAGGGACGTCAAGGACCTACCTCGGGCATGTGTCCCGTTGCCCGGGTGCCCAGCGAAGCGCCTCCGCAGCGCCGAGCCACGGCGGCGACGTGCCGCCTGCCCGTGTCCGGGCTACTTGAGGAAGGGCAACGCCGTCTGAAGCTGTAGATCGCCCAGGTTGTTAATCATCCGCTCAATCCAAATGAACTTTGCGGCGATCATGGGATTCAACTCTTTCTGGAACTTCTTGTAGTACTTCTCCCTTAGCTTGTACCTGTCCTGTTCCAGCTTGAAGCTCTGGTCCATCAGGTCCTTCACCCGGCTGAGGGTCATGTTCGTGTCGTAGTCTTTGGCGTACTCCTTGATCAACGCGAGCCTCGTGTCATTGATCTTCGCCAGCTCGTTCTGGTACTCCCTTTGAATGGGCCAGAAGACCGCGCCCTGTTCATCGGTGAGATTCAGGTTCTCGGTCAGGATGGCAACCTTCTGGGCCTTGATGTCCTGCCGGAGCAGCTCGATGTAGGAATCGTTCTGACCATAGGCCGCGCTGCTGCCGAGGGCGGCCGCCAGGACAGCCAGAACCGTCGCCCTGCCCAAAATCCGTGTCGCAAAACGCATGTTACTTCCTCCTTCCAGTCGGGTTAGCCGGTGCCGGGACCGTTCCAGCTTCGGAACAGCCTGCCAGCGTGGCAAGAGATCGAATTGTGTTCCGCAAGCTTGGCGCACATGCGATCGGCGTCAAGCCCCCTCGCTGGCAGCACGATTGCGCACCCCGCTCTCGGCGACCATGTTCCCCCGAATCGCGGTCGGATCTGCCGCTTCTAGAGAACAAAGGGCAAGCTCGGCTATGCATCATCGCTGCTGCGCTATATTAGTCACAGTGGGATTGGGCCTCTGCCTTCCGGCCGGCCTGCAGGCGCAGAGCGATAGAAACACGGCTCCCGTCATAGACACGGTGGTCATCGCAAGACACAACATCTTCACGCCACAGGAAGCGCGATCGAGCAAGCTCTTCCGGACCATGAACAGCCTCCACATCACGACCCAGGAATGGGTGATCCGCAGGGACTTACTCTTCAAACAAGGGGAGCCTTACGACTCCGCCAGCGTCGCGGAAAGCGAGCGCATCCTTCGTGACAAGCAGATCTTTCGTGAGCTCAGCATCGATACAACCCACATAGGCGACAAGTTCGCGGTTGTGGTGACGACTCAGGATGGTTGGTCCACCAAGCCCAAGTTCAAGTTCTCGGTGGCGACTGATGGAACATGGACGGGCACGTTCGGCGTCAACGAGATCAATCTGCTGGGCACTGGCAACCAGGTGTACGTCGCTTACGAGAAGCAGGTCGACCGAGACGGGTTGAACCTCTCACTCGCCTTCTCCCGTATCTTCGGAACCGAATTGAACGCGGGCGGGAACTACGCCGGCATGTCGGACGGGAAGAACGGTAACTGGAACTTCGGACAGCCCTTCCGAACGTTGGAGTCGACGAGATCCTACGAGTACAACGGCCTGGCCGCCGACCAGCGGATCATTCAGTACCGTGTTAATGACGGCGTGCTCGACAGCACCTTCTACCGACGCACAGCATTCAACAACAATGTGCTCGCCGCGATGGCCACCCTCGCGCAGCCTACTGACTATCTGCGGTTCGCCGCGACGGCCGTGGTCAGGAACGAAGAGTACGTCCTCGAGCGGGACCCGGTGATGGCGATTCCTGACACCATCACCGGAACGGTCGGGGCGTGGGGCGAGTATCGGAAGGCCGAATACTGGCAAGTACGCCGCTTCAACGGAATCGGCACAGAGGACATCGATCTGAGTACAACGGTCCGCCTGACGGCCAACCTCACGCCCGAGGTCTTCGGCTGGGAGCGGACGGGGATCGGCCCGGGCATCAGCGCTACAAGCGCGTACGTGTTCAAGTCGGGCTTCGTCTGGGGCGCTCTCGACGCCAACGCACTGTTCGACGACGCGGGACTCGACTCGGGGCGAGTCGTGCTGAACCTGGTGTTCGGCTGGAAGCCGACTCCTCGACAGGCCACCGTGTTTCAGGTGCAGGCGGGCGTTCTCGATAATCCAGCACCGGGCCAGGAATTCGACCTCGGGTATGAGTACGTGCCGCGCAGCTGGGAGCCTCACTCTTTCGTCGGGACCCGGGAATTCTGGGCGACGTTCGAGCAGAGGTGGTTCGTGTGGGATGAACTTCTCGGCCTGTTCGGAGTGGCGTTTGCCGCGTTCTTCGACTACGGCGGCGCCTGGTATAAAGACCAGTCTTCCCGTTTCGGTGGGGACGTCGGCGTAGGGCTCAGGCTGGGCTCGGCCCTGAGCACGATCCCACGCACGGGGCGAATGGACCTGGGCTATAGGTTCGGTGACAATGTGACCGGCAGCCGCTGGGTGTTCAGTTTAGGGACGGGATTCGTCTTTCCGTTCAGAGGCATCCCGGTGATCTCGTATACGGCTCAGCCTCCCCCCTAACAGCCTCGCTATTGGCGCTTGCCCCCCTCAGCGAAAGAGAACGCCCGGGAACCGAACATCAGGTCCCCAGGCGCGTCTTCGCTTCTACCGTCGCGGCAGGCCGCTATGTAAGCGACTACATCCAGGCCAGACCTACGAAGAAGTTCCAGTAGGTAATACTACCGGAGCCGCCCGCCGAGGCCGCCCAGTTGTAGCGGGCGCCTATGAACCCCCTGCTTCGCCAGCCCATCGGGACAACTATGCCCGCTTCCGGCGCCAGACCGAAGTGAAAGTTGTCCTTGTCAACAGCGAACACCCCGACCTCAACACGCCGCTCGATGTAGTAAACTCCCCCGTTCAGCCCGAGAGACAACCTGGGGCTGCCCACCATCCCGCTGTACCAGTGGGCGTTCAGCATGATCGGGAAGGAGTTGATGTAGCGGAAGAAATCTCCCGTTAGATCGAGCGCGTCATCGAAGCCCTCCAACTCGAAGCCTACGGTCCCCACACCCGACTCGTTCATGACGTGCCAGGCGGTCCAGAAGCCGGTGGAGACGTTGTCCTTGACCATCCTCCTTCCACTGAAGCTGGCACCGCGCCAGCTGAGGCCGCCGGTGAAGTCTGCTGCGTCACCCGAGGCCAGCGAGGTCTCATACGCCATCCCGAACCACCAGTCGCCCTGTGCGTAGGCCGGTGAGCCCAGCGCGAGCACCATAATCATCGCTAAGAGAACTCTCATCTTCATATCCATATCCCTGATTTAGCGTTGGCCACTGTGTCGCTTCACTGAGGCTGACCCGCAGCCAGGTACTCCGACTGGGTGAAGGCCTGATTGATGTTACGCGTCAGCCTTTGCGACGTGCTTGCCGTACTCGAACTCAGCAGACCGTTGATGGCCGCTGTCCACAGTATCGGGATGGTGTTGCCCACGGCATCCTGAGCGTTAAGCATGTCGATGAGCAGCGTGCCCGTCGTGTATTGGACGCCGCTGACGCCGCCGCAGCAGGGATACCCCCAGCCCCAGCCGGGTCCCCAGC
>FXBF010000621.1_pt1 | contig 12254 bp, 10 predicted proteins | sample 5335321 | NCBI WGS metagenome assembly FXBF01 (sample SAMEA103928391, study PRJEB20085) | sediment metagenome | isolation source: sediment | reverse complement strand
TTCTTCAGGAAATAACACACCTGATGTGCGGCCTGACTCGATATGACCAAGGCCGTGTGCGATACATGCAGCGTAATGTGGTCGGTGGCACCGGGAAACCGCGTCTCGGCAAGCGCGACGACACCGTCATTGGGTCTTACCAAACCAGGAAACAAGCGTCCCATTCCGATACTCAGATCACCGGCGATAACGCCGAAATCCCTTGCCGGTGGCTCCCAGTACTCCGGCATCCCGGCCAGTAGCTGCTGAATCGATCGCCCGGTGATCTTGCGGCCAAGGCGCGTACGCGCAAGCACGGAGGCAGGGTAGTTGCCCCGCTGCGGGGTACCGAGGGTGACAATGCGCCCGCGCGGCTGCTCGGGATGCTGGTGGAAGAGCGCGCGGATCACCAAACCGCCCAGGCTGTGGCCGACCAGGTGCAACACCGGCACATCGAGGGTACGCAGGTAACGGTTCAGCGCCTCGGCATTTTCCAGCAAATTATCGCTGACCGATGGGTAAGAGAACGCGTGCCGGGCGTCAAAACCGCAACGCTGCAAGTGGCGGCGCAGGCCAAGCAGGCACCAACCCGACAGCCAGAGGCCGTGCACAAGCACCACGGTTTCTTGCCCTACGTCAGATTCCACGTTTCACGAACTGCTGACACGATAGGGGCGGCGCCACGCGGCCCCGTCCGATCTGGGCCGGAGCCTGACCGCGACCGACGCGAACGCCGCATGGCGGGACTGTCTAGACAGTAGCGCGGTCCGTTGCTCGTTAACAGCGGCGAGAGTCGCGCAACAAATGGATCGCGTCGCGGTTGCTCCAGGAGGTCACCCGTTCTTCCGCCTCGCTGAACGGGAGCCACTCGAACTCCACGTGCTCAGCCGGGTTCAGGGTCACAGTCGCTTCGTCAGCAAGCTCCAGCGAGAACACATGCTCCAGGTTCTCACGTGTCCCGGGCGCGTAGCGACGCCGCCATTGCGACATGATCTCGAAGCGGTAAGTTTTCTCCCAGTCCCGCAACCCCTCGTCGGCGCTCAGACCGGTCTCCTCCATCAGTTCCCGGCGCGCCGTTACAGCCGGATCATGCTCATCCCATTTCATGCTGCCGGTCACCGATTGCCAGAACGCAGGCCTGTCCTTGCGGCGCATTAGCAATACCTCACCGGTGCGCGCGTAGATGACGATCAGTACCGACTCCGGCCGCTTAAATCCGTTCATGAAAGAAATGTCAAGATCGCCCCTTCTTGCTGTCAGCCGCCTCGACTGGTTTGCGCAGCTTGATGTGGAGCTCGCGCAGTTGTGTGTCGTCAACCGTGCTCGGGGCCTCTGTCATCGGGTCGACTGCCCTCTGGGTCTTGGGAAAGGCAATCACCTCCCGGATCGAGTCGGCACCCGCCATCATGGCAACAATGCGATCAAGACCGAATGCGATCCCGCCGTGCGGTGGCGCGCCGTACTTCAACGCATCGAGCAAGAACCCAAAGCGTTCGCGCGCTTCGTGCTCCTCGATACCAAGCGCCGCGAAAACTTTTTTCTGGACATCCAGACGATGGTTACGAATGGAACCGCCGCCGAGCTCCGAGCCGTTCAACACAAGATCGTAGGCACGCGACTGCGCGCTGGCAGGCTCTATGTCCACATGCGCCTCGTCTTTTTCTTTTGGCGCCGTAAATGGATGATGCAACGCCACCCAGCGTTTGGCATCTGCGACGTACTCGAACATGGGAAAATCCACGATCCACACGGGTCGCCAGCCCGCCTGCGTCAAACCACGGTCGGCGCTCAGCCTGGCCCGCAGCGCCCCCAGCGAGTTATTCACGACGTCGGCATGATCTGCACCGAAGAACAACAGGTCACCGGCCTGCGCCTCGGTGCGTTCCATGATTGCATTGATAATCGGGTCTGGGAGAAATTTCAATATCGGCGACTGCAGGCCGTCGCGTCCTTGGGATGGCTCGTTCACCTTGACATAAGCGAGCCCCCTGGCACCGTAGCCGGCGACAAATGCAGTGTAATCGTCAATCTCCTTGCGCGTGAGCTCACCGCCGTTCGGCAGACGCAAGACTGCTACGCGCCCACCGGGACGGTTCGCGGGCTGTGCGAACACCTTGAACTCCACCTCCTTCATCAGATCGCCGACATCCACAAGCTCGAGCGGAACGCGTAAGTCCGGCCTATCGGTGCCATACCGTGCCACGGCCTGCGCGTAGCTCAACCGTGGAAACGGGTCGGGTAACTCTTCACCGAGCACAACCTGAAACAGCTCGCGCATCATGGTCTCCATTATCGCCATGATACTATCCTCGTCCATGAACGCCGTCTCTATATCGAGCTGTGTGAACTCGGGTTGGCGATCGGCGCGCAAATCCTCATCACGAAAGCAGCGTGCGAACTGATAGTAGCGCTCAAACCCGGAGATCATCAGAATCTGTTTGAAAATCTGCGGAGATTGCGGCAACGCGAAGAAATGCCCTGCGTAGATACGCGAGGGAACTAAGTAGTCGCGGGCTCCCTCGGGGGTGGACTTGGTCAGCATCGGCGTCTCGATCTCGATAAAACCTCTGTCCTCGAGGAATCGGCGAAGCGTCGATGTCACGCGGTGGCGCAGGCGGATGTTTTGATGCATCGTTGGACGACGCAGGTCCAAGTATCGATACTTGAGCCGTACAAGTTCACTTACGTCAGGCTCATCAAGCTGAAACGGCAAGACCTCCGCCTTGTTCAGAATCTCCAACCGCGCGCCCACCACTTCCACTTTCCCTGTATGCAAGTGCGGATTCTCGGTTCCGGCTGGTCGCCGGCGTACACGCCCCGTAGCTTGCAGGACGTATTCGCTGCGCACGCTTTCCGCAACGGAAAAGGCATCAGTTTCTGCAGGATCGAAAACGATTTGCACGATACCGTCGCGGTCACGCAGATCGATGAAGATCAACCCGCCGTGGTCCCGGTAACTGTCCACCCAGCCGCATAACGCGACCTCCTGGTCGATCAACGACTCGTCGACGTGTCCACAGAAATGGCTGCGCATCGTAGTGCTACGGTTGATCCCTGGTGTGCCCTGACGGGGAAGCCGTACTCAGGCCGCACCAGAGCGGCGCGCCACAAGCTCTTCTTTTTTCTCCGGCGGGAGCACAACCCCGGCAGAGATGATCATCTTGAGCCCCTCGTCAACCGACAGGTCCAGAACCACAATGTCATTGGTCGGGACCATCAGAAAAAAACCCGAAGTGGGATTGGGTGTCGTGGGCACAAAGACGTGACTGAGCGGTTTTCCCGTCTTCTTCTCGACTTCGGACGTGCCGCGATCCCCCGTCAGAAATGCAAGCGTCCAAATTTCCCTGCGTGGGTACTCGATGAGTACGACGCTTCGGAAAGACTTGCCGGAGTCGGAAAACATCGTCTCCATTACCTGCTTGACGCCCGAGTAGATCGAACGCACCAGCGGTATGCGGGCCAACAGGCGCTCGCCCAGCCGCACCAGCTTCCGACCAACCAGGTTGGCGGCCACAACACCTGTGACCAACAAGATGACGACCGTGAGCAACACGCCGAGGCCGGGCACCCGGAAGCCCAATAGATTTTCGGGACGAAAGTCTGGCGGCAATAACAACAGCGTCTGGTCCATGAGATCGATCATGAACTTGATCACAAACCAGGTAATTCCTACCGGTACCCAGACCAGGAGCCCCGCGATCAGATAACGTCTGAAGTGGCCCATTATGTTTCTATGGTCTTAGTCACTGCTGCCAGTGTCACCGCTTGCTTTTTTTTCCTTCTTGGCGGGCTTGTCGGAATCCGATTTTGACTCCGAGGCGGCCTTGGCCTTTTTCTTATCGTTATCCTTGAAATCCGTAACGTACCAGCCGGTGCCCTTGAGCTGAAACCCCGCCGCGGACACCAGCTTCTTCAGCGCGCGTTTGCCGCAGGCGGGGCAGTCCTTTAATGTAGGGTCACTGAACTTCTGAATCGCCTCGAGCTCGTGACCACAGACATCACATCGGTACTCATAGATCGGCATACTATTGCCTCCGAAAACGACATCACCCTCTGGCAAATGGGGGCAGTGCGGCGATAATCAACTGCAAAGTATACCGGGGGGCGTCTAGTAACGCATTATTTTCTAAGGATTGTTCTCTCGAAAAGCTCTTTGGCCACGTTCCCGGGCCGACAAAACCACCCGATTCGGCACTCGCGGGTATATACGCGCGCCTCGACTTCGTCGTGGCGGCCGCGGACAGCCAATGGCCTGGCAGGCCGCGCTGACATCGACGTATCGATCGGACGGATCGAGCGCCCACGGCCCGGCTGCGACCGAGCCACATGTTCGACCGGCAACCCGCGCCGCGGACGATGGCCGGGCGACAACATCGGACCCATGACCAAGCGGGCATCGGTCGACGACGCCGATTCGATGAGGTAAATCGTCGATCGCAAACGCTAATCATTCACCGGGATCGATATCGCGCAGGGCGCAAAAACGCGTCCTCGGCTGGAATCCGATAGACGGCTTTCCGTAACAGATAAACGGCCGCGGCGCCCGGTAGGATGGCCAAGCACAGAGCCCTTCCGACCGCCGAACCATGGTGTAATGCCGCGTGAATGCTACGGTTTCGTAAGCTCACCGAACCACGGCTGGCCCCTCAAGACGGATTATGCGCCAGCCTGGCCCACGTTGCGTTGGTTTCGCCTGCGATCACGCAAGCGCGCGACACCGGCGCTTGCGTGATCGCATGAAAGAGATTGTAAATTAATAAATTAGTCATCATTTGCGAGCTGGTTCCGGCATCGTGGCCGGCGTCCTACGGCAAGACACGCTTGCGCGCCGCTGGCCCCGGTCCGGCCACCACACCGAATTTTTTAAATAATATTGGCCGCAAGCTCTACCCTCGATGCGGCAGACTGTGCTAATTTGTCGGCGCACAAAACCCTAGACAACCAATCCACACTTCCGCGTAGGAGCGAGAGATGACAAACGGCCAAAAACCATCGACCAAATCAGAAGTCTATGCCTACATTGCCGAGCGCACGAACCTCAAGAAGAAAGAAGTCGGAGCCGTGCTCGAGGCGCTCTCCGAGGTAATCGAACGCGACCTGAAGAGGGGTGCCGGGGTCTTCAATGTCCCCGGGCTCATGAAGATCAAGCTCGTGCACAAACCTGCCGTTCCCGAGCGCAGGGGAATCAATCCGTTTACAAAAGAAGAAACCACGTTCAAGGCCAAGCCGGCGCGCAACGTCGTGAAGGTTCAGCCGCTGAAGGGCCTCAAGGACATGGTCTAAAGACGTTCTTAATCCATAATAAGACGAACGAAAACCACCGCCCAGGGATGGGTTACTTCTTTCATTCCACGCAAGTTGAAGTCATTGTAGGGTCGCTGAGAAAGTGGCAGCGCGCAACGGTATGGGTGCGCGCTGCGCGTGTTACACAGTATACCTGACTAGCTCGGCGCGAGGGCGTCGCGTGCATCGAGCGCGGAACCCACGCCCGGCGTGTGACAACGCACTTTTGCAGGACCGCGGCCACACGCTGCGTCGATCGTCAAGACTCGGCGGCATGCCCGTAACCGCCACCGCCGGGAGTTTCGATTACGAAGACGTCGCCGGCGTTCAAGTCGATCTGATCGCAACCTTCCAGGTGAACGATGTGCCCATCGGCACGCTGCACCCAATTTCGCCCGACGGCCCCTGGCTCACCGCCGCGCACGCCGAAAGGCGGCACCACCCGGGTGCTCGATAGAATCGCCGCCGTCATGGGCTCAAGAAAACGTATACGGCGTACGACGCCGTTACCGCCGCGCCGTAGTCCCGCGCCACCACTATCGACACGGATCACAAAGCTTTCCAACAGCACCGGAAAACGCCACTCCAGAACCTCGGGGTCCGTAATGCGTGAGTTTGTCATGTGCGTGTGCACGGCGTCGGTCCCGTCAAAATCCGCCCCGGCACCCGCCCCGCCACATATCGTCTCGTAGTACTGCCAACGCGCAGTGCCGAACGTAAAATTGTTCATGGTGCCCTGTGATGCCGCCAGCACGCCAAGTGCACCGTACAGGGTGTCGACGATACGCTGCGATGTTTCAACGTTACCGGCGACAACCGCTGCAGGGTACTGCGGGCTGAGCAAACTCTCTTTTGGGATGATGATATCGAGCGGTTTGAGACAGCCCGCGTTCAACGGAATATCGTCATCCACGAGCGTACGAAAAACATACAGCACCGCCGCCTTGCACACTGCGGCGGGCGCATTGAAGTTGCTCGGCTGCTGAGCCGAGCTGCCGGTGAAATCGATGCATGCGCGACGCGCCGATTGGTCGATGCGGATGCTGACGTGAACCACTGCGCCGTCGTCGAGTCGATAGCTGAAGCTGCCGTCTTTCAGTACGTCGATAACCCGCCGCACGGACTCTGTCGCATTTTCTTGCACATGGTGCATAAAGGCGTGCACAGTGGCAAGACCGAAATGATCAATCATCTTGCGCAACCCCTGAACCCCGGTCTCGTTCGCGGCGATCTGCGCCTTGAGGTCGGCCACGTTCTGATCCGGGTTGCGTGCGGGGTACCTGTTCGATGCGAGCACGGCACGCAGCTCTGCTTCGCGGAAGCGGCCCCCATCCACGAGCTTGAAGTTGTCGAATAGCGCGCCTTCTTGTTCGATCGACGTGCTATTGGGAGGCATCGAGCCCGGAGTGATACCGCCGATGTCGGCATGGTGCCCGCGTGATCCGACATAAAGCAGGATGCGCTCGCCTGCATTATCATATACGGGAGTAATGACGGTGACGTCAGGCAGATGGGTGCCTCCGTTGTAAGGCGCATTAATGACGTACGCGTCACCCGGCCCCATGTCTTTCGCGCAATGCCTGATAACGCTCTGCACGCTCTCGCCCATTGACCCTAGATGTACCGGTATGTGCGGGGCATTAGCCACAAGCTCGCCGCGCGCATCAAAGATCGCACAGGAAAAATCCAAACGTTCCTTCATGTTTACGGAGTGACTGGTGTTTTGCAACGTCGTACCCATCTGCTCCGCGATCGACATGAACAGATTGTTGAAGATCTCCAACCTGACGGGATCTACCTGCGTTCCCACGGCGGCCGTTCGCAACAGCGGCGACTCGCGCGTCAGCAGCAAATGGTTGCGTTGCGTCAACTGCGCGCACCAGCCCGGCTCAACCACGATTGTGCTGTTCGCTTCAATGATAATCGCCGGGCCTTCGAGAAGGTTCCCTACTGGCAACCGATCACGCAAAAAGACCGGCGTGTCGACCGATTCCTCTCCATCGTGGGCCGCGTTGATGGTGTACATGCTTACTTGCGCGAGCGGCTCGCCGGTTCGCTCGTTGCGAGCGTGGTGATCTTGCCATTGTGAGTCGCTGACCAGATCATCGCTCACGTCTCCGCTACCAATGACCTCCACCGAAGCTGCTTGGACGACCAACGCCCTATCACGATGAAGAAATCCGAAACGCTGGCGATGCGCCGCCTCGAACTGCGCGACCATCGCTTGCCGCGCCCCGTAATCCACGAGCAGCGCCGTATCGGTGCCATCGTAGCGAACGTGGACCTTGCGCACGGCAGATATGTCATCGTCATCGACGCCCTGGTTCTGCATTTCCGCGCGCCCGTTGCGCTCGATCTCGGCAAAAACCTGTTCCAGCTCCGGCAACAGATCATCGGCGAGACGCGCCTCCACTGACCTTTCGCGCATGAGCCGCCGGTCCGCAAGCCCCATACCGTAGGCCGATAACACGCCCGCGTAGGGGTGAATCAGCACGCGCACGACCCCCAGCGCATCGGCCACCAGGCAGGCGTGCTGGCCGCCCGCGCCGCCGAAGCAAGTGAGCGTGTACTCGGAGACATCGTATCCGCGCTGTACCGATATCTTACGAATCGCATTGGCCATATTGTCAACTGCAATCTCAAGAAAGCCGTGCGCCACTTGCTGCGGTGTGCGGGTGTCCGCGGTAGCGGCGGTGATCTGCGCGGCCAGCCTGGTAAACTTTTCACGCACGACCTCGGCATCGAGCGGCAGATCACCGCCAGGGCCAAACACATGGGGGAAATAGCCAGGTACGATCTTGCCGAGCATTACGTTGCAATCGGTAACCGTCAACGGCCCGCCACGGCGGTAACACGCCGGCCCGGGATCGGCGCCGGCAGACTCCGGGCCAACGCGATAGCGACTACCGTCAAAGCGCAAGATCGATCCGCCTCCGGCCGCCACTGTGTGGATGTACATCATCGGTGCGCGCATGCGCACCCCGGCAACCTCACTCTCGAACGTGCGTTCGTACTCGCCCTCGTAGTGCGAGACGTCGGTAGAGGTCCCGCCCATATCAAAGCCGATAATCTTGTCGAACCCGGCCGCGGCGCTGGTGCGTACGGCTCCTACAACCCCCGCGGCTGGGCCCGAGAGGATGCTGTTTTTGCCCTGGAAGAACTGACTATCCACCAAGCCGCCGTTCGATTGCATGAATAGCAGCCGTGCGCCTCCCAGTTGGCCGGCGACATTGTCGATGTAGCGCCGCAAGATCGGTGTCAGATAGGCATCCACCACAGTCGTGTCACCACGACCCACTAGCTTCATGAGCGGGCTGACCTCGTGAGATACGGACACCTGGGTAAATCCGATCTCGCGTGCGAGCCCGGCGATGCGCTGCTCGTGGTCCGGATAACGATAGGCGTGCATGAACACGATTGCAGCCGAACGGATACCCGCATCGTAGGCCGCCTGTAAATCAGCGCGTGCACCATCAAGATCCAGCGGCACGAGCTCGTTGCCGTCCGCGCCGTAGCGTTCGTTGACCTCGATAACGCGCTCGTACAACAGATCCGGCAATTCAATGCGGCGTGCAAAAATTTTCGGCCGGTTCTGGTAACCGATACGCAGTACATCACGAAACCCGCGCGTGATGACCAGCACCGTGCGATCACCTTTGCGTTCGAGCAAGGCGTTTGTCGCCACGGTAGTACCCATCTTGACGGATTCGACTAACCGTGCCGAAATCGGTGCATCGCTTTTAAGACCGAGCACATCACGTATGCCTTGCAATGCGGCATCCGCGTAACGCTCGGGATTATCCGATAGCAGCTTATGGGTACGCAGCGCGCCGTCGGGGCGGTGCGCCACCACGTCGGTGAATGTCCCACCACGATCGATCCAGAATTGCCATTGTCCTTGCCGCGTGTTCATCTAAGCTTTCTAACGTTCTCGGTGTTCACAGCCACTTGGCATTTGAAATAAGGACTAAGGGCTGTGGACTGAGGACTAAGTGTTGAAACCACACGTAGCACCGAAAACAGGAGAAAAACTTCTGCCCATTCTAAATGCCATGATGTGCTACGGTGTTTTTTTGGAAATACACCGCTTAGTCCTTGAGTCCTAAGTCCTCCGTCCTGAATCCCGAGTCTTGAGTCCTGAGTCCTGAGTCCTGATTTTGACCCTAAGTCCTTCTTCTTCAGTCCTGTTTCTGAGGCCAATGCCTGCCCGAAAGCGGCACGAAAGCGACGGGCAAAATCTCCCTGGTGCGAACAGCGCCTGCCCTGTCCTTATCCACCTGCATCAACGTCTGGCTGGAATACGGTGTGCCTATAGGTATGGCCATTCTCCCGCCTGGCCGCAGCTGCTCGATAAGCGCCTCGGGTATGGCGCGGGCAGCCGCGGTTACGATTATGGCGTCGTACGGGGCGTGCTCCTTCCATCCGTAATGACCATCTCCGATCTTGAACTCGATGGTTTCGTACCCGAGACGCTCGAGGCGCGCCTGTGCTTGCTCACTGAGCTGCTTGACCATCTCAACGGTATAGACCTGCTTGAACAGCTCGCCCAAGATGGCAGTCTGGTAGCCGCACCCGGTTCCCACTTCCAACACGATGTCGTCGTGCTCCGGGCGCAAAAGGTCTGTCATCAAGGCGACGATATAGGGTTGCGAAATTGTTTGCCCAAACCCGATGGGAAGCGGTTCATTGCGATAGGCCACGGCCGCCATGTCGGGCGGCACGAACTCATGGCGCAGCACGTCACGCATTGCCTGCATCACGCGCTGGTCGAGCGCCTTTTTACCGATCCACCGGCTGGTGTATTTGACCTCGGCCTCGATCTCCCGGACCATTTTTTCACGTTCTTTCATGTTGCGCTCCCCGCACAACGCGGCCTAGAAGATATCCATATCTCTTGCGTGTGACCCCATGCGGGCGAAAATTTCTCACGCCCGTTTGCACGAAAATCCGCGCGCACATAATTGCCGACTGACAGTGCGGGTCGCCGATGCATACCGTCTGCGCTCCGTCACCTGTCAGCGCTGTGTATGCGCTCCAGTCGCAGGCGCTCGCGATCGTCAAACAACCTCCGGGTGGCCACCCACACCGCAGCGAGCGTCCCGAATCCGGTGCTACTGGAGATCATGAACATGATCAGGATCTGGTACTTCACGGCCTCGACCGGCGCAATGCCGGCCAGGATCTGGCCGGTCATCATGCCCGGCAAACTGACTACACCCGCTGCCGCCATGGCATTGATTATAGGGATGGTGCCACTACGCATGCTCTCACGCCGGATATCGGCGATTGCCTGCGTCCACTTTTGTCCCAGCATCAGGCGCGCCTCGATCACCGCGCGCTGCTGCCAGGCGCTCTCGGTTAGCCGGTCCAGGGCCAAAGCGATACCGGTCATGGTATTGCCAAGCATCATGCCCAGGAGCGGTATCGAGTACTGAGGTTCATACCACGGCGTCGGACGGATTACGACCGTCAGGACGAGGATGGTGATGGTGAAAGTCGAGATGAACATCGACACACCTCCGACTCCGAATCCCCACCAACCCGTCAGTCGGCGCTGCTGCCGCGCCATGATCTCGCGTCCTGCAATCAATAGCATGATCGCTGCTACCAAAGTGGTCCAACCGATTTGCACGTTAGCAAACAAGGCTTTCAGCACCAATCCGATTAACAGCAATTGCACCACCGTACGGATCGCGGCGATCACAAGCTGCTTACCTATAGCTAGCCCCATCGGCGTTGACAGCGCCGCCAGCGCCAGCACGAGCAAGGCGGCAAGCGCAAGATCCAGAGGTGTCAATAACACCAAGCTCATCGCGTCCTGCCTGATGTAAGTTTGCCGTCAATCAATCGCAAGTGGCGGTCGCCCAGGCGTTTAATCTGGCGTGCATCATGGCTGACCCAGACCACCGGCACCCTGTTTTGCTTTCGGTATGCCGATATCAATCGCTCCACCCTGCGCACATTCGCGCCATCGAGGCTTGCCGTCGGCTCGTCCAGTAACAAGGCCTTGGGCCGTAGTGCCAACAGTCGCAACAACGCCAGTCGTTGCCGTTCACCCGTCGATAGCCGACTGACCCTCCGACGCAGCACATCGGGTTTGAACCCCAACTGTTCGAGCGCGCTATCGGCGACCTCGTTGAAATGCTCTCCAACGCGATCGCGCCACCAGGCACTCTCCGCCGGCAGCAGGCCTACCTGGCTGCGCCACTGTGGTGCGGTCAAGCTGGTACACTCGGTGCTATCCAGGTATGCCATTCCCTCGTGTGGGTCGAGGTCAGCGACCGCTCGCAATAACAAAGTCTTTCCGGTGCCAGACGCACCGGAAATGCACACGCATTCGCCCGGACCCACGTCCAGGCTTACCGGCCCCACGTTTCGGGTAGACAAAGCGACTAGGCGAAGACCACTCAATGCACTTACTCGGGCAACCACACCAGCTGCGTGGAACGCCGACGCCGCACCCCTTCAGCGCTATACAACTAGCCTCTCCAGCACGGCACGTATCTCTTGTGGAATGCGCACCGACTTGCCCGTACTGCGGTCGACAAACACATCGACAAAGTAGCCTACCGCCGCCGCATCTCGCCGACCCTGCCCGAACAACCCGATCTCGTAGCGTACGCTCGAGTTTCCCAGTCGCGCTACGCGCAGACCGGCATCGACGACCTCGGGAAACGAGAGTGAACGGCGATAGCGGCACATGTTCTCGACGGTAAATGGCACGACCGGGCCTCCTACGATGTCTATCTGGCACTCGACGATCAGATATCGAGTGATCACGGTGTCAAAGTAGGAATAGTAGACCACGTTGTTGACATGACCGTATACATCATTGTCCTTCCAACGCGTGGGTATCGACAAGAAGTGCGAAAACTGATCGCGAGCCTCGATTTCTCTTAGTGATTCACCAGACATGGAGTCTCAAACCAGGTATGGTCGATGTGCTTGGAACACGCTCGTTCGTTATCCGCTGCGCCGCAATGCCCGGCCGC
>FXBF010000620.1_pt1 | contig 12261 bp, 12 predicted proteins | sample 5335321 | NCBI WGS metagenome assembly FXBF01 (sample SAMEA103928391, study PRJEB20085) | sediment metagenome | isolation source: sediment | reverse complement strand
GACAAATATCGGGTAGTTGAGATCTTGATGAGTCCATCAGGCTACACCATCGGCAAGCTCGCACGTGATGCCGGCGTTAACGTCGAGACCATTCGTTATTACGAGCGCTTGGGCTTGATCCGCAGACCCTTGACACCGGCGCAGGGCTACCGGCGCTATCCGAGCGACACCGTCGCGCGGTTGCAGTTCATCAAACGCGCCCAGCGTCTGGGGTTCACGCTGAAGGAAATAGGTGAGCTGCTCGAGCTCGAGGACGGAAATTGCGCGCGCGCGCGCCAGATTGCAGAAGAAAAACGCACTGTGATCGATGCGCAGATCAAGGACTTGACTGTGATGCGCACCACGCTGGACAAGCTCATTCGCGCGTGCCGGAGGGACCAAACCAACAAGGGGCATTGCGCCGTTATTGATACGCTGGCCGGCCCGCAGGACTAAGCGGCCAACTACAAAGACTCACCACAGAGGTCGCAAAGATCACAGAGAAAACCCTGAAAAGAAACGTCCAACGCCAAGGCGTCAGGAGCGGTACAAGGACGTACCGTTTGCGGACCTAACGACGGAAAGACGCAGAGGGGTTAAAGTAAAAACCGGCAATCCCAAACATTCGTTACCGCTTAGTATCTTTCCATTATTCAGCTCTGTATGTGGTAGCTGCCTGTACCGTTCGTGCGGTGAGTGTTGTGTTGTTATGATCGCTCTGTAGTCTGTCGATCGCCTGTTCCGGAGGTGATCTAGCCCCACCATCTAACACGCCAATTGTATTATCTCTCCCTGGAGCCCATGGCCGCACACCCGCAAACGCCCCACTGCCACGGGCAGCGTAAACCGCCGGGGACCCGCGCTGCCCGGATTGAAATAGAGCACGCCGTCCTGCTCGCGGATCATGGGTCGATGCGAATGGCCGGTGATCACTGCATGCATATCAGCCGCGAGCGGATCCAGGTCGAGCTCGTCAAGGTTGTGCAACACATACAGCGACTTCTCGCTCGCTTGGACGATTTCCGACGCCGGAAGCCTATCCGCCCACGCACCTTTGTCGACGTTCCCGCGTACCGCGAATACGGGCGCGATTGTACGCAACGCCGCCAGCACCTGCGGCGCGCCAACGTCACCGGCATGAATGATGAGGTCACTGCCTCGCAGTGCCTCGATCGCCTCGGGCCGGACTAGCCCGTGCGTATCTGAAATCACGCCGATGAAGGTGTTCATACAATATATTAATTAACAGGCCGCGAACGCGGGGCCGACCGGCCGGCAAACCCGGCACGAGCAGTCGATGCGGGTGATTGGCCGGCCGCCAACTCGCATGGCGGCACGACACCCTCATGGGCCGCTACATCGCGAACCCCTGTCCGCCCGAGCGATGTCGATGCAGCGTAGGTGGTACACGATTAAAAATCAATAGCTTACGACGGCAATCGGGGGATGGTGGACAGCAGTACCCCAGTGCTTATAAAGTGAACCGGCCGCAACAAGTATTAGGGTTGAAGGCGATGCAAGATTCTATCCCCACCAATATCGAGCAGCCACCGGTTTTCGGGTGGGATCTGATAGCCTGGTCATCGGCCGAGTGGACGTTTCTGGCCATAGGAATTGTCGCCGCCGTCGCTGTGATCGGCGCGGCATACTATATCGAACGCTACGGCAAGGAAGTGGAACGTGAGAGCGTGGAGCGCGAGGTCAGGGACTGGGTGAACACCATCATCGGCCAGCTCGATGCCAAGGGTCGCGGGGGCTGATCGGCGTCCCGCGTTCGGATTCAAGCTCAACGGGTAATAGGCAAATATTAATCAACCCGGCTCCAATACGGGCGCGGGCGGAAGTCGTGTGTCCGGCCGCTGTGTTTGCGCACCCTAAGGGCCAAGCCGACGGGTATCAAATGATCTCGATCGGGTGCTCGAGATCGGCGACAGTTCGCCAACATTTTCGATACCAGCGCCACAGTTCAGGAGGTATCGGTGGTCCGCATCTTCTGCCGTCGTACCACCCCCTGCAAGGCGATCGACGCTGCCCGAGCAAAATGCGCGGAAACAATACCCGCGTGCGACTCGCTACAGACACTCTGGACCGGCAAGTTACATAAGTTTTTTCTTATTGTATTGATTAGAAAACCTGAGTGTTATTTATGAAATGGGGTCGGTATGGTCGAGAATTCGGCTCTAGCGTATTCGCTCAGATTAGCCGTGGGGATACGGAATTTGTTGGCCCCGGCCCGAGGCGCTCGCGCTTGCGCTCCTGGCCCAGTTGTAGTGGGATCGCGAAGATCTCTCGGAGTTCCCGGGAGAGGGTCAGATCGCCGGATCGAGTTGCGCCCGCGTGCCTGTGGAGTCGGAGGATGAGGACGTTGAAAGGGATGGACGGTCAGGCATTGCTCGTTGCCCGCGTAAATGTGCCCGCGACGAGCTGGCAGGAGGAATAGCGTATGTCGAAGAAGCACCCGATCATCGCCGTGACGGGCTCTTCCGGCGCCGGCACCAGCACCGTGAAGGCGGCCTTCGAGCACATTTTTTTCAGAGAGAAGGTGACGCCCTGCATTATTGGAGGCGATAGCTTCCACCGCCACGATCGCCAGGAGATGCGCGAGCAGGTCGCGAAGGCGCTTGCCGAGGGCCGCCACCTGAGCCATTTCGGTCCCGAGGCGAATCACCTAGACAAGCTCGAGGCGTTGTTTCGCCAATATGGCAAGACCGGCACCGGTCAGCGCAGGTTTTACCTGCACGACGAGGCTGAGGCGGAGGCCTACGGTCAGGAGGCGGGGACGTTCACGCCGTGGGAGGACATACCGGAAAGTACTGATCTTATGTTCTACGAAGGTCTTCACGGGGGCGTGGTCAACGGCGACGCGAACGTCGCCGAGCACGTGGACCTGCTGATCGGCGTGGTGCCCATCGTGAACCTGGAGTGGATACAGAAGATTCACCGCGACACCGCCGACCGCGGTTACGAGGCGGAGGACGTTACCGATAATATCCTGCGTCGGATGTATGATTACATCCACTACATTACGCCGCAGTTCTCGCGCACGGATATCAACTTTCAGCGCGTGCCGACCGTCGACACCTCGAACCCGTTTGTAGCGCGAGATATACCGACGCCGGACGAGAGCTTTGTGGTAATCCGATTCCGTGATCTCACTAAGTTCAACACCGACTTTCCTTATCTACTGGCGATGCTGCATGATTCGTTCATGTCGCGGCGAAATTCTATCGTGATACCGGGCGGAAAAATGGGCCTGGCACTCGAGATCATTCTTGGCCCCATTATCGACAATATGTTGAAGATGATATGAGGATGGCGGATACGCTCTGCGGGTGGTGAGCTCGTTTGTCGCGCGAGTGCCGACGGCGAAGTCGAGTGTCATAGCCGCTGCGTTTCGCTCAAGATGAAATCCTTGAATGCGCTTGCGACCGGCGACAGGCGTTTTTCTTTCCGGTGCACCACGTACCATCTGCGCACTATGGGAAACGATTCGACGTCGAGAGTCGTCAGGCGGCCCGCTTCCAGCTCGAGCTCGACCGTATGAATGGAAACCAGGCTCAGACCAAGACCAGCCTCGACGCTTTGCTTGATGGCCTCATTGCTGTTCATCTCCACGCTGCTGGTGAGGCTCATCTCGTTTTCGGCAAAAAAGCGTTCCATGGTGGTGCGCGTACCGGAGCCGTGCTCTCGCAGGAGGAAGGTTTCGTTCTGGAGGTTCGTAAGCGGGATCGACTTCTGCGCAGCGAGTGCATGACTGGGTGCCGCGATAATCACCAGGGGATTGTCCATGAAGGGTTCCGCGACGAGATCGAGCTCGTCGGGCGGGCGTCCCATTAGCACGATATCGGTTTCATTGGCCGCGAGCTGCCGCAGCAGGCTCTCGCGGTTGGTGACGTCCAGACTCACGCTCACGTTCTGGTGGCGTTCGCAAAATGCCGCAAGCAAGCGGCTGGCAAAGTAATTCACGGTGGTGGCGACCGTGACCAGGAGCCGGCCTCGCTGGATACCTTTGAGCTCCTCCACGACCTGCTCGGCCTCGGACAGCTGCCGCGTGATTGCGCGGCTACAGTCGTAAATCTCGCGGCCAGCCTCGGTGAGGTGAATCTTTTTGCCGATTTGCTCGAATAGCGGGAGCCCAACGGACTGCTCCAGTTGCTTCACTTGCATCGAGACGGCCGGCTGGGTGAGAAAGAGCTCTTCGGCGGCGCGGGTAAAGCTCAGGTGGCGCGCGACGGCTTCGAAAACCTTAAGCTGACGTAGGGTTACGTGCATCCCAGGGTCTCCTCAGAGAACAGGCCGAGATGATTACATAATGAGAATCTTATAACAATGATTACTTATATTTAGTGTAGTTTATGTGAACCCCCTGCTATCATGTGCATGAAAATCGCCGTGGGAGGAGAAAACCTGGCCGCAGAGCGGTTGCGCTCGTAACGTACCGTGTGTCGCCGAGGTCGAGCGCAAGACAACGTTTCTATTTAAGGAGACCAGCCCTATGTCAGCCAAAACCTATCAAGCAGGTGTCAAGGAGTATCGGGAGACCTATTGGGACCCTGATTACACGCCAAAAGACACTGACATCCTGGCCTGCTTCAAGGTGACGCCACAGCCAGGCGTGTCCCGTGAAGAGGCGGCGGCCGCGGTCAGCGCGGAATCATCCACGGGTACCTGGACCACCGTGTGGATGGACCTGCTCACCGATCTGGAATACTACAAGGGGCGCGCCTATCGCATCGAGGCTGTGCCCGGTGATGACAGTTGTTTCTACGCGTTCATTGCCTATCCCTTCGATCTGTTCGAAGAAGGCTCGGTCGTGAACGTGCTGACCTCGCTTGTGGGCAATGTATTCGGCTTCAAGGCCCTGCGCGCGCTGCGGCTGGAAGACGTGCGCTTCCCGCATGCTTACGTGATGACCTGCGGTGGGCCGCCGAACGGCATCCAGGTCGAACGCGACCGGTTGAACAAGTATGGCCGTGCGCTGTTGGGATGCACGATCAAGCCAAAGCTGGGCCTTTCCGCCAAGAATTATGGGCGTGGCGTCTATGAGTGCCTGCGCGGGGGTCTGGACTTCACGAAGGACGACGAAAACGTTAACTCACAGCCGTTCATGCGCTGGCGCCACCGCTTCGAGTTTGTTGCTGAGGCAGTCAAGAAAGCCGAAGCTGAGACCGGCGAGCGCAAAGGGCATTATCTGAACTGTACGGCACCCACGCCGGAAGAAATGTACAAACGTGCCGAGTTCGCCAAGGAGCTCGATATGCCGATCATCATGCATGATTTCTTCACCGCCGGTTTCTGCGCCAACACCGGGTTGGCGAACTGGTGCCGGGAGAACGGCATGTTGCTCCACATCCATCGCGCGATGCATGCAGTGGTCGACCGTAATCCACATCACGGCATCCACTTCCGGGTGCTGGCCAAGTGCCTGCGCCTCTCAGGAGGAGATCATTTGCACTCCGGAACCGTGGTCGGCAAGCTCGAGGGGGATCGTAAGGCGACCTTGGGCTGGATCGACCTCATGCGCGAAGCGTACATCAAGGAGGATCGCACCCGCGGCATCATGTTCGACCAGGACTGGGGATCCATGCCTGGGATGTTCCCGGTCGCCTCCGGCGGGATCCATGTGTGGCATATGCCGGCATTGGTTGCCATTTTCGGTGACGACGCCGTATTCCAGTTCGGTGGCGGTACGCTCGGTCATCCGTGGGGCAACGCGGCTGGCGCTGCCGCCAACCGGGTTGCCCTGGAGGCGTGCATCGAGGCGCGCAACGAGGGCCGTCAGGTCGAGCGAGAAGGCAAGGAGATATTAACCGCGGCGGCCCAGCACAGTCCCGAGCTCAAGGCGGCGATGGAGACCTGGAAAGAGATCAAGTTTGAGTTTGACACCGTCGACAAGTTGGATGTGGCGTAAGACAGTAGCAAGTGGTTAGTAGCGAGTTAGAAGTGAACCCCACCTGCGAAGGACATAACCGATCTGAATGAATTCTGAGGAAGGCGCAATGAGCGAAATACAGGACTACAAGTCGAGTCTGGGTGATCCGGCGAGCCGCAAGTTCGAGACCTTCTCGTACTTGCCCGAGATGGACAAGGCGCGCATTCGCAAGCAGGTGGCTTATATCGTGAGCAGAGGCTGGAACCCCGCTGTCGAGCACACCGAGCCGGAAAACGCCATGGGCCACTACTGGTACATGTGGAAGCTTCCCATGTTCGGAGAGACCGACGTGGACGTGATCCTGAAGCAGACCGAGGCCTGCCATGAGGCCTACCCGACCCACCACGTGCGCCTGATCGGTTATGACAATCGCGCCCAGTCCCAGGGTACGGCTATGGTTGTATACCGCGGACCCGGTGGGGCCTGAGCAGACTACGTCAGGTTGGAGCAGGGGTAACCGTGGGGGCTCACGACGGTGATCGGTCACATGTGTTGCCCGATGAACGTGAAATCTACGGCGGGTCGCAGGACGACGGGCGTCTCACCGAGTGTCCGCAGTGTGGCCGGCTGGGCTATCAACATATGCCAGACTGTCCCCACGACCGGTTACCCAGGGGGAAACCCGCTAAGCGATAGGACATGTGTGCGTCGCGTTGCCGTAGCCTTCGGGGTTCAAGTGGCTGATTCTGGATGCGGCCGCACTTACTGACGGTGCCGGCGACGGCAAGAAACCAAATCGATGGAAGCGACTGCCATGTTGGAATATAAGATTGCACCCTCCATTTTGTCCGCGGATTTTGCGCGTCTCGGCGACGAGGTAAAGAACGTGCTCGAGGGTGGGGCGGACATGGCCCACTTCGATGTGATGGACAATCATTACGTCCCCAATCTCACCATTGGGCCTTTTATCTGCAAGGCCTTGCGCGATTACGGCATCAGCGCCGACATCGATGTCCACCTTATGGTTAAACCGGTCGATCGCATCATCCCGGACTTTGCCGAGGCCGGCGCCACCTATATCACGTTTCATCCGGAAGCTACCGAGCATATTGACCGGTCCTTGCAGCTTGTACGGGAGTGCGGATGCAAATGTGGATTGGTGTTTAATCCGGCAACGCCGCTTGACTATCTCGACTACGAGCTGGAGAAGATCGACATGGTGCTGTTGATGTCGGTGAACCCCGGCTTCGGAGGGCAAGAATTCATCCCCTACGTGTTGGATAAGCTGCGTGATGCGCGCCGCATCATCGATCGAAGCGGGCGCGCGATCCGCCTGGAGATCGATGGGGGAGTGAAGGTAGGCAACATTCGCCAGATTGCAGAGGCGGGCGCGGATACCTTCGTAGCGGGATCGGCAATCTTCGGAACGTCGGACTACAAGGCCACGATCGACACCATGCGCGCAGAGCTGGCGGAAGTAGATCAGGCGCGCGGCAGTGGTTGAGGGCGCGCACCGCACTGAGCCGGTCAGCGCGCTCGTTGTGCGCGTGGCGCGATGACGTTGTGCAAAGCGCGGGTTGTTCTTTAATGCGCGGGCTTAGAGAGAGGAGGAAAGCTTATGGCGCTAATATCGCTGAGACAGTTGTTGGACCACGCCGCGGAGCAGGGTTACGGTGTACCGGCGTTTAATATCAACGACATGGAGCAGGTGCAGGCGATCATGCAGGCGGCGGATGAAACCGATGCCCCGGTGATTATGCAGGCGTCCGCCGGCGCCCGCAGCTATGCCGGTGCCACGTTCCTGCGCCACCTGGTGGAGGCCGCTGTCGAGCAATGGCCGCACATTCCGGTGGTCATGCACCAGGACCACGGTGCCTCCCCGGCGGTGTGCCAGCGCTCGATCCAGCTCGGCTTTACCTCGGTGATGATGGACGGGTCGCTGGGGGAGGACATGAAGACCCCCATGAGTTACGAGTACAACGTCGCCGTCACGCAGCGCACGGTCGATATGGCGCATGCCTGCGGCGTGTCTGTGGAGGGTGAGCTCGGTTGCCTGGGCTCGCTCGAGACCGGCATGGCGGGCGAAGAAGATGGATCGGGGGCCGAAGGCAAGCTCAGCAAGGAGCAGCTGCTCACCGATCCCGAGCAGGCGGCCGACTTCGTAAATCAAACTAAGGTTGACGCCCTGGCCATCGCGATCGGCACCAGCCACGGGGCCTACAAGTTTACGCGTCCGCCGACAGGCGACATCCTCGCTATCGACCGGATCAAGGAAATCCATGCGCGCATCCCGGATACGCACCTGGTGATGCACGGTTCTTCATCGGTGCCGCAGGACTGGCTGCAGGTGATCAACAGTTATGGTGGTGACATGGGGCAGACCTACGGTGTTCCGGTCGAGGAGATCATCGAGGGGATCAAACACGGCGTGCGCAAGGTGAACATCGATACCGACTTGCGCATGGCCACTACTGGCGCGGTGCGCAAACACCTGGCGGATAACCCGTCCAACTTCGATCCGCGCAAGTTCCTGAAGGCCTCTACCCAGGCTATGCAAGATATCTGCAAGGCGCGCTATGAGGCGTTCGGCTGCGCCGGTCAGGCGTCGAAGATCAAGCCGATCAACCCAGAGGGTATGAGCAGACTCTATCAGTCCGGAGAACTGGATCCGCAGGTCCGTTGAGGTGCGATCAATTGAGGTTGCGGTATTCGTTGATGTACCCCTGGCCCTTCAACCTCCTCACTTGGAGTATTATTTAGCGGGCGCCTTTGGCCCCCTGCTTTTTCGTTCGACGAACGCCAGTGCCTGGCACCAGCTTAAATGTCCTCCTCGCTGCGAAAGCGCGTTGACCCGATGCGCAGCACCAACACCGCGAAGGTAAGCAGCAGGATCGCACCGGTGATGATCAGGATCTTCTCATCCGGCAGTGTCTTGATGTCGATTGCGAGGAAGCGGGTGAGCACGGTGATAGCGATGTACAGCAGAAACTGCACCGGCAGGCGGTCGGTCTTGAAGTAGATGCCGACCATGGCGCCCAGCTCCAAATAGATAAACAGCAACAAGATATCCTCGAGCGCGGCACGCCCAGTTTGGATCATCTGCGCATATTCATAGACCGCGGCCCATACAATGGTGACGCCGATGACAAACAGCGCAGCGATCTGAAACCCCGCTACGAGGAAAACCCCCGTTTCGTTGATTCGGTGCCTCGCTTTTCGTGCCGCGTTCTTGCCGGCACGTGTGCGCCGATCTTTTGCCCGCGTAGCCACGGGCTACTCTTGGTGTTTGCGCTCGTCCGGGACCGCCTCGTCCACGTCGAGGCGATGCTCCAACTCGAGCCACATGAGGTTGATGATCCCGAAGGCGCAAGCCAGTAGCACACCGAGGATCCAGGTAAAGTACCACATCGTTGTCGCTCCTTTCAGTAGGCCGAATGCGTGCGTTGGCGAACGTCGTCCACGGTCAGCTTGCCGCGCATCACCCGGAATACCCAGACGGTGTAGGCAATGACGATGGGTAGAAATATGACCGTGGCCCAGAACATCCAGGTAAGCGTCAAGCGGCTCGATACCCCGTCCCACAACGTCAGGCTGTGGCCCGGGTAGGTGCTCGATGGCATGACAAAGGGAAACATGGCAAAGCCTGCAGTCAGCACCACAGCGCTCACGCAGATCGAGCTCGCGATCAGTGCCATTCCCGCGCGGGCGCGGAGCACCAGCGCCGCAATCGCTCCGGCAAAACCGGCGACCGGCGCGAGCAGAGTCCAGGGGTAGAGCGAGTAGTTCGTGATCCAGGCCCCCGTTACCTTGGCGACACTCTTTTGCAGCGGCGTGAACGCGCTGTTCGCATCGGGCATGTACAGGACGCGGTAGCCGTCGATACCCAGCGCCACCCATACACCAGCCAGTGCAAACGCAATCAGAAAGATCACGCCGAAGGCCAAGGCTGCGCGTGTAGCTCGGGTATTGATCTCCCCCTGGGTGCGCAGCGTGAGGTAAACGGCCCCGTGCATCACCAACATTGCTACGCTCACGAGGCCAGCAAGCAGCGCGAACGGGTTGAGCAGGGCCAGGAATGACCCCGTGAAAGACAGCCGCAAGGTATCGTCGTACTGAAACGGCACGCCTTGGAGCAGATTGCCGAACGCTACGCCGAAGATGAACGCCGGCACCGCGCCGCCGGCAAACAAGGCCCAGTCCCACAGGTTGCGCCAGCGCGGATCAGGCAGCTTACTGCGGAAGGTAAATCCAGCGGGCCGGATGACGAGCGCGAACAGCGCCAGCAGCATGGCGGTGTAGAACCCCGAGAATGCCGCCGCATACACCAGCGGCCAGGCCGCGAACACGGCACCGGCGCCGAGGATCAGCCACACCTGGTTGCCCTCCCAGGTAGGACCGATGCTATTAATGATCACGCGGCGTTCCTCGTCCTTCTTGCCGAGAAAAGGGAGCAGCATGCCGACGCCGAGATCGAAGCCCGCCGTCAGGACGAAACCGATCAGCAGCAGGCCGACGAACAGCCACCAGATAAGCTTGAGGGTCTCGTAGTCAAGAATCATAGTGCTGTCGCTCAGTCCGCCGGACGCTGCGGCTGTACGCTCAGAGGCGCACCGCCGGTCGCTGCCGCCTGCTCGAAGTGATAACGGCCCGTATGCAATGCGCTCGGCCCGAGGCGAGCATACTTGAACATCAGGTACAGCTCGACGACGAGCAGCGCGGTGTAGAACAGTGCGAAAGCGGCAAGGCTCACATAGATCTCGCCTGGATCCAGGCTGGAGCTGCTCAGGAATGTCGGCAACACCTCGGCGATGGTCCAGGGTTGGCGTCCCAACTCGGCGACGATCCATCCCGCCTCCGCTGCAATCCAGGGCAGCGGGAGGGCGTAGAGTGCGAGGTAGAGCAACCAGCGCTGAGTCGAGGCGGTGCGACGCGCGGTAAAGTAAAATGCCGCCGCAAAGATGAACAGCATGAGAAAACCTGCCCCGACCATGACGCGAAAGCTCCAGAACAGCGTCGCCACGTTCGGGATGGTGTCTTTGACCGCTTGTTGGATCTGATCTTCGCTTGCGTCCACCACGTTGGGCGTGTAACGCTTCAACAACAGCGCATACCCGAGGTCATCCTTGTGGGCATCGTAGGTGGTGCGGTCCTCGTCGTTCGCATCACCCGCACGCAGTTTCTGCAATGCCCCGTAGGCGAGTATACCGCTGCGAATGCGAATCTCGTGCTGGTCCATCAAGTCCTTGAGGCCGACGACCTGCTCGTCGATCGAGCGGGTCGCGATCAGGCCGAGCAGATACGGGATCTTGATCGCATAATCGGTCCGCTGCTTCTCCTGGTTCGGGATGCCGAAAACAGTGATTCCCGCGGGTGCCGGGTGCGTGTCCCACTCTGCCTCGATAGCCGCAAGCTTGGTTTTCTGCACATCGCCGAGATTGTAGCCGCTCTCGTCGCCGAGCACGATTACCGACAGTGCCGACGCCAGACCAAACCCAGCGGCGACGGCGAAAGACCGAAGCGCGAAAGCGCGGTCACGGCCCTTCAGCAGGTAATACGAACTCACCCCGAGCACGAACAGGGCACCGGTAACGTAGCTGGCCGAAACCGTGTGTACGAACTTCACCTGCGCGACCGGATTGAAGAAAATATCCGCGAAGCTCGTCAGCTCCATGCGCATGGTCTCGTAGTTGAATTCCGCGCCCACGGGATATTGCATCCAGCCGTTGGCAATCAAGATAAACAACGCCGAGAGGTTGGCGCCCAGTGCCACCAGCCAGGTGACCACCAGATGCTGGACCTGGGACAGGCGATCCCAGCCGAAAAAGAAAAGCCCCACCAGCGTGGCTTCGAGGAAAAACGCGATCAACCCCTCGAGCGCCAGCGGGACACCGAAGACATCGCCGACGTAGTGAGAGAAGTAAGCCCAGTTGGTCCCGAACTGAAACTCGAGCGGGATCCCGGTGGCCACGCCCATCGCGAAGTTAATGCCAAACAGCATGCCCCAGAAACGCGTCATGTCCTTGTAGATTGTCTTACCCGTCATCACATAGACGGATTCCATGATCGCCAGCAGCATTCCCAGACCGATGGTCAGGGGTACGAACAGGAAGTGATATAACGCGGTCAGGCCGAATTGCAGGCGGGAGAGATCGACAACTTCCTCAGTAGGGATCATTCACGTGCCTCGCGTCGAGGTTGGTCCTGGTCCTTCGGGTCGAATAACGCGCGGGCGACCTCAGAGACCGGAGGCGCGGGGGGGTCGGAGAACCAGGCAAGCTTGATGGCTACCAAGGCCAGCAGCTTAACGGCGATGACGATGGCAATGGCACGCAGCAGGTGGGAGCGGAGACGAAGACGCTGGGGTGCGTAGCCGGTTGCGGATGGCGCGGATTCGCTCCGATGCATCATGA
>FXBF010000619.1_pt1 | contig 12280 bp, 11 predicted proteins | sample 5335321 | NCBI WGS metagenome assembly FXBF01 (sample SAMEA103928391, study PRJEB20085) | sediment metagenome | isolation source: sediment | reverse complement strand
AGTCAGCGGCGTGTTGGCGGTTGTTACCGCGGGCCTGATTGCAGGAAACGTCGGCCGGCGCGAGATGTCGCCAACGACTCGTATAGCGGTGCTCAATTTCTGGGAATATGTGGCCTTCCTGGCAAACTCGGTAGTATTCCTGGTGATCGGTCTGCAGGTGGATCTTCCCGGGCTGGTATCAAACTGGCAGCCCATTCTCTGGGCAATCGTGGCGGTGCTCATCAGCCGTGCGGTCGGAATCTATGCCCTGTCTCGACTTGGCCGCACGATCCCCTCCAACTGGCGGCATGTGATGTGGTGGGGCGGTCTGCGAGGCGCGATCGCGCTGGCGCTCGCCCTCAGCATCCCTCTATCGATGGGGGAGGAACGATCTATATTGCTGGATATGGCCTTTGGGGTCGTCCTTTTCACATTGCTCGTGCAGGGGCTGTCGATGGAAGGGTTGGTCAAGCGGCTTGGCCTTGTTACTCAGACCGACGAACGCGGGGACTATGAAATCCGCCGCGCGCGAGCCCTGGCAGCCCGGTCGGGGCATGATCATATGAAGCAAATGTACACGGAAGGTTTAATCTCATTACATACGTGGGAGCGAGTGCATCCGATCCTCAGGGATCGTTCCGAAGCGCTGGCCAAGGCGGTCCAGGAATTACTCCAAAGCTCACCAGGCCTGGAGGCGGACGAGGTGCTCAGCGCACGCAAAGAGGAGCTTCGGGCTCAGCGGGGCATGCTCGCGAAGCTGCGACGGAACGGTGTGATCACCGATGTCACGTTCGAGCATTTGGCATCAGAAGTAGACGCGGCCATGGAGCTGGATCCGGACGTCTGGCCTTCAGGCATCCTGGACTTTGGCATAGAGGCTCGCATCAAGAAGCTGCTCATGGTGGTCATTCAGGACCGTGATCTGAACTCCGTTGCGACCGCACTGTCACAGCGGAACATACCGAGCACTATCATCAAAAGCACCGGTGGGTTCCTCTCCCAAGCAAATCACACGTTGCTCATCGGATTAGCGGAGGAGATACTGCCTGTGGCGGTCTCTGCTATCAAGGAAGCCGCCGAAGAACGAGTGGAGTTCGTCTCTGCGCTGCCAGGTACCGATGCGGCTCCTATCGCGGAGGGGGTTAAAGTGCATGGGGCGACGGTATTTGTGTTCGATGTAGAACGTTACGAGGCGATCTAACAATGAATATGATGCTCGTTATCCTCAATGATCAAGATGCCGAATCCGTGCTGTGCGCGCTTGTCGAGCAGGAATTCCGTGCCACGCGAATCGCGTCGACCGGCGCCTTTCTACGCCGGGGCAATACAACACTGCTTATCGGTCTGGAGGAGAGTAAGGTCGATGAGGTCCTGGAGATAATTCGGGCTCAATCGGCCGAGCTGGAGAAGCCCGCCCAGCGGCGTGCTACGGTTTTTGTGCTCCCGGTCGCGAGGTTCGAGCAAATCTAGCTAGAGGCAGGTGCTCTAGCCGGTCTCATCCACAAACGACCTGAAGTCGCGCAGCCAGTACAACAGAGGGGACTTCCCCTGATCAATATTCCATGCCGTGACTTCGCCGACGAACACCGTATGAGTGCCTGCGGGGAGCGTGGCGCGGACGCGGCACTCGAGGCTTGCCAGACAACCCTCCAGTAAGGGACTGCCGAGCTCACCCAGGCTGTACGTCACTCCCTCCAGCCGCTGCTCCAGATCGGGAACACGCCCGCCAAAACGCAGGGCCAGATCCCGTTGATCGCTGGCCAGGATACAGACACCAAAGGCGCCGGCCTCGGTCATCAGCGCATAGGTGCGCGTGCGACGCTCGATATTGACCGAGATCAAAGGTGGCTCGAGAGAAACAGAGGAGAACGAACTTACGGTCATGCCATGCAGCACTCCGCCGTGACCGGCGGTCACGAGGGTGACGCCGCTGGCCCACTGCCGCAGTACGGATCGCAGTTCATCCGGGCCGACGGTCATGAGCTTCCGAACAAGGTTTCAAGGATCGCGGGCGCAAAAGAAGCCAGATCTTCGAGCCCGCGGGCAAGATCTCTCCGCATCTCCGGCGGACCAATCAGTATGGCCGGTACCGAATTTAGCGTATGACCGCGGCGCGAGAGATCCTCCAGGTTGCCGTGATCGGAGCTCACAATGATCAAGTTTGGCTCACCCTCCCAGGCTTCCACCAGGCCGCCCAAGACGGCATCCAGGTTTTCCAACAGGGCAACTGCGTCACTCATCTCACCCCGATGACCGGCAAAGTCACTTGGCCAGAAGTCAAACCAGGCCAGGTCATATGATTCGGCCGCTCGGGCAAGCTGGCGGCCGGCTTGCGCTGGATCATAGGTCGGGATAGAGGGGAAACCCGGCTGCTCGGACCAGCCTACGCCGGTAAAGTCGGCAGAGAAAGCTCTTCCGTCCTGCATGTCCTCTACCGTCATCAATTCCAATCCGGCAGAGGTAGCCGCCAGCGGGATAGTGGAATAGAGCCTGAGGCCGCGTTCGATTGCCTCAAAATAGCGCGGGGGATAGCCGTTCAGAAGGACGGCGGAGCCGCCGCGCTCCAAAACCTGCTTGAATAAATTGTCCCGCCGGACGATCTCGGCCACCGCTGGGTTGGGCTTAGGCCCGTAATGCTCCCCCACTTGCGAGGGAACATTTTCGCCCGTGAGCAGCGCCGCCTGGCCCGTAGCGGACTGCGGCGCGCCCTCTACCCCCAGCCGGGCGTCCACAGCCAGCAGCGTTGCCTGTTGACCTTCGAATGGGGCCGATCCCTCCACGAGCCGTCGACCGTCGAGAAGCCCCAAAAGGTACGGCATGTCTGCGGCGGAAAATGGATTGCGCTCAGGATCATCGGGCCCAAGTCCTACCCCGTCCAAGAACAGAAATAGCACCCCCTTAGCTCTCCGCTGCCATCATGAGGGGAGATCTTCCAGCAGCTGCCGCACCTTGGCCGAATCGATCGCACCTACCCAGCGCCGGAGCTCATCGCCGGCCCCATCGAAGAAAATGAAGGTCGGCGTAACACGAAATCCAAAGCGTTTGAGCAAGGCTTCGCTCGCGGGGTCCTGAACATTAAGGCGAATCACACTCAATTGCTGCTCATGCTCTCGTTCGATCCCATCAACGACGGGCTTGGCTGCCATGCAAGCTCCTCAAAATGGACTTTGAAACTCGAGCAGCACCGGGGTGCCAGCTCCGATATTCTCGAGCACGGCCTCCACATCGTTCTCCGTGCTTTCCCCGGGATTGAAGAAGAAGTACGCGATCCCCAGTCCGAGAGCAAGCGCGCCGAAGGCCAGTAAATCGTTGAGTGTGATGCCGTCTCGGAACGACCAGATGGCAAGCAATGCCAACGACACCGCGGCGCCGAGGGTAAAGGAATGCTGATTGAGGAATTGGCCGGGAGACATCTGGCGGATTCTATCACCCAGCGCGGAAATGCCCCTTTTACACGGCCCACCTTTACACGGCCCAGTACCTCTCTTACAATCATCGAACCTCAGCGCAAGGGCCCCGATCTATGAAGGAATACGCGACCGAGAATCTTCGTAACATCGCCTTGGTCTCCCATGGCGGCGCAGGAAAGACTTCACTTGGGGAAGCCATGCTTCACCACACCGGCGCCGTCACCCGAATGGGCAAGGTGGAGGAAGGAAATTCGGTTTCGGATTTCGAAGATGAGGAGATTCGGCGTAGGCAATCCCTATCCACAAGCATTCTGCCGATTGAGTTCCAAGATCACAAGATCAATGTGCTGGATACGCCCGGGTTTATGGATTTTGTTGGAGAGGCGATCTCCGCCCTTTGGGTAAGCGAAGCTGCCGTGCTGCTCGTGGATTCGGTGGCCGGGGTCGAGGTCGGGACCGAGGTGATGTGGGGCTACTGCGAGGAGTTTGGCCTACCGCGCAGCGTGGTGATCAGCAAGATGGACCGCGACAATGCCAATTTCAAACGCACTTTGGCCTCGCTTGGATCCCTGTCAGGAGATGTGACCTTCATTCCGGTGCAGCTGCCTTGGGGCGAGAAGCAAGCATTCAAAGGCGTCATCGATCTGTTCAAGATGGTCGCGCGGCCAAAGGAGGGTAAGTCTGAGGAGGCCATCCCGGAAGACCTGGCCGATGCGGCAGAGGAAGCGCGCACAGCGCTGATCGAGGCCGCCGCGGAAGGGGACGATGCCTTGCTTGAAAAGTATCTGGAGGGCGAGGAGCTATCTGCTGACGAGATTGCGCTCGGCTTCCGACAGGCGGTCTGGTCGAAGACCTTTATACCGGTCTTCGCCTGTGCCGGAACCGCAGGCACCGGAACCATTCCGCTTTTGGAGGCCATGGTGCAGCTCTTTCCCTCACCCGCGGATGCGCCGCCGCGAAAGGCCGAGAGCAAAGGCGAAGAGATTGAAATTCAAGGAAGCGACACCGGACCGCTCGCGGCGTATGTCTGGAAAACGACTGCGGATCCTTTTGTAGGCCGGCTGACGTATCTGCGCGTTCTCTCGGGCACGCTGAGCTCGGACAGTCGGGTCTGGAATCAGATCCGACGCGAGGATGAGAGGCTCGGCACCCTGCAGCTCCTGCGGGGCAAAGAGCAAATCCCTGCTAAGAACCTGCATGCAGGCGATATCGGTGTGATCGCTAAGCTCAGTGAAACGGAAACCGGCGACACGCTATCGGTGAAGACAGCCGCGCTCATCGTAGGCTCGCCAAGCTATCCGAGCGCGCTGTATTCCGTGGCGGTGGTTCCCAAAACCCAGGCCGATTCGGCCAAGATCAGCAGCGTACTAACCAGATTATCTGAAGAAGATCCCACCCTCTCCTGGCATCAGGAGGCCAGCACCAACCAAACCATCCTACAGGGCATGGGCGATCAACATATCGACGTTGCCATTCGGAAAGCCGAGGCGAAATTTCAGGTCGGGATTGAGACCGAAATTCCGCAGGTGCCCTACCGGGAAACCATTACCAAGGTTGGCAGCTCACAATACCGCCACAAGAAGCAGACCGGCGGTTCGGGGCAGTTCGCAGAAGTCCACATGCGGGTCGAACCCCTTGAGAGCGGGGAATTCGAGTTTGTGAGCGAAGTCTTCGGAGGCCGCATTTCCTCAGGCTACATGCCGGCCATCGAGAAGGGCGTAAAGGGGGTCATGAAGGACGGCGTGCTCTCGGGGCATCCCATCGAAAGAGTCAGGGTAGCCATTACGGACGGCAAGGAACACCCGGTGGACTCCAAAGCCATCGCCTTTGAAACGGCCGGGCGCGAAGCCTTTAAGCTCGCCGTGCGCGATGCGGGCCCGGTGATGCTGGAACCCATCGTGGAGCTGCGGATCACTGTTCCGGAAGCCAACATGGGAGACGTCATGGGGGATCTGAACACGCGCAGGGCGCGCGTTCAGGGGGCCGATTCAGAGCGCGGCCGGAGCATCATCACCGCCCATGCGCCGCTAGCCGAGGTCCAGCGTTACACGACCCACCTGCGCTCGATGACCGGCGGGCGCGGCTTTTTCACCATGGAGTTTAGCCACTACGAGAACGTTCCACTCCACGTTGCCCAGGGGCTCATCGCGGCTTCTGCGCCCGACGGAGATGAGGATTAGCGAACTCTCCCCGGGATCCGATCCACAAACGAGGTCGCCAGATCATAAACTCGCCTACGGGCGGGTTCGACGGTTATGACGTGCCCGCTGTTCTCGATCCAGACCAATTCCTTCTCAGTCGAACCCACCTGCGCATAGATGGATCGAGCATGGTCGGGGGCAACGCCTCGATCTTCAACCGCGTGCAGGAGCAGGACCGGTGCGCGAAGCTTGGGAAGTCGCTCGCGGAGCAGCTTCAGCAATCCACGAACTTCCGGCACAGAGCGGATCGGGAAGACGTTGTAGCTCATATGATCCCGATACGCCTGCTGATCCTTGTAATCATTGATCGATGGCTTCGGCACGTAGCGCAGCACACCGCTGATCGGTCGTAGGGTGAGGAGCAGGGGGCGCAGCCACCGGAGCCCCGGCTGTGGGGGCACTTCGTAGGGTGTTGCCATCGCTACCACACCAGCTACTGGTCGGGAGCAAGCCAGGAGCAAGGCTAAGGCGCCGCCGAGGGAGAGCCCCATCGCGACAACTTGCCCACCGGTATCATTGAGCAGGCTGTAGCCGTCCTCGACCGCGGCCAACCAGTCTCGCCAACGCATGCGGTTCAGGTCCGCGGGGCGTGTGGCGTGCCCAGGCAAACGGAGTCCGAGCACAGAATGACCCTGCTCGGCCAGATGCTTCCCCAGGTCGTGCATCTCTTGCGGCGCGCTGGTCCAGCCATGGATGAGTAGAACGCCGATGCCGGAACCACCCCGATAAAGGAATGGTTCGCCCCCGGCGAGGATCTGGCTCATGCGAATGGAAGAATGCTGGAGCGAAGGCTCGAGCTCATGCAGTGACGCGGCGTATGAACGACGCGGCGGCCTCGAAGGCTTGCTGGCGGGAGGCGTCTCGCGGGATGTTGTGGCCGCTATTCTCAAGCCATAGAATCTGCTTGTCGGTGGATCCAAGCCTGTCGTGGATAGATTGAGCGGCATCCGTGGGTGTACCGACGTCTCCTTTTGCGTAAATGAGCAGTGCGGGGGCCTTCACCATCCCCAGCGATCCTCGCATTTCCTCTAACAAGTCGTGTAACTCGGCCGAAGCGCGAACTGGGAATTCATAGTAATAGAGCTGCAATTTCTCGGCCTCTTTGTCGACCCAGTCCGACTCTCCTGGGAGCCGAAGGGTGGGCAAGACCTTGCTGATCAGTGGGAGCAGCGGCCGAATACGTGCGATTCGAGCCTCCGGAAGCCGAATAGGAGTGGCCATGATGAGAACGCCGGCCAGCTCGAATTCGCGCGCCAATAGCAGTGTGAGCGCGCCTCCCATTGAAATGCCTATGACGACCACCTCCGAGGCCAGGCCGCGTAACATGTGGTAGCCGTCTTCGACATTCGCCAGCCAATCTTCCCACCGCGCCCGGTTCATATCCGCCACTTGCGTGGCATGGGCGAAGAGCCGGACGCCAAGGACGGTGAATCCTTGATCGGCCAGGTATCTCCCCATCCAGCGCATCTCCTCTGGTGCGCCTGTGAGCCCGTGAATGAGCAGGCAGCCGGTCTCCCCACCGGGATAAAAGAATGGCTCACCGCGGTCAACGATGACCCTCATGCGACTATCCGGGCCTCGCGGGGAAGCGTGGTCAGGCTCATGCTGCCATCTTCCGTTACGGCGACGTCGTCTTCGACGCGCACTCCGCCCCGACCGCTAAGATAGACTCCGGGCTCGACCGTGAAGGTCATGCCGGGTTTGAGCACAGTATCTTCACCCTCTCGAATGAAGGGCGGTTCATGGGCTTCCAGCCCAATCCCATGGCCGGTTCGATGCATGAAGTACTCGCCGTATCCTGCCCGCTCGATTTCACTGCGGGCAGCTAGATCTACGCTTCCGCAGGTCGCACCGGGTTGAGCCGCCGCGCGACCGGCAGCGTTAGCCTGTTGAACGATTTCGTGTACCTGGCTCAGTTCATCGGGCGCTTCGCTAACGAAGAAGGTGCGCGTGATGTCGGAGACGTAGCCCTGCTGAACCGCTCCCCAGTCCAATACAAGGCTATCTCCCTCTGCGAGAGCCCGATCGGAGGGGACCGAGTGGGGCAGAGCGGCATTGGGGCCCGAGGCGACGATCGGGCTGAACGGGAACTCCGGCTCCGAACCCGCCCGCAGCAGCTGCATCGTCAGTTCCGAGGCCAGCTCCAGCTCCGTCATCCCCACCTTGATGAGCGATAGGGTCTCTTCGAGAGCGGCCTCAGCGATCTCCGCCGCGCGCTGCATAGCGGCAAGCTCTGAAGGATCCTTCTGGATTCTCAGCGCGGAAATCGCACCGTCAGAAGAGACGAATGTTGCACGCGGAACTGCGACCTGCAGCAAATTGAGCTCGTGGAACCGCATGCGTAATGGCTCGATCCCGATGTGGCTGCCTTCAAGGGCCAGGCCGGTCACGCCCTGATAAAGTGCCTCGAGTGCTGCGCCCTCTTCTTCACTGTAGGAAAAAAGCCTGAATTCTATGGGCGAGGTTTCCGCCTTGTCACGCTCGAGCTCAGGGACCACCATGATGGGCTCGGCATCGCGCGAAAGCAGCGCGATCACTGGGCGTTCCATGAGATGGAACGAGAGCCCGCTGATATAGAATAGGCTGGGCCCGGGGATGAGCGCCATCGCTCCCAGGCGTACGTCCGCCAAGCGGTCGTAGAGGCGGTCGAGTCGTTCTTGGTAGCTCATGGGAAACCTCGTGGATTATAAGCGCGAGAACTCGATGGGAGGGCGAGACTTGGGCCAGGAAGCTTACCGGAAAGGAAGGCCGAGGCACGGCTCCACAGCCTGTGCTACTGCAGCTCCAAACGACTTTCTTGACATCCGTTCCGGCTTCTAAGTACAATCCTCACACCCTTGCAGGGGCCTGTGGCGCAGCTGGGAGCGCGCATCAATCGCACTGATGAGGTCGCGGGTTCGAATCCCGCCAGGTCCACTTGCCCCAGCACTTCGGGGCTTGCCCCAGCACTTCGGGGCTTGCCCCAGCACTTCGGGGCTTGCCCCAGCACTTCGGGGGCTGATCGACCAAGGGCCCATGGCGCAGTTGGGAGCGCGTCTCAATGGCATTGAGAAGGTCGTGGGTTCGAATCCCACTGGGTCCACCTGTCCCAGCATTTTGGGACCAGCAACTGAATAGACTGCCTGGCGGGAGTAGTAAGCCATCCATCAGCGAGCCGCGGTGAGTGAGAGCGCGACGAAGTGCCCGTGGAGCACCCGGCTGAACTCGCCCACCTGCTGAAGGCGCTCGGGAAGAAACGAGAGCTGCGAGGCACAGGCATCCCCCGCGTTCGCGGGGGCGGCAGCGCCCGTTAGCGCGCATGAGTGGTCTGGCAGTGCCCCAGGCTTGAGGGCCCGCCGGGCAAACAGGGTGGTACCGCGGAGCACCCCTTCGTCCCTGTCGACGAAGGGGTTCTTTAATTCTGGAGAAGGAGACTGACCGTTGAGCGAGAGGCAGCAGTTCCGGGAAGCGGTTGAACCGTACGATCCGTCCACTATCGAGCCCAAGTGGCAGGCTCGGTGGGAGCAAGATGAGCTCTATAAGGCGGAGGTCGACCCCACGCGGAAGAAGTTCTACTTCCTGACCATGCTGCCGTATACCTCCGGCAACCTGCATATCGGTCACTGGTATGCCATGACGCCTTCCGATGCGCGTGCCCGCTACCTGAGCCGCAAAGGCTACAACGTGATGTACCCCATTGGGTTCGATGCCTTCGGTCTGCCGGCGGAAAATGCGGCCATCGATCGCAGCACACACCCCAAGGAATGGACCTACAAGAACGTTGACCACATGCACAAGCAGCTCCGCAGCATGGGAGCGATGTGGGACTGGTCGCGCGAAGCGATATCCGCCGACCCCGAGTATTACCGCTGGACGCAGTGGTTCTTCTTGCAGCTCTTCAAGAATGACCTGGCCTACAAGAAGATGGCGCCCGTAGACTGGTGCCCCAAAGACCAGACCGTGCTGGCCCGCGAACAGGTTATCGGGGAAGAGCGGGTGTGCGAACGATGCAAAACCCCCGTTGTAAAGAAAGATCTCGAGCAGTGGTTCTTTAGAATCACCAATTACGCGGATGAGCTGTTGGATTTCTCAGGCCTGGATTGGCCGGAGCCCGTGAAGCTGCTGCAGACCAACTGGATCGGCCGGAGCGAAGGAGCAAACGTCACCTTCCCTACTGAAGGTGAGGATGAGATCCGTATCTTCACCACCCGGCCAGATACGCTCTGGGGGGCGACCTTTATGGTGCTCGCTCCGGAGCATCCGCTGGTCCAAAAGCTGATGACGGAGGAGAAGCGTGACGCCGTCGGCGCGTATGTCGAACAGGCGATCCGCCAGACGGATATTCAGCGCCAGGCGCTCAACAAGGAAAAGACCGGGGTCTTCACCGGCGGCTACGCCATGAACCCGGCCAGCGGCGAACGCGTCCCGGTTTGGGTGGCGGACTACGTCCTGATGAGTTATGGCACCGGCGCCATCATGGGTGTGCCTGCACACGATCAGCGAGACTTTGAATTTGCCCGGAAAAATGGGCTGGAAGTGCGGCCTGTCATCCAATCGCCTGACGGCGAGCAATTGGACGGCGCTACGATGCAGGAGGCAGTCGTAGTGTACGGCCCGATGATCAACTCCGGCCCGCTGACCGGCACCTCCCAGGACCAGGCGATCGAAGCCACGACCGCCTATCTGGAACAAAATGGCATCGGCGAAGCCGCCGTAAGCTACCGAATTCGAGATTGGCTGATCTCGCGCCAGCGGTACTGGGGCGCGCCGATTCCCATCATCTATTGCCCCGAGCATGGGCAGGTACCCGTTCCGGAAGATCAGCTGCCGGTACTGCTCCCGGAGGATGTGGAGTGGCTGCCGACGGGGCAGAGCCCGCTCAAACTCCATCCAGAGTGGAAAAACACCACTTGCCCTATCGATGGGGAGCCGGCCGAACGCGATACGGATACCATGGATACCTTTATGTGCTCGTCCTGGTACCACCTGCGTTACTTGAGCCCAAACTACAGCGAGGGACCCTTCGACCCTGAGGAATATGACTACTGGATGCCGGTGGATACCTACACCGGCGGCGCAGAACACGCCACAATGCACCTGATCTACACCCGCTTCTTCCACAAGGCCGGGCGAGATATGGGGATCATGAAGGGGTCGGAGCCGATGATCCAGCTGCGCAACCAGGGCCAGATCCTGGGGCCGGACGGTCGGCGGATGAGCAAATCCCGCGGCAACGTGGTCGATCCGGATGAGCAGGTGGCCGCTTATGGAGCCGACGCAGTACGAGCCTTTCTCATGTTTGGGTACCGTTGGTCGGAGGGCGGTCCCTGGAATGCAGATAACATCCACGGCGTGGTGCGCTGGCTGAGCCGGGTCTGGTCACTCGTGCAGCAGACTGTGGGAGCCGAGCCCCGCGATGGAAATCTGGAGACCGGGCAGCAGCTCACACGCAAGGTCCACCAGACCGTACGCGCCGTCTCGCATGATCTGGAGAACTTTGATTTCAACACTGTAGTTTCCGGTTTGATGGAGCTGAGCAACGCCATCGGATCGGCGCAAGAAGATGGACTGGCAGGCACGCAGGAATTCAACGCGGCCGTCGAATCGCTGCTGCTATTGATGGCTCCCGTGACCCCGCACATCGCGGAGGAGCTGTGGGAGCGATTGGACAAGCCCTACTCGATCCATCGGCAGCCCTGGCCCGACTATGATCCGGATCTGGCCAAGGAAGACCAGATCACACTGGTCATTCAAGTGAACGGGAAAGTTCGTGACCGAGTTTCGGCCCCCGCGGATGTTTCAGAGCAGGCGGCAAAGGAGATCGCCTTGACCAGCGAGGCCGTCGCGCGGTACCTTGGAGAAGGGGAACCGAAGGAGATCATATTTGTCCCGGGCAAGCTGATCAACATCGTTACCTAGAGACCTAGAGTGCATCATCTGTGCAGAGCGCGATCCCATATGGATCGCGCTCTTCTTGCTTGCGAAAAGTGGACGCTTCTGCAATATTGGCCGGACATCGCCCATGATTCGAACGATGTATTTCTTGAGAGCCCGATTTAGTAACAAGGAGGATTGGAATGAGCGGTAGCGCGCGAGAGGTGATCGTACCAAGCAATGGAGCCAGGCCTATGGGCCCCTACTCGCCAGGCATTCGGGTCGGAGACATGGTATTTGCCTCTGGGACGACCGGTCTGGACCCCGATGCCGGGTCTCTGGTGGAGGGCGGCGTCGCTGCAGAAACTCGGCAAACGCTGTCCAATCTCAGCAAAGTACTGGAGGCGGGCGGCAGCTCGCTTGACAGGGTGGTTAAGACCACCGTTTTCATGACAAATTTACAAGAGTTTGCCACAATGAACGAAGTCTACGGCGAGGTTTTCGCCGCCGATCCGCCCGCCCGCTCGACCATCCAGGTAGCTGCGCTTCCCGGCGGAGCGTCGGTGGAGATCGAAGCGATCGCGTGGGCAGGGGACGGTTAGCGGGTCCCGGGAAATTTCTGCTCAAACTGCTGCGCATAAACGCAGGGACCCCGCTCGGCTGGGGAGAGTGCGGGGCCCTGGGCGTCCGATAGAATCGAACGCGCCGAGAGCTTAACGCAGGCCGGCGGAAACCGATGTAACCCGGGCTACCGGCCTGGACTCGGAGCGGAAAAATGGCAGGTGACCGCATTCTGGTTGTCGACGACCAACTTAAAATCAAGGAGTTAGTGACGAG
>FXBF010000618.1_pt1 | contig 12284 bp, 14 predicted proteins | sample 5335321 | NCBI WGS metagenome assembly FXBF01 (sample SAMEA103928391, study PRJEB20085) | sediment metagenome | isolation source: sediment | reverse complement strand
CAACATCCCCGGACCGAGGGCGATTATCGAAGCGGTGAGGTAGCACCCCCGCCGCCATCGTGCGGATCACTCAAGGCAGCACCAGCCGTTGGCGAACACTGTTACGGGAGCGGGTTTTCACACGGTCTCCGAAACCAAAGTTCCTCGTCTGCCGGGACGAGACCCGGCTAATATACGTCGCCAGTAGGCGACACAAACCCGTCGTGCGGGGCCGAAACCCCGTTGATAAATCCGCGGGTAGGCGACCCACTAACCGGGCGCCGAGCCGCTGGCGCTGCTGCACCAGCACATGGTATTCCACGTGATTGCCTGAACAGGCCGCGTGATAGTGTGGTACCGTAGTATAGTTAGACGCCTTGCGAACCCGGAGTGGCAACCATGCGTGATCCGAAACGCATGATGATGTGGATGTTCGTGTTTCTGGCCGCCGTCGGCGTGGTAGGCGTATTGCTCTACGTACCGCTGCGGCAGGCGTTTCTGGCCAACCAGGTCTTCAACGGTCTTATCCTGAGCGTGTTGCTGATCGGCATCGTCATCAACCTGATGCAGGTGTCCACGCTCGATCGGGAGCTGGACTGGATCGAGACCGTAAAGGCCGGAGATGACGAGCTGGCGCCGGGGCGGGAGCCGCGGCTGCTGGCACCCATGGCGAAGATGTTCACCGGCCGCGACCAGGAGCGCTTTCGATTGTCTGCCATGTCCACGCGTTTGTTGCTGGACGGCATTCGCCTGCGCCTCGATGAGTCGCGCGACATCTCGCGCTACATGATCGGCCTGTTGATCTTCCTCGGCCTGTTAGGCACCTTTTGGGGGCTGCTCGACACCGTAGTCGGTGTCGGCAACGTCATCGCCGGTCTGTCGATTGAGGGTGGTGATCTCGCCGGAGTTTTCGAGCAGCTCAAGCGCGACTTGCAGGGCCCGCTCGCCGGTATGGGTACGGCATTCAGCTCCTCGTTGTTTGGTCTCGGCGGTGGGCTGATATTGGGGATCCTGGATCTTCAGGCCGGGCATGGCCAGAATCGATTCTACAATCGCCTGGAAGAATGGCTTTCGGAGTTTACGCATCTGCCCAGTGGCGCCTTGGGCGTCGAGGGCGAGCAGCCGCTGCCACGCTACATCGAGGCGCTGCTCGAGCAGACCGCCGATAACCTGGATAAGCTGCAGCGTACCATGGCGCGCGGCGAAGAAGATCGCCGGGCCGCCCAGGACAACCTGTTCAAGCTCACCGAGAAGCTGGCCGAGCTTACCGACCAGATGCGCTCGGAACAAAAGCTGATACTGAATCTCACCAAAGATCAGATGGATCTGCGACCGGCGATGGCGGAGCTGGCGCGACAGGTCAGCAGCGGCCTCGCCGGCTACGAGGAGATGCGCGATCATCTGCGCAACGTCGACGTGTGTTTGACGCGCTTGCTCGAGGAGGTCTCCGAGGGCCGCAGGCAGTTTGTCGAAGAGCTCCGCAACGAGCTCAGGCTGCTCGCTCAGAGCATCGGGCGCAACTCGCGCCCGAAGTCATAGGCGGGAGGTCGTGCTGATGTCGGCAGGCGAGCCCGTGGACCGATCTGCCTTACGCCACCGGTAGATCCTGACGACACGAAATATGTTCGCGCTTTCACGCCGCAGCCGTTACGGCATCAACGTCTGGCCAGGGTTCGTCGATGCGTTGGCATCGATTCTGCTGGTATTCATCTTCGTAGTGCTGATTTTCGTGCTGGCACAGTTCTTTCTCAAAGAGGCCCTGGTCGGGGGCGAACGTGCGCTCGATCAGCTCTCGCGCCAGGTCAACGAGCTGGCGGATACGCTCTCGCTGGAACGCGAGAAGAGCACCGCCCTCAGCGCGACTATCGATGACTTGTCGGCGCGCCTGAAAGCGACGCTCGCGGAGCGTGACAGCTTGAACCGTCGCCTTGCGCTTACCACGGAACGAGCGCAGGCGGCCGAAGGCGAAGCGGCGCAACTGCGGGCCACAGTCGAGGACGCATTGGCGACGATAACGGTCGACAAGGAACGAATCGAGTTGCAGCTGCGCGAGGTGGCCAGTCTGCAACGGGATATCACCGCCTTGCGCCAGCTGCGCAAGGATCTGGAGGCGCAAGTCGGGTCACTCGCGGCCGGGATCGAACAGCGTGATACTGAGCTGCTGGCCGCACGCGACCGCAGCAAGGCGTTGGAGGCGCGTTTGGCGGAATCGCAGGAACGAACGCGGCTGGCCCAGGCTGAAATCGACAAGCGTGGCATCCGCTTGCGCGAGCTCAGCGCGCAGTCGCGCTCGCGCGTACAGACGCTCAGCCAGCAGATCGCCGCCCTGCGCGAGCAGCTCAGCCAGCTCTCAGCCGCCCTGGCCCTGGCCGAGAGTCAGGCGAAGGAGCAGAAAGTCGAGATCGCGGAGCTTGGCAAGCGTCTGAATGTGGCGCTGGCACGACGGGTACAGGAGCTCAATCGATATCGTTCGGAGTTCTTCGGGCGGCTGCGCGAGGTGCTGGGCGAGCGCTCGGACATCCGCATCGTTGGCGACCGCTTCGTGTTCCCGGCGGAGCTGCTGTTCCCCACCGCGTCCGCCATCCTGGTCCCCGAAGGCCGAAAGCAGCTGGCGCAGCTGGCCCGGACGCTGAAGGCGGTCACCCGCACGATCCCCGCGGATATCGACTGGGTCCTGCGCGTCGACGGCCACAGCGACCGGCGCCCAATCCACACGGCGCGATTCCCTTCCAATTGGGAGCTGTCGACGGCGCGGGCGCTGTCCGTGGTCAATTACCTGATCTCCCAGGGGATCCCGCCGAAGCGGTTGGTGGCCGCCGGTTTCGGGGAGTTCCGGCCGTTGGATGATGCGAATACGGAAAAGGCCTACGCTCGCAACCGCCGCATCGAGATCAAGCTGACCGGGCCGTAAGTGTGGGTGGCTCGCCGGCACGGCCGCGGGCACGTCTAGTCCGCTGTTTTCGCCCGCCCATCAAGCGGCGGCGCCGTCGGTTGGGGGCGCTGCGGGCAAGTGGTACACTCGTGCCGGTCGAATATGCCCGTTTCCCGCTAACTCAAGAGATTACCTCGTACAGCAAGCATATCCATGGCTGGCCACAGCAAATGGGCCAACATTCGTTTCCGCAAGGGCGCGCAAGATGCTCGCCGTGGCAAGCTCTTCACCAAGTTGATCCGCGAAATTACCATCGCTGCGCGCCTGGGAGGCGATGATCCCGGCTCGAACCCGCGATTGCGCACGGCGATCGACAAGGCGATGGCGCAGAATATGCCCAAGGACAATGTCGAGCGTGCCATAAAACGCGGCAGCGGCGGCCTCGGCGGGGCGAGCTACGAGGAGATACGCTACGAGGGTTATGGCCCGGGCGGTGTGGCGGTGCTGGTGGAATGCACCACGGACAACCGCAATCGCACCGTGAACGAGGTGCGCCACGCCTTCTCCAAGCACGGGGGTAACCTCGGGACCGATGGCTCGGTCGCGTATCTGTTCAGTAAGCAGGGCATGCTCGGTTTTGCGCCCGGCAGCGACGAAGATGCCATCATGGACGTGGCCATCACGGCGGGCGCGCAGGACGTGGTGGCCAACGACGACGGTTCTATCGACGTGCTGACCACACCGCAGGACTTCGAGGCGGTGCGCGATGCCATGCGCGAGCGCGGCCTGGCACCGGAGCTAGCCGAGGTGGCCCAACGCGCGTCCAGCGCGGTGCATCTGGCTGGCGAGGAGGCGGAGAAGACGTTACGCTTGCTCGAGGTGCTCGAAGATCTGGATGACGTGCAGAATGTCTATACCAATGCGGACTTTCCCGAGGAACTGGCGGGGCAATAGTGTGGTGGGCCACCGGCAGGCCGATGCCGTGCGTGCCCATCGGGTGACGTTGGCAGCTAATGCGCATACTGGGCATTGACCCCGGTTTCCGCGTCACCGGGTATGGCATAGTTACTGCCGCCCCGGGTGAGGTGGTGGCGTATCTGGCGAGCGGCTGCATACGCGCGCAGGCAGACACGCTGTCGCAGCGCCTCAAGACGATCTATGACGGAGTCTCCGAGGTGATCGCATCATACGAGCCTGACATCATGGCGGTTGAAAAGGTGTTTATGGCGCGCAATGCGGATTCCGCGCTGAAGCTGGGTCAGGCCCGTGGTGCGGCACTGTGCGCCGGCATCAACCGCGAGTTGGAGATTACCGAGTACAGCGCGTTGCAAATCAAGCGCGCGGTGGTCGGTGGCGGGCAGGCACGCAAGGAACAGGTGCAGCACATGGTGCGGGCATTGTTGGCATTGTCCGCAACACCGCAGGCGGACGCGGCGGACGCGCTCGCCTGCGCCATTTGTCATGCCCATTATGCGCTCGGTCGGGCCGCGCTGGCGCGCGGCTTTGCACTTGGCGTACGGTTCGTTCGATGATCGGCCGGCTGCACGGAAAGCTGTTGCACAAAGAGCCGCCGTCGCTGCTCATCGATGTCGACGGAGTAGGCTACGAGCTGGAAGCGCCCATGACGACTTTTTACGATCTGCCACCGGTGGGCGAGACGGTGACGTTGCACACGCACATGGTCGTGCGCGAGGATGCGCAATTGCTGTACGGGTTCGGGCGCAAGGCCCAGCGCCGCTTGTTTCGAGGGCTGTTGAAGGTGAGTGGAGTGGGCCCGCGAATGGCGCTGGCGATCCTGTCCGGTCTCTCGGAGGACGAGTTTATACAATGCATCTGCAACGAGGACATCGTGCGCCTGAGCCAGGCGCCGGGGGTCGGGCGCAAGACCGCACAGCGACTGGTGGTCGAGTTGCGCGACAAGGAGTTCATGCAACCGGGCGCCGGTTCGGCCGACGGCTCGCGCGACGCGGTGGCTGCGCCGGACCCAGTCGGCGAGGCGGTGAGCGCCTTGATTGCGCTCGGCTACCGGCCGAACGAGGCCAGTCGCGCCGTGCGCGGCGTGTCATCCACCGATCTGACGACCGAGGAGATTATTCGTCAGGCGTTGCAGAGCGTAGCAGGATAGAGACATGATTGAGTCCGATCAGTTGGTATCCGCCCACGTGCTGAGCACGCCCGACGACCCCGGCCCGGAACGCGGTCTACGGCCTACCAGCCTGAGCGAGTACATCGGCCAGCCGCATGTGCACAAGCAAATGGACGTCTTTATTCCGGCGGCGCGCAAGCGCGGCGAGGCCATGGACCACGTGCTCGTATTCGGGCCGCCGGGGTTGGGTAAAACCACGCTCGCGCACATCATCGCCAATGCGCTCGGCGTGAGCATGCGCCAGACTTCGGGACCGGTGCTGGAGCGGCCCGGGGATCTGGCGGCGTTGCTCACCAACCTGCAGCCGCGCGACGTGCTGTTCATCGATGAGATCCATCGCCTGAGCCCGGTGGTCGAGGAGATCCTCTATCCGGCGATGGAGGACTACCAGCTGGATATCGTGATAGGCGAAGGCCCGGCGGCGCGTTCGGTCAAGCTCAGCCTGCCGCCATTCACCCTCGTGGGCGCCACAACCCGAGCGGGGTTGCTGACATCGCCGCTGCGCGATCGATTCGGTATTGTGCAACGCTTGGAGTACTACGATATCGCGGATCTGGAGAAGATCGTCGAGCGCTCCGCGGCCATTCTGGAGATTCCGGTGGAGCCTGAAGGTGTGACGGCGATTGCCAAGCGTTCGCGTGGTACCCCGCGCATCGCCAATCGCCTCTTGCGGCGCGCGCGGGACTACGCCCAAGTCAAAGGCGATGGCCGTCTCACACAGGAGTGCGCCGACTTGGCGCTGGAGATGCTGGAAGTGGACGAGCGCGGATTCGACGTGCTGGACCGCAAGCTGTTGCTGACCGTGATCGAGAAGTTCGCCGGCGGCCCCGTGGGCATAGACAGTCTGGCCGTCGCCGTGGGCGAGGAGCGTGGCACGATCGAGGATGTGATCGAGCCGTTTCTCATCCAGCAAGGCTTCCTGATGCGCACGCCGCGCGGGCGCACGGCAACGGCGCAGGCATTTCGCTACTTCGGCATGCCGGAGCCAGCCAAGCGGGATGACGTACAACGAGGCCTGTTTGGCGATGGCAAGTAACCCGATTTGGAGCCGCATGCGTTTATGCATAACGATGAGAGCCCCGTAAGTGGGAATTTTTCTATACCGGTACGGGTCTATTACGAGGATACCGATGCCGGTGGCGTGGTGTATTACGCTAATTACTTGAAGTTCATGGAGCGCGCACGCACGGAGTGGTTGCGTGGTTTGGGCTTCGATCAGGATGCGCTGTCGTCACGAGATGGCGTCGTTTTCGCCGTGCGCGCGGTCAAGATGGAGTTTCTCAGGCCGGGGCGATTTAATGATCTGCTGCGGGCGACGGCCAACATCACCCGCAGGGGCGGGGCGAGTCTCACGTTCGCGCAAGAGGTGAAGCGCGATACGACCACGCTGTGTCAGGCGGAGGTCAAGGTGGCGTGTCTGGATGCGGTGTCGTTCACACCCCGGTCCATACCCCCGCGTATCATGTCGAAGCTCGAAACGGTGAGCCTGTCTTGAACATCACCACGGCGCCGGAAGGCATTGCGCTGCTGACCATGATGCAGGAGGCGAGCCTGGTCGTGCAGCTGGTCATGGTGGTGTTGCTGCTGGCCTCGTTGGTCTCATGGTATTACATTTTCAGCAAGTGGCTTGTGGTCAAAGCGGCAGCACGCACGGCGGACCGATTCGAGGACCGTTTCTGGTCCGGTGGCAACCTCAACCAGATGTATGCCGAGCTGACTCGCAAGGATAGCGCGCTGACGGGCATGGCGAACGTGTTTGTCGATGGGTTCAGGGAGTATCGGCGCCTGGTGCAGCCCGGCAAGGCGCGCCCGGCGGACATCATGGAAGGCGTACAGCGCGCCATGCGGGTGGCGTTATCGCGCGAGATCGATTACCTGGAGACGCATCTGCCGTTTCTCGCGACGGTTGGCTCCATCAGTCCCTATGTCGGGCTGTTCGGCACCGTGTGGGGCATCATGAACTCGTTCCGCGCCCTGGCGTCGTTGCAGCAGGCGACGATCGCACACGTGGCGCCGGGAATCGCCGAGGCGCTGATAGCCACTGCGATGGGCCTGTTTGCGGCGATTCCGGCGGTGATCGCATACAATCGCTATTCGAGCCAGGTGGAACGCCTGGTCACCCGCTACGAGATCTTTATGGACGAGTTTTCCAGCATCGTGCAACGTCAGTCATTGTCACCGTCGAAGGGCTGAGCATGGAACCGTATCGTGTCCGCCGCAAGAAGCTCATGAGCGAGATCAACGTCGTGCCGTACATCGATGTTATGCTGGTGTTGCTGGTGATTTTTATGATCACTGCGCCGTTGCTGAGCCAGGGCGTAAAGGTCGAGCTGCCGCAGGCCTCGGCGACGACCGTCGATTCCAAAGACTCGGAAACACTGGTGCTGACGGTCGATCGAAAGGGAGTTTACTATCTGGACGATCGCGAGATTACGCGCACGGCGCTGCGCAAGCGCATCGCTGCGATCATGCGGCTGCGGCCGAAGACGCAGATCGTGGTGCGCGGCGATCGCCGTGTGCCGTATGGGGAAGTGGTCACGGCGATGGCGTTGCTGCAGGAAGCGGGTGCCCCGAGCGTAGGCTTGATAACTCAGCCTCGTTTCAAGAAATAGCATGGCGCGCCGAAGGTTGCGAAAATCGCCGGGTTCGCTGAAGGCGTGGCTGCTCACGATCGCGCTGCACCTGGTGGTTATCGGGTTGCTGGTGATCGCATTTCGCTGGCCCACGCCGTCGGGCGACAACGCGCAGGTCATCGAAGCCGTTGTCGTGGAGGATCAGCAGGCCAAGCAACGCCAAGCAGAGGCCGAGAAGAAAAAACGCGAGGCGGCGCGGCGCAAGCACGAGCAGGAGCTGGCGCGCAAGCAGGCGGAGGCCGAGAAGAAGCGGGAGGCCGAGAAGCGCAAGAAAGCGGCGGCAGCCAGCAAGCGGGCAGAGACCGAGCGCAAACGCGCGGAGGCGGAGCAGAGACGCCTGGCCGAGGAGCGCAAACGCAAGGAGGCCGAGGAGCAGAAACAGGCGCAAGAGCAGCGCCGGCTGGAGGAAGAAAGGCAGCGACTGGCGCAGGAGCGCCAGCGTCTGCAGGAACAGAAGCAGCGCCTCGAAGAGGAGCGCAAGCGCAAAGAGGAGGAAGACCGCCAGCGCGCGGAGGAAGAGCGCAAACGCAAGGAGGCCGAGGAGCAGCTCGCCGCCGCGGTGGCGGCGGAGGAACGTCAACGCGAAGAGCAGGCGCGCCGGGCGCGTGCGCTCACGGTGGTCGAGAAGTACAAGGCCTTGATTCGGCAAAAGGTGAGCCGCAACTGGGCTCGCCCACCGGGCACCGAAAAGGGCCTGCAGTGCCTGGTGCGGGTGCGGTTGGTGCCTGGCGGGGAGGTGCTGCAGGTTAAGATTATCCGCTCGAGCGGCAGTGAGGTGTTCGATCGCTCCGTCGAGAATGCCGTACGCAAGGCTTCACCGTTGCCGTTGCCCGAGGACGAGGACCTTTTCGAGTATTTTCGTGAGTTGGAGTTTTTGTTTAATCCGGGGGATCAGTAACACCTTCAACGGACTACTAACAAGAGGCGTACGATCAGAATGCTAAAAAGATTTCTTTACGTTGCTTCTTTGCTGACCATCGGCCTGTACAGCGCGGTCTCGCAGGCGGTGCTTACTATCGAGATCACGCAAAGCGCGGAAGTCGGAATACCGATCGCGGTGGTTCCGTTCGGCCTGGAGGGCGAGATCAAGCCCGAGAATAACGTCTCGGATATCGTTGCCGCGGATCTCACGCGCAGTGGGCGTATCGCGGTCATCCCCAAGCAGGACTATTTGTCGACACCGCGAACGAACAAAGAGGTGGTGTTCAAGGACTGGCGTATCGTCAAGGCCGAGGCGCTGGTAATTGGCAGTATGCGACAGCTCACCCCCGGGCAGTTTGAGGTAACGTTTCGTTTGTACGACGTTTTTCGAGAGAAACAGCTTGCTGGTGTCCGCTACACGGTAAACGTCAGCTCGTTGCGCAGGGTAGCGCACCGGATCAGCGACATCGTGTACGAAAAGCTCACGGGCGAGCCGGGCGCTTTCAACACACGTATCGCCTACGTCACGCGCGAGGATACCCCGGGTGGTCTTGTCTTCCGGCTGCAAGTGGCGGACTCCGACGGATACAATCCCGTTACCGTGCTGAAGTCGGGCGAGCCGATCATGTCGCCGTCGTGGTCGCCTGACGGCAAGCGCCTGGCCTACGTGTCGTTCGAGAGCGGACGGTCGAAGATTTACATCCAGGGCGTCGCCGACCAGGAACGCCAGCTGGTGGCCGACTTCAAGGGCATCAACGGGGCGCCGGCGTGGTCGCCGGACGGACGCCGGTTGGCCATGACCTTATCCAAGGACGGTAACGCGGAGATCTACGTGCTGGACCTGGACACCCGGCGACTGCAGCGGCTCACCAAGAACCGAGTGATCGATACCGAGGCCGCATGGTCACCGGATGGCCGTGCGATCGTTTTCACGTCGGACCGTGCGGGTCGGCCGCAGGTCTATCGCATGAAGGCGAACGGCAGCAATGTCGAGCGCCTGACCTTCGAGGGTAAATCGAACGCACGACCCTCGTACTCACCGGACGGCGAGATGATCACCATGGTCACGGAGATCAAAGGCCGCTACCGCATCGCAGCACTGCAGTTAAAGGGCAAGCAGTTTCAGGTCCTGTCCGACACGCGGCTCGACGAGTCGCCGAGCTTTGCGCCCAATGGACGCATGATTCTGTACGCCACCGCCGTGGGCGGTAAAGGCGTGCTGGCGTCGGTATCTTCCGACGGACGCGTCAGACAGACCTACAGACTGGAGGAAGGGGACGTGCGTGAGCCGGCGTGGTCGCCGTATAATCGTAAACTGGCATTGAAGGAGTAAATGGCTGATGAAGAACGTACGTTGTGTTATGGTGATATTAATCGCGCTCGGTCTTTCCGCCTGTGGCGGTGGCGCAGCCGTGAAGTCCGAGACACCGGCTGAGGGTCAAGGTGCTGCCGGCGGGGCAGGTGTGGAAACCGGTGCGGCCGGCGGCGCGGGTGCCGAGGGTCAGGTCCTTGGCGGCAGCACCCAGGTCGCCTTGGCGGGGTCGAGACCCGAGAAAATGCGCGTTCTGTTCGAGTTCGACAGCAGTGCGATCGATAGTGAATCGCGCGCCATCGTCGAAGCGCATGCGGCCTACCTGGTGGCGAATCCGAACGTGACGGTGACGCTTCAGGGCCACGCCGATGAGCGCGGTACACGGGAGTATAATCTGGCCCTGGGCGAACGCCGTGGTCTGTCGGTCGAGCGCATGCTGCGAGTCCTGGGGGTATCTGCCGAGCGCGTCACCACGATTTCCTACGGTGAGGAAAATCCGATAGCGCTGGGCCGCAATGAGACGGCCTGGCGGTTGAATCGAAGAGTCGAGTTTGCATACTGATCACATGACGATTCCGGGGTGGGTAAAAACGCAGGTTGTCAGGACGGTGCTTGCCGCACTGGCAAGCTTGCCGCTGGCGGCGGCGGGCCAGCAGTCACCGCAGGCGGGGGGCGGAGAGATCACACTCTCACGCCAGTCTGCCATGGAGTTATTGTCGCAGTTGGAGGCCTTGCAGTCGGAGGTGCGCCAGCTGCGTAATCGGGTCGAGCTTCAGGGCAACGAGCTGGAGCGGCTGACCGCGCGGCAACGCGCTCTCTTGGACGACATCGACCGGCGCGTAGGCGCGCTCGAACGCGGTACCGCGCGATCGGCGCCGATGCAAAGGACCCCGCCGCCCGCAGCAGCGGCGCAGACCCCGCCGCGGGTGCAGCCCGCGCCACAGCCGTCCACGGCGATGATTCCGGCCCCGGCGAGCGCGCCGCCGATTTCGAGGACCACGGCGAGCGCCCAGGAGCAGCGTGAGTACGATGCCGCGTTCAACCTGTTAAAGCAGGGACTTTACACGCGCGCCAGTCAGGCCTTCGCGGCCGTTACGGAGAAATACCCCACGAGCCCGCTGGCCGGGAACGCGCAGTATTGGACCGCGGAAGCCAACTACGTCGTGCGCAACTTTGGGCAGGCGCTCGACGGCTTCAACAAGGTCATCAGAAATTACCCGCAGAGCGCCAAGGTCGCCGACGCGTCCTTGAAGATCGGTTACAGCTACTACGAGCTGCGCAACTGGGACAAGGCGCGCAAGGCACTGACGAGCGTGGTCGAGCGTTTTCCCAAGATGACCGTGGCCCGGCTCGCGCAGATCCGCCTCGACAAGATGAAGCAAGAGGGACGCTAACGAGTCTCTCGCGATCGACCGCGTCGAACGCGTGTGCCGATCGACGACATGAGCGCCTGTGCGGGTAGCGACACCGCCGTGCCAAATGGAAAAAGGGCCGTAGTCCTGCTTTCGGGTGGCGTCGACTCTGCGACGACGCTCGCCATCGCCCGCGACCGCGGGTTCGCCTGTTATGCCCTGAGCTTCGATTACGGTCAGCGTCACCGCCTGGAGCTGGTGGCCGCGCGCCGCGTGGCCGAGTGTCTCGATGCCGTCGAGCACCGCCTGGCGAAGCTCGATCTTGGCTGGGTCGGGGGGTCCGCGCTCACCGATCCGTCCATCGCCGTGCCTGCGGCCCCGAGCAACGGCATCCCGGTCACCTACGTGCCGGCGCGCAACACTGTATTCCTGGCGTTGGCGCTGGGGTGGGCGGAGGTGCTGCGGGCGCGCGATATCTTCTTCGGCGCCAACGCCGTCGACTACTCGGGCTATCCCGACTGCCGTCCGGCGTTCGTCGAGGCGTTTCAGCATCTTGCCAACGTGGCGACCAAGGCCGGTGTCGAAGGCGATGGCTTTCGGCTGCATGCGCCGCTGATCGCCATGAGTAAGGCGCAGATCATCCAGACCGGCACGCGCCTGGAGGTCGATTACGCGCTGACGCTATCGTGCTATCAGCCGAACCTGCAAGGTGAGGCCTGCGGGCAGTGCGATTCCTGCCGGTTGCGGGCCCAGGGTTTCGCCGCCGCCAGGGTGGCGGATCCCACACACTACCAGGAGGGCTAACAATCGTTACCCATCAGGGCGCATGAGCGGCAGCGTGCTGATGGGCTTCGGTGGCATACCTGCGCAGGGGTTCTTCAGCGCGCTGTACTCGGCACTGGCCGATATGAAGCTGCTGCCGGCCGCCGGCAAGAAAGCGCCGGCGTCTTAAAGGTGCTGCCTACCGGCGGTTATTTACTAACGGGGTTCCGCCCCCGTACGACGGGTTCCTTTCTTTGCGTGCCCAAAGAAAGGAACCGAAAGAAAGGGCACCCCGGACTCTGCGCCC
>FXBF010000617.1_pt1 | contig 12287 bp, 9 predicted proteins | sample 5335321 | NCBI WGS metagenome assembly FXBF01 (sample SAMEA103928391, study PRJEB20085) | sediment metagenome | isolation source: sediment | reverse complement strand
TGTGTACGCAGTAGGATTATATCCTCCCTTGGCGATTCTGCCTCTGTAAAAGAACGCTCCAGACAAGCCCAACACCTCATCAGAGTCGGTCATTTCATATGAGCCTCTCCAATTAAAATTACTTCCTCGGATGCTTCGGATAGTTACCCAAGCACCAGTAAGACCAGTACGTCTTTGGACTTCGTAGTTGAAGCTCTTTGCGCTTGAGGGCCTGCCCAGTCGCAGTTTAACGGTAGCAATATACGTTGCACCTTGAGGTGCATTGAACCCGCCGCCTAGTCCAGTAAACAACGATGAAAACAATCCACCAGTGCTTCCCTCTACTTGGCTGGTATCCCATTGTGATTCGGCTTGGTCAACGATGTATAGTCGTGCTGGTCCTGGGGCGTTCTCTTGAATCGGAACACCGGTAATGTCATACGTGCCGGACACTTCAATAGAAACTCCCCCCGTTGATTTTTCAAAATGTCTGACCGCCAAAGTATGTGGATTGGCCGCAGCGAGTGTGCTTCTGTCGTAGAAGGTAATCCTATCGGTTCCAGGACTTAGTATAGCGAAGTCAGAGAAGTTCGACTCATCATCCTGCTTCATCCGTACCTGCACACTGGCCGTAGTTTCACCTACGTCCCATGTTGCTGACGCACCAGAAGGCGATACGTTGAACACCTCCAAGTTTGACGGTGGAGTAAGGACGCCAACTATATCGACGTAACCGTCTCCTGCCTCGAAACCGAAGTCCGAAGGAAGCTCGAAGTCTTGCTCCTCATCAGGTTGAATGAACGCACGATGCCACACCCTACTGCCATTCGGAAACTCTCCTGTGATAATTTGCTGTGAGCTTGACACAGTGAAATCACGTTTGTCTGCCCCAATCCAAATTGAAGATGTTTCATCTGGCGCCGTAGCTGTGCTCTGGTCCGTGATTGCGAAACTGGTGTGTACGGTTCCTGGTTGTAGGACGCTGACCGTACCACTTGCTGTGTTCCCGTTGTTTATCTGTGCGAACGCCCCCACAGTTGGTGCAGCCCTCTGTAGATTGATGCCACTATCAACGAAGCTAAAATTGATAAACGGTCCATCGGTTACCTCGCTACGTCCCACGCATTGAACGAGCCTAGATTCTCCCCGAGTATGTGTAAACTCTGACGGTAAAACATCAACGTCAAGAATGACATACTCGCCGATTTTGAGGGCTGTGGTTGCTGCAACACGTTGCGCGTTCAGGGTTATGGTTGAAGGCCCACGGCTCCACCTAAATTGGGCCCTGTCATGAAGTTCTTCAACCATTCTCCGCATGACGATGCTTCTGGGCCACTTGATAGTGAAGAAAAGAATCTGGATTGGTTCCCACTCGGCATCTGCGTACTTCTCAAATGGGAAGAATCGAACACCTCTTGAGTCAATGTCGAGATTTCCTCCCTTGGCTTGAATGTTGCCCAGATTTACGGTTGTGAAAGTTCGTTCATGTTCTGTTACGAGGGTTGGGTTAATTGGCCCGTCCATAACATTGACGCCTTCACCACCGACACGCAAACTATCCTTAGTCGTCTTGGTTTCAACATAATATTTTGTCTCAATGTTGACGAAGGGTTTGCCTGGACTCCACGTTAAGTCTGTGTTTGCATCCAAATCGGCTTCGGTGATAGTCTGGATGCCAGTCAAATCCTTCGGTAGTCTCATATCGAACGGAACATATACGTTTTCAAATACGCCGCCGTTCTCTTGGGGCTCGATTCGGAAACCGAGCTGGTACGGCTGCAATATGTTGGATTGCACGAATTTGTTCAACTTCTCAGGCTTCTTGATAAACCAACGGCTGTCCCTATAAGAACCGTCTGCTTTGAGTGTGGCAAACGCATCTACGTCGATTGGGATACTTCCACTGTATCTCGCTGCGCCAGTCTGTGGGTCTAGTTGTGAGAATTTACCAAGTAGGATATCCTCAAGAAACTTCACAGGGTGAACGTAGTTGAGCAACAATGGGAAGTCTTCGCTGGGCTTGTCCGCAAAAAGTAGTTGGAATGTTACGTTTGTGTTGTGTGCGAAGAGGGAAAGACTTCCGTACTCGAAAGCATTCGGGTCATCTAATTCCTCTAGTGTGCAGCTGCGGATTATAAGAGGTTGTTTATTGAACGTCCCAATTCCGCCGTGGTGCTTCATCTGGACATAGGTTACCACGTAACGTGCAACTGTACTTCCACCTTCAAGGGTGACACGCGCGATTACCTGGGATTGTCTGCGTCCCTGTGTGGTGATCTTCCACCCATCGGTGCCACCATTCTCGACAGCATCTTTGAGTGGCTTACAAATCCACATTCGCCCATCTTCATTGTTGTAATCTGATCCTTCTCTAACGTCGATACATTTGTTGGTGTCAGCCCTTCCGTCTCTCCATACAGCTCTTATGTTGTTGAGTGCGCCAACGTTACCATATCCAACATCGGGACCAAGTGGTGAACAGACTCGTTTGTTAGTGTATCCACCGTTATCGTGGTCCAACAAAGATGACGAGGCTTCACCCTCAAACAGGGTCATTGTGCGTTGAAGTTGTGCGCCGTCCTTGAGTACCACCTTGAATTTAATAGGACCCATTGCATCAAAGTTTTCAATCTGGCCGATGTAATACGGCGAAAACGTTCCCCCTGGACCCGAGACACTTTCCTCAATAACTGCCTTGAGGCCGATAAGTCGTGCCTTACCCTTCTCATCTCCGATAAAACCGGTTATGAAACGTAAAAGCTCCGAACCGTCTGTATCTGTTTTTGGGTCTGATAGGATGATTGCGTTAGAGCTAACCGTATACTTTCCGTCCACTGGATTGAATTTACTCTTACGACCACTTGGAAACTCCATGTATGGCTCAAAACCCGTGACGCCTTGCGAAGTCGCTACCTTAAACTCTGAGGAGTGAGGAGCGGATGCCGCAGGGGTCAAGACTGTAGTTTCGCTATCTGGAGCGAAAACGGTCATGCGGTAAACTGGAAGTAGTGTCGTCATTTAGTATCCCAAATATGGGCTGTTTGGATTACGAAATCTGAAAGTGAATGTGTAGGTTCCGTCTGCTGGCTCTAGTGTTGGTTCACTAAACTCAACTGCGGTTGACAAGATGAATGAACCAGATGCGTTTTGGCTATCACCATGGAATCGAAATTGTTGTCCTCTGCGGGTGTATCGTTTGAACGCATCCCAACCATCTGCGCCGTCTAAAGCACTCAATGGTTCACCTGTGGTTGCTAAGGTTCCTGACGTTGGCGGAACCCAACGTATGGTGCCAGCAATAATATAGTCGGTTCCACGACTCCACCCAACTTCAATTCCAGCTTGGTTTTGGAAAATTACTGTGCGACCACCACGGTTCTCGTCAAACTTTACGGCGTTGTCGGCTGCATATCCAAAAGATAATGAACCTGTGAATCCGGCTCCCCATGTGATGTTTGCTATTTTGAACGACATTTAGTTTCTCTCGAATGTGATTTGCCCACGGGATATTCCTTCATTTACAGCCTTGCTGACAGCATCCATTATGAACGGGTTGTTAGGGTCAAGAATATCTCCTGGCGGTAGCTTGATTGTTACGTTGCCTCTTGGTCCGCCGAAGCCCATGTCTCTGTCTCCGAATTGACCACCAGGCCCAGGACCACCACCTGCGCCTCCACCGCCACCGGCTCCACCACTGCTACCAAGTTTACCACCTAAAGCCTTCAGGAGTCCGCCTTTAGCTACCATTCCTGCACCAGCAGTTAGAAGGGCAGGATTTGGAGGCCACAGCCCCTCAAATATTTTCGCTGCGCCAGAGAAGATAAATCTGGAACCTTCGGCGCTGGCAATCTTACCAATTGCTTTGGTTGCAAACTTAGCCATACTATCGAATGCTGGCGCTCCACCACCTATTGCATCGAAAGTTTCTTGTGCGGCAGAGGTGAGTGCCATAAACGTCTCGTTGCCCATTAGAGCCATAAGTCGTTCTGTTTCCGTTAGCGCTTCATTGAAGATTCTGATTGGTTCAGGGTCGAATGCGTCGAGTGCTTCCGATGTCATCAATTCTAACGGGCCAGTTACCAACTGCATTTCCCTTGGAATCAACTCTGGAAGGTTGGCGAATGGGTCAGCTGCGGCTCCTCCACCTTCACCTGCTGCCCCTTCTGCTGCTCTACGTCTTTCTGCAAGGTCAAAGAGTGCCTGTTCTACTTGTTGTAGTTCTGAGATTGAATCCTTCAATTCATCAATTCTATCTCTACGTTCCCTAGCTTCTCTACTGAGCGTTCGCCAGATTGGGACAGCATCATCTTCAGCGGTGAGTCGATTCAATTCATCTTGTGCTCTGGACAACTCTGCAAGGTCTTGCATGCGTCGGCCCATTATCTGTTCAGACGTGAATCCCATACGTGTTACAGATTCCGTTGCGGCACGTACTGCTGATGCTGCTTCATCACCACCAGCAAAGTCATTTAGGAGAACAAGGAATTCTGCTACCTTGGGCAGACTCTCAGAAATAGTTGTTGCGAAATCCTTAATCATTGGAAGTAGTTTGATGAACGCAGGAAGCACTGCGAGTGAAATTGTGTCTGCGATGTTCTGGAATTCGGCTTTGATTTGACGTGCTTGGTTTGCGGCTGAGTCTTGCGTACGTGCAAGGTCACCCACGGCCACTCCGGCCTTCTCTGTGATAAGGGCCAATGTAGCCGTAGCACGGTCCTGGTCATTCAATTGCGAGGTGGAGTCCTTACCAGATTGAATTAGGGCAAGTTGATCCACGTCAACCTGCTTGATCACGATTCCTAATCTTTTGAGCGACTCGCGCTCGCCCGTCAGAGCAGATTGGATTGCCCTTGCAGTTTCTTCTGTGGGTATATCGTTGAAGCTGCCTAAATCCCCGGCCAACTGAGTGATTTCAATTGTCAGGTCGGCAGCAGCCTTACCTGCAAATCCTAGACCTTGTGCGATTGCACCTGTGGTTGCGGTGAGGGCTTTGAGGTTGATTTGAGATACACCGGCCATCTTACCAAATTCTTGATTGAAGGCTTCGACCAATGGTTGGTTCTCAGAAAATACTGCAGAAAATTTACTCTCTACCTCCGCTGCGGATGCGCCGATTTCAAACAGTTTCTTACCAAGTAATCCTAATCCAGCGACACCAGCGAATGCTGCAACCGGTCCCAATAGGTTTTGGAATAACTTCTTAGCACGTTTGGCGAATCCTGCAACACCACGTTCGGCACTGCGAATCGCTTTTGATGTTTCATCCTTTGCTTTGAGTTTGGTGATAATATCGTTCGGTGCCATCTCTTACTCCGTTAAACGCACTTGTTTTCGCCAATGTTATGCGAAAAGAAAAGGCTTGACCTGGCGCAAAATTTCGCGTATATTTCAAATGCAGCTGGCGGCCTAATTAAAATCGTCCTTGACCCTAAATAACGCCGGCCTGGCCTCGCTCATCTCTGATTTCTCTCATAAAGAACGGCTTGTCAGGAACGTTGGCCCAACCAAATCCTAACCTATGGGCCCTTGCTAACTGCAACCGTTCAAAGGCCATTCCAATACTAATCTCTCTGTATCGCAATTGAAATAACTTGTGAGGGATTACCCCTGCGGTCGTTTTATACATCGTTGGATTTTCATATACAGCGTGCCCGTAATAGGCGATGAAATGTACTATTTCTGCTTCGTAGTCTCTGCCGATTCTTTCTTCTTCGGTTTTGATTGGTTCACTTCTTTTGATGAACCCTGACTCTTCTGCTTTTTGGTCGTATTCTTCACCGGCTCGTCCGCTTCCTGTTCGATCGGGCCCCGCTGATAGAGAAAAAGGCTTTTAAATATATCCAATGCGTCGTGCCGTTTAGAAATCACATTGACTGCCCACGTTTCTTCTATTGTTTTTACGTTGTCTCTCCACTCTTTATGAGCGTCGAGAAACTCGTTAGTACGTTTCGGCAGCCTGCCAAAGACCCAATACCAAATTCGTTCAAACACATTCATTTCTTTGATTTGTTCTGGTTCCTCTGGTAATTCTTCTTTGGGAAACACATCCTCAAGGAAGGCTCTAACCAACTCGTAAAACTTTTTGGTGTCACCGTATGAATCTGAAATTGTTTGTGCTGCTAGAAACAGTGCTTCGTCATGCTGGATGTATTGCTCATGTGAGATGAGTCTGCCGGTGTAGGTTACGCCGTCTAGTTCTAGCGAGGGTGGTTCTCGTGCTTCGCGCACCATGTCTGAATAGATGAGCATTTATCCTCCGTAACTTTTGGAATTGTAATTCTGTGGTAGGAACATCGGGCCGAGTGACGGGAATGTCACTCAGCCCTTTCGCCGGATTGTCACCCGCTGGACTATTAGCTAAACGTAATAGTAATATCGTCCCTGTTACCTGGATTGGCGTTATGGATATTTACAATTAATTCCCACATCGCCACAGGTCCGTCAAGTTGTTCGTTGACTTCCGTAAGCTGACACGTTGGAAACGAGAACGCGTAGATGTTGCCTGCAACATCACCAATCGTAAGACTGGATGCAAACTCAACGGCGTTCTCTCGGAACAAGTATGCGTCGAATCCGTCAGGATCTGCTTCGACCACAACGGTCAACTTTGAATCTTGCCTACCGGCTGCAAATCCGGCATGCCCATCTGCTGAGTTAGCGTCAAGACGTGGAGTTGAAACGTCACGTTGAAGTACGAAGTTTGCTGACCGGACTACCAATGAAGTATTACTATTGATAGTGAGCGAAACATCTACTGCTCTTGGTGGGTTAGGGTCATCATAGACTACATCTGCAATGAGTGTTCCCGCAGACGCCGTTGGGCGTGTAACGAGTCCAACCATATTGAATGTTGCTAGTCCGACTTCACCTGGCTCTCCAAATCCCCACTCCATATCACAGTAAGCTGCGGCGACACGCCTCAACGTATCTCTGGACTCAAACAATGCTGCGATAGAAGTATTAGCATCAATAGCGTTTCTCTTGTAGACAACCGTGTTGCCTTCAAGGGAACCACTGAATCCTGCTGCCTCAATGAATGCATCTTGTGGAGGAAGTACCGTTGGTGCTGACGCAGTGTAAACCGCTTCTGCTCCAACAAACTCCGTGACAATGGATGCCTCAACAGTTCGTCCCGTTGGGGCATTTCTCTTTTGCTTACCTTCTGTTCCCTGTGGGGTTGGCCTATCACCATCATGCTGATAGTTGATAACGAATTCAGGGAGTTCCCGTACCAAGATTCCATCACCAGCAGAACCGGAATCGAAAGTCACGGACCCACTGTATGAGGCTTCTTTTTGCACTAATAGGGCGTGGATAACGCCGTTAGCTTCAACTGCTCCTGCCATTTTATTCTCCTATTATGGACGTAAATCCCTTATGTGATAAGTGAGCCGGTAATACCAACTTACTGCGGTATCATTTTCTTCACGGAACAACGGCTCATATTCCATTTCTAACATGTTCCGAAACTGTACTTGGTTTCGTGTTCTAGCAGATGAATTTGCATTGAACGCTTTGATACATTTGCCCGTAGCTCTCGCATAGTAATGTGCATCACGTAGAGCTTCTTCACTTTCTATCTCTCGAATGTGATAACGAATCACTAACTGCAATTCGACATCACGATGCGCCTGTGCAACTTCCGGTGCTCCTCGATTAACTCCTGGCGCTCCGAACCGCACTGCATCGAATATAAATACAGAGATGCTCGGGTTATCGGCGCCTGCTGCTTCTTCTGGAACCTCTCGTCTCGCTACCTGAATGTCTCTAGTTTCGTCTACGATTGTATCAATGTCTGCGGGCTGCGTGTCAGAACCGTCGTATAACGACTGTGAAGTCATTGTTTCTAACTGAGCGTTCACGCCCTCCGTAGGGTCATTGAGAAAATCTGTGACTTCTCTGACTACAGAAAGATACATCTGTTACCTTACCTTTTCCACCGGAACAATACTCAAAGAGCCATCATCCGTTAGTATTACAGGACCTACAAGTCGATAAACTTCTTCTAGGTCGTCCTCAACGTTGACTGCGATTTCTGTGTCTGTCCGAAGTTGGTTTGCTTCGGTCGTTTTCATCGTTAGAAGAATAGGACCAACAAGAATACTAGCACCAAAATCATCACGCTCCAATGTAGTTTCATGGTCAACCACCGCATACACAGGAGACTGAGCCGTACCACGGAGCGAACCAGACGGGTCAACAAACGAAACGTTGACTCCGTATTCTTCAAGGAAATCTCCGTTTTCTTCGTCATCAAAAAAGAATCTTCCCATTAGACATCGCTCACAGGGTCCCTATTTTGAACCTTTGGTACACGATTCCTAACTACAGTTTTCTTAGGCTGAATGTCGGCTCCGCGGACTTTCTTTGCTTTCTTATCTCCGGTCAGAGCAGATGCTACTGCGTCTGACACGTCGTACAATCTGCCTGTCTCGTACTCTTTCTTTTTGTACGTGTAGTTTTGGGTCGCTACGATTATCGTCATTTCTAACTCCGCTCTTTGGATACTACTATAAGTAGTTGTTCCCTGACATTAGGATACAAAAAAAGCCGGAACCCGAAGGCTCCGACTTTCAATGTTTTGTTACGGTGTGACTTATGGAGTCAAGTCAATCAATCCGTCGATTCTAGCCAACGTTCCAGGCTGTTGAACGACAACATCCATAAACAGTCGTGCAATCAACACATCACGACCGTTGGCCGCCTGCATTGAAATGTCCCGGCGCACTTCCAAAACTCCGAAGTCCGCAACGAGGACTGACCGAAAACTGCCATACAAAGCACTTTGTGCCGGCAAGTGTTGTGAGTCAACCACTCGGCCGTAGTCCGTAGAAGCAATTCCCGCCGAAACGGTGATAGTTGCTCTGTCCGTACCACTGGCGAGTGCTGGGTTATCAACACCGGCTCGGTAAACGTCAGACGAAACTACGAATGGTCCTGCACCACGATGTCCGGCATCTCTTACAGTTTCCCATAGAGCGCCGTAAACTACGTTGTCTGCGCTGGCTGTAGTAACTGCGGTGATAGATGTATCGTTCAAGACACCAAGCGGTTCATCTGAACCCGCTCCATTCCAGATAGAAAGTTCTGCCTGGTCCCGAATCGAACCAACCATGTTATCCAAGGTTGCGTTGATTGGGTCGTATGCTCCGTCAACAGCGACACCCAAGAAAGGCGTGATGCCAACATGCGATACGAGTTGGTTAGGAGTTGCGGTTACGATAGCGAGTGCGCCGGAAGCTTCAGAAATCCCTGAATCTTCTCCAACCCACGAGGCTACGTTATTCGCCGACCACCGGGGAATCTGTTGGTTAGAAGCAACTTGTACAAACTGCATTCCAACCTCGGCTGCGAGTGTTTCCTCAAACAAATCTTCTGCCAATGGGCGGAAGTCCGTACCTACAAGGTTTCCACCTTGGTCGGCTGGGGATGTTTGAAGGACTCTCTGTCCAAGGTTTCTGTGAATTGGAATGTACATCGCGTCTGGGCGAGTGGACAGTCCCATCGCTTGAGCGATTTCTCTACCCAAGTCGTTGACAGGAGAACCACCCTGACCTGCGGCCGATTCCAAGAAGTTCCTCAAGCCAGACGGAAGGTTAAGTTCCTTCTGCTCTCGGTTACCGGCTTCCATTGGTGTGAAGCCTTCGATTTGACGGTCTGCCTGCGCTGCGTCAAACAACTGGCCCTTGGTGTACTCTAGGGTCCAACCCTTCTCGCGCGCTTCCAATGCCATTTCCAAGTTGTCTTGGGAACGGCAAAGTTCGACAGCTGCGTCAACATCTCTCTTTGCTACATCCAAGTCTGGTCCTGCCGTAACTTCGACAGTTGACTCGTCTTGTGTCTTTTCGCTCATTTCTTGCTCCTTAAAAGAGTCTGAATCGGCGGTTGAGTCACCGACCGACTTGGTTTCCACTATAAGTAGTGCTTCGTCCGTAATATCTTCACTTTCTTTCTCGTCTGCTTGTGCTGTCGTTCTCTCCAGCTCCTCAATAATTTCTACGTCCGATGGCGATTCCATTTCCCTAAGTAGTTTTGACACTAGTTCCTTGCTCTCGTCATTATCATCAAGTCCGAGCTCTCTCATAAGCAGCTCTTCGTCAGACCTTCCAACTCCGACGGAATTGTCCGCTGGAATAATTACGCTTGAGATTTCGTGGGGAGCAAAGTTGAATTCAAAAACGGGGATGCCATCCTTTTCGCCCACCATGCGTGCGGATGAATCGTCCCGGACGAATCCAATGGAAATGTTGGAACGGAATCCAGATTTCATTTCCTTTTCAACTTGCGCTGCGGTTTCGTTGTGTGGATTGAATTTCACATCTACGTTCAACCGTTTGCCGTCCACAGAAGCATCTGTGATGATTCCAAGGTTGCTATCAACACCACGGGGATTGTGGTCTAGGATGAAATGGCCAGTTCCAGCATCGAAACGGGACAAATCAACATCGCCTTCCTTATGAGAAAGAACCTCAAAGGCTCTGCCCATAAAATCTTCCGTGAAGATGAAAGTCTCAATCGGTGTGTTGCTAGATGCAGAAAAAGAGATTCTACCCTTTTCCTCATCTTCCTCAACCTCACTTCCAGGATGAAACGGTCTTTCACCCAACTCAACATCAAATTTACGATACCGAGTGCGGTCCATCAACTTCCGTACTGCTGCTAGTTGCTTCTTGTTCATATATTATTCCTCTGTGGCCGTGGGCGCCGGAACGCCGTCGGGTGGCACCTGTGTGGTATTGGTGTCAAGGCTATCCATAAGTAGAGGGACGCCTGCTTTCTCAAACTTTTCAATCTCAGCTTTGCGCTCGGCAATCACCGTGTCGATGTCGAGTCCCAGTTCCGCAGCGGTCTGTGTAATTGTCCGCACACCCATTTGAATCTGTGCGGCATTTGACTTAGCGTCTCTGAGTGGGTCAACCCATGTCCAACCTCGGCCTCTCCATTCAATATCCAAGAAGTCCTTTGGGTCTTTAGTTGGGAGTTCTACCGTTCCTGACAACAGAGCGGCTCTGAGCCATGCCTCATATAGTGGTTGTAGCATGGAACGTGAGAACCAATCCTGCATTCTGCTGAAATGGTCACGCTCGATTATGATTGACATACGTGCTGACGAGAACGTTTCATCTGAGTTGTCGTTTGCCAATGTTGGGTAGGCGACGTTCAATGCTGCTGACGCACCGCGCACATATTGTTTCACCGTTGCTTCAAGCTGTGAATTAGGTCTGCGTACGTCTGGTGATACAGGGACTTCGCCAGGAGCGAGTTTGAGGATTGTGGCTGAATCGAAATCCAGTACCTCACGTAACGGTGCCTTTGCTCGTTGTTCTTGTCCACTCTCAGGCTCTATATTGGCTGCCTGTGCCGTATTCGTCATTGGGTCACCAAGTGTAGCTGCGGTATCCAATCTGTCAGACGTGATAAACAGGGGTGCGGATGCTGCTACCTGTGCGGCGAGCAATTCTGCGTCCATGTACTCCTGTAGTCGTGCCAAGAACGTCATTGCTGGTGTAATCCAGGGTTTGCCACGTAGAGCGTTTGCTCTATCGTTAGATTCATAGTGGACCTGAATGATTCCACTTTGAACACCTGGCTTATCCAAATCCAACGCGTTGATTCTGACTCTCTTTCTGTTACCCTTCTGTAGGCGTGAGTTGAGATGCTTGTTCCAGAACCAATATGCTACGGCTCTGTCAAACTTGTCAAGCTCGATTCCTGCAACTACTCTACGTCCTGCATTGGTTCCATTGAATTTGACATCAAGTAGTGAGGCATCAAGAATCTCAAAAGCGATTCCAGTTTCGTTGAGCTCTTTGTCAACAATGATGTTTATGAAACATTCACCGTCCTCAATAGTAGTGCGCAGAACCACTTCTTGGAAATCAATGTTGGTTCCTTTCTTGTTGACCGTTGGGCACTTATCAAACTTCTTCTTTGCCCTGACCAACTCTCTGTTGACGCCTTCATTCAATCCTGCTGCGGCAGTCTTACCACGTCTATTCTTCGGACTAAAGAGGATTCCTTTAGGACCGACCACGTTAGTAATGACTGTGCTCATGTACCGTTTAGTGTACACATCTTCTACAGACAGTCTATGGGACAATGAACGGAGAAGCTCGATGTTGTTCTCAAACTCCTCATTCACATCGGTTGGGACAAAGCGATACCAAGCATTCTTGGTGCGGTCCCACGATGCTTGAACGTACTGGTTGCGGAGAATCACCCTTGAGGAAGGTTGTGCCATTCTAGGCATTGGTCGTTTGCGTCTGAATCGGTCTAGGAATCCCATGTTAAATCCTTATCTCAATGAC
>FXBF010000616.1_pt1 | contig 12291 bp, 11 predicted proteins | sample 5335321 | NCBI WGS metagenome assembly FXBF01 (sample SAMEA103928391, study PRJEB20085) | sediment metagenome | isolation source: sediment | reverse complement strand
CCCCTGCCATACCTTGCGCAAGCGGCCCGGCTTGGGTAGGATTCGCGTCCCCGTCCAGGTGGCGGGAGAACCTCTTGCCTCACCGGGTTGTCCGGGAGGCTGTAATCCGTAAGGGGACACAATGAGACATTATGAAATCGTGTTTCTGGTTCATCCGGACCAGAGCGAACAGGTGCCTGCCATGGTGGAACGCTACCAGGGCATGGTTACCAAGTCAGGTGGCAACGTTCACCGCCTCGAAGACTGGGGCCGCCGCCAGCTGGCGCACCCGATCAACAAAGCCCACAAAGCGCACTACGTTCTGTTGAACGTCGAGTGTGATCACAATGTTCTGAAGGAAATCACCGGCGCATTTCGCTTCAACGACGCCGTTCTTCGCCATCTCGTGATCAGCCGTAAGGAAGCTGTCACGGAAGCGTCGCCAATGGCGCTCGCGGTCGAGGAAGAAAAAGTCAAGGAACGTGAGTCACAGCGCCGCCGTGATGCGAAAGCCGCTGCGGAATCCGCGATGCTGAGCACTTCGGACGATGAGTCTGAAGCTTCCGGCGAAAGCGCTGAAGCGCCAGCTGCGGCGGACGAAGCACCGGTAAAAGAAACACCGGCGGAAAAAGCTCCAGTGGATGAAGCACCGGTAAAAGAAACACCGGCGGATGAAGCGCCAGTAGAAGAATCGCCGGCGGAAAATGCCCCAACGAATGAAGTGCCGGCGGAAAAAGCTCCGGCAGAGCAATCAGATGACAACGCTGACGAAAGCAGCGAAGAATCCACCGCAGACGCAGCCGGGGAACCGGCGGCCGAAGCCAAAAGCGCCTGACGGAGAACTGATATGAGTCGCTATTCGCGGAGACGCAAGTATTGCCGTTTTACGGCAGAAAACATCAAGGAGATCGATTACAAGGATCTCACTTTGCTGAAGGCCTTTGTAACGGAGACCGGCAAGATTGTGCCCAGCAGAATCACGGGCACCAAGGCCCATTACCAGCGGCAACTGTCGACAGCAGTAAAACGCGCTCGATACCTGGCACTTCTGCCTTATACCGACCGGCATTAAAACCCGCGCGGCAAGAGAAAGAATGTGCAACCGATAGCCGCGTGGCTGGTTGCCCGACCGGAGCGTGCAGTCTTCATATTGATTGCGACGTTCCCGCTTCCATTCACGCAGATTCTGGGCAGTACGGTTCTGGTGTTGCTGGTATTGAGCCGCGGGCTCGCCCGAGCGGCGCAGGTGGCGGGTATTGCGTTTGGCGCAATACTGTTATTGACGCTGGTGACTACCGTACCGGCGGCAACATTGTTTCAGGTCGCATTGACGATCTGGCTGCCAGGGATATTGCTGGCGTTGTTGTTGCAACGGACGAGGTCGTTGACCTTGCTCTTGCAAATTACGGTCCTGGCGGCTTTGGTCGTCGTTGTCGGCTTGTATGTAGTACTGGGCGATTCCAGCGCCTACTGGCAAGAGGTGCTCAAGGAATTCGCCAGTCTGTTGCGGGATGGTGGCAAGCTGCAGGAAGCAGATCTTTTCATTCAGCTGCTGCCATATACGCCGTACATGAGAGGGTTTGTTGTTTCGATTGGCTGGTTGTTGCATGTGGTCGCGTTCCTGGCCGGTTACGCGGCGTACATTAGCCTTCCCGGCAAGTCAGACGGATTCGGTCGGTTTTCGGAATTGAATTTCGGTCGGGTTCTTGCGCTGGTTTTGGCGCTGACATCGATTGTGGCGATGGCTAGCGCAGCGGTGTGGCTGGAGAATTTTGCGTTCGTGCTGTTTGTAACATTCTGGCTACAGGGACTGGCAATGTTGCATTGGCTGCGCGGTAGAGGCCAATTGCCCAGCATCGTGTTGGCAGCTGTTTACGTACTTACGGTGCTATTGGGCCCACTGCTCGTTTCAGCAGTTGGCATAATCGGTTACACAGATGCCTGGTTCGACTACCGGCCGCGCATTGCCAGGAAATGAGTGCTTGCACAATACTTTGTGGTGAGCATATCGTAAGACATAGATGACAGGGATCAAAAAATGAACGTTATATTGTTGGACAAGGTTGAAAATCTCGGTGATGTCGGTGACCTGGTTACCGTAAAGTCCGGCTACGGCCGAAATTTCTTGTTGCCCTCGGGCAAGGCATCGCTGGCCACGCCGGCTAATATTAAGGAATTCGAGGGCCGACGCGCTGAGTTGGAAAAACAGGCAGCCGAGGATCTGGCTTCCGCTAAAGCTCGCGCCGAACTGGTACAGGGAATGGAGCTTGTCATTCCGGCAAACGTGGGCACGGAAGGCAAACTATTCGGCTCAGTCGGGCCGATAGATATCACCGATGCCTGCGAGAAAGTCGGTGTGGAGATCCTGCGGAGTGAGGTCCGCATGCCTGATGGACCGATCCACGAGGTGGGCGATTTCACGGTGGGCCTGCATTTTCACACCGACGTGAATGCTGAAATCACAGTCAAAGTTGTCGCGGACGAAGAGGCGGCCTTGTGATACGGTAGTGGCTTGCCACCCGGGTCGAAAGACAAAACTTACAACATGAGCTAAGGATTTTTCTGAATGGTTCGAGCGCTGGACGACGGGGCAGCAATCGACTCAGCCGAACACCGGTTGAAAGTGCCGCCGAATTCCATAGAGGCTGAGCAGTCATTACTTGGCGGCCTCATGCTCGACAACTCGGCCTGGGACAAAGTCGCCGACCTGATCATCTCGTCGGACTTCTATCGCAAAGACCACCAGCTTATCTTCGCCGGAATCGCACAACTGGCCGAGACCAGCAATCCCTGCGATGTTGTTACCGTATCTGAGTTCCTCGACAACCGCGACGAGCTGGAAGCCGCAGGTGGCCTCGAATATCTGGCATTGCTTAGCAACGAGACGCCAGGTGCGGCTAATGTCCGCGCCTATGCGAAAATTCTCAGAGAACGGTCATCGCTCAGATCGTTGATCAGTGCCGGTAACCAGATTAGCGGCAACGCCTATGCGACTGAAGGGCGCACCGCGTCCGATCTCGTGGATGAGGCTGAACGGCTGGTGTTTGAAATCGCCGAGAAAGGCTCGCGCGGGCGGGTCGGTTTCAGGCCCCTCAAGAACATTCTTCCCGATGCCGTCGATCGAATCGATCTTCTGCATCAGTCTGGTGGCGATATCACCGGTATCCCGACCGGATACAATGAATTCGACAAATTGACGGCCGGCTTGCAGGCAGGTGAATTGATCGTTATAGCCGGCCGGCCCTCTATGGGCAAGACGACACTTGCGATTAATATCGCGGAGAATGCGGCGATCGGCGCCAGGGTGCCAACCGCAATTTTCTCGATGGAAATGCCGTCGCAACAACTGGCGTTTAGGATGATTTCATCGCTGGGTCGGGTCGATCAGACGCACCTTCGAACGGGAAAATTTCCCGATGAAGACTGGTCACGCATCAATACCGCCGTGCAGCTGATGTCGGATGCACCGATCTTCATTGACGATTCGGCGTCATTGTCACCGACCGAGATTCGTGCGCGGGCGAGACGGTTGAAGCGCGAACACGATCTTGGCCTGATTGTGGTGGATTACCTGCAGCTCATGCAGGTTCACGGCAGCACGGAAAATCGAGCAACCGAAATATCTGAAATTTCTCGATCTCTCAAGGCGCTCGCCAAGGAACTCGAGTTGCCGATCATCGCCCTGTCTCAGTTGAATCGCAGTGTCGAACAAAGAACAGATAAGAGGCCTGTAATGTCAGATCTTCGCGAGTCGGGTGCCATCGAGCAGGATGCGGACCTGATTATCTTTATTTATCGGGAAGAAGTTTACAATCAGGATACACCGCGAAAAGGCGTTGCCGACATCAGTATTGCCAAACAGCGTAACGGTCCCATCGGCGATTTCCCCCTGACGTTTGTCGGTCGTTTCACGAAGTTCGAAAACTGGGTGCCCGATGCCTATGCGGATGAGGCGTATCCGTGAGTTTTGGGGCACGAGCACTCATCAAGCTCGGCGCACTCAGACACAATCTCCAGGTAATTCGCGATAGGGCACCGGGTAGCAGGGTAATGGCCGTTATCAAGGCCAATGCCTACGGTCACGGCATGCTTGAAGTGGCCAGGGCGCTGTCCGATGCTGACAGCCTTGCCGTTGCTCGCCTGACCGAGGCGCAGGTATTGCGGCAGGCCGGCATCGATTCTCCAATCGTAATTCTGGAAGGCGTTTTCGATGGCGACGAGCTGGATGTTGCCATCAGATCAAACTGCGAAGTCGTTGTCCATTGTGTCGAGCAACTGGGGTTCCTCGAGCGACTCGATTCCGGAGGGCTGACGGTGTGGTTGAAGTTCGACACCGGTATGAATCGCCTGGGCTTTCCCGCATCGGATGCAGATGCGCTTATTGAACGTGCGCGAAAGTGCAGGGCGATTGCCGAATTGTGCTTGATGAGCCATCTTGCCAATGCCGATAATCGGCAGGACGACAAGACTATTGAGCAGTTAAGCCTGTTTGAGTCGATAGCCGCCGGCTTTGACGGCGACATCAGTATCGCAGGCTCACCGGGTTTATTTGGCTGGCCGGATATAGCAAAGGTAGGTGGCAGTCTCAGGCCGGGCGGGGACGTCTGGATAAGGCCGGGCGTCGCGCTTTACGGCATATCTCCGTTCAGCGAAACCACGGGCGCAGATCTTGGACTACGCCCGGTCATGCAACTGCAATCCCGCCTCATTGCTGTCAAAGCGATCAAGGCCGGAGAAAAGGTCGGGTACGGCGGCATCTGGGAGACCAAAGTGGACAGTGTAATCGGCATTGTGGCAGCCGGTTACGGGGATGGTTATTCAAGATTCTTGCCGTCCGGCACGCCGGTGCTCGTAAGTGATCGCCGTGTGCCGCTCGCGGGCTGCGTGTCCATGGACATGATTGCCGTCGATCTCGGGCTTGATGCGGCCGATAAATTCGGCGATCCGGTGTTGTTATGGGGCGATAGTCTGCCGGTCGAGGAAATTGCGAATTACGCCGACACTATTCCATACCAGCTTGTTTGCGGAGTGTCGAATCGGGAGCCGAGTGTGTTTGTCGACTGACGGAATTGAAAATCGCCCGTCAGGACGGGCTCCTACGATTTGTTTGGTACCTGTTGGAGCCCGTCCTGACGGGCGATCTGATGTTGGAGTTCGTCCTGACGGGCGATCTGACTATTCGTTTTCCTATCCTTTTAGCTGGCAAAGAAACCCATTTTCACACCGGCAAGCTGCAGCACATCATTGTCCGTCAGTTTTCGCGCCTGCGCGCCGATAGGCTGCCCGTTGACGAGCGGATAGTCACCTTCTTCACCGCTTTCGACATGAACGACAAAATATCCTTCGGCCCGGCGTGTGATTGCAGCGACCTGAACACCGGGGCGCCCGAGCGTGGTCAACGCCTTGGTCAACTCGAGTTCACGGCCGGCAAATGCGCCACTTAAAACCTGGAGCTTGGCCAGTGGCAGTGCGTTGGGGGCCGAACTGGCGTCGATGCCAGCCGCAGTGCTCGTGTGGACGGCGGGTTCCTGTTTCGGATCCGGCATCTCGACTCTGACGTCGACCTTATCCGGCCTATCGGCGGCTGCAACTGCCGGCCTATCGGCGGCTGCAACTGCCGGCCTATCGGCGGCTGCAACTGCGGCAGCCTCCTCGGCTTTGGCCAGTTGTTCGGCGCTGTGCTGACCGGCGGGAATTACCATCGTCTTTTCGAACTCGTCCTGCTCGGTATCGGAGGTCTGCTGATCGGAGAACCTGAGCTGATGGTGACCAATCGTTATCACGTCACCATGCTGCAGCGCGTGTTTCTTGATCAACTTGCCGTTGACGTAGGTGCCGTTGGTGCTGTTCAGATCCTCGAGAAAAGAATCGTTGAGGATATTGATAATCAGAGAGTGATGGCCGCTGACCGCTGGATTGTCTATGCGAACATCGTTGTCTGGGAGGCGTCCAATTGTGTAACGCTCTTTGGACATGTTGTATTCAGCCAGAACCTGGCTGTCCAAACTAAGAATTAAACGTGCCATATTTTGTGCCGTACTCTTCTAATCGATATTCGCTGGACGTCAGTTTGATGCCCCACCTGTCTCATGAGCGAAACATGCTTGCAATACGAGCCAGCAGACTTCGTTTCGCTGCGAACGATTCGAGGACTTGCGCCAGCATTACGGACACGTTGTCACGCCCACCATGTTCATTGGCCAAATTGACCAACTGTTGACCGACCACATCAAGGCTAGCATTAAACGTGCTGATAGTTAAGTGAATATCCTCATCTTCGACCATGTCCGGCAGGCCGTCCGAGCAAAGCAGAAAGACATCGTCGGGAAGAACGTCAAACTCATGCACCTCGACCTCTACCGTAGGCTCGACGCCCAATGCCCGGGTTACGTAGTTGCGGTTTGTGGATCGCTGCGCTTCTTCTTCGGAATAGAAGCCCCGATCGACGAGTTCTTGGAGGAGGGAGTGGTCGAGCGTGAGTTGCTCAAACTTGTTGTTGCGGAGACGGTAAGCCCTGGAATCTCCAACATGGGCCAGGGACACCTTGTTGTCGTAAAACATGGCGCAGACCAGAGTTGTACCCATGCCTTCACAATGAGTCTGACTTTGAGCGGTCTGAAAAATGATTTTGTTGGCGCGGGCCACGGCGTCTCTGAGCACGATGCTTTGCCGCATCAAACCACTAGACGCGTCGAGCTCATTGCGTGACTCGCGATCGGCGCCTTCCGATGCGAGCTCCGTGATAGTTTGAACTGCGATACCGCTGGCAACTTCGCCGGCGTTGTATCCGCCCATGCCATCGGCCAGCACCATGAGCCCGATATCGGAATCCGAGCCGATCGCGTCTTCGTTGTGCTCCCGAACCTTTCCGGTATCGGTGATCTCGGCAAATTGTATTTTTCCACGCAGGCTCATATTCGTTTTGATTTGCTGATCAGGATGTTGATGCGTACTTGGCGCAGTTGCGGAGTGCGATGCTCATCTCGCCACCATCGACAAACCGGTCCTGGGGTCGTTTGGCCAATGCCTTGGCCAGCACCGAGTCCACGCTGGGCGGTATCCCTGGCCGTCGATTCGAAATTGGAGAGGGTTCCTCCGTCGTAATCTTGGTCATGAGCACCGCGATGTTCGTCGCACAGAAAGGCACCTCGCCCACCAAAAGCTCATATAGAGTAACACCAAGTGAAAACAAGTCCGAGTGACCCGTGAGGTCCTCTGCATTGAGTTGCTCCGGTGACATGTACATCGGCGTGCCAAGAACGATGCCGGTTTTAGTCCGGTTGTTATCAGTCATTCTCGCGACGCCGAAGTCACTGATCTTCAGTGAATCGTTCCTCACGTTGTATAAGATGTTTGCCGGCTTGATATCGCGATGGATGACACCCTGGTTATGGGCATAGTCCAACGCCTCTGCCGTTCTGGCACAGAGTTCAAGTGCCTTCCCGGGGGCCAGCAGTCTTTTGGGATCGGTGTACTTGGTCAATGCCGCGCCTTCAAGATACTCCATTGCTATATAGGCCAGATGTTTGTCTTCGCCGGCGTCGTAGACAGTAATAATATTCGGGTGGGTGAGTCGGCCCGCAGACTCCGCCTCCCGGAAAAACCGAAGGCGTGCTTCCTCTAGCTCTTCATCTTCGAACTCCTTCTCGATCGGAATGACTTTAAGGGCGACCAGGCGATTGATTCTCGGGTCTTTGGCAAGATAGACGGCACCCATTGCCCCCCGGCCGATTTTTCTTTCGATGACGTAACGCCCGAGACGCTGCGGAGGGCCATTCTTGCCACCGATTGACGCCTTGGACTCGGTGCTCGAGCCATGCGTCGTCTTCATCCAGTCGAGTACGGCTTCTGCACGCTCGGGCTTCGCCTGTTCTTCGAACGCGAGCGACAGTTTGTACATTACGGTCGCGAGGGGTTCGGTGGGTTCACAACGTCGGAATTCCGCGAAGGCAGGCTCGAGTCTGCCTGCGGCGAGGAAATCCACACCACGTTTGTAAGCGTGAATGGCGGCCTTCTTGACGGCCCCTGCAAGCCACCAACTCAGAGTAGCGACACCCAGTAAAAGAAATATCGGCCGCCCCAGATCCAGACGGACTCTCAGCACGGCTAAAAGCAGCGCTTCGACGAATATCAGTCCGGCGATTATGACTGCGGTCATGATAATAATGTCACGGCGCATCCGTCCCGGCAGGAACAGGACGGCGACAATCGCCAGGAGCGCGGGCGCCAGAACTTCCAACGCCCGGATCCAGGCTGGGGCGAAGACGGATTGCCTCTGTTCGACGTTGGCGAGCAATGCCGCCGTGATCTCGGAGTGGGTCACAAACTGGCCGGATGGTAGGACTGCCGCTGCTGCAACTATAGGTGGTGCAGCATCGATAAATACCGTGGTATCTACGAAATCGGTGCCATCGAAGCCATCCTCGAGGACCTCCTTGGCCGTCAATCGGGGAATGGGATTGTAATTCGAGAGAAAAATAGCATCATCAGCCCCGGAAATGCGTGGATCTACGGCCGAGTCCGGGTTATCCAGCGCAATGGCCAGAGGAAACGAAGGAGACATCAGGCCGCCATGGAACTTCCAAAGCCCGGACCGCCTGAAGACACCATCGCTGTCCGCCGTAAGGTCCAAAAAGCCACTCTTGGTGGCAAGGTTGGCCAGTCGATGGTCATTCGGAACGTAGACAGGTACACCACTGGACAGCGTGGCAGCCCATCCGGGCAATTCACCCGATTCCTCCATTTCCAGCGGGCTGGCCAGGACTATTCTCTTAACATTTTGACTTTTAAAGATTTGTATGAGCTTGCCGTATTGATCCAAAACCTCTTTCGGTGCCATTTTGCCGGCGTTTATGCTAACGATCAGGCCGTTTTCCAATGGCTCGTTGCTGACATGGCCGGCCATTTGATCGTATAGAAAACGGTCGGCACCAACGAACCATGGTGCCGCCGGTCCATAGATGAGCACCAGCAACACGCTGACAAAAGTAAGTGCAAGCAGGCGGTCCCTGCGTTCTTTTCTTTGTTTATCCAATACGGGCTCTCTACATAACGCGAAAATTATAAAAAATAGCAAGAGTTTTTAATGAGATAGGGTTGGCATTTTTTCGGCTCTAATTGCCTTGAACGTGGTGCTATGATTGGGATTCCGCTACCGGATAGGTGGCGATTCTGGCTGGAATGTGACGGATTTCACTTATGGCACGAGCGAAAACGGCGTATGTCTGCGCGGATTGCGGCGCCCACAGCGTCAAATGGCAGGGACAATGCCCCGAGTGCGCTGCCTGGAACACGCTGGCCCAGACCACTGTTTCCACGACCCAGCCTGATCGCCCGGACAGCATCGCGCCGTCTATGCTGGGATCTCTCAGCGACGATCTTGGGATTCGCCACCCCACCGGATTTGCCGAATTCGACCGGGTATTGGGCGGCGGGCTGGTGCCGGGATCCGTGGTGTTGCTGGGGGGCGATCCCGGCGTCGGTAAATCAACGCTTTTGCAACAGGTCGCAGCAATGCTGCCGGAAGCATTGAATATCTGCTATGCGAGCGGTGAGGAGTCGCTCCGGCAAATCGCTCAGCGATCGCGAAGGCTCGGCCTGGACAGCCCGTCTTTAAGCCTGCTTGCAGATACATCCCTCGAAAACATTCTCGATCAGGCCGCAGCCAACAATGCCGCGGTCCTGATAATCGATTCTATCCAGACACTGGCGACGCTCGATCTGCCGTCGGCACCGGGATCGGTCGCGCAACTTCGCGAATGCGTTGGCCGCATCGTTCGGTTCGCCAAGCAGCGTGAAGTCGCAGTGTTCCTGATCGGCCACGTTACCAAAGAAGGCGCGATTGCCGGGCCGCGAGTCGTCGAACACATGGTCGATACCGTTCTTTATTTCGAGAGCGATCCCGCCAGCAGATACAGCATCGTCCGGGCAGTAAAAAACCGTTTCGGGGCAAGCAGCGAACTGGGCGTTTTCGCTATGACCGAAACAGGATTTGTGGAAGTCAAAAACCCGTCGGCAATTTTTCTATCGAGGGACGCCGAGGAAAATTCCGGCAGTCTTGTTTCGGTGGCCTGGGAGGGCAGTCGTCCTTTACTCGTTGAAATCCAGGCATTGGTTGCCGATGGCAACAGCAATTATGCGAAGCGTCTCGCGCAAGGCGTCGATCAGAACCGACTGTCATTATTACTCGCAGTACTACAGCGCCACGGCGGTATTTCTTTGTTGGACGACGATGTTTTCGTCAATGTCGTCGGTGGCCTTCGTATCGGCGAGACGGCGGCCGACCTGCCAACGCTGTTGGCGATCGTGTCGAGTTTGCGTGATCGGCCATGCCGAACAGGGCTGATCAGTTTCGGCGAAATAGGGCTCGCCGGAGAAGTTCGTCCGGTTCGTTTTGGCACCGAACGTCTGAGCGAGGCTGCCAAGCAGGGATTCTCAATTGCGATCGTGCCGCAGGCGAACGTGCCCAGACAGAAGTCCAAGGGAATCGAGATCGTCGGGATCCGTAAACTGACGGAGGCGCTTGATGCGGCATTCGCCTGACGCTGCAATCAGCGATTGGCGGTCGGTGCGGCCTGGTACTCCGTCATCATCGCCTTGACGAAGTACTAATCGGCCGTTGCCTCTGGCATTTCCTGACGTGGATAGATTCGCGCAGTCTTGACCCTGTTTTCGTTCGTTTCTACGATTTCGATGGGGTAGCCCTCAATTTTCAGGCTGGTGCCGGCTTCCGGTATTGTCTCGAGGTATTCGACAATCAGGCCATTCAGAGTCTTCGGACCGTCGGTTGGTAATGTCCAGTCCATCGCCCGGTTTATTTCCCGAATGTTCGCGGTGCCATCGACAAGGAACGTATTTTGACTCTCCCGGACGATGTCAATGTCATCGCTTGACGGATCCGTCGTGAATTCGCCAACGATCTCTTCGAGGATGTCTTCAAGCGTAACGATGCCTTGAATGTCGCCATACTCATCTACCACTAATGCGATTCTTTGGCGAAGTTTTTGAAATTGAACCAGCTGCGTACTCAGCGGCGTACCTTCAGGCACATAATAAGGTTCAATGACCAACTCTTCGAGGATGCTCTTATCGAATTCCTGCAAGTGCGCAATGTTCGCGAGACGACGCAGGTGTAGCAGTCCGACAACGTTGTCGATATTGTCCCGAAATACGGGCAGCCGGGTGTGCTCGCTCTTCTCGATCACAGACATGATTTCTTCGTTACTGTCGTCGAGATCGATACCGACGATTTCGTTGTGCGGCACCATCACATCGTCGACCGTTACCTTTTCCAGATCCAGGATGCTGAGGAGCATGCTTCGGTACTTGGCTGAAATTCGGATGGTTGCTTCGAATACAACGGTTCGCAATTCCTCACGCGTCAACGAATGCGCATTTGCATCGCCTTCTCTGGCGCCGAAAAGATAGAGCACACCGTTCGATGCGATGTTCGTGAGCCACACAATCGGGTACGTGATTTTCAGTAATGGGTAGTAAATCAATGCGGCTGGATAGGCGATGCGTTCCGGGTGTAACGCCGCCAGCGTTTTGGGTGCCGCCTCGGAGAATATCAACACGACCAGTGTCAGAATCAGCGTGCCCAGTGCGACCGCCGGCTGACCGCCCAGTTTGAGCGCAATGATCGCAACGAGGGCTGCTGCCGAGAAATTCACGAGGTTGTTGCCGAGCAGGATCAAGCCGATCAAGCGATCCGGGCGTTTCAGGAGAGTCTCTGCAAGTCTGGCACCCCGATGACCAGCCCTGGCTTTATGCCTCATCTGGTACCGGTTCAGGCTCATCAATGCTGTTTCCGAGCCGGAGAAAAACGCGGAAAGGAGTAATAAAACAAAAAGCACGCCAAATAAGGCGGCTAGCGGAACGTCATCGCTCAAAGAATGAGCACCTCGTGATGGACCAGCACCATCTCAGTTCATCAGGACAGTCCTGTCCTGTCAAGGAAGTAAATCGGGACTTATTTGCAGGACAGGACACCAGTACTCCGTCAAGGTGATATTGATGGGTTCAGAGCCACCCGGATGATTCAAGACAAGGCGCAGTCTGCAGGAAACGGCGCGTCCTTTTCAAGGACTGCAACGCCGTATTGGATCATCCGGGTGGCTCCCTTCGGGCGAGCCGTGAAGCGGTCGTCCGCGGTGTTGCGCCTCTTGGCAAGGACGCGCCATTACCGGCGAGGCGCGCCTGGCGGCCAACCGCTTCACGACTCGCTGAACTCATCAATATCACCTTGACGGAGTACTAGGGCCAAGATGAGCACGGATTCAAACGTTGGCAATCTTCGGGTTACGGGACTAA
>FXBF010000615.1_pt1 | contig 12293 bp, 13 predicted proteins | sample 5335321 | NCBI WGS metagenome assembly FXBF01 (sample SAMEA103928391, study PRJEB20085) | sediment metagenome | isolation source: sediment | reverse complement strand
ACTAAGATCAGGCCGGTAATTTTTTTGTTTGTCATACTAACTCCTCAACCATTCTTTGAATCAGATTCTAAAACTTGCAGCAGGTCACGCATATCTTGCGGCATCTCGACCTCCCATGCCATTGCCTCACCCGTATCAGGATGTTTCAGGCCCAATACCCGCGCATGCAAGGCCTGGCGCTTAAAGGCCCGCAAGGACCGGATCAACTCATCGCTACTGCCCTTGGGTAGTCGCGGGCGGCCACCATAAGTGGGATCACCAACAATCGGGTGTTGGATATGGGCCATGTGCACCCGGATCTGGTGCGTCCGCCCCGATTCCAGGCTGACATCCAGTAGCGTATGTGCCCGGTATTTTTGTTTGATGCGATAATGGGTCACGGCCTCCTTACCACGTCCATGAACCGCCATCCGCGTCCGGGCAAGCCGGTGGCGGCCGATCGGTGCATCGACCTTACCGCCGGCGACCAGCACCCCATTGACCAGGGCATCATAGCGACGGCTGAGGCTGCGCGCCTGCAGCTGTTCGATCAGGTTCAGCCGTGCCGACTCGGTCCGGGCAACAACCAACAGGCCGGAGGTATCTTTGTCGAGACGATGGACGATCCCGCCGCGCGCGAGATATTGCAACTGCGGGTCATGATGCAACAGGGCATTAAGCAATGTACCTTGCCGGTTACCGGCGCCGGGATGCACCACCAGACCCACCGGCTTATTGATGACAATAAGGCTGTCGTCCTCATAGAGGACATCGAGTGGGATGTCCTCGGCCTGCGTGTCGTCATGTGGCTCCTGGACGAGCTCGATTAATACCGTTTCCCCGCCCATGACCCGGTCACGCCCTCGAACTACCTGGCCATCGTGCCGGACCCGTCCCGCCTTGATCCAATGCTGGATCTGGGCCCGCGAATAATCCGGGATTAGCTCGGCCAGAACCTTGTCCAGGCGCTTGCCGGCACTGGTGGTAGGAATCTCGATGGTTAATTGGCTCATGATCAGCCAGTATAATTCACTGGCCTTCACCTCGCCCAGTTTTCGGGGTAAGCTTCACCCGCATTAAAACCCAGTAAATGTGAATATGCGTACCACACTCCTGATTGTTTTCGCCATACTGCCGTTATTGGTCTTCAGTTCCTGCGCCAAGATAAAGGATGACCTGACCAAAAACTGGTCGGTACAAAAATTATATAACGAAGCCCGTACTGCCCGCCTGAAAAAAGATTATGAAGTTGCGGTCAGATATTATGGGCTGATCGAGGCCCGTTACCCCTATGGCCGTTATGCCGAGCAGTCGCTGCTGGAACTCGCCTACACCTATTACAAGAACGAAGACCCACAGCTGGCTATCGCCACCGCGGACCGTTTTATCCGCCTGTATCCGACCCATCCCCATGTGGACTACGCCCTTTATATCAAGGGGTTGACTGACTTCACCGGCAAGGAAACATTCATCGACCGGATCTTTTCCGGCGGTGTCAAAATATCAGAGCGTGACCCGTCTGCCTCCCAGCGTTCATTTGCCGCTTTCAAGGAACTGGTTACACGCTTCCCCAAGAGCAAGTACGCCACCGATGCCCGCCAACGCATGACTTTCCTGCACAATGCCCTGGCGAAATATGAGATCAATGTCGCTGAGTTTTATTATATTCGCGGCGCCTACGTCGCTACTGTGAACCGAAGTAAATACGTACTTAATAACTACCAACGAACCCCGTCAATGGAAGACGCCCTGGGACTGCAGGCGCTGTCCTATAAGCAGATGGGGATGACCAAGCTCATGCTAAACAACATCCGGGTACTGAGAAAGAATTTCCCCAAGAGCCGCTATCTCGAAAAGATAGACAAGCTGGTCGTTACCGGCAAACGACCGAAGAAGATCTAATCAACCCAAATACTTACTAGTTAACGGGTGTTAAATCGCATCCTCGCCGGTATCACCGGTACGGATGCGGATCACCTGCTCTACCGTTGTCACAAAAATCTTGCCGTCGCCGATCTTGCCGGTTTTGGCGGCACTGGTAATCCCCTCGATAACACGATCAACCTGGTCCTCTTTAACCACGACCTCAACCTTGGCCTTCGGGAGAAAATCGACAGTATACTCGGCACCGCGGTAGAGTTCGGTGTGGCCCTTCTGCCGTCCGAAACCTTTGACCTCGGTCACTGTCAACCCGGTCACGCCGATCTCCGACAAGGCCTCGCGGACTTCGTCTAATTTAAATGGTTTGATTATTGCTTCGATCTTCTTCATAACCCATCCTGTTGCTATTCTTGTTCACTTTTATGCTCAAATCCGCATTCTAGCCTAACCCTGAAGATTATGACCAACAGCCAGTCTAGGAGCTGCCAAAACCTGAAGTAATCGGGTAACGTCGATCACGTCCGAAGGCACGCGGAGTGATCCGCACCCCCGGGGGAGCCTGACGACGTTTGTATTCATTGCGATCGATCATCTTGATCACCCCGCGGACGGTCTCGCTGTCGAACCCGGCCTGGACGATCTCTTCAGCGGATTCATCATGTTCCACATAGCGTTCAATAATAGGATCTAGGACCTCATAGGGAGGCAAGGAATCACTGTCCTTCTGGTCCGGTGCCAGTTCCGCACTTGGTTCGCGTTCAAGCACCCGTTCCGGAATCACCGGTGAGAGTCTATTTCGATAGCGCGCCAGACGATACACCATGGTCTTGGGGACATCCTTGATGGCGGCGAAACCGCCGGCCATATCACCATAGAGCGTGGCATAGCCGACGGCCATTTCGCTTTTGTTACCGGTGGTCAATACCATTTTGCCGGTCTTGTTTGAAATGGCCATGACCAACAGACCACGCACGCGTGCCTGGATATTTTCTTCAGTAATATCCGCTGGCAGTCCCTTGAACTCCTCACTGAGATTCGCCAGGATCTCATTGAAGATGCCGGTGATAGGAATAGTCCGATATAGGCTGATACCCAGGGCTTCAATTTCTGATTGTGCGTCCTCGACACTGATAGGTGCGGTATACGGTGAGGGCATCATGACCACCTCCACCCGTTCCGGGCCCAGAGCATCGACGGCGATGGCAAGCGTCAGTGCCGAATCCACACCACCGGATAAAGCAATCACGACACCCGGGAAATGATTCTTCTCCACATAATCCCTGACACCCAGGGCAAGCGCCCGATAGATACTCTCTTCCTCTGACAGGATCTCAGGTAATGCTTGTGACACTGGCCGTGGGTGATCGGCGATATTAAAATCGACTGGAAACAGCTGTTCCTCGAATGCCTGTGCCCGAGCCACGATCTTGCCATCAATATCGACCACGAATGAAGCACCATCGAAAACCAGTTCATCCTGTCCGCCAACCTGATTGACGTAAACGATTGGTACCAGGTTTGTCTCTGCCCGTTCAGTGGCAACATCCTCCCGTTCCTGCCACTTCTTGCGACAATAGGGCGAAGCATTCAAATTGATCAGTAACTGCGCCCCGGCCTCGGTGGCCTGTTGCACCGGTCCTTGCTTCCAGAGATCTTCACAGATTGTAATGCCAACACCGATTCCAGCGACATCCACCACGCAGGCCTCAACGCCAGCTGAGAAATACCGCCGCTCATCAAAGACAGCATAGTTAGGCAACATCTGTTTATAGTATGTGGCTGCAATCTCGCCATTGCGGATTAATGAGGCGACATTAAATCTCTGCTCATGCTCCATTACCGGATAGCCGATAATCAGGTCAATTCCCGTGACTTCGGCAGTAATGCTCGCCAGCGCCTCCCGTACGCGCTGATATAAATCGGCGCGTAATAACAAGTCTTCTGGAGGGTATGCGGTCAGCGCCAGTTCCGGGAATACGATTAACTGTGCCGCCAATTCATCCCGTGCCCGCTTAGTGGCATCGATTACCTTTCTGGCATTACCGGGGATATCACCAACCAGGAAATTGAGTTGGGCCAGTACAATCCGCAGCTTTGATAACATAAGTTACTTTAAGGTAAGGGTTTGTTGTTAACTATGTGTAATTAAGTGTTTTTGCAACAATATTGTGGAGGAAAGCGTTGGATTAAGCAAAAACATGTTGTGTCAATCCAGTACCCCCAGAATCAATGCATCCTTTGGCAATTGCGTAAATGCTAAACTGGTCCAATGAAAATCGAGCTCTGTGACCAGCTTAACACCATCCCGACCAGTGACTGGAATGCCCTCGATGGCTGCGAGAATCCCTTCCTGCGCCATGAGTACCTCACGGCACTGGAGGAGTGCGGTTGCGTCTCTCAACGGAAAGGTTGGCTACCGCAGCACCTGATCGCCCGGGATAAAAACAGTGGTCGTCTGGTGGGGGCGGTCCCGCTTTACCTCAAAACCCACTCCTATGGTGAATATGTTTTCGACTGGGCCTGGGCCAACGCCTATGCCCAGGCCAGCCTTAATTACTACCCTAAACTGGTGGCTGCAGTACCGTTTACCCCGGTCACTGGTGCGCGATTGTTGCTGGCACCTGATGCTAATCACAACGAAGTCAGTTCACAACTGATTCAGGCGGCACGTAATCACACTGAGGCGCTGGGGGCGTCTTCCCTGCACTGGTTGTTTTGCCGTCCTTCAGAACTGTCACACCTGGAATCCCATGACCACCTGCGTCGCACCGGCTGTCAGTTCCACTGGCAGAACCAGGGATACCACGATTTTGCCGATTTCCTTAAAACACTGAACGCCAAAAAGCGTAAAAATATCCGCGCCGAACGGCGGGCGGTACAAAATGCCGGTGTGTCACTGGAGATCCTCACCGGGGCAGAGATTACGCCAGCGGTTTGGGAAACCTTCTATAGCTTTTATTATGACACCATTCGCAACCACAGCGCCTTCCCCTATCTCAATCTGTCATTCTTCCAGGCCATTGGCCGGCAGTTGCCAGAGCAGATTGTCCTTATCATGGCCCGTCATGGAAAGACCTACGTCGCCGGTGCCCTGAATCTGAGAGGACGGGACACCCTTTATGGGCGTTACTGGGGGAGTACCCAGGCCTTTGACAAGCTCCACTTTGAAACTTGTTATTATCGGGCCATAGAATACTGTATTGAACATGGCCTGCAACACTTCGAGGCCGGTGCCCAGGGTGAGCACAAGCTGGCACGGGGCCTGTTGCCGAATCCGACCTACTCTGCCCACTGGCTGAGCCATCCCGAATTCAGTCGCGCTATCGCCGATTACCTGCGGCATGAACAAAACAACGTAGAATATTATATGGATAAGCTGTCATCGCACTCACCGTTCCGGCAGAAGGGGACTTCTGACAGTCGTTAATACTTCAATACTTCATGAATGCAGTAGAGACATGAGCCAACCGGATACCAATCGCTTCCAGTTTCCGCCCGTCGAGATGGCCTCACCGGAGGGCCTGCTGGCAATCGGCGGCGACTTGAGTAGTGAACGCCTGATTGAGGCCTATCGTCAAGGCATCTTTCCCTGGTACAACGAAGACCAGCCGATACTCTGGTGGTCGCCCGATCCCCGCCTGGTCCTGTTTCCACAACGGCTCAAGATATCACGCAGCCTGAAGAAGCTGCTCAGGAAAAACCTGTTCCAGATCACTTTCGATACCGCCTTCAGGGAAGTCATGCTTGGCTGTGCCGCGCCCAGATCACCGTCGATGGAAAGTGATACCTGGATCTCAAATGACATGATTACTGCCTATATGCGCTTGCACACACAAGGCCTGGCGCATTCGGTTGAGACCTGGCAGTCCGGTAAACTGGTGGGTGGGCTCTATGGTGTTGCCCTGGGTGGCTGTTACTTCGGTGAATCGATGTTCAGCCGTGTAGCCGATGCCTCTAAGGCTGCGCTCGTCTATTTGGTAAACAATATCATTAACTGGGGCTTTGACCTGATTGACTGCCAGGTAAGCTCTGATCATCTTATCAGCCTGGGGGCCGAGGAGATTCACCGGGTAGATTTTATGTGCTATCTCGAATCGGCTCTTAAACGACCGGGTAAACCCGGTAGCTGGTCAACCGACGCCATCACAGATGGTAGCAAAAACTTCACATGAGCAAGCAGCCGCCGACCTTTTATCTCTCCCGGTCCCACACCTGCAATTATCTCCATGATCGGCAGATGACCATGCTATTTGTCGAACCTGATTATCCATTTGATATTGAATTGTGCACACAACTTGCCCGTCAGGGGTTTCGCCGCAGTGGTAATCTCATCTACCGTCCCCACTGCCAGGAATGCACTGCCTGTATACCGGTACGCATCCCGGTAAACAACTTCCTGCCTAACCGCAGCCAGAAACGTGCCTGGCGGAAAAACCAGGACCTGAGTATTAAGGCCCTGCCACCGGCATTTAGTGAAGACCATTTCGCGCTCTATTGCCGTTACCTGCGTGCGCGCCATCCCGGGGGTGGTATGGATGACAGCAGTCCCGAGAAGTATCTGGAATTTCTGACGAATGCCAGTACCCCTGTCATTTTTTATGAAATGCGCTCCAATGATTGTTTACTGGCAGTCGCCGTCGTTGATCAACTTACGGACGGACTGTCGGCTGTGTATACATTCTATGATCCGGATGCGCAGAAACGATCGCTTGGTGTCTTCTCTGTCCTGTGGGAAATCGAGGAAGCGCGTCGTCAGCAACTGACGTGGCTATACCTCGGTTATTGGATTGAAACATGCCCTAGCATGGCCTACAAGAATGCCTATCACCCCCTGCAAATCTACCGGGATGATCACTGGTTGGACTATGTGGACCAATGATCAGCCAATAAACCAGGCCATAACCGCGCCATTCGGTCTTTACGCCTTGCTTTAGATACGGCATCATACGCCGCCGATACGGACCGGGCGGCTTGCAGCGGTCCATAAAACAGTTCATGAAAGAGTAAACGGTGGCGAAAGAAGAGCTTATCGAAATGGAAGGCACGGTCGTCGAGACACTGCCAAATACCCTGTTCCGGGTTGAACTCGAGAACGGCCATGTGGTAACCGCTCATATTTCCGGAAAGATGCGTAAGCACTACATCCGCATTCTTACCGGCGATAAGGTGACGGTACAGCTGACGCCCTATGATCTGACAAAAGGGCGTATCGTTTTTCGTGAACGATAAAACTCTCTATTTGTTGCAAACGAATGAAATATGAAGACCCCTCGGCCGAGGGATCAGAATCTTTTTAGTGGACGGCCAGATCCTCAAGCTCAAGGTCGAGCTTGTCATCCTTGACACCCACCTTGACACACCCACCGCCTGCCAACCTGCCGAAGAGTAACTCGTTTGCCAGTGGTTTCTTAATATTATCTTGTATCAGACGCGCCATCGGCCGGGCGCCCATGGCGGCATCATGGCCGTGTTGCGCCAGCCACTTGCGGGCAGCGGTATCGATTTCAATGGTAACATTCTTGTCCACCAATTGATCCTCCAACTCGATTATGAACTTGTCCACCACATGCGCGACCGTCCCTTCATCCAGGGGTTTGAAGTGGATGACGGCATCAAGGCGATTTCGGAATTCAGGACTGAAGGCCTTATTGATCTCCTGCAAATCATCGGCAGTGTGATCCTGCTGGGTAAAGCCGATGGAGGCGCGATTCATGCGTTCGGCGCCGGCGTTGGTTGTCATGACCAGGATGACATTACGGAAATCCGCTTTTCTGCCGTTGTTATCGGTCAGGGTACCGTGATCCATTACCTGCAGCAGCAGGTTATATACGTCTGGATGGGCCTTCTCGATTTCGTCCAGCAGTAAAACAGCATGTGGGTGCTTGTTGATAGCCTCGGTCAACAGGCCACCCTGGTCGAATCCGACATAACCCGGGGGCGCGCCGATCAGGCGCGAAACCGTGTGCCGCTCCATGTATTCCGACATGTCAAAGCGGATCAGTTCGATCCCCAGCACATGCGCCAACTGTCGGGTCACCTCGGTCTTACCGACACCGGTGGGACCGGAAAAGAGATAGGAACCCATGGGTTTCTCATCGTGACCCAGTCCGGAACGTGACAGCTTGATGGCGGCTGCCAGGGCGTCGATCGCCTCATCCTGGCCGAACACCACCAGCTTGAGGTCCCGTTCAAGGTTACGGAGGGCATCACGATCGGAGGTGGATACGCTCTTGGTCGGTATCCGCGCAATCTTGGCGACGATGGTCTCGATATCGCCGACACCGATTGATTTCTTGCGTTTGGATACCGGCAGCAACTGCATGCTGGCGCCGGCCTCATCAATGACATCTATGGCCTTGTCCGGGAGATGGCGGTCATTGATGTAACGGTCCGACAATTCTACGGCACTGCGCAAGGCCTGGCGGGTGAACCTGATCTTATGGTACTCCTCGAACCGCGATTTAAGACCATGCAGGATCTGCACGGTCTCATCGACCGATGGTTCAGGGATATCGATCTTCTGGAACCGGCGGGACAACGCCCGATCCTTTTCAAAAATGCCGCGGTACTCGTGATAGGTCGTGGAACCGATGCACTTGATATCGCCCGAGGCCAAAACCGGTTTTAACAAATTCGAGGCATCCATGGTACCGCCAGAAGCTGCCCCGGCGCCGATAATGGTATGGATCTCGTCGATGAAGAGGATGGCATCTTCCTGTTTTTTCAAGTGATGCAGGACCGCCTTCAGGCGTTTCTCGAAATCACCGCGGTATTTGGTGCCGGCCAGGAGCGCGCCCATATCCAGCGAGTAGATGACGCCATTGGCCAAGACATCGGGCACCTCACCATCGACAATCCGTTTTGCCAGGCCCTCAGCCATGGCGGTCTTACCCACCCCGGCCTCGCCGACAAATAGTGGATTGTTTTTACGTCGACGACAGAGTACTTGCGTCGTGCGCTGTAATTCATGTTCGCGCCCGATCAAGGGATCGATCTTGCCCTGCTTGGCCTGCTCATTAAGATTAATTGTGAAGACATCTAGCGGACTGCGTTCGGGGGTGACCGGCGTCTCTTCGGTCTCCTCTGGCGCCGGTAACTCACTATGACCTTCCGGGAGCTTGGTGATGCCATGTGACAGAAAATTGACAATATCAAAGCGACTGATGTTCTGCTTATGCAAAAAATATACCGCGTGTGATTCCTTTTCGGCAAAGATCGCCACCAGAATATTAGCGCCGGTGACCTCCTTCTTGCCGGCGCCTTGCACGTGCATTACCGCGCGCTGGATAACGCGCTGGAAGCCCAGAGTCGGTTGGGTGTCGATATCACTCGACTCAGGCAACACAGGGACATTCTCACACAGGTATTCATCGAGATTACGTCTCAGTTCATCCAGGTCACCGCCACAGGCGCGTAACACCTGTGAAGCCGAGGCATTGTCAACCAATGCGATGAGCAGATGCTCTACCGTGATGTATTCATGCCGGTTGTCGCGAGCACCCTGAAATGCGGCATTCAGGGACGCTTCCAGTTCCTGGGATAACATTATCGCCTCCAGGTGTCGTAAAAAAAGTGTAACCGCTTATTCCGGTTCCATGGTGCATTGCAGGGGCTGCTGTTGCTCCTGGGCAAAGGCCAATACCTGTTGCACCTTCATTTCTGCAATCTCACGAGAGTACACCCCACACACCCCTATGCCCTTCTGGTGCACATGCAGCATGATGCGTGTCGCCTCTTCCCGGTTTTTAGAGAAGAACTGCTCCAGCACGATGACGACAAATTCCATCGGCGTGTAATCATCATTCAATAGAATGACCTTATACAGCCGCGGTTTCTGAAGCCTGGGTTTGGCTTCCTGTACCGCTAGATCGTCGCTATACCGCTCGTTGGGATTGCTCATCTTACAGGTTAGACCATTTTCGGGCTTCGTTAGTTACATTGTGCTGTCCTCTCATAAAAATTCAACCCTTAAAATTTATGGCATGAAATTTGCCCTTTATGGTCTGCCAGTTGTCCCAGATAAACTATTTTTCCCGGTAGAAACTTGACTTAAGGCAAAAAAAGCGGATCATTGATCGTTCGCTATTTGTTCGGGTAGCAGTCGATTTCGGCCCTAAACGAACAAACCGGACCCATCCCAGGGGCCATTAAAAATAAAAGTTGTTTACGTTAAGTTGGATTTTGGAGGGGGATTATGAGTATGGCAGTCGGTACTGTTAAATGGTTTAACGCCAGCAAGGGATATGGCTTTATTTCGCCAAATGATGGTGGTAACGATGTTTTTGCACACTTCTCTGCCATTGAAATGGAAGGCTTCAGAACTCTGAAACAGGGCCAAGAAGTTCAGTATGACGTGCGAGAAGGTCCCAAAGGTCCTCAGGCGTCAAATATTCATTTGGCCAAGCCTTCTTCTTGATGTGTGAGAATTTCCGATTTATTTTTTGATAACCCGGCCTTCGCCGGGTTTTTTTATCGTCCTGAACCGACACCGGGCTGCCGGTCACAGTTTGGCAATGACGGCATCACCGAAACCGGAACTGGTCACTTCCCGGGCATCCGTAAGCAACCTGGCCAGATCATAGGTGACCGTACCCGCAGCAATGGCCCCGGCCACTCCGGCAATTACCCGGTCAGCGGCCTCGGTCCAGCCAAGGTGTCGCAGCATCATTTCTGCCGAGAGGATCAGGGAACCCGGATTAACTTTGTTCTGGCCGGCATACTTCGGTGCAGTACCGTGGGTAGCCTCAAACAATGCCGTCGTATCTGACAGATTTGCCCCTGGGGCGATACCGATCCCACCGACCTGGGCCGCCAGGGCATCGGAAATATAATCACCATTGAGGTTAAGCGTGGCAATGACACTATAGTCCTCCGGCCGGAGCAAGATCTGCTGGAGAAAGGCATCGGCGATGACATCTTTAATAATGATGTCTGTGCCTGTTTGCGGATGCGGCAACCGGCACCAGGGCCCGCCATCGAGTTCCTCGGCACCGAATTCGTTTTTGGCCAATTCGTAGCCCCAGCTTTTGAAGGCCCCTTCGGTGAATTTCATGATATTGCCCTTGTGGACCAGGGTCACCGAGCTGCGATGATTATTGATCGCATACTGGATCGCCTTCCGGACCAGGCGCTCGGTACCTTCCCGTGACACCGGCTTAATGCCGATGCCAGAGGTCTCAGGAAAACGGATTTTACTGACCTGCATCTCCGTCTGCAAAAAATCGATAACCTTTCTCACCTCTGGAGATTCGGCGGGCCATTCAATCCCGGCATAGATATCCTCCGAATTCTCCCGGAATATCACCATATCGGTCTTCTCCGGCGTCTTCAGGGGACTGGGCGTGCCGGGATAGTAACGGACCGGGCGCAGGCAGACATACAGGTCCAGTTCCTGGCGCAGGGTGACATTGAGCGAACGGATGCCGCCACCAACCGGGGTCGTCAGTGGGCCCTTGATGGCAATGCCGAAGTCCCGGATCGCCGATAAGGTCTCATCGGGTAACCAGGTATCGTCGCCATAAGTCTTGACCGCTTTTTCCCCGGCATAGAGCTCCATCCAGCGGATCTGACGGCGGTCGCCATAGGCCTTGGCAACCGCCGCATCCGTAACTTTGATCATGACCGGCGTCACGTCGACCCCAATCCCATCTCCTTCGATAACCGGGATAATCGGTTTATCCGGTACCTGGATGGACTGGTCGCTGGTAAAACTGATTTTTCCGCCATCCCCGGGGACGGCGATATGATCATAGGCCATCGAGGGCTCCAGTCTTGATAGAGGCGCGGATTCTATCAGCATGGCGCCGGGTTCGGTATGACTGCAGCGTTCGCCGCTGACCTGCCTGGTAGGGGCTTGCGCACGACGAGCCCTGGTCACGGCCCATTACCCAAGCCGGGGAATGGCGTGAAGCCCCGGCAGGTCTTTGCTATGGTTGCCCCATGATCTGGAAACCAAATGTCACGGTCGCTGCGATTGCCGAGCAAAATAGGGAATTCCTGCTGGTGGAAGAGGAAGGGGATGAGGGCCTCGTTCTCAACCAGCCGGCCGGTCACCTTGAACAGCACGAGACCCTGCTCAACGCTGTCACCCGTGAAACACTGGAGGAGACCGCCTGGCGCTTCGTACTCGAGACCCTGATCGGGGTCTACCTCTGGTCCCGGCCGGGCCGGGATAGCACCTACCTACGATTCTGTTTTGCGGGAGCCGTCGAGGATATTGACGCCAACCGGACACAGGATACTGGCATCCTCCGGGCTGTCTGGATGCGCCCGGATGAGATCGCGGCCACAGTCGACCGCCACCGCAGCCCGCAGGTACAGCGCTGCCTGGATGATTATCTGGCCGGCCAACGCTTTCCGTTATCGATCTTGACTCAGTTAGCTCCGGTATGAACTCATACACACCCATAGCCACAGGCCGCTAAGGTGCTGTC
>FXBF010000614.1_pt1 | contig 12299 bp, 9 predicted proteins | sample 5335321 | NCBI WGS metagenome assembly FXBF01 (sample SAMEA103928391, study PRJEB20085) | sediment metagenome | isolation source: sediment | reverse complement strand
AACCGGAAGGGTCAACCATTGGGTGCCCGCCGTTCAAATCGGGGACACCCCGATTTGAACGTAACCACCCGTAACTATTGGCGTTTTCGGGGCTCACGGCATTTTTAACCGGACACTAGTGGGGACAGATCTATTTTCCCCTTGGACGGAATCCGTCCAAGGGGAAAATAGATCTGTCCCCATTAAACACATCTGTCCCCTTTAATACCAGTAGTGTGGCAGTGATTCTCAGCGAAGAGCAATGCATGGTTCGCGACATGGCGCGCGATTTCGCCGCGACGCGCCTTGCGCCCAACGCGGCCCGGTGGGATCGCGAGGCCAGCGTCCCTCGGGACGTGATTGCGGAAATGGGATCCCTGGGACTGCTCGGCATGACGGTACCGGAGCGATGGGGAGGAGCCGGCACAGACTTCGTCTCGTACGTGCTGGCAGTGGAGGAGATCGCGGCCGGAGATGGTGGTGTCTCCACCATCATGAACGTCAACAACACGCCGGTTTGTGCGGCGATTCAAAGCTTCGGCTCCGACACCCAAAAGGAACTTTTTTTGAAGCCGCTCGCGCAAGGACAAATGCTCGGCGCCTTCTGTCTCACCGAACCCCAAGCCGGTTCGGACGCTTCGAATCTGCGCACACGGGCCGAGCGCAGCGGCAACAAGTTCATACTCAACGGTACCAAGCAGTTTGTCACCTCGGGCTCCATCGCCGATGTGGCGATGGTGTTCGCGGTCACCGACGCCCAAGCGGGCAAGCGCGGCATCAGCGCCTTTCTCGTGCCCACGAAGTCGCACGGTTACCGCGTCGCCAGCATCGAGAAGAAGCTCGGCCAGCGCAGCTCCGACACCTGTCAGATCGTTCTGGAAGATGTCGAGGTGACCCCGGACCTGATGCTCGGCGATGAAGGCCGGGGATACAAGATCGCGCTCGCGAATCTCGAGTCCGGGCGTATCGGCATCGCCTCCCAGGCTACCGGCATGGCACGGGCCGCCTACGAGGCCGCCCTCGCCTACGCCGGCGAGCGGGAGAGCTTCGGCTCACCGATATTGAAGCATCAGGCAGTGGCTTTCCGGCTCGCCGACATGGCGACGCGCATCGAAGCTGCCCGCGGGCTGGTGCACGGCGCGGCCGAGCTCAAGGACGCAGGTCAACCCTGCATCAAGGAAGCGTCCATGGCCAAGCTGTTCGCCTCGGAGATGGCCGAAAAAGTCTGCTCCGATGCCATCCAGATTCACGGAGGTTATGGTTACCTCGCGGACTTTCCCGTGGAGCGTATCTATCGTGACGTGCGCGTGTGCCAGATCTACGAGGGCACCAGTGACGTCCAGCGCCTGGTCATCAGCCGCTCCCTGTAAGAGGTGCCGGTGGAGATGGGAATTTCTGACTGGCTGCATCATCGACGTCAACGGCGCCTCCTGACTGCGCTCGTGATCGTCAGCGCAATGTCCAACACCTGGGCGTTCGAGGACCAGGTGTTCGACAGCGAACGGCAACGCTTTCGCGTCGTCACCCTGGTTCGCGGACTCGACTACCCCTGGGGACTCGCTTTTCTGCCCGGCGGTGACATGTTGATCACGGAACGTCCCGGCCGCCTGCTTCGCGTCGACGGCAAGACACTGCAACCGAGGACCGTTCCAGGATTGCCGGCCATAACGGCGGTTGGTCAGGGCGGCTTGCTGGACGTCGCCCTGCATCCGGATTTCGATTCCAATCGGCTGGTATATTTTTCCTTCGTCGGCGCCGGCGACGACGGCCTGGGAACCGAAGTCGCCCGCGGACGTCTCGCGGGCAACGCCCTGGAGGATGTCGAGGTCATTTTCCGGGCGCTGCCCAAGTCCCGCGGCGGACTGCAATTCGGATCGCGGTTACTGTTCGACACCGACGGCCGCCTGTTGGTGACGCTCGGCGACCGCCGCGATCGGATGCGCGCCCAGGACATCGGCGATCACGCGGGCTCCGTCGTTCGCATCAACGACGACGGCAGCGTGCCCGCCGACAACCCCTTTGTGGCGACGGCGGGGGCCAGGCCGGAAATCTACGCTTACGGCAACCGAAACGCTCAGGGGATCGCGTTGGACCCCGCGTCGGGCCGCGTATGGTCCCACGAGCACGGGCCCCAGGGAGGCGACGAGTTGAATATTCTCGCGCCAGGACGCAACTACGGTTGGCCGGTGATCACCTACGGGCGTAACTACGTCACCGGCACGAAGATCGGCGAAGGAACGCGCAAGCAAGGTATGGAACAGCCGCTGCGCTACTGGACTCCGTCCATCGCGCCATCGGGGATGACCTTTTATACCGGCGACAAGTTTCCCGCCTGGCGCGGTAACCTGTTCATAGGCGCCCTCAAGTACCGGCTTCTGGTACGGCTCGAATTGCGTGGTCAAGAGATCACTCGTGAGGAACGCATGCTGGAGGGCGTGCTCGGGCGCATTCGCGACGTGCGTACCGGACCCGACGGCTATATTTATCTGCTCACCGACGACAGTGACGGCGTGCTGGCACGACTCGAGCCCGCCCGATGACCCCGTGAGGAACCGGAACGTGGCCGACATCATCCTGCATCACTACCCACAGTCACCGGTAGCCGAGAAAGTGCGTGTCGTGCTCGGCATGAAGAACGCGTCGTGGCGCTCGGTGCAGATCCCACGCCTGCTGCCGAAACCCGACTTGATGCCGTTGACCGGCGGATACAGGCGCACGCCAGTTCTGCAGGCGGGCGCCGACATCTACTGCGACAGCCAGTGCATCATCCGCGAGCTGGAGAGGCGCTACCCGCAACCGACGCTCTATCCCCATGGTGCCGCGGGACTGCCCTGGGCGGTGAGCCGTTGGACCGACGGCTCGCTGTTCAACTTGGTCGTAGGCGCCGTTATGGGCGCCCAGGCCGATGAGCTGCCCGAGGAATTCGCCAATGATCGCGGCCGTCTCTACTTCGGCCCGGACTTCGATTGGCAGGCGCAGAAGAAATTGCTACCCCACACCCTCGCACAAATTCGCGCTCAGCTCGGCTGGATCGACCAGCGCCTTTCCGGCGAGCGCGACTTCATACTCGGCTCAGAGCCGGGGCTGCCCGATGCGCTGTGCTACCACCTCGTGTGGTTCTTCCGCGGCCGCTACGCGGGCGGGCCTGCGCTGCTGGGGCAATTTCCGAACCTGACAGCCTGGGAAGAACGCGTCGCCGCCATCGGTCACGGTCACCCCGAGGACATGGACGCGAAGCAAGCGCTGGAGATCGCCCGCTCGGCGACACCGGAATCCGCCGGGCAGACGGACCCCGACGATCCCCAGGGGCTTGCACCGGGGCAGATGGTTGCCGTGGTTCCGGATGTGAATGGCGGCGATCCGTCCGTCGAAGGTCGCGTTGTCGGTGTCAGCGTGGACGTAATCGCAATTTCCCGCTCGGCTCCGGAAGTCGGCAACATCGTCGTGCATTTCCCCCGGGTCGGATATCGCGTAACGCGATTGGAGTGATCCGGGACCTGTGAAACTCGCCGGAAAACCCTACGAGGTTCACCTGCTCGCCGTCATTGCTCTCTACGTCCTCGGCTTCGCCGTCTATCTGAACAGCTTTTCCGTTCCCTTCGTATTCGACGACTACCCCAATATTCGCGACAACCCGTCCATTCGACTGACGGCAATCGACATCGAGGGACTTCGCGCGGCCGCATTCGAAAGTCACGCCGGCCGGCGTCCCGTCGCCAACATCAGCTTCGCGCTCAACTATCTTGCCGGTGGCTACGACGTCAAGGGATATCACCTGGTGAATACCCTCATTCATATCGCCAACGGCGTGCTGGTTTATTTTCTTGCTCTGTTGCTGCTGCGAAAAAACCAATCGCTCACAGATCGACCATCGGCGTCGGACCGGCGCACGCGCCTGGTGGCACTTTTTGCGGCAGCGATTTTCATCGCCCACCCGCTTCAGATTCAGGCGGTAACGTACATCGTGCAGAGAATGACGAGCATGGCGACGATGTTCTACCTGATGTCGCTGCTTTTCTATCTGCTTGGCCGCCAACGTAAAGACCGCTCCGGGCGCAGTGCTTACTGGCTCGCGGCCCTGGCCTCGTGGTTGCTCGCCCTGGGCAGCAAGGAAATCGCCGCCACCTTGCCGGTGGTCATCGTCCTCATCGAGTACTTCTTCTTTCGGGATCCGCGAAAGGCATGGCCAGGAATAAACTATGGATACCTGTTGTTCGCCTTTGCTGCGAGCGCTGGAGTCGTTCTTTTCTATCTCGGAGCCGAGCCGGCCTCGACCATCACCGAGCAGTATGTGGATCGGGAATTCACTCCCGGCGAGCGCCTGTTGACGGAGCTCCGTGTGCTGATCTTCTACCTGAACCTGATGGTGTACCCCCATCCCGGGCGGTTGAGCCTGGATCACGCTTTTACGATCTCGCGCTCGCTCACCGATCCGATTACGACGCTCGTGGCCGCGGCCATTCTGGTTGCATTGATATTCGCCGCCCTGCGCCTCACTCGCCGTCACCCGATTCTGCCGTTCTGCATCATGTGGTTTCTGGTCACGCTTGCCATCGAATCGTCCTTCATCGGGCTCGAGCTCGTGTTCGAGCATCGACTCTACCTGCCCATGTTCGCGTTTGCGCTGGCGGTTGCCTATTTGCTCTCTCTGACCCCCGCGCGCTACGGCTCCGTGGTGACAGCACTCGGCGGCGCTCTCGTGGTGACACTGGCGGCGGCGTCGATCGTCCGCAACATGACCTGGCAGGATCCGGCAGTACTCTGGGCAGACGCCGTATCCAAGAATCCCACCAGCTATCGTGCCCGAAACAATCTGGGACGCGTGCTCACCGATCAGGGTAAGCGGGAGCAGGCCGCCCGGCAGTTCAACGAAGCGATTCGCATCAAGCCGGACTACGCCGAGCCCCATAACAACCTGGGGACTCTGCACGCCCGGGCTGGCCGCTTCGACCAGGCTCGGGAACATTTTGCGACCGCGATCGAATTGAACCCTCGGTACGCTCAGGCGTACAACAATCTCGGCATGGCCCTGCTCAGCCAGGCGCGCGCGCGCGAGGCGGCGTCGCAGCTGGGTCAGGCGGTACGCTTCGCGCCCGGATACGCCAAGGCCCACGCGAATCTTTCGACAGCACTCGAGCGACTGGGACAACCCCGGGAGGCCTGCCGACATTTGCTGTCCGCGATACGCCTGGATCCCGCGGTGCCGCATTCCAAAACGGCACTCGAGCGATGTCGGTCAGATTCAAAAACGAATTGACGGGACGTATCATGGCCGCCGTACGTTGGCAAACACATCTAATGGGGAGAGCCGCTTGAGCGCAATCGAACTCTATACATGGGCCACGCCCAACGGGCGCAAAGTGTCCATCATGCTCGAGGAGCTCGGGCTCGAGTACAACGTCCATCCTATCGATATCTCGAAGGGCGAGCAGTTTCAAGAGCACTTTCTGGCGATCGCGCCGAATAACCGTATCCCGGCCATCATCGACACGCAAGGTCCCGACGGCGAGCCCATGGGCATGTTCGAGTCCGGTGCGATTCTCATGTATCTCGCCGAGAAGACCGGCAGCGAGCTGTTGCCGGGCAGCGGGCTGGCGCGTGTTCGTACGCTCGAATGGTTGATGTGGCAAATGGGCGGCGTCGGACCCATGTTCGGTCAGGCGCATCATTTCCTGTTCAAACCCAAAGAGGATATCCCCTATGGGAAGAAGCGCTACCATGATGAGACCAATCGTCTCTACAGCGTGATGAACAAGCGACTCGGGCAAGTCACCTACCTGGCGGGTGACAGTTACAGCATTGCGGACATCGCGACCTATCCCTGGGTGGCCCGCTTTCCACGCCACCAGGTGGACTTAAACGAGTATCCCGACGTGAAGCGCTGGTTCGACACCATCGGCGAGCGCGCCGCCGTCGAAAAAGGCATGGCGGTACCGTTTCTCAATTGACGCTCTGACCCGTTCCATTCCTGGTGGGAATCATAGGAACGAAAAGTAGGATTCGGGCAACCCACGGTCACGAAATGCCGAAAGGCGATTTAATGATTTGATTTCAAAACCTTACGGTCAGCGACCCGAGGACATGGAAAAAATTTCGAGCCTGGCCGTCCAAATCGACTAGCCAGGGCCTCGGCTCACAGGCTACGCTACTAAAAGCCTCGCGGGAGGTGTGTGGGGATGCATACACCGCGACATGGCGCATCGAAAGACAATCCACCAATGATCGATGGGACTGTCGACTATCGTGGCACTGCAAGATTTGAGCGCCAACAGGGACCGGCTTCCTCGAGCCGGGATCGGTTTCTTCGCGGGCCTTGACGGCCGCATCCGCGAGTCCCTGCTCAAGTTGCCGCTGGTATTGAACTCCTTCGGCGGTTTCGCCATCGGCATGGCGACGATATTTCTGCTCGTCGCCAACTTCACCGACCAGGAAATGCTCAAAGCCTTCTGGCTGGGTGCGTTCACCACCACCCTGCTCGGTTCGGTGTCGTTCCTCGGAACGACGAAATTCGCGGCCCTGAGAGCACGCAAACGCAATCTGCGCATGCAACGCGCCCATGATCAGATGTTGCGCCAGCTCGTGGATGCCTCACCCGCAATGGTCTCCTACGTCGACCGCGACGGGCACTTTGAACTGACCAATCGTGCCTTCGAGAACTGGCTCGGCGCCAGCCGCGACGAGCTCCATGGCCGCCACCTCCGGGAGGTCCTGGGCGAGGGGCCCTACGAGGCCATCCGCGAGCATATGCAACGGGCCCTGCGAGGCGAGACGGTGCGCTTCGAGCGGCTCATTGCCACATTGGACGGCGGCTACCGCTACGTCGACAGCATATTGACGCCGCATGTTGGCGACAAGAATGAGGTCAAGGGCATCTTCGAAATGATCGTCGATATCACGGATCGCAAACGTATGGAAGAAGCGCTCCGTGACAGCGAGGAAAGACACCGGGCCCTGGTTGAAAACTCGCCCGCGTGCATACTCGAAATGAACCTCGGCGGACACCTCGAGACGTTGAATCTGGCAGGACGCACCATGATCGGCGAGGACGATCGATCGCATGTGTTCGGGTTGTCCTTCATCGACATCGTCGCTCCGGCTGACCGGCAACGCATCGCTGCTCTACTGGATCGTGTACGAGGAGGAGAAGCGACTCAGGCTGAATTTGGAACCTATATCGACAAGGAACGACGAGTATTCTCGGCAAGCTTTCTCCCGCTGCGCAGTCCCGACGGCGAAGTGCAGAAGCTCATGGGTGTCATGCAGGACATTACCGACGCGCACATGCTTGCCGACGAGTTGTCCTACCGGGCCAGCTACGACCCACTCACTAGTCTGGTCAATCGACGCGAATTCCAGCAACGTCTGGAACGCGTGCTGGATACCGCTGGTCACGAAAACACCGAAAACGCGTTGTGTTACCTCGACCTCGACCAGTTCAAAGTGATCAATGACACTTGCGGGCATATCGCCGGCGACGAGTGCTTGCGCCAGATTGCCGCTTTACTGCAGGAAAATGTTCGTCAACGCGACACGCTCGCCCGCCTTGGTGGAGACGAGTTCGGCGTTCTCATGGAGCGCTGTACGCTCGAGCAGGCAAAGCGAGTCGCAAACAAACTGCGCAAGAAAGTGGCGGACTCCCGTTTCGTCTGGGGGCAGAAAAGCTTCGGCGTAGGCGTCAGCATCGGAATCGTTTCGATAGATCAAGACAGCGAAAATATTTCCGCCGTGATGAACGCCGCGGACAGCGCCTGCTATACGGCGAAATACAAAGGCCGTAACCGGGTTCATGTGTATCGCCGAAGCAATACCGATCTGGTCAGACGACATGGGGACGTGGAGTGGGTAGTCCGCGTCGAAAGAGCCTTGCACGAGAACAGCTTCGAGCTGAGCTACCAACCGATTGTGCCGGTTACGAATCGGCTCGAGGACGGTCGTCATGTCGAGTTGCTGTTGCGACTACCCGATGCCAGCGGCGAACCCGTGCCGCCGGGTGCGTTTCTTCCGGCCGCGGAGCGCTACAATCTCTCCACGAAGATCGACCGTTGGGTCGTAACCAACGCTCTCGGGTGGCTCGCCGAGAACTCCGCGGCGCTGAAGCGCGTCGCCACCTGCTTCATCAATCTTTCCGCTCAGTCGCTTATCGATCCGAAATTCCTGAAGTTCGTCTGCGACGCATTGGGGACGAGCCCGGTGCCGGCGGAGAAAATCTGCTTTGACATAAGTGAGTCCGCGGCCATTGCCAATTTGACCGATGCTATCCGGTTCATGACCACGCTCGGCAAGCTCGGCTGTCGATTCGCCCTCGACGACTTCGGAAGTGGTCACTCTTCCTTCGCCTATCTCAAGACGCTGCCGGTGGACTATCTGAAGATCGACGGCGTGTACATCAAGGGCATCGCCGACGATCCCCTCGATCTCGCGATCGTTCGCTCCATCAACGATATCGGCCAGGTCATGGGAAAGCGCACCATCGCGGAATTCGTAGAATCCGAGCGGGTGGCGGAGAAGTTGCGCGAGATCGGCGTCGACTACTATCAGGGATATTTCATCGCCAGGCCCAGGCCGATAAAAGAGCTGGCGTAGACCTTCCGGCCGCTGACGCGGGCAGTAAAACGAGTCCGGGCCGGTATAATCGTTCCCGGTTGAATTGAGTATACTGTCCCCATATTACGGTATTACGTATTACGCCCGGTTGAATTAAGTATACTGTCCCCGTATTAAATGGACTGGCCCGGCGAACTCTATAATCTGCTGCGCAATCACGACGTTACGCAGTTTGCCTATGTTCCCGACGCCGGGCACAAGACGCTCATCGATCGTTCACTGGCCGACCCGGACGTGAGCTCCATCGCGCTCACCACCGAAGAGGAAGGCGTCGCCATGCTCGCCGGCGCCGACCTTGGTGGCGCGCGCGGCGTACTCCTGATGCAGAGCAGCGGTGCCGGCAACTGCGTCAACATTCTCTCGATGATTAAGAGCGGACGCTTTCCGTTCCTCACCCTGATCAGCATGCGCGGTGATTTCGGTGAGGGGAACCCCTGGCAGATGCCCATGGGCCAGGCCCTGCGGCCGGTGCTCGGGGCCATGGGTGTCATCGGCCTCGATGTCGATTCGCCGGAGCAGGTCGTACCTACCGTCGATGCGGCGCTGCGCATGACCTTCGAGTCGGGCAACGCCGTAGCCGTGCTGCTCACCCAGAAGCTGATTGGGGCCAAGGCGTTTTAGCGCCACGACGACGATGGCCGCTACGAACGACCCGGACCACTCGCAGATCGACGACCGCGTGCTCGATCGCTGCCAGGCGGTGCCGGCTCTGGTGGGCAGACACGAGGACTTTCTCATCGTGACGGGCCTCGCGGGGACCGCCAGGGATATTGCGGCGTTGACCGACGACGGGGCTCACATCTTCGCGATGGCGGGCGCCATGGGCGCCGCCGCCATGATGGGGCTCGGTCTCGCCCTGGCGCAACCGGAACGCCGGGTGCTGGTGGTGACCGGCGACGGCGAGTTGCTGATGAACGTGGGGGCGTTGGCGACCATCGCCGTTGCGAATCCGTCGAATCTGTCGATCATCTGTGTGGACAACGGGCACTACGGCGAAACCGGGTACCAGAAGAGCCACACGAGTCTCGGCGTCGATCTGGAAAAGATGGCGATCGGCGCCGGCATCAAGGCCACCCGCTCGGTGGCAAGGGAGGACGAAATCGTGGACGCATCGAGACTCATCCGGGAAACCGACGGAACCGCCTTCGTTTGCTTGCGGGTGAAAGCCACCGACCCGCCTTCGTACCGGCGAGCGCTGGACCCGGCGGCGTGTAGAAATCGATTCCGCAGCGCACTGCTCGGCAGGCCCTGAAGGAGGCATCCGTTGTTCCAGCTTGCTTGGATCTGGGTACTCGCGGCGCTGGCGCTCCCGGTTGCGGTGGCATGGCTGCTGCCCGCCGCCAGCGGCAGCGCCGAGGCTGCTCTGCGGGTGCCCTTTTTCCTGCGGGTAGCCGCGTGGTCCGATGAACGCAGCATGCACACGCGACGATGGCGGATGCTCGTCGCCTGTTTTGCCTGGCTGTTGCTGGTGCTGGCGGCTGCGCGGCCGCAATGGGTTGGCGAGCCGGTCGCTTTGCGGATCACCGGCCGTGACTTGATGCTTGCCGTGGATCTCTCCGGCAGCATGAAACGCCGGGACATGCAGGTCGGTAAGGAGTGGGTGACGCGACTCGATGTGATCAAGCAGGTGGCTGGAGAGTTCATCGAGCGCCGCGATGGTGATCGTATCGGGCTGATTCTGTTCGGCACCCGCGCCTACCTCCAGGCACCCTTGACCTTCGATCGGCCGACAGTGCGCACACTGCTCGAAGAGGCGGTGATCGGACTGGCCGGCGAGCAGACGGCGATCGGCGACGCCATCGGACTCGGCATCAAACGCTTGCGCGAGAGGCCCGCCGCAAATCGCGTTCTCATTCTTCTCACCGACGGCGCCAATACCGCCGGCGAGGTGAATCCCATAGAGGCGGCGCGCTTCGCCGCCAAGCTGGGTCTCAAGATCTACACCATCGGCGTCGGTGCCGACATCGCCATGATGCGGCGCCTGTATGGAACGGTGCGCGTCAACCCGTCGGCGGATCTGGACGAACCGACGCTGGCGGCCATCGCGCGGGCCACCGGCGGACGCTACTTCAGGGCCCGGCAGACCGATGAGCTGGTGGACATTTATCGTACCCTGGACGAGCTGGAACCGGTCATCAGCGACGAGGAGCTATTCCGCCCGACCACGGAGCTGTTTTACTGGCCCCTGGCGCTGGCGCTGCTTCTGGCGATCAGCCTGACGGCGGGTGGGCTGCGCCACGCCCTGCTGTCCCGAACATACGGGGAGCGGCAGGCGCATGGATGATTTCCACTTTCTGCGGCCCTTGTGGCTGCTCGCGCTGCCCCTGGGTCCGCTGCTCGCCTGGAGCCTGTGGCGGCGCTTGCACGAAGGCGTGCAATGGCGCGAGGTGTGCGATCCGCATCTGCTTCCCCATCTGCTGGTAGCGCCCTCCGCGGCACGCCGCAAATGGCCTTACTGGATTCTGGTGGTGGCCACGACACTGGCACTGCTGGCCCTCGCCGGGCCGGCCTGGGAGCGGCTCGAACAGCCCGTGTACCGTACCCTCAACGCCCGGGCCGTGGTTCTGGATTTGTCACGGTCCATGGACGCCACGGATTACCAGCCTTCCCGCCTGACGAGGGCACGCTTCAAGGTCGTGGACATTCTGCGGCGCAGCCGTGACCGTCCCGTGGGGCTGGCGGTATTCGCCGCCGACGGCTTCATCATCACGCCGCTGACCCAGGACGCCAACACGCTCATCAGCCTGTTGCCGGCGGTGGACACGGACATCATGCCCGCCCAGGGCAGCCGTGCGGATCTCGGCCTGCAAGCCGCGGCGCGCATGCTGGAGCGGGGCGGCGCACGCCGCGGTGAAGTGATCCTGATCACCGACGGCGTCAAGGGCCGGCGCGCCGAAGCGCAAGCCGCGAAGCTGCGAACGGCCGGATTTCGTGTCTCGGTGCTGGCGGCCGGCACGCCCGAGGGGGCACCGATACCGGTGCAGGGGGGTGGATTTTTCAAGCAACCCGAGGGCGGCATCGTCGTCGCCATGACGGACTACGACGCACTTCGTGCCATTGCGCGCGCCGGTGGCGGGCGCTTCGCATCGCTCAGTAACGACGACAGCGATATCGACTATCTGCTCTCCAACGAAGTCCCGCAGCCTTTGCTTCTGGACATGCAGGCCGTCGAGCGCACCTCGGAAGTCTGGCGGGATCGCGGACCGTGGTTGCTGCTGCTGCTGCTTCCCCTGGCGGCGCTGGCATTCCGGCGTGGCTGGCTGGCGCTGATACCGCTCACCATCGCCGTCATGCCGGGGCCGGCGCGGGCGGTCACCTGGGAAGATTTGTGGATGCGCTCGGACCAGCAGGCCGCCCGGGCTTTGCAGCTCGGCGATCCGGCGCGCGCGGCCAGCGTCGCGCGCGATCCGCTGTGGAAGGGCGGCGCACTTTACCGCGACGGGCAGTACCAGGAGGCCGCCGACGCCTTTGCGGAAAGCGACGAGACCACGGCCGACTACAACCGTGGCAATGCTCTCGCCCGGACCGGGCGCCTGCGCGAGGCATTGAGCGCCTACGATACGGTGCTGGAGGCGGATCCGCGCCACCCGGACGCCCTGTACAACCGCGCCCTGGTCGCACGCCTCATCGAGCAGCTTCGGCAGCAGTCCCGGCAACAGCAACAGCAAGGCGGAGCGAGCAGCGAAGGGCAAAGCGGCGAAACGAATCAAGAGAAC
>FXBF010000613.1_pt1 | contig 12331 bp, 12 predicted proteins | sample 5335321 | NCBI WGS metagenome assembly FXBF01 (sample SAMEA103928391, study PRJEB20085) | sediment metagenome | isolation source: sediment | reverse complement strand
CCTTGACACAGTCGGCGCCGGCGTCGACCAGCGCCCGGGCAGCGGCCGCCGTGGCGATATTGCCGCCTATCACCTGCAGGTCGGGGTAGTGCTTTTTAACCCAGCGTACACGTTCCAGAACCCCTTCCGAGTGGCCGTGCGCGGTATCGACCACCACCACGTCCACACCCGCCTCGACCAGTGCATCGACACGCTCATCGGTGCCGACACCGACACCCACCGCTGCACCGACCCGCAAGCGACCCAGCTCGTCCTTGCAGGCGTTGGGCTTGTCGCTGGCTTTCTGGATATCCTTGACGGTTATCATGCCGCGTAACTGGAAATTGTCATCCACTACCAGCACTTTCTCGATACGATGCTGGTGCAGCAGCTTTATCACCTCGCCGCGTTCGGCACCTTCCCTGACGGTCACCAGCTTGTCCCTGCCGGTCATAATTGACGACACCGGGGCATCGTAGCGGGTCTCGAAACGGGAATCCCGGTTGGTAACGATACCCACCAGGTCTTCGCCATCCACCACCGGAACACCTGAAATCTTGTGCAGATGCGTGAGTGCCAGCACCTCACGGATACTGGTGCCGGGGCTGACGCAGATCGGGTCCTTGATAACACCGCTTTCGTGCTTTTTGACCAGGCGTACCTGGTTGGCCTGCTGCTCGATGGTCATATTTTTGTGCACAATACCGATACCCCCCTCCTGCGCCACGGCGATGGCCAGCCGGGATTCGGTGACAGTATCCATCGCTGCCGAGAGCAGCGGGATATTAAGCTGGATATCCCGTGTCAGCTGCGTCACCAGGTCCACGTCCTTCGGCACCACCATCGAATGGGCCGGCAGGAGTAAAACATCGTCGAAAGTCAGGGATTGCTCAGAGATACGCAGCATGCGGTACACCGTGGTCGCGTCGGAGATAAGCGCGTAATTATAGGTTTTGCCGGGCGGCGGGTAAACCACAAAGCGGCCGCTTTTCATTAACCTGGCCGGTTATTTTGCGTATGATCGGCGCATGGCCGAGGTATTTGAAGGTTCCCCGCAACGGGATGTGTACAGCGTTGCCCGCCTGAACCGGGAGGCGCGCGACCTGCTGGAGTCCGGTTTTCAGCGTCTGTGGGTCGAGGGTGAAATCTCCAACCTGGCCCGACCTGCTTCCGGCCACCTGTATTTTACGCTGAAAGACGCCCGTGCCCAAGTCGGCTGCGCGCTGTTCCGCAACCGTGCCATACGCCTGAACTTCGCCCCGGAGAATGGTACGCAGGTACTGATCCAGGCCCAGGTCAGCCTGTACGAGGCGCGCGGCAACTACCAGCTTATTGTCAACCACATGGAAGAAGCCGGCGACGGTGCGCTGCGCCGGGCCTTTGAACAGCTGAAGAACCGGCTCCACAAGGAAGGCCTGTTCGACGCGGGACACAAGCGCGCGCTGCCTGATCTGCCACGCTGCATCGGCGTCATCACGTCACCCAGCGGTGCTGCCATCCGCGATGTGCTGACGGTCCTGGGGCGGCGATTCCCGGCAATTCCTGTCATCATCTATCCAACCCGGGTACAGGGAGAGGGCGCCGCCCGGCAAATTGTCGGCGCACTTCACACGGCTGAAACACGCGCCGAATGCGATGTCCTGTTGCTGACCCGCGGCGGCGGCTCGCTGGAAGACCTGTGGCCATTCAATGAAGAAACGGTTGCCCGGGCTGTCTACGCCTGCCGGATTCCCGTTGTTTCAGCAGTCGGCCATGAAATCGATTTTGTCATCAGCGATTTTGTCGCCGACCAACGCACCGCTACGCCTTCGGCCGCTGCCGAACTGCTCAGCCCCGATCAGAACGAGCTCCTCAGTCTTGTCCGGCAGCTCGAAAACCGCTTGCAGGCACACACCCGTCAGCGCCTGAAGTCCTTCGGGGATCAACTCGGCTGGCTGGTCAGGCGCATCGGGCAAACTCACCCCGGACGCCAGTTGCAACAACAGGCACAGCGGCTGGACGAGCTGGAGGGGCGGCTGGGCAGAGCCCGGGAATTCCTCGCTGCACGGCAACAGGCCGGACTGGACGCGATACGGAGCAGGCTTATGCAGTGCAGTCCGCAACAGCGGCTGCAACGGCTGATTAACCAGGCAGCACAGTTGGCACAGCGGCTGAAATACTGTATAAATACACAGGTATCGTACCGCCGGGAGAAATTGGCCGTACTGTCACGCGCACTGGATACCATCAGCCCACTGGCAACACTGCAGCGTGGTTACTCAATTACGCTGCAATCAAGCGATGGCTCGGTGGTCCACAGTGTGCAACAGGTTAGCAGCGGCGACGCGCTGGAAACGCGACTCGCCAGGGGCCGTATACTCAGCAAGGTGACAGGGATAGATTCGTCATGAAATGGTTAGAGCTGGTATCCATACTGTTTTTCGCGGCCACAGGCGCACTGCTGTCGCCCGCTGCCCTTGCCGGCGGCCTGCCCGAGAATAGCTCCGTTCCAGGCGGTATTGCAGTGATCGAACTGCCCGCCTCGGATGCAGCGCCACGGGTCAGCTATAACGGTAAACCGGTCATGGTGCTAGCCAGTGGTAATGCCTATTCCGCTATTGTCGGCTTATCGCTTGCGACAAAACCCGGCGCACACACACTGAAGATTGAATATGCCGGTGGGGAGAAGGCTACGCTGGATTTTACGGTCACAGAAAAAATCTATAGCAGCCAGCACATTACCCTGGAAAACAAACGCATGGTTAATCCGGAAAAACGCGATATGGAACGCATCGCGCGGGAACAACAACGCATCAAGCAGGCGCTCGCCACCTGGAATGAACGTATTCCGGATACCCTGCGTTTTTCGCTGCCGGTCGAAGGCCCGGTCAGCAGTCCGTTCGGGCTGAGACGTTTTTTCAATGAGCAGGCACGCAAACCGCACAGCGGGCTGGACCTTGCTGCTGCCGAGGGCACACCGATCACAGCACCGGCCGGCGGGCGTGTCGTGGATACCGGTGAATTCTTCTTTAACGGCAACACGGTTTTCATAGACCATGGCCGGGGCCTGGTCACCATGTACTGCCATATGTCGCGCATCGACGTAAAACCCGGGCAGACCGTCAAAGGCGGGGACGTGATAGGTGCAGTGGGGAAAACCGGACGGGTAACAGGACCTCATCTGCACTGGGGTGTAAGTCTGAACGATGCGCGTGTGGATCCCATGCTGTTTCTGGATCAGTTACCACCGAGCGAAAACAGGCAACCTTGAGTCGAACACCTCACCCGGGGTGTTTAGCCAGGACATTACTATGGAAGAAAATACCCGCCGTATCCTGTCACTCAATGTGCGTTATTTCCGCTGCCTGAACGGCTGGAGCCAGGAACAGCTCGCCGAACAATGCGGACTGCACCGCACCTATGTAGGCGCTATTGAACGTGGTGAGCGGAATGTTGGCCTGGATAACCTTGAGCGCCTGGCGAACGCTTTGTATGTACCGGTCTCTACACTGCTGATCTGCCGGCAACCGGGTAAGGTACGCGAACCAGCCGCTCATTATCAGGTTCCGCTTTTCCAAAAGCCCGGCTACCGCATATTTGCATCAATATGCTACTCATAGTCTGTCGACGGTGTCCTTGAACTTGCTTGTAATGTTGCTCCATGAAAAGGAACGCAAGGAAGCGGCTGGCACAACGGGTGCGGCTGCTACGCACCGGCCACGGCTGGTCACAGGAAGTCCTCGCTGAGCTCAGCGGACTGAACCGCAGCTATATCGGTGCTGTCGAGCGCGCGGAACACAATATCGGAGTGGACAATATCGAACGTATTGCCACCGCCCTTGAAACCGGCGTTACCGACTTGCTGGACGACGCCGACCAGGCCGAACACAGATTCCCGACCTCGCGCGATGCACCGATACTCGCTGCCTCCAGCCAGGTCATCGTGCACAGAAAGATATTCCTGGAACTATTGAAACAGTGCGGTCAGACGCACCGGGAACTGGTACTGATCTACCTTGAACGGTGCGGCGTCACAGTGAGGGATTAACTAATCCCCAAACAGCTCTTCGTCAGAAAAGTCCTCATCGGGTGGATTGCCGTCATGAATATCATACCAGCGTTTCTGCCGATAGGCTTCCCGGATTTGCAGATAGGGGTCCACGGACCCGCTATCCAGCACGTTTGAGGCCGATAAAAGATCCGCACGCCTACTGATAAAAAACAGACTGTAGGCGGAATACCTGGTGACGTTCGAGGTATTCCGCAAAATCAGATCCAGCTGGTATTCCAGCGGCAGGCCTGCCGTATCGCGCACAGTGCTGGGCCCCAGTAACGGTAGCATCAGATACCAGCCCTCACCGAAGCCCCAGACTCCGAAGGTTTGCCCGAAGTCCTCCTTGTGCATTTCGAGACCCCAACCGGTCGCGACATCGAACAGGCCCAACACACCGAATATCGTGTTGAAACCAAAACGCATGGTGTCTCCGGCAGCATCGCCCGGTTTGCCTTGCAGAACGTCGTTGGCGATGGTAAGCGGTTCGTAGATATTGTTAAAAAAATTACGTACACCGGTACGCGCCGGGGCTGGAATGTGTTTATGGTAACCCTCGGCGACCGGCCTTAATACAATCCGGTCGAGCCCGTCATTAAACCTGTATATCGCACGATTGACCGGTTCCAGCGGGTCGCTTGCCTCCTCAAAGGGGGAGCGAACGGCACACCCTGCAAATAGCAGCGACAACAATACGATCCATGTAAGTCGTTTCATTTGTAACATAGTCAGTGTCAGGGTAGTGTTATTTTTTTACGTGGCGAAGCATACGTTTTCTTGACCTCAGCTGTCCAGGCGTAAGCTTGTTGCGCTTGCCGGCATACGGATTATCACCGGTTTTGAACTCCATACGGACGGGCGTTCCTACCAGCTGTAAGGCTTTGCGGAAATAGTTCCCCAGGTAACGCTTGTAAGTATGCGGCAAACGGGCCGTCTGGTTACCGTGTACGACAATGACGGGGGGATTCTGCCCACCCTGGTGCGCGTAGCGCAGCTTGATCCGGCGCCCCCTGACCAGGGGTGGCTGATGCTCGTGGACGGCCTGTTCAAGCAGGCGTGTCAGATCCGATGTACTCACCTTGATCAGGGCCGCCTGGTAAGCTGTCTGTATGGCCGGAAACAGCTCCCCCACACCGCTTCCATGCAGCGCCGAAATAAAATACTGCTCGGCAAAATCCAGGAACGGTAACCTGCGGTCCAGTTGATTGCGAAACCACTTGCGCCGATCGTCATCCAGACCGTCCCACTTGTTGACGGCCAGCACCAGCGCAGTACCACTTTGGACAATGTGTCCGGCCAGCGTGGCATCCTGCTCGGATACTTCATCACTGTGCGCATCCAGCACCAGTATGGCAACGTGGGCGTCATTTATGGCCTGCAGCGTCTTTATGACGCTGAACTTCTCGATCACTTCGTTGACCTTGCCGCGCCGCCGCATGCCGGCTGTATCGATCAGGGTATAGTCTTTACCATCGCGCTCCAGCGGAATATAGATACTGTCGCGGGTAGTCCCGGGCTGATCAAACGTCAGCACCCGCTCTTCGCCCAGCATGCGGTTGATCAGCGTTGACTTGCCGACATTGGGCCGGCCGACAACGGCAATGCGAATCCCCTTTGCCGCAACCGGCATAGCGCCTTCGGCGGACTCTGCTACAGATATTTCGGCCAGTACCTTGTTGATAAGCGCTCTGACACCACTACCGCGTGCAGCCGCAATATGCGCTGCTTCGCCCAGTCCCAGTGCCCAGCTATCGGCCACCACAGCGCCGGCATCCATACCGTCCATTTTGTTCAGCGCCGGATAAATCGGCTTACCGCTGCGCCGCAGACGCCCGGCGATCTGCTCGTCGCTGAGATTAATACCATCACGGGCATCGAGCAGGAACACAACAGCATCGGCTTCTTCGACAGCCAGCCACACCTGGTCGGCCATGAGACCATCCAGCCCCCGCTTACCACCAATCAGGCCACCGGTATCGATCACCAGGCAGGGGTTGTCACCCAACGTCCCATTGCCGTACTGCCGGTCACGGGTCAGACCGGGATAGTCTGCAACCAGTGCATCGCGGCTACGTGTCAGCTGATTGAACAGCGTGGATTTGCCAACGTTGGGCCGGCCGACTATTGCAATGACAGGAAGCATCGGAACTTACCGCGAGTCGATTACTCGACCGACTCCAGCTGGTAGAGCACCAGTTTACCGCCCGCGCCCAGTACCAGCAGCCGATCCCCTGACAGTGCAACGGACGCTGCCTGGATACCGGCGCTGTCAACCCGCACGCGACCGGCAACGGTGCCGTCAGCCTGCGTCAACAAATGAATATAACCTTCAAAATCACCTACGCCCACATACTCGCCAATGACCACGGAGCCGGTCAGATCCCGACGACGCAGTTTGCCCTGTTTCCAGAGTGAAGCGCCCGTACCCCTGTCCAGTGCCCAGAGTTCGCTATCGGCGTCACTGACATAGACCTGCCGACTATCAACGGCAATACCGGCATAGGCCGACATGTCACGGTTCCATAGCATACGTCCGTCCTGAAGTGAAATTGCCACAAGCCGCCCCTGGTAGCTGGCGACATAAAGAATACCATCGCTAATTACTGCATCGGCATCAAGATCGACGATACGTTGTAATTCGGAGCGCCCGCGTGAAACAGCAACTGCGACTTCCCACATTTGACGGCCGCTTCGTATCTCAAGCGCAATCATCTTGCCATTGGCAAAACCCGCCAGCACAACGCCCTGCTCGACCAGCGGAGTACTGGTGCCACGTAGCGTCAGCACCGGTGCAGAGCGATCATGCACCCATAAACGCTTGCCATCGCCGGCATCCAGACCGGCAATATTGCCGTCCACTGTCTGCACTACCACCACGCCGTCGCCGACCTGCGGGACCGAGAGAATTTCACTGGATACCGAGGTACGCCAAAGTTCTTCGCCAGTACCGGAATCCAGTGCCACCAGCTCTGCCTCGCTACTGCCCACCAGTACCAGGCCATCACTGACCTCGGCACCTGCAGAAATCGCCAAACCGGTTTTGCTGTGCCAGACCTGTTTGCCGCTATCCAGTTCGTAGGCCAGCACCGAACCACTTCGATCAGCCGCATACACACGCCCACCGTACACCGCAGGTACCAGCTTTACGCGCTGCTCCCTGGTGCCCTCACCGGTATCGCGACTCCACAGGCTGATCAGTCGAACCCGCTGCTCGAATGACTCCAGTTTGGCTGGTGGCTCGGAATTATCCTCATCGGCAAACAGGGAACACCCGGTCAGGGCGCCCAGAATCAGCAGCAGTGAAACGAGTCGCATCATCGGTCTGCTGCACCTGCACCCCTGACGTCCTCGTATTTAGCTATCAGATAGGCCTGATTCGGCGCCTGTGACGGTATCGTGTCCAGTGCCTTTTTATAGGCACTTGCAGCCTTTTCCGGTTTGCCCTCTGCCACTGCAAGATCACCTTCCAGTTCAGCGTACAGGTAGCCGTAGGCACCCGGGTCTGTCACCGAAGCGAGCAACTGTGCGGCCGGCGCATACTGCTGCTGCTCGATCATCACTCGCACCAGACGCATGCGTGCCTCATGCCTGACTTCAATTGAAGCTGCGTGATCCAGTGCCCACTGCAACTGTGCCTGCGCTGCTGCAAGTTCACCCTCCTGCACTGCAAGCCTGGCCAGCAGCAACGACGCCAGAGGGGCATAAGTGGATTCTGTGTAGTCGGAAATCAGCTTGTTGGCCTGGGCACGCACCTCTTGCTGTTTGCCCCCCTGTGACGCAGCCATCATCGTGGCGTAGATATTGGATGCATTTAATGACTGGGTATCCTGGTAACTTAGCCAGGCCTTGCCGCCCAACAAAATCGCCACACCAAGCAACAGGCCGGTGATAATCGAGCTGCCATTTTCCTTCCACCATTTCTGTAACGCTTCAATTTGTTCTTTTTCCGAGGTACTCATCGGACAATCTCCCACTATAAAAATCAGTTCAGCTGCAAACCAAGCAAGCCTGCCAGCCTGTCATTCAAATCATCGAAGCAAACGGTTTGCTGCTCCTCGAGATCACGCAGGGGTTTGATACCGGCTTCACACCGTTGTACTTCATCGTCACCCAACACCAGCGCATAACGCGCACCACTTCGATCAGCCTTTTTAAACTGGCTCTTGAAACTGCCACCACCGCAGTGCATCACCAACCGCAGCCCTGGTAACGCATCACGCAAACGTTCGGACAACAGCAATCCCTGCTGCTGTGCCAGCTCGCCGACCACCACAACATAGAGATGGGGTGACATATCGGGCGGTTTCATCCCCTGTTTCTCCAGCAAGGCAACCAGGCGTTCCAGTCCCATCGCAAAACCTATCGCCGGTGTTGCCCGCCCCCCCAGGTATTCGACCAGCACGTCGTAACGGCCGCCGGCGCACACCGTGCCTTGTGCACCGAGCTGGTCGGTGACCCATTCAAAGACAGTACGGCCGTAATAATCCAGGCCACGTACCAGCCGCGGGTTTACAACATAACGGATTCCGGCACTATCCAGCTGGTCGCACAGGGCTCTGAAATGTGCCTTTGAATCTTCATCAAGAAAATCAGCGAGCATCGGCGCACCTTCAAGCAATGCCTGCACCGCGGTGTTCTTGCTGTCCAGGATACGCAGAGGATTGGTTTCCAACCGCCGCTGACTGTCCTCATCAAGCTGCTCGTAAACGCTGCGCAAATACGCCACCAGCGCCTCCCGGTAACGCGAGCGAGCATCGGTGGTGCCCAGAGAATTCACTTGCAGAGACACCTGTTTCAGACCCAGACGTTGCCACAAACGCGCGGTCATCATCAGCATTTCGGCGTCAACATCCGGGCCTTCCAGGCCGAACACCTCCACACCGATCTGGTAAAACTGGCGATAGCGTCCCTGCTGGGGGCGCTCGTGCCGGAACATGGGGCCCGTATACCACAAGCGCTGTGTCTGGCGGTTAATCAGACTGTGCTGAATGCAGGCACGCACACAACCGGCCGTACCTTCGGGACGCAGGGTCAGGCTGTCGCCATTGCGATCCGTAAAAGTGTACATTTCCTTTTCAACAATATCGGTAACTTCGCCAATCGAGCGCTTGAACAACTCCGTCTTTTCGACAATCGGCATGCGGATTTCCCGGAAACCGTAGCTTTCCAGGACTTCGCGAATACTATCTTCGACAAACTGCCAGACAGGTGTCTGCTCCGGCAGAATGTCATTCATGCCTCGAATGGCTTGCAGGGTATTCGACATAATCAGTCTTCCAGGATCAGACGCGCCACTTTGCCACGCTGATACGGCGTTATATCCACGACTTCGCCCCGGTAAACAAGTTCAACGCCGGGCGCATTGCCCAGCAGGATCTGTATCGGAGGTTTGGCGCGCACCGTGCGCTCACTGCCGGCGTACTGGGTACCGACCACCAGTTTACGGCCATGGGCTTCCATCTCCACCCAGCTGTCTTCACTGAAACGCATCTGGATCAGTGCGGGACCCACTGTTTCCTGCGTTACCGTTTCAGGCTCCAGCGGTTTTTCTGCGATGGCCTGTTCAGCAGGCGCTTGCCCGGCGGATTCCGGTTCGACTGACTCAACCGTTTCCGGCAACGCTGGCAGCGTGGATTCATCCCCTTCGGCCGGTTCCGCCTGCGGCAACTGAAGTTGGTCTGACGGGGCCTCACTGCTGCCCGTCGATGTCCATAGCCGCTCCAGCACAGGCGCTCCGTAAACAACCAGCAATGCCAGCGCCGCCAGTACCAGGGTCCATATAAACCACTTCCCGGCAGGCAGGTATACACCTGCACGACGCATGCCCACGCGTTTCAGCGGCTCCGGACTATGTTCAACCGCAGCCGGCAACCGGGCAACGAGCGCGCCGGCATCAAGTGCCAGCAACCGCGCATAGGCTTTGATATATCCACGAATGAATGTCATCGCAGGAAGCTGTGCCTCATCGCCGTTCTCGATCGCGCGCACAACCTCCAGGCGTAAATGCAGGTCTGAAGCCACACTCTCGATAGTACGCTGCTGCTGATCGCGCGCTTTCGCGAGTCTGGCACCAACTGCAGCCAGCTCGGTCTGCTGTGTCAACTCCTCGTCAGTCATTGTTCCCTAGCGCCCACTCAGCCTGCGCTCCCACTCGATCAGGGCCTGGGTTTCATCCGATTCCGGGTACTGGTTTTTGAGTACCAGGGTATAGCTGGACACAGCATTCCTGTCGCCCAACACGTTCTCCGCCTGCACACCTATCCACAGGTACTCCGACGTTAACGTAGCAACTTCCTGCAAACGTTGCAGATAGGCGCGCGTGGCAAGATACTTTTCCTGTGCAAAGCTGCTTTTAACCATCGCGCGCAGCGCAGGCACATACTTCGGGTTCACCTGCAGGGCTTTACGAAAATAGGTATCCGCCAGCACCGGGTCAGGACGCTTGTGCGCACAAATCCCCGCGTTGGTGTAGGCCGTTTCCGGGTGGCGGTAAAGCGGATCCTTGACTGCCTCCATAAACATCCTGTCAGCTTCTTTCAGCCGCCCGTCCCGACACATAAACTGTCCATAGTTATTCAGTGTCGTCGGATCCTTACGGTTAAGGCTATATGCCCTGCGGTAATGCTTTTCGGCCAGCTCATTCTCACCGAGTCTTTCGTACAAAATGGCCAGGGATGTGTGCGCAACCTGCAGATCCGGGTTCTGCTTCAGCGCTTTCTTGAACTTCTCCATCGATGCCTCGTACATACCTTCGCGCATGTACTCGATAGCCAACTGGGTATTGACTTCAGCAGGGTTTTTCTGCTCCTGTTCCACAAACCTGCTCTTGTTCGATGAACAGGCACCGAGCAGCAATACCGTTGTCATCAGCCATACGACCCGTGTACTTTGCATCAAATCAACTCTCCGCTCACTTCAACGGCAAGACGTTCCCGCCGTCGTGTCCGGTCCCTGAAATCACCTGCCAGCTGCCCACAGGCAGCATCTATATCGTCACCGCGTGTCCTGCGGGTGATCGTCACAATACCGGCGTGGTGCAGAATGTCGCGGAAACGATCAATTCGCCCGGCACTGCTTCTGCGGTAGCGTGTTTCGGGAAAGGGATTAAAAGGAATCAGGTTAACCTTGGAAGGCACACGGCGCAGCAGCTTGGCCAGTGCTCTCGCCTGTTTGTCGCTGTCATTCACCCCCTCCAGCATGACATATTCTATGGTGACGCGACGCCGCCCCTCGCCGACATAGTCTGTACAGGCCTGCAATACCTCCCTGATCGGATACTTCCTGTTCAATGGCACCAGCTCGCTGCGCAGTCCATCGTCCGGCGCGTGTAGCGACAACGCCAGGCTGATGTCCGCTGCTTCCGCCAGCTGCCTCAAACCAGGTACAACACCCGCTGTACTCAGGGTCACCCGCCGCTTCGACAGGGCATAGGCAAAATCATCCTGCATCAGACGGGTGGCTCGAATCACGTTGTCAAAGTTAAGCAGGGGCTCGCCCATTCCCATAAACACCACATTCGATACCGGTGCCGAGTCATCCTCGCGCAACAGGCGGCTGGCCATCCACAGCTGGCCGATAATTTCAGCGGTCGACAGATTGCGGTTATACCCTTGCCGGGCTGTCGAACAGAAACTGCAATTGAGTGCACACCCGACCTGCGAAGAAATACACAGGGTGGCGCGCCCGGCTTCCGGAATATACACACTCTCGATACGATTTCCGTCCACCAGCTCGAACAGCCATTTGCGCGAACCGTCAGCGGACTTCCGGTCGGCAGCGACGTTCAGGGCACGGATTTCAGCAACGGATTCGAGTTCTGCGCGCAACGCCTTGCCGAGGTTGGTCATGGCATCGAAATTATCGACGCCATGCTGGTGAAGCCATTTAAGTACCTGCCGGGCGCGAAACGGCTTCTCGCCACGGGCTTCAAACCAGGCCGCCATTGCAGCCCGGTCAAAATCCAGCAAGTTTACTTTTGCGCTATCGCTGCTCATGCCTGTGCTCTGGAAACACTCGGGCGGGACTAAACCCCCGAGAATTCTGCTACTTAGCTGCTCGAATCGAATGGCGTAGTGTACCTTCTCCGCCCGGAATCAGGCAATCAGGATTCGCACCGCAGTTCGCCGGCGGGTTTCCCCTGGCAAGCCGGGACGCGTCCTGTGTCAATACCTGTAACCTTATGTAACCACAGGGTATTTATAAAAAAGACGTAGCCGGATGTCGGCTAGTGTACCTCGTCATAAATTAATGAGACATTCAGATCCCCTGTCATTGCGAGCGCAGCGTGGCAATCTCTTTGGTACGGCGCCGGATTGTAAAAGA
>FXBF010000612.1_pt1 | contig 12353 bp, 8 predicted proteins | sample 5335321 | NCBI WGS metagenome assembly FXBF01 (sample SAMEA103928391, study PRJEB20085) | sediment metagenome | isolation source: sediment | reverse complement strand
GGACTATTCAGCTCAAAAAAAGAAAAAGGACAGGCCGATACCTCCCGGCCTGCCAGGTCGGCGTGATTCTAGGCACCCAGCGCGAATGTGTCAAGCCGCCTGCGGCCGGCCGGGGGCTCGCCTCAGGCGCCGACGGCCTCCTCGCCGCTCTCCAGCCCACCTGCCGGGGCCTCGGTGGTATCGGTGGTAGTAGACAGCGATTGCTCGAGCTCGAACGCGTCCTGCTTGGCCTGAGTACGTTTGCGCCGCCGTTCCTCGTGGTACGCCAAACCGGTGCCGGCAGGGATCAGGCGCCCTACTATTACGTTTTCCTTCAGTCCCCGGAGCATGTCGCGCTTGCCGTTGATGGCTGCCTCCGTCAACACGCGCGTGGTCTCCTGGAACGACGCGGCCGAGATAAAGGACTCGGTGGACAGCGACGCCTTGGTAATTCCCAGCAGCATGCGCTCGTAGGTAGCGGGTTTCTCGCCCTGCGTCTCGATCTGCTCGTTTTCCTCCAGTAAACGTGCGCGCTCCACCTGCTCTCCGGGCAAAAAGCGCGTGTCGCCCGGATCGATTACCTGCACCTTGCGCAGCATCTGACGCACGATCACATCGATATGCTTGTCGTTGATCTTCACACCCTGCAGCCGATAGACGTCTTGCACCTCGTCGACAATATAATTGGTGAGGGCCTCGACACCCAGCAGGCGCAGGATATCCGTCGATACCGGCGCGCCCTCGACCACGACATCGCCTTGTTCCACGGTCTCGCCTTCGAACACCGTAATATGGCGGCCCTTCGGGATCAGGTACTCGTGCTCCACTCCCTCCTTATCAGTGATCACGAGCCGGCGCTTGCCCTTCGTATCCTTCCCAAAAGACACGACGCCGGTGACCTCCGCCAGGATCGCGCAATCCTTGGGTTTGCGTGCTTCGAACAGCTCCGCCACGCGCGGCAGACCACCGGTGATATCGCGTGTCTTTTGCGTTTCCTGCGGGATGCGCGCCAGCACATCGCCCACGCCGACCTTGGCTCCGTCCTCGACCGTTATAATCGCCCCGGGCGGAAGCATATACTTGGCCGGAATGTCGGTGCCCGGAATGGTGAGCTCTTTGCCCTTGCCATCCAACAGGCCGATCATCGGGCGGACATCCTTGCTGCCGCCGCGGTGGGTGGGGTCCAGCACCACGTAGGTCGACAGGCCCGTTATGTCGTCGGTCTGCTTGTTGACGCTCACGTTCTCGACCAGATCGGTAAAAACCACCTTGCCCGCCACCTCGGTGATGATCGGGTGCGTGTGCGGCTCCCACTGTGCGACGATCGCCCCGGCAGTAACTTTATCGCCGTCGTGCACGCTCAGCACCGTCCCGTAGGGAACCTTGTAGCGTTCACGATCGCGCCCCTGACCGTCCCGGATAAGGAGCTCGCCCGAGCGCGATACTGCAACATAGTTACCGCTGGCGTGCTTGACCACCTTGAGATTTTTGAGCTTTACGGCGCCATTGGTCTTGACGTCGATCTTGCTTTCGACGACAGCGCCCGAGGCCGCCCCGCCAATGTGGAACGTGCGCATAGTGAGCTGTGTACCGGGCTCGCCGATACTTTGTGCGGCGATCACGCCAACCGCCTCGCCGAGATTGACCAGGTGGCCACGTCCCAGATCACGCCCATAGCACTTGGAGCACACACCGTAGCGTGTCCGACATGTGACCGGTGAACGTACCAGCACCATGTCGACGTTTTTCTCCTCCAGCAATGCCACCAGCGGCTCATCCAGCATGACACCGTCTTCGACCAGCACCGTGTTGCTGGCGGCCGGATCGTGGATATCGCCGACCACCACACGCCCCAGGATACGGTCGCGCAACGCTACGACCACCTCGCCGCCCTCCACGAGCGCAGATTTGGCGATCCCCTCGGTAATGCCGCAATCGTGCTCGGTCACGACCAGGTCCTGACACACATCCACTAACCGTCGCGTCAGATAGCCCGAGTTCGCCGTCTTCAAGGCAGTATCGGCCAGGCCCTTGCGCGCGCCGTGCGTGGAAATGAAGTACTGCAGCACGTTCAGTCCCTCGCGGAAATTCGCCGTAATAGGAGTTTCGATAATGGAACCGTCCGGTTTGGCCATCAGGCCGCGCATACCCGCGAGCTGACGAATTTGCGCCGCACTTCCACGGGCCCCCGAATCGGCCATCATGTAAATCGGATTGAACGAGTCCTGCTTGGTCACTTTGCCCTCGGCGTTCACGACCTCCTGCACCCCCAGCTGCTCCATCATGGAGTTAGCGACCTTCTCGCTGGTCCGACTCCAGATATCGACGACCTTGTTGTAGCGCTCCCCGTCGGTGAGCAGACCGGACGCATACTGCTTCTGTATGCTCTTCACCTCGGTCTCCGCCCGGTGCACTATCTCGCCTTTATCAGTCGGCGTCACCATATCTTCGACGCCGATCGATATGCCGGCCCGCGTGGCATACGAAAATCCCGTATACATCAGCTGGTCCGCGAAGATAACCGTCTCTTTCAGGCCCACACGCCGATAGCAAGCGTTAATGAGCTCGGAGATGCACTTCTTGTTCAAATCACGATTGACCAGATCGAACGGCAGACCCGGCGGAAGCAGCTCTGACAGCAGTGTGCGGCCGACGGTCGTGTCATAGAGCTTCACGCTCTCCTTATGGTTGCCGTCGTCATCGACGACGACGACCTCGCGGATGCGGGCCTTGATGCGCGCGTGCAGCGTAACAGCGCCGGTTTCGAAGGCCCGATGTACCTCAGCCACATCGCTGAATATCTTGCCCTCTCCGGGTTGGTTGATTTTCTCTCGTGCGAGGTAGTTCAGACCCAGGACGATATCTTGCGTCGGCACGATGATCGGCTCGCCATGCGCCGGTGACAGGATATTGTTGGTGGACATCATAAGCGCGCGCGCTTCCAGCTGCGCCTCGATGGAAAGTGGGATGTGCACGGCCATCTGATCGCCGTCGAAGTCGGCATTATACGCTGCACATACCAGCGGATGGAGCTGAATCGCTTTGCCCTCGATGAGCACGGGCTCGAACGCCTGGATGCCCAGGCGATGCAGTGTGGGCGCGCGGTTCAACAAAACCGGATGTTCACGGATCACCTCCTCGAGGATATCCCACACCTCGGGACTCGCCTGCTCGACCATCTTCTTGGCGGCCTTAATGGTGGTCGCCAGGCCTTTGAACTCCAGCTTGCTGAAGATAAACGGCTTATACAGCTCCAGCGCCATTTTCTTCGGTAGGCCGCATTGATGCAGCTTAAGCGCGGGCCCCACGACAATCACTGATCTACCGGAGTAGTCGACTCGCTTGCCCAGCAGGTTCTGCCGGAACCGGCCTTGTTTGCCCTTGATCATATCGGCCAGCGACTTGAGCTGGCGCTTGTTGGCACCCGTGATCGCCTTGCCCCGGCGCCCGTTGTCGAGCAGCGCATCGACCGCTTCCTGTAGCATGCGCTTTTCGTTGCGCACGATGATATCTGGGGCATTCAGGTCCAACAGGCGCTTTAACCGGTTGTTGCGATTAATCACACGCCGGTAGAGATCGTTGAGATCACTCGTCGCGAAACGCCCGCCATCAAGCGGCACCAGCGGCCGCAGTTCCGGGGGCAGGACCGGTAAGATCGCCATGACCATCCATTCAGGCCGGTTACCGGAGTGAATGAACGCCTCAATTACCTTGAGGCGCTTGGTGATTTTTTTTATCTTGGTCTCGGATCCGGTGGCGGCCAGCTCTTCACGCAGTCTCGCCGCCTCTTCCTGCAGGTTGATGCTTTTTAATAAGTCGCGTATCGCCTCGGCACCCATGCGTGCGTCGAACTCATCCCCGTATTGCTCGATGGCGTTCAGGTAGGCTTCCTCCGACATCAGCGTGCCGCGCTCGAGCGGTGTCAAACCGGGGTCTACGATCACATAGGCCTCAAAATAGAGCACGCGCTCGATATCCCGCAGGGTCATATCCAGGATAAGCCCCATGCGCGAGGGCAATGACTTCAGAAACCAGATATGAGCCACCGGGCTCGCTAACTCGATATGCCCCATGCGCTCGCGCCGCACCTTGGACAGGGTAACCTCGACACCGCATTTCTCGCATATGACGCCACGATGCTTGAGCCGCTTGTACTTCCCGCACAGGCACTCGTAGTCCTTCACGGGGCCAAAAATCTTGGCGCAAAACAGGCCATCGCGCTCAGGTTTGAACGTGCGATAGTTGATTGTCTCGGGTTTCTTGACCTCCCCGTAGGACCAGGATCGGATCTTCTCGGGTGACGCCAGACCAATGCGAATGACGTCAAAGTCTTCAGCTTTGCCGTGTTGCTTGAAAAGTTTGAATAAATCTTTCAATGTTCTATCTCCGGCTAGATCGTCGTTCCTGCACGGCCGCACCGTGTCCACCCGCAGCGCGGGCATATCGGTAATAGACTGTCGGCTGAATTCATCGCTTTGCGCCAGCTGGCCTAGGTCTGCTCCAGTGCAATATCGATGCCCAGGGCACGTATCTCCTTGACCAACACGTTAAACGATTCCGGCATACCTGCCTCCATACGATAGTCTCCCTTGACGATATTCTCGAACATCTTGGTGCGACCGGATACGTCATCCGATTTCACAGTGAGCATCTCCTGCAGGGTATAACCAGCGCCATAGGCCTCGAGCGCCCACACTTCCATTTCACCGAATCGCTGTCCACCAAACTGCGCCTTTCCGCCCAGTGGCTGCTGGGTCACCAGGCTGTAAGGACCCGTCGATCGCGCATGCATCTTGTCGTCCACCAGATGGTTGAGCTTGAGCATGTACATATACCCAACCGTGATCGGATGGTCGAAGGCCTGCCCGGTGCGCCCATCGTAGAGCCTCGTTTGTCCGGAGCGAGGCAAACCCGCCAGCTCGAGCATACGCTTTATCTCCTCCTCCGTGGCCCCGTCGAATACCGGCGTTGCGACCGGAAAACCAGTGCGCAGGTTGTACGCGAGCTCCGCGATCTCCTCGTCTGTAAGCGACTTGATGTCTTCCCTGCGCCCGCCGCTTTTCGGATCGTTGTAGACTTTTTCGATAAACTTGCGCAGCTCCGATGCGCTACGCTGCCGCTCAAGCATCTGGTTAATCTGGCGGCCGAGCTCGTGCGCGGCCCAACCAAGATGGGTTTCCAGCACCTGGCCGACATTCATGCGTGAGGGCACGCCAAGCGGGTTCAATACGATATCTACAGGTGTACCGTCCGCCATGTAGGGCATGTCCTCCACAGGAACGATGCGCGAAATGACACCCTTGTTCCCGTGCCGCCCCGCCATCTTGTCGCCCGGCTGCAACTGGCGCTTCACGGCCACGTGGACCTTGACCATTTTCAGGACACCGGGGGCGAGATCGTCTCCCGAGATCAGGTTCGCCCGCTTCTCCGTGAACTTGGTGTCGAAGTAATCTTTCTGCTGGGCGAGCTGTGCACGAATCTGCTCAAGTGCCTTGCTGGCCTCCTCATTGCGCAGGCGAATGTCGAACCATTTCTCACGCGACAGCTCCGCCAGGTAGGCCTTGGTGATCTTGTCTCCGGCGCTCAGCCCGGCTGGACCGCCGTCCGCCAACTTGCCGATCAAAAGACGCTCGATGCGGGCGAAGGCGTCGTCCTCTACGATACGGTACTGGTCATTAAGGTCCTTTTGGATCCGCTCGAGCTCCTGCTCCTCGTTGTGCTTCGCGCGGGCATCCTTCTCCACGCCCTCACGCGTGAACACCTGCACGTCGATGACGGTTCCCGACATTCCCGACGGCATTCGCAGCGATGTGTCTTTTACATCGGAGGCCTTCTCACCGAAGATGGCGCGTAGGAGTTTTTCCTCGGGTGTCAGCTGCGTCTCGCCTTTCGGCGTGACCTTGCCGACCAGGATGTCGCCCGTCGTCACCTCTGCACCGATATAAACAATACCCGACTCATCGAGCTTGGACAGCGCCGCCTCACCGACATTGGGGATATCACGCGTTATATCCTCCGGCCCGAGCTTCGTATCTCGCGCTACCGTGTTTAATTCCTCGATGTGGATGGTCGTAAAATAATCTTCCTCGACCACCCGCTCCGAGATCAGGATGGAGTCCTCGAAGTTGTAACCGCTCCAGGGCATGAACGCCACGAGAATGTTCCGACCCAGCGCCAGTTCCCCGGCCTGCGTGGAAGGCCCGTCTGCCAGCACATCGCCCTTGGCTATGCTGTCTCCCACCCGCACGAGCGGCTTCTGATTGATGTTCGTGTTTTGATTGGACCGCTGGTACTTCACCAAAGAATAGATATCGACGCCGACCTCCCCGGGCTTGGTCTCGTCATCATTAACGCGCACGACAATGCGGCTTGCGTCGACGGAATCCACACGACCACCGCGGCGCGCCACAACCGTTGCCCCCGAGTCCACCGCCACGATGCTCTCTATTCCCGTGCCCACGAGCGGTTTTTCGGTGCGCAACGTAGGCACCGCCTGGCGCTGCATATTCGACCCCATCAACGCACGGTTGGCGTCATCATGCTCGAGAAACGGGATCAATGAAGCGGCCACCGAGACGATCTGGGACGGCGCTACATCGATATAGTTGACCGTATCCACCGTGGATAAGGTGAACTCGTTTTTGTGGCGACAGGACACGAGCTCGTCAATGAGATTGCCTTTCTCATCCATGCTCGCATTCGCCTGGGCGATCGTATACTCACCCTCTTCGATCGCCGACAGATAATGAATCTCATCGGTAACCTTGGCGTTAACGACCTTGCGGTACGGAGTCTCGAGAAAGCCGTACTCGTTGGTACGCGCATACACAGCCAGTGAGTTAATCAGGCCGATATTAGGGCCCTCGGGCGTCTCAATGGGGCAGACGCGACCGTAGTGTGTTGGATGCACATCGCGCACCTCGAAACCCGCGCGTTCGCGCGTCAAGCCACCTGGGCCAAGCGCCGAGACACGCCGCTTGTGCGTGACTTCGGACAGCGGATTGGTCTGATCCATAAACTGCGACAGTTGGCTTGAGCCAAAAAATTCCTTAATTACCGCCGAAACCGGTTTTGCGTTAATCAGCTCCTGCGGCATCAGCGTCGTGCTGTCGGCCAGATTCAGGCGTTCCTTGACCGCTCGTTCCACGCGCACGAGGCCGATTCGAAACTGATTCTCCACGAGCTCGCCCACGGAACGCACGCGGCGATTACCCAGGTGGTCGATGTCGTCGATCGTGCCCTCGCCATTCTTCAGGCTGATTAGAAGCCTCATGACGTCAACGATGTCGTCCTTGCTCAAGATACCGGGGCCTTCGTCGGTATCCCGTCCGAGACGCCGGTTGAATTTCATGCGCCCGACAGCCGAGAGATCGTATCGATCCGGGCTGAAAAAGAGATTGTTAAACAAAGTCTGCGCCGCATCCTTTGTTGGCGGTTCACCGGGCCGCATCATGCGATAGATCTCGACCTGGGCTTCCAGCGGATCACGCGTCGGATCGAGCCGCAGGGTATCGGAGATATACGAACCGCGATCTATCTCATTGGTGTAAATCGTCTTGAGTTCGGTGATGCCGGACTCCTGGAACTTGTCGACCAGCTCCTCGGTGATCACGTCGTTCGCAGCCGCCAGCAGCTCACCTGTCGTCTGATCGATCACATCGTCAGCGAGCGCGCGCGCCACCAAGAAGCTTCTGGCGACCGGTAACTGCTTGACGCGCGTCTTCTCCAGCTCGCGTACGTGGCGCGCCGAGATCCGGCGACCGGCTTCGACGATCAGCTCGCCTTTGGGCGTCTTGACATCGAAATCGAGCTGTAACCCGCGCATCCTCGCCGGTATGAGCTCGACCTTGATCTCGTTTCTCGAGAGCCTGAAGGAGTCAGTATCAAAAAAGGTGACTAATATTTCCTGGGTCGTCATCCCCAGGGCGCGCAACACGATCGTCGCAGGAAGCTTACGCCGGCGGTCAATGCGCACATACAGGTAGTCCTTGGGATCGAACTCAAGGTCGAGCCAAGATCCCCGATACGGGATAACACGCGCAGAGAACAAAAGCTTCCCGGATGAATGGGTCTTGCCGTAATCATGCTCGAAGAACACACCGGGTGAACGGTGCAATTGCGAGACGACTACCCGCTCCGTGCCATTGATAATGAAGGTCCCGTTCTCCGTCATAAGCGGGATCTCGCCGAGATAGACTTCCTGCTCCTTGATATCACGTACTGTCTTTGCGCCGGTGGCCTCGTCCTTATCGAACACAACCAGCCGAACCAACACCCGCAGTGGGGCCGCATAAATGAGGCCCCGCTGCTGACATTCCTTCACGTCGAACGGCGGCTCCCCCAATCGATAAGTGACGAACTCCAACGCCGCGCTACCGACATAGCCCTCGATCGGGAACACGCTCTTGAACGCAGCCTGTAGCCCCTGATCGATACGTTGCTCGGGGGGCACGCCCGCCTGCAGAAACCTCTCATAGGATTTCTTCTGGATATCAAGCAGGTACGGTACGTGGAGGACAGTCGGACGCTTGCCAAACTTCTTGCGAATACGCTTCTTTTCAGTAAAAGAATAAGTCATGATTTCGGTTCAGCCCTCAGCGCAGCTTGTGTTCGAGGCAACCAGCATCTTCCCGGTCGGCCCCGTCTAGCCCACACTTTCAATTACTGCACGCAACCGCCGGCGGCACGTTACCGCCGGCGCACTCAGTCTCTGGCGGCTCCAGCCCTGCACCGTTAGGGTGGAGACGGATTCACGCACGGGCATGCCTACTTGAGCTCGGCCGTAGCGCCAGCCTCCTCCAGCTGTTTCTTGAGTTCTTCTGCCTCTTCCTTGCCGACCGCCTCTTTGACGGTCGTCGGCGCTGACTCCACCAGGTCCTTCGCCTCTTTCAGGCCCAGGTTCGTGGCGGCACGGACAACCTTAATCACGGAAACCTTAGTACTGCCGATTCCGCTCAAGACGACGTCAAACTCCGTCTGTTCGGCGGCCGCTTCGGGTGCCTCTGCACCGGCTACAGGTAGGGCCATAGCCATGGCGGGCGCGGCGGCGGATACGCCGAACTTGTCTTCCATGTCCTTGATCAGCTCCGACAACTCAAGCACCGACATATTGGAAATTGACTCTAGAATTTCTACCTTGGATACAGCCATGACTTACATCTCCTGATAATTAAAGTAACTAGTTGCGAGTCGATAGTAGCGAGGAATGGTTACTTGGGACTCTTGAAAAACACATATGGCCTTGCTATTCGCTACTCGCTACTGGTTTGTTTACGATCTCTAACCGCCGCCAGCGTCCGCACGAACTTTGCCGGTACCTCATTCAAAACCTGCACAAACTGCTGCATCGGTGCCTTCATCGTGCCTAATAGCATCGCCAGCAACTGCTCACGGCCCGGCAGCTTGGCTAGCGTTTCCAGCTGCGCGCTGGACATCAGCTTGCCACCCATGGCTGCTGCCTTCACCCGCAGGTTCTCATTGTCCTTGGCGAAATCGCTGAGAACCTTCGCCACGGCAACCGGATCCGCGCCAGCTGCAAGCGCAAGCGGGCCGCTAAACTCCTGCTTCAGACATTCGAACTCGGACCCTTCGACCGCGCGCCGTGCGAGATTGTTTTTGACCACGGCCAGATAGACGTCTGACTTCCGTGCGCTCCTGCGCAAGGCCGTCATCTGCGCCACGGTAAGACCGCGGTACTCGGCGAGCGCCGCCGCCTGAGCACCGGCGAGCACCGCCGATACCTTTTCCACAACGGCCTTCTTCTGCTCGAGACTAAGACTCATTACGAGCCACCTCCATATCAACTTTACCGGTGACCGTATCCAGGGATTACCTGTTCGCGCACACCGTCTGCGCAGGCCGGATTGACCCACGGACGAGCCAATCCTTATTAAGCACCGTGCAACACCCAGAAGCGAAACACCTCAAGGCGCGCACTTATCGTACACCTGCGGTCTTTGACTACCCCGTCACCCGCGCTTCCCATGCCCTGCAGACTTCTCATGTCGTCGCACATTGACCGACATTGGAAGCCCCCAGAAGCACTGTTAATAAAGATGACGAGCCCCAAACCGTTCATTTATTTAGAATGCGTGGCTGTCGAGCCGCACACCGGGGCCCATCGTTGTCGACAGTGTGACCCGCTCGATATAAGCCCCTTTCGAGCCGGATGGTTTTGACTTTTGCACAGCATCCATCAGCGCCGTTAGATTCTCTTGCAAGGCATCCAGCTCGAACGACGCCTTCCCGATAGAACAGTGAACGATGCCCGCCTTGTCGTTGCGGTACTGCACCTGACCCGCCTTCGCATTCTCCACGGCTTTGGCCACGTTCGGCGTCACCGTCCCCACCTTCGGGTTCGGCATCAAGCCGCGCGGCCCGAGGATCGGGCCCAGTTTCCCGACGATTTTCATGGCATCCGGTGTGGCAATGACGATATCGAAATTCAGCTTACCCTCTTTGACGCTGTTGGCCAGATCGTCAAAGCCCACAATGTCGGCCCCGGCTTGCTTGGCCGCATCTGCCTGCTCGCCGTCGGCGAACACGGCCACCCGTACGCTCTTCCCGGTACCTCGCGGCAGCACAGTCGTACCGCGCACATTCTGATCCGACTTGCGGGCATCAATCCCCAAGTTTATCGATACGTCCACCGACTCGTCGAACTTGCAGCTGGCCGAATCTTTGACCAATCGCAGCCCTTCCTCGATCGGGTAAACCTCGGCATGACCGAATTTCTCGTAAAGGCGCCTAATACGCTTTCCTGCCTTCGCCATGTCACACGCCCTCCGTCTCGATACCCATGCTGCGCGCACTGCCAGCGATTATTCTGACCGCCTCATCGATGTCGTAAGCGTTCAAATCCACCATTTTCGCCTTGGCGATTTCCTCAAGTTGGACGCGCGTGACCTTGCCCACCTTCTCGCTATGCGGCGTGCTGCTGCCCTTATCAACGCCAGCCGCTTTTCTTAGCAAGAACGACGCGGGCGGCGTTTTCCTGATGAACGTGAAACTCTTGTCACTGAAGACCGTAATAACCACCGGGATCGGCAATCCTTGCTCCATACCCTGCGTCTCGGCATTGAACACCTTGCAGAACTCCATGATGTTAAGGCCATGCTGACCCAGGGCCGGCCCCACAGGCGGGCTCGGGTTCGCCTGCCCGGCCGGTACCTGTAACTTTATATACGCTTCTATCTTCTTAGCCATTGTTCTCGTGACCCGTGATTCGTGATCGGTGATCGGTGATCGGATCTCCCAAGGCCAACGCTGACCCCGAGTACCAACCAGTCACCAATCACCAGTTACCAATTACCAATTACCGATTCTTAGCCTTTTTCTACTTGACTGAATTCCAGTTCCACCGGCGTTAGGCGTCCGAAAATCGATACCGACACGCGAAGCTTATTTTTCTCGTAGTTCACGTCCTCCACCGTACCGTTGAAATCCTGGAACGGGCCATCGATGACCCGCACCTGCTCACCGGCGGCGAACGAGAACTTGGGCCGCGGCTTATCGACGCCCTCCTGCACCTGCTGCAAGATCGCCTCGGCCTCCTTGTCCGAGATCGGGGCGGGTCTGGCGGCCGTACCCCCGATAAAACCGCTGACCTTGGGCACGCTCTTCACCAGGTGCCAACTATCATCGTTCATTTCCATCTTCACCAGCACGTACCCTGGGAAGAACTTCCTTTCGCTCGTCCTCTTCTGACCCTTCTTCAGTTCCACGATCTCCTCGGTCGGGATCAGGATCTCATCAAACAAATGCTCCATGCCCGCATTCTTTATATGTTCTTTGAGCGAGCGACTCACCTGCTTCTCGAACCCGGAGAACGTGTGCACAACGTACCAGCGCATGGTCATGATCAAGAGCCCGGGGAAACGAGTAATTGGATCGCCTTCTGCAACCCCAAGTCGACCACCCACAAAAATAACGCCACCACAATGACGAGCGCGACCACCACCAGGGTCACCTGTGTGGTTTCCTTCCGCGTGGGCCACACGACCTGCCGCAACTCGCGGATCGCACCCTTCGTGAAGTTTCTGGCTCGCCCGCCTGGCTCCGTTTGCAGTGCCACCACCGTCGCAAGGGCAAACGCAACCAGCAGGGCCGGTACACGCACCAGGTCCGACTGATCCCCTAAATAATAGAAACCCCCGACACCAACTGCCACAATCAACGCCGCCAATAATAGTTTGAGTTTGTCTAGATTCAACGTAAATCCTGAGCCGATGCTCTGGCAGGCCAGGAGGGAATCGAACCCCCAACCTTCGGTTTTGGAGACCGACGCTCTGCCAATTGAGCTACTGGCCTAAATCGTCCGAGGACTAAGGACTGAGTGCTGAGGACTGAGTGTCGGAAAACGGCCCTTGTTACCT
>FXBF010000611.1_pt1 | contig 12356 bp, 10 predicted proteins | sample 5335321 | NCBI WGS metagenome assembly FXBF01 (sample SAMEA103928391, study PRJEB20085) | sediment metagenome | isolation source: sediment | reverse complement strand
CCGGGTACCTCCTTCAAGAGGCTCATGTACAGGTGTGCTCGGGATGGGTACGAAAGCGTATCTCCGCTGGAGGCTAGAAAAACGTAGTCGTCAGCATGCAGTTCCCAACCCGGACCTCCCTGATCCAGCATTATGGAGCTTACTGTTGTCTTTCCCACTCCACCCGGCCCAGCAAAAACCAGGCTTCGATCTCCCTGTGCCAGGGCCGCCGCGTGAAGCAGCAGTGCGTCTCGTATGCTGCACAAGTAGCGAAGGCAACCATGAACAAGCATGTGGTGCACCATCGGGACTGCCATCTGGTTTCCAGTACCCTCGATCAGAATCAAGGCATCACCGAAGTGGATGCGGTAATACCATCTAGCCAGTCCCTTGTGAATCTTCAGCCGGTAGTTTGCGTCGGGGCGGCGGGGAAGACTCGATTCCGTCCAGCGCAGCATGACTACCGGCAGCTCTGTCGAAATTGGGCCCGATGCAGGTCCGTACTCAGCATGAAAGTAGTCAGCCGCGAACGAATCGTCGGTTTGAACTCGCAGTCCCACCAGCCCATGAAAGTCAAACGACCGATCAAACCGCAATTTGAACAGCCTCTTGAAGCACGGCTTCATACCGCTCCGCGATGTGCCGGATATCGAACCGCTCGGCTCGTGTGCGGCTGGCGCGCTTCATTCCCAAGAGCCGCTCCCGGTCCTCAAGGCACCATCGTAGAGCCTGCTCGAAGCAAGTCAGGTCGTCCACTTCACATAGTCTTCCATTCACCTCATTCTCAACCAGCTCCGAAAGTCCACCCACACGGCTGGCCAGGATCGCCAAACCTATGGCCAGCGCTTGTACACCAACTACCGGGAGGCCCTCCGAGCGAGAGGTGAGCAACAGCAGGTCACTCGCGCGAAGGCGCTGCTCCACAACCTCTCCATCGACCCATCCCGGCAACTCGACTCGCGAATCGAGATCGTTACTTTTTACCAATCTAGTTATTGCGGGCCGGTCGGGACCATCGCCCAGCAGCTCACATTGCCAGGGAACATCCTGGACTCTCGCCAGTATCTCCACAAGCATCGGAAGATTCTTCTGCGGTTGGAAGCGCCCGGCAAAGATTAGACGCGGAGGATCCGACACCGAACCCGGCTCATCACTCCGCAGATCGATTCCATTCGGAATGACCTCGATATCCACCTCATAGTGCCCGAGTGCAAGGTCTCGCGTGTGCTCACTCACGGCAACCACCCTGGCGGCATTGTTCCAGATCGGCGGCGTGAAGGGGGACACGAACCGAAACCACCGATCGGTCTTCTCTGGGACGCCACCCGGAACATCTCCAAGGTGTGCCGTAAGGACGTAGGGTATACCAGTCATCTTCGATAAACGGGAGGCAAGCACTCCGGTCGGTACCGCAAAGTGGGCATGAATGACATCCGGCTTCCAGGAACGGGCAAGCCTTAAGGCAGGCAGCAGTGCCCCCATCACATATCCAGCCATGGATACAAATGAAGCCCGATAGCGCGATTGTCTGCCAGTCATGACGCGGGAAACACGGTAGCCGTCAAGCGTCTCCTCTGGCGGTAAATCGGGAGCTCTCGATGTAATCACCCGGAGCTCATGCCCGCGCTGGACCAGTGCCGCGCAGAGTGCAGCGGCGGCACGCCCTCCCCCGCCCCCAACCGGAGGAAACTCGTAGTTCAGGACCAGGATTCGCATCTAAGACGAGCTGCAGGACTAAATGCCGGCATCGGGTCAGCTTGAGAGGCTGAAGTAGCTGATAGGGTGAGACAGAGAATAGGACTAGGTCCCGGCTGGTCCGCCCCTACCATTCAGGACCTGGCGGATGGAATAGGTGGGCTTGGCCTGAGACTCGTGATAAGTGCGCACCAGCAGTTCCGCGATAAACCCCATCAGAATACTCAGGAAGCCAAGGATCACCAGCATCGTGGTGATGGGGAAGAGAGGCGATCGCAGCACCGAAGTCCCCACCAGTATTCTACGCACCCCCAGGAAGGCCAGGACCGCGACACTGGGCGCTATTAGAAACAGTCCCAAGCCTCCGAAGATGTAGATCGGGTTTCGTGCATAGCTGATCAGGAACTTTACGGTGAACAGGTCGAGCAGCACCTTGACGGTCCGTTCCAGCCCGTAATTCGCTTTTCCATGCAGGCGGGGATGGTGCTTGACCGGCACCTCCACGATGCGGGCCCCCACCGATCCGGCGTAGGCCGGGATAAAACGGTGCATTTCCCCGTAAAGGCGAAATCCCTGCAGCACGTCCCGCCGGTACGCCTTGAGCGTACAACCGTAATCGTGGAGGGGCACGCCCGTGACGCGCGAGATCAGCCAGTTCGCCACTCTCGAGGGGAAGCGCCTGGTGAGAAAAGGATCTTTCCGATCCATTCGCCAGCCCGAGACCACATCGAATCCTTCGTCAATCTTGTCCAGCATCATAGGAATATCCGAAGGGTCATTTTGCATATCGGCGTCGATGAGCACGATCACTTCACCGCTCGAATAGTCGATTCCTGCTGCAATGGCTGTCGTCTGGCCGAAGTTTCGACGGAATTCGATTACCGTGACATGCTCTTCATCGCTCTCGGCGAGCGAGCGCAAGACCTGCGGACTTCCATCCACGGATCCGTCATCCACAAAGATCAACTCGTAGTCCCGCCCCCGAAGCGCGGCCGTCAACGCCTCGTGAAGGATGGGGATATTGTCTTCCTCATTCAGGACCGGGACGATGACGGTGGTTCGTTCGGCACTGGGCTGCGAGCCAGCTGCCAGGACCCCTTCCGCCACCTCCCGAGTCTCAATCGAAGCCATTTCCAGCGCTCTTAATTACCGCGGTGACCCCATTTTCCCAGCGGTGCCAGTCACCAAAATTGTCCTCCAGGATACGCTTCCCCTCTCCGATGGGATCCAGGCCCACCATTTCGAAATCCGCGTCGACCATGATTCGTACGAGTGGTTTGTAGGTTATCTTTGGCTCCCAGCCCAAATCCCGCCTTGCCTTGGATGAATCGGCGATCAGCGCATCTACCTCGGTCGGCCTGAAGTAGCGCGGATCAATCTCAACGTACTCCTGCCAGTCCATGTCGGCGTAGGCGAAGGCCTCCTCCACGAACTCACCGATCGTCGGTGCTTCGCCTGTTCCAACGACATAGTCACCCGGGCTCTCGAGCTGCAGCATTTGCCACATCACTTCTACATACTCGGGCGTGTATCCGTAGTCACGCCGCGATTCCAGATTTCCGAGATAAACCTTGTCCTGTAGGCCGGCCTTGATTCTGGCCACCGCACGCGTGACCTTGCGAGAGAGGAAGGTCGCACCGCGCCGCGGGCTCTCGTGGTTGAACAGGATTCCGTTTACGGCAAACATATCGTAGGCTTCACGGTAATTGGCAGCCATCCAATAGCCATAAACCTTGGCAATCGCATAGGGGCTCCGCGGCCTGAAGAGTGATTGCTCGTTCTGAGGCGGAGGCGCGTCGCCGAACATCTCGCTGGATGAGGCCTGATAGAAGCGGGTCTGTATGCCGCTGCGGCGCACGGCCTCCAGAATTCGGGTCGTGCCGAGGCCGGTGACCTCGCCGGTCCACTCCGGCATTTCGAAGCTGACCATTACGTGAGATTGCGCGCCCATGTGGTAGATCTCGTCGGGCCGCACGTTGTAGACCAAGTTTGAAAGCTGCTCCCCATTGGAGAGATCGCCATAGTGCAGAATAAGACTGGCTTGGGGATCGTGAGGGTCTTGGTAGATATGATCGATCCGCTCAGTGTTGAACGTGCTGGACTTGCGCATCAGGCCATGGACTTCGTATCCCTTATTCAACAGGAATTCTGCGAGAAAGGATCCATCCTGGCCTGTGACGCCAGTGATTAACGCTTTAGGCATTCAGTTGCACTCCCGGAAAACCCGCTAAAATTCAGGCGCTGAATTATACCTCTGGGACATCCGTCGTCAAGCGGGCGGAACGGCGGGCACGAACAACATCTAAGGTTACGGCGCCCACCAGATATACCACGGCGAAGATCGCTAGCACTGCCACCGTCTTAAATAAGCTCAGCCTTGGTGTCTGGTAGTAGCGTCCCGCGTACCACTGAATGAACAGCAGCGAGGCGACTCCCACCAGCACCCCGGACCGAAGAAGCCACGGACTCCTGACCTCTCGGGCGTGGTACCAAGCCCATCCTGCCAAGGCCATCTGAGGGGCGAGAAAGACCGCGCGGGCCCGGGGATTGTCCCACTGGTCACCGGCCAGCCGGTAAGAAGCCCCGATTATGACGATCCAGACCACCAGATTGAGATAGGTCTGCAAACTGCGCCATCCGGTACTGCGGAGTGCAGCAAAGGGGGCGTAGATTAGAAACGGGAGCAAAATGAACCATCCCAGTGCACGCACAATTCCAATGGCCCTTGGCAGGGGAAGACTTGTGGAGTCCATCAGCGTCGCAGGCAGAAACGGCTGCACGAGGCCATTTCCAGTCGCCATAGGGATATTTGCCCACTCAGGCGTCTGATCAAACAAGAGCTGAACCCAGCCGGAGCCGCGCTCCAGCTTATAGAGCTCGAATTGCGCTCCGTCCGAAATCCAGGCGCCAACTAGCGCTAATGGATTACTCGGGGAGGCCGCGGTCACTTTCTGCCAGGCCCCTACCGTCAGGGAGAGCGCCAATAGCCCTAGCAAACTGATTACCAGGACTCCCGCCAACTGGGCCCTGCGGCCCGCGCGACCTTCCCACACCAGGCCAACCACGACGACCGCCACCATCAAGAGCGCATAGGGAGGTGAGATGGCCAGACCAAGAACTGCAGATACGAGAATCGTGGCAATTCCGATGCGAGTATCCCCGCGCTTGAAGCGCTCATAGCCATACAGCATGCTTGCCAACAAGGCGATAAGCAACGGTTCGCGCATCTGAGAGGCACCCAGCACCACCGCTTCCGGATAGATCGCCACACCCCAAGCTGCGAATGCGGCCGGCTTGGATCCGAAGCTCAGACTCACAAATCCCCATGTGAACAGCACGGCCAGGCCACCCACGATGGCATTCACTGCGACTGGCAGCATCGGGCGATGCACCGATGGGCTCAGCGTTCTATAGATCAGGCCGCTCGCGAACAGCAAACCGCCATATTGGTCGCTCTCGGCTTGATCCGAGAAAGCGTCAGTGAGCGGGACTGACAGCTGAGCCAGTCGCCATGCTTCCAGGTCCCTGCGGTAAGCATCTAAGTAGAAATATCCCGCCTGATGAGGCTCCGAATCGGGGTAGCCGAAGGCCGGTAGACCCTTACGTAGGCCAAGGCCGACGATCAGCTGCAAAATTACGGTCACCGCGACAGCCGCTACAAGGGCGTTCGAACCTCCAATCCAGCGCCAGGCTCCCCACAGCGCCAGAGCACCAAGAGCCCCCAAGGTAACGTATGCCAGCCAGCCGCTGAACGGGTCGCCGGTCGGATCGAGAAGCGCCACCACCAAACCCGCTGCAACTCCGGCGCCGATCCAAGACATCAACGATTTCAAGCTGTTCTTGTTCTTCTCCACTGCCAAATCCAATACGCTACGACATAAAAAACGAGCGTTTGTAAGGGTATCAGAAAGCGCGGGTTGTCTCCGTGATCGACCAACGTCTGGACAATCGATGCGATCCAGACCAACCCTCCAGTCAGCAAGATATACCGATCCAGCCCGAGCCGGCCTCTCACACGCCGGCTCACGACAACCAGAACACTTCCTCCCAAAAATGCTGCATTCGCTATCAACGTGACGAGGCGTCCCACCGTCACCCAAGCCGCAAGCAACCCACCGATCCATTCCGAGCGAACCGCCGCCCGGTCCCAGAATACGGGCGCTTTCCAGAAATCAACCCACCCCTCAGCCGCGTTGGCCAGGTAGAGATCTGGATGCTGCAGAATGAGCTGAACCGAAAGCCGCTGCAGCTCCGCGGATAATGCGAAGAAGCTCAATCCAGAGACTTCACTCATTTCCGGAATGGCATCCCAGATGGCGTTCGTCTGCGTGCCGCGTTCTGCAATCTGGGCCTCTCGATACTCGAGATAGGTATCCCGAAGTGGGGCCACCTCATCCGGCAAGAACTCGAAGTACTCGCCGGTGTGCTGCACCAGCTGATATCCCCCCAACGTGGTCGGCGCGAACATGTCGTAGGTGGTGTACATCCAGGCCAGCCAGGCGCCGAGCATCAGGGCCGGTGCCAGGACATAGATGGCGGCCAGCCGAATGCTCCTCCCCTTGGGTCCAAGCCAGACGAAGATGAGCAGCCAAACCGGAAGCAGGAAAAACAGCGGACGCACGAGTGCAGCCATCGAGGCAGCGATCCCCATCGCTAGCGCAAACGCATAGGTCCACCTCCCAGACTCAGCCCGATCCACAGCAACCAGCAGGGTGATGCTCAACACGAGAAAGAAGGTTGTGAGGGTCTCGCTGAGCAGATTCGCTTCGAAAAGGACCGGGCCGGGGATCAAGTTGTAGAGCAAGCCCACTATGGCGCCGAAGACCGGGCTTCCAACGGTCTGCAAGGCAAACACGAAGAGCAACATCGAGATGGCCCAGCCAAGCGTCATCTGCACGATCCAGATCAGATCGGGATCACGCCCAAGCAGCGCAAGGAAGGCGGGATAACCCGGAACGCGGGTCGCATCGTATCCGGAAAGGCCGGCTTCCTTGAGCGCCGTGGCAAGCCGCATGTAGGAGGGCGTGTCTCCGTACGAGGCGGGCGCGTACGACAGCCAGAGCCCGAGGCGCAGAACGAGCCCCACAGCTCCAACCAGGAAGCCCCATCGGAAAGCCGGGCGTTCGCCCAGGCTCACTCCTCCAAACCCTCCAACGCGCTTGCGGCTCGTGCGATCCAACTGTACTGGGGGGCATCTTCCCGAGCATGCGCCGCCAGCCAGTTGCGTTGGCCCGGATCGGTCATCAGCGTCCCCAGAGCCTCACCCCAGGCCGCCACATCGTCAGCCGGCAGCAGCATCGAATTACTCTCGTTCAGGATCTCTCGTATGACGGGCAAGTCGCTGGCCAGAATGGCGCGGCCCGCCGCCAGGTACTCGAAAACCTTCATGGGACTGGCGAACGCGGCCGTGTCGCCTCCGCTGCTCACCTCGATCTGCCGCTCATAAGGCATCAACAGCACATCACAGCTTGCCTGAACCATGGGCATTTCCTCGTTCGACAGGAACCCTAGCAGGCTTACGTTCTCGAGTCCCAATTCCTCAAGTCGAGCTCGCCAGCGCTCGACCGCGGTCTTTTCCCCTCCAGCCCATAAGAAATTTACTTCTGGATGGCGCTGCGCTAGCTCCACCATCAGGTCCAATCCGCGGCCCCGATACAGATGACCGGTGTACCCCGCGGTTGGCCGATCGGGCAGATCGAGCAATATCCTGGCCTCCTCCGCAGTGGGGAGGTTGTGGTAGCGCTCGAGATCCACTCCATTGGGCGCTACGATCGTTGAAGGGGGATCGAGTAATTGCGCATAGGATTCTCTTACCCAGTCCAAGAGCGCCTTCGTCGTTATCACGACTCGCCGAGCCCCGCTACCGGTTAGAAATCTGCGAAAGAGAATGGGGCCCATGCGGCCATGTGGCCGGTCATGCAACTCCAATAGCGTGGGCAATCCCTTTCTGGATGCCAGCGCCGCCGCCTGATAGGGCCATACATAATAAAGATCGGCTCTCCAGCGACGCGCGGCTCGAACCGCACGGAGCGAATACAACCAGCCTCGGGGCCAGGGGAAGTCCGCGATCCACTTCACCGCAAACCGGTTCTTTACCCCATAGTGCTTGGCAAGATCCTCCCAGGGCAGCTCAGGATCGCTTCCGAGGGTCCAGAGACGCACATCATGGCCCAGTTCAGCGAGCGCTGAGCAGGCCTTCATGAGCTGAATTGAATTGGCCGTTCTCGAAGGGATCTGGGAAGTGGAGATGCAGGCTATCCGCAAAATGCCTATCCCCTGGCTGGAAGCGGCGCTGCCTCTGCGCGCTGACGCAGAACTTGAACCGTTTTCCAGACCAGTACCGCGCCCGTGAACAGAAAGAATCCGCTCAGCGTGGCTGCCATTCCGGGCGCGCCGTAGAGGGGCACCAAGATCAGAATTGCTACCACTTTGGCAATGGCCGCCACCAATGTGACCTTGGTCGGATACTCCGGAAGTCCAAGGGGCAACAGCGTGGTTCGGTTCCAGTAGAACACGTTTACGAAAGTGGCGCCAACCAACAAGATCAGCATGGCTGCATAGCTCTGAGGCAAGAACTCCACGCCCCAAAGCGAGACCACCCAGGGTCCGAATATGGCTAAGAAAAGAGCCGCCGGGATTGAATAAGCCATCGAAATCATGCTTCCGCTTCTAAGAAGATATCGCACATTGTCCCACGCACGTGCGCCGACTTCGCGTGCGAGTTCCCTATAAGTGGTGCTGATCAATGGCTGCACAGGGATGAGCAGAACGTTGAGAATGGCAAGCGAAACCTTGTAGTATCCCGCCGCCGTCGGTGAGGCCAGGGCGCCCAGCCACAGGATCTCGCTGTCCCGGCTGAGCAGGGTCAACGTTCCTGTGAGGTTCGTGCTCACGCCGAACCGCATCATCTCTTTCCTGCGAATGTGGATCAGTGAGAAGGGGGCGCGCCACCAACCGGACCCCCATGCGCGATGCGCATGCACCAGCGCGGCTCCCGTGATGCCGGCCGACCAAGCCACCTTGCCCACCAGGTAGGCAATTAGCACCGCAACCAACCCGCCGCCCGTCGCGAACGCACCCACAATCAGGAGCAGCGTGATCACACTCTGGGCAACTTGAATCCCAGCCAACAGCTTAAATTGATTCAGGTACTGCAGCAGGCCCGTTGAACTCTCGGCCAGCATGTGTGCGGGTACGATCAAACCGTAAAGGAGAAAGAGACCGACGATGCTCGGATCTTGAGCCAGATAGGTGGCAGCAAAAGGGGCCAGTACGAGGATCAAAAGGAAAGCCAGTACCGAACTTCCCGACTCAAATAAGGCTGCCGCCTTGAACGCCGCGGCCGCCCGATCTTTCTCGCCCTTCTCAGAAAACTCCCCGACGTAGTTAACAACCAACTCCGCCATGCGGAAGGAGGTCAGGCGATTGATCACACTGACAAACACGGTGATGATGCCCAGCACACCAAAGGATTCGACACCTAAAAGCCGCGCAGCCAAAATCCCCTGAATCATGCTCAGCGCGGCCGACAGAGTACTGCCTGTAAACAAATAGCCGGAATTGCGAATGACGCGCTGCATCAACGGATTCGTCAGCAGTCGGCCTACAGGGCCCTTTTTTAATATGCTTGGGATCTTCAAAACTAATCCGAGGTGTGAACGTCCTTAGCCCAGTCGCGTTGATCCAGATACCAGCGCACGCAAGCGGACAGGCCTTCATCCAAACCAGTGCGAGGTCTCCAACCGAGCATTTCCTCGGCCTTGCTGATGTTAGCCCAGGTGGCGGGCACATCGGCGGGCGCTGGATCCAGGAATTCGGTGTTGGCATCCTTCTCGAGCAGGGCCTCGATGCGGTGGATCACGTCCAACAATGAGTAGGGCTGGTCGCCGCCCAGGTTGATAATCTCATAACCCGTGGGGGCAGCGGCTGCGACCGTCCCGCGTGCGATGTCGTCGACGAAGGTGAAATCGCGCTCCTGTTTGCCATCGCCATAGATCCGAACCGGGCGGTCTTCCGCAATCCACTGAATGAACCGGAAAACGCTCATATCGGGCCGACCTGCGGGTCCGTATACGGTGAAGTAGCGCAATACTGTGATATCCAAATCGTACAGGGAGTGATAGGTGTGGCACAGCAACTCTGAAGCGCCTTTAGTGGCCGTGTAGGGAGATAGCGGCCGACTGATGTCCGCGCGCTCTTCAAACGGCCGCTCGTTCGTTTTTCCATACAGGCTCGAAGTGGAGGCCTGCACGATTTTCTGCGGACCCTGCAATCGGCAGAGTTCAAGCAGGTTCAGCATTCCATTGACATTGGTTTCCGCGTAGATCCACGGATCTTGCACGCTTGCCCGCACTCCCGCACGCGCGGCCAGATTAAACACCGCCTCAAAGGGACCCGATTCCCACACCGATTGCAGCTTTGTTCGGTCGAGGAGATCCATAGAGTGAAACTGAAAAGCCGGCTGCGCTTGCAGCCGGCCCAGACGCCAGTCCTTCAGGCGAACATCGTACGCATCGTTCAGATTGTCTAATCCGACGACCTCATTCCCCTGCTCCAGCAGTAGCTCGGCAACTCGCGCGCCTATGAACCCTGCCGCGCCGGTAACCAGATAGCGGGCCATTAGAGCTTAACGACCTTCTCCCTAGCCCCGCCCTTCAATGCATTGCGGGTATCGAAAATCAGCTGCGAAACCTCCTGAATGCCCGCATAGTCGACACCGTCATGATCGGTGACGATCACCACACAGTCCGCTTCCTGGGCGGCCTTGACGGGATCGCTCACGGACGCCAGGCCCCAACCATCGTCTTCGAATGCCGGGACATAGGGATCGAAGTAGCTCACATCCGCCCCCTTGTCTCGCAGCAGGCCGATGACGTCAATCGCTGGCGATTCACGGGTGTCGGAGACGTTGGGTTTGAAAGCCGCTCCGAGCACCAAGAATTTCGCACCCTGAACCGCCATGCCGCGTTCGTTCATCGCATCCTGGATTCGCTGCACCACATAACGCGGCATGGCGGTATTGATCTCGCTCGCCAGTTCTATGAAGCGCGCGTTGTATTTGACACTCTTGAGCTTCCAGGATAGGTAAAGCGGATCGATCGGTATGCAATGCCCACCGAGGCCAGGGCCGGGAGTGAATTTCATAAAGCCGAAGGGCTTTGTTGCTGCGGCCTCGATGACCTCCCAGACATCCAGCCCTAACCTCTCGCACATCAGCGCCATCTCATTGACCATGGCAATGTTGACCGCGCGAAATGTGTTTTCGAGCAGCTTCGTCATCTCCGCCACTTCCGTAGAAGACACTTCGACCACCGAATCGATGGCCCGGTTGTACATAGCCGCCGCGACCGTTGTACAGGCCTCCGTGATGCCACCAATCACCTTAGGAGTATTTTTAGTCGTCCAGTCGGTCCGGCCGGGATCCACGCGCTCTGGCGAGAAAGCTAAAAACAGGTCCTCCCCGACCGTTAGCCCAGAATTTTCCAGCTCGGGAAGCACGACCTCGCGCGTTGTTCCTGGGTAGGTGGTGGACTCAAGGATGACCACCATCGGAGAGTGGAGCGAGGGCGCAAGCTTGCGGGCCGCACTCATGATGTATGAGAGATCAGGATCGCCCGTCTTGCGCAGAGGGGTTGGCACGCTGATGCTGATACCGTCGGCATCCGATAGATCCTCGTAGGAGGTCGAAGCGGACAGGCTGCCAGCCTCGACCAGGGGCGCCAGAGTCTCGCGCGAGATATCCAGCACGTGGCTCTCCCCGCGATTGATGGCAGCGACCTTGCTCTCATCGGTATCGACCCCGACCACGCGATACCCGGATTCGGCCAAAAGCACCGCCAATGGAAGACCTACATATCCAAGGCCGATCACGCCGACCTTTGCTTGGCCGGTCGTGAATTTCTCGACCAGTTCGCTGCCGGCAGGCGGCAGATTGTTGGCGGTTGACATTATGAGAGCCCCTTAGGATGAGGGATTTGGAACATGGTCAGGTGTGGGGCCAAAAACCCCCTCGCCCAGCACTAGAACAGGCTGAGCTGCTCCGCGTCGGGTGGTTCCTCCGCCCGCACCGGTCGCCCTTCTCGCCCAATAAGCTCAGGGAGCCTGGCAAAATCGGCCTGGATCGTCTTCCGCAGGGAGGGCTGGTGAAGGGCCGCTGCCGGGTGGTACATCGGCACGACGATTCTATTCCCAATTCGCTGCGCTTTGCCGTGTATGGTCGAGATGCGCGTATTCGGGAAAAAACGCGCCATCGAAAAGCGGCCCAAGGTTACGATGACTTTCGGATTGAGTGATCGGGTCTGTTTCTCTAGATGACGCGAGCAAGCCTCGATTTCCGCCGCCTGCGGATCACGGTTCCCAGGAGGTCGGCATTTGATGATATTGGTAATAAATACCTCCTCACGGCTCAGCCCAATGGATGCCAAAAGCTCTTCAAGGAAGTTCCCAGCCGCGCCCACAAACGGCCGCCCTTGCTCATTCTCATGGAATCCGGGACCCTCCCCGATGAACATCAGCTCGGCATCTGCAGGACCCTCACCGGGAACAGCCAGCTTTCTTGACATCTGAAGCTTGCAATCGGTGCAAGCCGCGACCTCGGCAGCCACGAGCTCCAAATCGATCATGGATGCTCCTCCTGGGTGTTGGAGACTGCTTCGTCGCTACGCTCCTCGCAGTGACAATGT
>FXBF010000610.1_pt1 | contig 12405 bp, 9 predicted proteins | sample 5335321 | NCBI WGS metagenome assembly FXBF01 (sample SAMEA103928391, study PRJEB20085) | sediment metagenome | isolation source: sediment | reverse complement strand
GTGCAGTGGCCGCGAAGCGGTATCGAATCCTCTACGTGCAGCGACCGAACGGAGGTGGCTCGGCGACCGGCCTGTACGACATGGTGCGCGGGTTGGATCGCGAGCGCTTCGAGCCCGTAGTTCTCTTCTACCAGCAGAACGATTTCTGCGAGGCGTTCTGCGGGCTGGGTGCGCAGGTGATCGTTCTGGGGAGGGACCGCACCAGCTCGCGGCCGTTGCCGGCGCCGCTGCGTGGCGTCGCGGGCGGGCTGCGCGATGGTTCCCGGGCAGTGAAGCAGCTGAGCAGGCTTGTACGCAGCGACTGGCCGCTGGCGCGGCGGATCGCCCGGCAGATCAAGAGCGAGCATATCGATCTGGTGCACAACAATGACAATCCGCGCGGGGATCGCCCATCGATGATCGCCGCCCGGCTTGTCGGGGTCCCGCAAGTATCCCACGTCAGGTTTCTGCCGGACTATTTCCGGCCGATCGACCGCCGCCTGGCGAAGTTCGTCGATTTCTTCATCTACATGTCGAACGCGATCGAGCAGCAGTACAGGACCGAGGTCGGGGTGCCCGCCCACAAAGGCAAGGTCATCTACGATCCGTTCGACTTCGCGTCATTCGGCAATGGTGGGCGCAGCGCCGCTCAGGTCCGGAAGGGGCTTGGGCTCGGCGATCACCATCAAGTAGTCAGCAACGTGGGTCGGATCGTACCCTGGAAGGGTCAGGACGTGTTCCTGCGGGCGATGGCCCGGGTCGTTCGCTCCTGCCCCAATGCCATGGCGCTGATCGTTGGCTCCGCCGCGGATAAGCAGGCGGCGCAGGAATACTACCGGCAGCTCGAGAAGCTGGTGGAAGAGCTTGGTCTGTCGGACAACGTGATATTCACCGGCTTTCGGCGCGACATCCCGGAGATCATGGCGGCTTCGGACGTCGTCGTGCACAGCGCTTCTCGGCCCGAGCCGTTCGGTAGGGTGGTGGTCGAGGCTATGGCGGCGAACCGGCCTGTCGTGGCGACCGCCGCTGGTGGCGTGCTGGAGATCATCGACGACCAGGAGACGGGCCTGCTCGTGCCGCTGGAGGATTCAGCGCGGATGGCACGGGCGATCGAGACGCTGCTCGAGGACGCAGCTCTGGCGGAGCGGATGGGCCAACGGGCACGGCGCGAAGCGGAAACACGGTATGAGCCGCAGCGATTCGCTGACGCGATCCGGCACATATACGAGGGGACGCTCGCCGGTCGGGCGCCCAAGAGCAATCGAGGATGAGCGTAGTGACCATCGTGTCCGGGCTTCCCAGGTCGGGCACATCCATGATGATGAAGATGCTCGAGGCGGGCGGCATCGAGTTGCTGACTGACGGGGTGCGGCGGGCCGATGAGGACAACCCCAAGGGTTACTACGAGTTCGAGCCGGTCAAGAGGCTCCGGAAGGGGGATCAGGCCTGGCTGGCCGAGGCGCGCGGCAAGGCCGTCAAGGTGATCTCGGAGCTGCTGAAGTGGCTGCCGCAGGGGTACGAGTACCGCGTGGTCTTCATGCGTCGGAACATCGATGAGATGCTCGCGTCGCAGCGGTCGATGCTGGCACGTGCGGAGAAGCGTTCCACCGAAGCCGAGGAACAGAAGCTGGCGGCTCTCTTTTCCAAGCACCTGCAGGACGTCGAAGCATGGCTTGCCGAAAGGCCGAACATCGACGTTCTGTACGTCAGCTACGGGGATCTGCTGGCGGACCCGGCGAGCCATCTTCCGCGAATACGCGAGTTCCTGGGCCGCTCCCTCGACATCGACAGCATGACCGCGGTCGTCGACCCCGCTTTGTACCGGCAGAGGAGCTAGGGCCGAGTCGGCGGAAGAGGCGCGATGTGGTGCGTAATCCCGGCCGCCGGCCGGGGCTCACGACTCGAACCGCTGGTCCGCGGCGAGCCCAAAGCTCTGCTGGACATCGAAGGGCGCTCCATCCTCGATCGTCTGCTCGAACGACTGGCCCCGACGGTGACCGATGTCTGTGTGGTGGTGGGCGAGTCGGGCGCGGCGATTCAAGAGCAGATCGGGAGCGTCAGGCACGGAATCAGAATCCATTACGCCGTTCAGCCCCAGCCGCTCGGCGTGGCCGAGGCGGTATGCCGGTCCCGCACCATAGTCAGCGGCTCGTTCCTGGTGGTGATGGGCGATGTGTATTACGAGGAGCGGCTCGCTCCTTACATAGAGAGATGGCGGCTGTCCAACGCTGCTGGTGCCGTACTTGTCGAGCCGGTGGTCGATTCAGATCGCGGCAGCATGGGACTCGTTCGAGTGGCTGCCGATCGAGTCGTCGAGATCGAGAAGGCAGCGTTCACGGGTCAGACCCGGTACCGCGCTTGCGGGTTGATGATTCTGCCGGATGCGGCCTTCGCCGTGTGTCGAGAACTGCGGCCGGGCTCGACAGATGAGCTCGAGCTGGAGGACGTGGTGGCGCGGCTCATCCGGGATGGTTTCGATTTCCTGCCGATTCGGTATCAGGGCTGGCGTCGGAACATCAATTCGCTGGAAGACCTCCGGCTAGTTGAAACGAGGCTGAGATTAGAGAGTGCCGAACTGAAGGTGAACGTCGAGTGGGACCCGCCATTAGCATAGTGACTGAACCACGCCCCCGCTATCGTATTCCGAGCGCAGAAGAAAGCCGAGCGCTCAACTTGAGGAGCAGAATCCTCTTCATTTCGTACTCGGCGCAGTGGACCGGCCCGACGAATAGCCTGGTCCAGCTGCTCAAGCACCTGAAACACCGCCACGACATCGCCGTGCTACTGCCGGGCGAGGGTCCGCTTTGCGCGAAATTGGAAACGGAGGGAATCCGCTACCATTCCTTTGCAACTCTGAGCAAATGGCGCCTGCCGGCGATGACCAGTCTGATCCGACGCGAGAAGATAGACCTGGTCTACGCCAACAACACACATGGAAGCTCGCGTCTGGCCTTTGTAGCTGCAAGCGCGGCTGGCGTCCCGTTCATTTGCCACGTGCGCGGCATCGCATGGCACAGAAGTTGGGCAAGCCTCGGCTACCTCTGGCTGGCAGATTCTGTGAACGCTGTTTCACATGCCTGTGCTGTCTCGGTTGAGCGGTTCGTACGCCCGGGTCGGCTTCAGGTAATTCATAATGGCGTGCCGCTGGAGATGATGGAACGTCGGGGGAGTGAAGGGAGTTCGCTCCGATCCGAGGTAAAATTGCCAAGCGACGCGTTTATTGTCCTAAGCGTTTCGCATGTGTGTGAGCGCAAGGGTCAGGAACATGCGATAGCGGCTATGCCGTGGATAGTCCAAGAAGTTCCGACAGCACACCTCTGCTTGGTCGGGAGTCTGGAGCGCGACGAGGAATACGTCAACAAACTTCGCGGTCTGGTGCAGCGCTACGGACTGGAGGGACGGGTCCATTTTCTTGGATTCAAGTCAGATGTCGAAGGCCTGCTGTGTGACGCAGACTTGTTCGTACATTCAGCGATCGCTGACCCGCATCCACGATCAGTCATCGAGGCTATGGCGGTAGGTTTGCCGGTCGTCGCATTTGCCGTAGATGGTGTGGCTGAGACAGTTGTGGATTCTGAGACCGGTCACCTGATAAAGGCAGGCGATCCGGATGCACTGGCGCGCGCCATCGTGGGACTAGCATGTGACCCGTCGGTCAGGAACCGCCAGGGCCAGGCAGGGCGGTATCGCGTCAAGACCCATTTCACAGATGTGCTTACCGCCGAAAAGATTGACGCTGTCATATGCAGTGTTCTGGATAGACGTGAGGCTCGTGGGTCCTTGAGAGCGTGGATCAGGGATCCAAGGCGTGCGCTAGGTCGACTTCTACCACGCAGTTGGATGGAGCGAGGGAATGTCTAGCGACAAACCCAACGTAATCTTAATCGTATTGGATTCGGTCCGTAGAGATCACGTCTCATGCTACGGATACGGGCGAACTACGACCCCGAACATCGATGGGATCGCGGGTGAAGGCGTGCGATTCACACGCGCCTCCGCAGTTTCTTGCTGGACGGTTCCCTCGCACGCGTCCCTTTTCACCGGGCTCTACCCGTCGGAGCATGGTGTGGATCTCGACACGGCCTACCTCAACGAAGACTTCCGCACGTTGGCGTCCTATTTGAGCGATCAAGGCTATGCAACCGCCAGCATCTCCTGCAACGGCTTCATTACCGAGAGCACGAACCTCACGACCGGTTTTCAGGAGCGTGTCGACGTCATGCGACTGCACGGGCGCGGACCGGGGTTGGGCCCCAAGGTGGTTCGTGGGCTCCATCGGCGCTGGCGGCGATGGACCGCTCGCGACCGGGGCGCACGCCGTGCCACGCAGCTTGCACTGGATTGGCTGCAGAAGCGTTCGAGCGATGGCCAGCCGTTCTTCCTGTTCATAAACTTCATGGATTGCCACTTGCCGTATCGCCTACGCGGAAACTCGCGCTATCGGTTTCTTACGCAATCGGAGAGGAAGCGCGCTGATACCGTACCTCAGGATCCCTTCGCGGCAATGGCGCGAGAGTTGGAACTCACGCCGCAAGATCTGCACGATTTGCAGGCTCTCTACGACGGGTGCCTTCACTATCTCGATGGGCAAGTCGGGAAAGTGGATGCGGCGCTTCACGGGCTGGGCATGGCCGATCGCACGCTGTTCATGGTCACTTCGGACCACGGTGAGAGTTTTGGTGAGCATGGTCTATTGGACCACCAGTACGGGCTCTACGAGTCGCTCCTCGCGGTGCCCTTGGTTGTTCGTCTTCCTAACGGCGAGAGCGCCGGAGCAGTTCGCGACGACCTCATTCAACACGTTGACATCTTGCCGACTGTTGCGGACGTCATAGGAGTTAACGGAATCCCAGACGATCAGTCTGGTATCTCCGCCTTCACGGATTCAAGCCGAGACATCTCACTGGCGGAATACCTGGTTCCGAATGTAAGGGCAATTCGGCGTCGCTTCCCTCAAGCAGATGTCAGTCGATTCAACGTTGCGTTGCGCTCCATCTCAACCGATCGCCACAAGTTGATAGCGCGTCGGGACGGGACGACGGAGCTGTTCGATCTCGTGTCCGATCCAACCGAAGAACGAAATATCGCAGTCGCGCAGCCGGAGTTGGTGGCTGAACTCGCGAAGCGCATGACCGGATCCTTGGGTGACTGGCCCGAGACTCGCCGCGATGACGGTCCAGTCGACGAGATGGACGAGATACAGGAACGCCTGCGCGCTCTTGGGTATATCTGATCCGCGAAGCTAAGCTCCGTCAACGACGAAGAGGGTACTATCGAGGTGAGTAAATCTGTCCAGGCACTGATAGTGGGCGGTGGCCCAACGGGGCTTGCCGTCGCCTACGCTCTGCAAAACGACACTTTGTTGCTTGAAAAGGAATCCGCGGTCGGCGGTCTGTGTCGCTCGATCGAACACGACGGCGGTGTCTTTGATATCGGCGGTCACTCGTTTCACACGCCGCACACCGAGGTCTACAAGCTGGTGCAGGAGCTTCTTCCCGGTGGGCTGTACGAGCAGCAGCGTGATGCGCGTGTGTCTTTCCGGGGCACGTTGATCCCCTACCCATTCCAAAAGCACTTCGAAGCGCTACCGTTCGCCGACGTTGTGGCGGAATGTGAGCGAGGCCTGCAAAACATAGGAAGCGATGGCGAGGCGCCGAGTAACTTCGAGGAGTTTATCGTTCGCAAGTTTGGGCAGGGGATCGCCGACCACTTCATGCTTCCGTACAACCGGAAGCTGTGGGCGCGTGACATATCGAAAATATCGTGCGAGTGGACGTCGGAACGTGTGGCCGGTGCGAGGGGGGAACGGGAACGGTTTGACACCAGCGGCGGTATGCGCAAGCCGCTGCAGGCCGATACAAAGGTTGGCTATCCACGCACGGGGGGATTCGAGGAAATCTACAAGGCCTTTGTCCCACGTATCCCGGCCATCGAGTTGAATTCTGAGGTCGTCATGATAGACCCGAAGAATCGTATCGCCGTCACGGCGGATGGCCGGAACTACGAGTGGGAATTCCTGGTTTCCACGATGCCGTTGCCGGTGCTGGTGCGTGTTGTGGAGGGCACGCCGCCGGAGATTGTAGACGCTGCCGATTCACTGGAGTACATGTCGTTACGGGTGGAACTGCTGCAGACGAATCGCTGGCTGGAGACACCCGTTCAACGCATCTATGTTGCGGACCCTGAGGTTCCACCGCATAAGATCGCATTGAACCACAACTCGTCCGACGCGCTTCGCCAGGCAGGGTGCCAGGCGATCATGGCCGAGGTTTCCCGTTCACCGGAGAAGCCGGTGGATGTCGAGGAGATCGCGCCCAAGACGGTTGACTTCCTCACCGAGTTGGCGATTCTGCAGTCACCGGACGATATCAAATGGACGGGGCATGTTGACGTGAAGTATGCGTATCCGGTTTACACCCATGCCCGTCCCGGACTGGTGGCGAGCATCAAGGGCTGGCTGGAACGACATAACATCTACACAGCAGGCCGCTTCGGGGATTGGGAGTATATCAACTCCGACAAGTGCGTGAACAAGGGGATCGAGCTGGGTCGAAAGGTGCGGGCGAGGCATCCCGCGCTCGGAAAAGGCGTGGCAGCCTCCTAAGACCATGCAGTCTTTCAGTACGTCGAAGCGATCGAGTGCCCTCACTATGGGCATAGTGGGCGCCCTGTTGGTGGGCGCCGCCGGCCTGGCTGTGGGGAGCTTCGGCGTCGTGGCCGCGGCCGTATTGGCTGTTCCTGTCTTCGTTCTCCTGGTGATGAACCCGCTGCCGGGTCTTCTCGCCATCGCTGTCGTCATATCCTTTGAAGTCGCCTTCATGCTGGGCGGCGCGACCCTCGCGCGATTGGTTGGGCCTCCGGTCGCTCTTGCGTGGATACTGCGCAAGCTTCTGACTAAAGAGCCGCTAGGTCCGGTTTTGGGTGAGCGCTTTGTGACCGTCGCGGTCATGTTCTTCACGTTTACCCTGGCTTCGGTGATGTGGGCGGAGTATCCGGTGAGCGTCGCCGTCGAATTTATGCGCCTTGGCATGCTCTTCGCCTTGGCCGTTCTCGTGCTCGACATAGTCCGTAATTGGAGGCACGCGAACCTGGTCGTGAGGGGCTTGATAGCGGGAGCGATCGTGGCCGCGAGCCTCATGGTCGCCCAATATTTCGGCGCAGGAGTCCGTCGAGCGGGCGAGCTGATCGCAGGTGACCCCAACGCCGCGGCGTATGTCCTCGTGAGCTTGATGCCGTTTGCCTTCTATATGCTCCGCGCTCAGAAGCAAGGTGTTTGGCGTTTTGTTGGACTTGCCTACCTCGTACTGGGTGTCACAGCCGTTGCGACCTCACTTTCGCGAATGGCGTTCCTCATGGTCCCCCTAATAGTCGTGGCTGAATACTGGGAGACATTGAGGGCTCGTGCCGGGCGGGTCGTCTTGATAGGCGCCAGTGTAGTTGCGCTGTTCCTGGCGCTCAGGTTCATCCCCATCGAGGCGGTGCAGGAGCGAGCTGCTACGATTGTTCCGTATGTTGAATCCACAATCGCTGGCAAGACCGACGCGACATCGACTGTAAGCGGCCGCGGTTATCATATACGTATCGCGCTTGCGATATTCCAAGATTTCCCGATCCTGGGCGTCGGCTATCGGAACTATGGTCATCACTTTCTCCACTACCAGCGCTTCGTGCCAGGTGCGGAGAGAGTGTACACGGGGATGCGCAGTGCGCACGGGAGCCACTATCAGGTGATGGCTGAGCTCGGAGTCGTCGGCATCGTCTTGTGGGTATCGCTGTTCGTTGTGGGCTATCGAAATCTGCGGGTGGCCTACCGAAACACGTCGGGAGACAGAAGTAGCTCGGAATTTCAGTTGGTGCGAGCGGTAATTCTTGTATTCTCCATTCAGGCATTGTATGGTTTCTACCAGAATATCCACCTCGAGAAGATATTCTGGTTCTTGCTCGGTTTGACGGTTGCCGTACGTACGATTTCAAGCCTTCCCACCTATTCCGGGTCGGATCCGACCGTCATGACAACCGATTCAATCGGGGAAGAAGAACATTTCGCCGTGGGAGTTGGCTCGGCGGGCCCAAGATCGTGATGCAGTGGACGCGGATGTATGTGGCCAAAGCGCCACACGGGGAACAGGGAGTAGGGTGCAAAGCGACCTAAGTTCTTGCCGGGCATTGAATTGTCCCACCTGCTGTTCTCAGTCCGAAACTTGCACTTCCCACCGACCGTATCGCTTCGTGCCAGGATTGAGATCTGGCTACTCTTGAGCGGTTGCTGATTCGAAGCTAATGAACCGTAATGTATAACATGAACTCGCTTGGCGGACTGGACTCGGAGAAGGGTAACGGCCGGCGTCCCCGAATCATGATCATCGGGAGCGACGACGTCCACCGCCGGATAGATCTCATGCGTTTGCTCGTGGGCCGCTTCCGTGTATCGGCGGTGGGCTCGAAGCGAGAGCTCGCCGACGTATTCGCGGAAGCAGGGTTCCCGTTCCACTATTACCCTCTCAAGAGGGAACCGAGCCCATTCACCGACCTGCGCGCGTTCTTCGCGTTGTACGCGCTTTTCCGCCGCGAGCGACCGGACGTTGTCCACGCCTTCACGACCAAGCCCACCGTTTGGGCGCGACTGGCGGCGCGGGCGGCTGGCGTGCCGGTCGTTTTGGGCACGCTATCCGGACTCGGTTCGCTGTATGCTTCGGACCGATTCCGCATGAAGTTGCTCAGGTTCGTGTACGAGCCGCTGCAAAAGCTGGCCTGCACGGTCTCAGACCTCACGATATTCCAGAACGAGGACGATGCAGAGGAGTTTGTAGCCGCGGGCATCGTGCCTGAGGAAAAGGCAACCGTCGTTCCGGGCTCGGGTATCCGCACGAATCACTTCGACGCGAAGAAGGTCGACACAACCACAACCGGGCGCATTCGTTCCGAGCTGGGAGCTGTCAACGGCACGGTCCTCGTGACCATGGTGAGTCGTCTGATTCGTTCGAAGGGGATTCTCGATTACGCGAGAGCCGCCGGCCTCGTACGGAAGACTCACGACAATGTAGAGTTCGTTCTGGTAGGCCCGCTCGATAGCGATAGTCTGGACCGGTTGGACTCGGACGAGTTGGAGGAAGTCCAGCAGTCGGTCAACTGGCTCGGCAAGCGCTCGGATGTGCGAGAGATTCTGGCGAGCAGCGATATCTTCACCCTCCCGACGTACTATCGCGAGGGTGTCCCTCGCGTGTTGCTCGAGGCGGCCTCTACAGGGCTTCCGCTCGTGGCCACAAAGGTCGCCGGGTGTGACATAGTCGCTCGGCATGGCGCGAACGCCCTGCTCGTGGAGCCTAGGTCTTCGACGGAGCTGGCGGACGCGATCTCGAAGCTCGTGGATCAACCGGACCTTCGCGCAAGGTTCTCCGGCAACTCGCGAGACCTGGCTGTGGCAAATTTCGATGTCTCAGTGATCGCAGCGAAAACCGAAGGGATCTACTGGCGATTGCTCAATGGAAAGAAGAGAAACCCCGCCGCGAGCCACCTCAACCCGTCGCGTGGTTCCACGCAGGAAGCGTTAGGCGTTCCAGAAGTCTGAGACAGACTTACAATCCGCCAGTCGAATTCTGTTCTTGACGGGCCGGGCTTCCCCGGCCGCGTTCTTTCTTTGAAGCGGGCAAGATGAGAGACGACTCCGTCGTAGTCGTGGGTTATAACTTGACGGCGTTGGGGATCGCCCGGTGTCTTGCTCGCTCCGGATTCCGCGTTGTCACAATCGGGCATGTGGGGAATGCCAGAAAGTTCCCACTCTACCGCTCGCGGATCCCGGCTAAGAAGATCGTCGTTCCACCGGAAGAGGATTTGACGCAGGCGCTGATAGACGTCCGAGGAGAATTCAGTGCGGCCCCGGCGTTGATGCTCTCAGAGGATAGTCACGCAGTTGGAGCACTGGAGCGTGGAGACGAGGTGGCCCAGGCCTACCGGATCCTCCTCCCGCCCCAGACCCTTGGCAACGCGCTGCTCGACAAGGAAAAATTCGCCCGCCTGGCAGCTGAAATGGATCTCACGGTCCCCCGCTCTTTGGAGGTTGGGTCGCGGGCCGAATTGGATGACGCTATCGCCGAGCTGTCCTATCCGTTTGTACTGAAGCCTTACCTCCGCCACTCGCGGAAGATTGGCAATACCAAGGAGTTGGAGGAGTACCTGGATACCCTCGGGCCTGAGAACTGGCGCTCGATGGTAGCGCAACAGTGGATCCCGGGGGATGATCGTTCGCTGTTCTGCTGTTTCGCGTATTTCGATGAGGGCTCGCAGCCGCTTGGATCCGTCACCGCTCAGAAGATTCGACAGTGGAGGCCTGCCAGTGGTACGACTAGCCTGTGCAGAACTGTGCGGAACGATGTAGTGAGGGGAGATACCCTGAAGATCTTCTCGACGCTCGGGCTCGTCGGATATGGATCGATCGAGTACAAGCTCCACGCCGACGAGGGCGCCTACTATATCATGGAGCCTACGATCATCCGCTTCAACCAGCAAGTTGCGCTGTTCGGGGCGGCGGGCGTCAATCTTCCTCTGATCGCCGCGGACTACCTCGTGCGTGGCCGTACTGGATCGAGTTCGCAGAGGGATGGCGTTTGGTGGATACACGAGTTCAATGACATGCTTTCTTGGCGGGACCGGAGACAGGACGTAAAGGTGAGCTACTGGCGCTCTCTGCTCCGGGCCGATGTCCGCGTGCTGTTCAGCCGCAGCGACCCTGCCCCCTTCTTTGCGGCGGTCGGTTCGGCTGCTGCTACTCGACTCGGCCGTTCCGGTTCAGCCGGTGCCAAAACTGAACCTGAGGTGAGCTTTGCTCGACGCTATGATGCCTGAGCCACTCGAACTTTGCCTAGCGTCGCCCCGGTATTATCCGGTTTACGGAGGTCCGGGCGAGCGCTTTAGACGTTACGCCCCCGGCCTACGGGCCCGTGGGGTCAATATGCGCGTATTCTCCGGCTATGTACCGGATGCGGACCAGGCAGGCGAAAACGGGGACCGGTCGCCAATGGGGCAGGTCATGCCGGCCGAAGACATAGAGGGCACCAGCGTATACCGGGTTCGTTTGCCGTATCAGGAGGGACGGCCGCGCACCATTTCCACTTACACAAAAGCACTGGCCCGCTTTTGTCGTGATGAGCGCACGCAGCCTGACGTTGTTCAGCTACTGACGATCACACCCTGGAGCTTACGGGGACTCTTGCAGCTCAAACGGCAAGGCGTCCCCATGGTCTACACGCGAACGATGGTCCCCAACCCCTCGGTGGCTCGCTTCAGGCAGATGATTTGGTCCATGCCGTGGCGGCTGGTCGACAGTATCGTGGTCAGCAGCGGAGTGATGCGAGAGTCGATGCGCGAGCTGGGCTTCCGTGGGCGAATCGAAGTGATTCCCAATGGAGTTAACCTCGAACGTTTTCGGCCATTACCGGATCCCGGTCAACGCCGCCAGCTCCGGGAGCGGTTGGGGCTTCCACTCGATGGTGAGCTCATCCTGTTCATGGGTGGCGTGATCTGTCCGAGGAAAGGGATCGACTTACTGCTGAAGGCTTGGCATCGGATCAGCAAGACTAGGCCGCGAGCTTACCTCGTGATGGTCGGCCCGCACCAGGCAGGCGCGCGTAACGACCCCGAACAAGCAGCGTTCATTCGAGGCGTCGAGGAGAGCATCGAGAATTCGCCCGCGCCAGACCGCGTCGTAGTGACGGGGAAAGTCGATAATGTAGAGGAGTACTTCCAGGTAGCCGACCTGAACGTCTTTCCTTCGCGTCGCGAAGGTATGCCGAACGTCGTACCGGAAGCTTTCGCCTGTGCTCTTCCGAGCGTGCTGACGCCGTTTGTCGGCCTACCTACCGAGTTCGGGCGACCCGGCGCGCAGTATATCCTTGTGGATCATGACTCCGATGCCATTGCCGACTCGGTCATATCTCTTCTTGCGGATCGGGCCCGCCGCGAAGAGCTGGGAAGAGCGGCCCACCGCTGGGTGACCGAACGTCTCGGTTTGGACCGGAGCCTCGACAACTACACTGAGCTCTACAGCGAACTTGCCAGACGAGGCAAAAAGCGCGCAGGAACAGGGAATCATGCGGTTCGAATGTGAAGCGATAGCGGGCTGGCCCCCGCTAGCGTGGCTCGCCAGGTGTCCCATCGGTGGCAACGTGGTCGAGGTTCAACATGGGAGCCGTGTGGAGGTGGAGCCGGAGTGGTTCTGCGAGGCGGCCTGGCAGGGTGATTTCAAGTCAGGTGACTTCGACCGTACCGACCTCGTATTCGGATCGGGCGCCCGTGCCCGTGACGGAGAAGTCACCTTCGTATCGACCGGTGCGACCGTTGACCGGCTGCAATCGATCGAGCACGATGGTTCCGTCTGGGTCTCGAACTCGCTGGCGTGTCTCCTGGCAGCGGTCGGTGCAGAGTTAGACC
>FXBF010000609.1_pt1 | contig 12417 bp, 17 predicted proteins | sample 5335321 | NCBI WGS metagenome assembly FXBF01 (sample SAMEA103928391, study PRJEB20085) | sediment metagenome | isolation source: sediment | reverse complement strand
AAGTTATACTAATAATTAAAGTAGTTTGTATCTGCCCGATATACAAGTGCAGAATTCAGCATAAAATAGGGCAGTATCCCCGCAAACAGGGGGAATAGGGCGCAATAGTGCGGCCATCACAATGCTGGCCTGCAGATAAATGAGAAGAAATAAATAGCCTGTCTGTAACGGGGCGAGCAAGTACACGGATCTCACGCGATTATGGGCTTATTTGCCAACTACGATATAGAAGACATTATCTCCAGCGATAATGTGTCAACGCGCTATCGTTGCGTCCAGTCAGCCGGCAAGATGCCGTTATCAGTAGAAATCCTGTCACAGCAATTAGTAGATATTCATCCAGAAATAGTCCAGCAGTTCAAGCAGGGCGCTTCCCGACAATTGAGAATGAACCATTTCAATATCGCCCGCATCGTTGATAGCGGTATATCTACCGGTCTGCCATATATGGTTTCAGAATTTTATGATGGAACAACTCTCGATAAGATTATCGCCGATAGTAAGTATTCGTTGGATGAAAAACTGGGGATTATCGTGCAGATATGTAAGGCTATGATCTATGCACATCGGAATGGCATCGTGCACTTGCGGCTGACCCCGAATAATATCCACGTAACCAGGGGCATGCGCGTTATTGTGTGTGACTTTGGGCTCGCGCAATTTATTGAGAATGTTGTCAGGGATAAAAACGCTGTTCGTGCCAAGCTAATGTTGGGGTCGATGACTTACACCCCACCGGAAATGCGGACAGATCAACCCTTAACGGCGGTAGCAGACATCTATTCGTTGGGTGTCATTATGTACGAATTGGTAACTGGTGGTCGGCCGGTGGATATGACGCAGTCACCTGTAGATGTCAATCCTTCTTGTCCGGTCTATCTAGGTCAATTAATTCTACGCTGTTTGGAAAAGGAACCGTCCTCACGCCAGTCATCGGTTTTTGATATCCTGATGCAATTGCTGACCGGCATGCAGGATGCCCATATAGATCGAGAGAGAAGGCAATCAGCGATGGTTGGTATCGATGATGAATTTGTATTATTGGATATATTAAAGGAAAGCAAACAAAGTATTGTTTATCTTTTTCGTAATACGGTAAATAATCGGCTCATGGCCGTAAAGAAAATATTTAACCCAAATAAAGACCTGCTGCAGTGCAAGGCATTGAGTGGACTACGGAATCAAAATATCGTCGATATCTATGGGGCCACCGCAATCAATCAGGATTTTATCCTGAAGATGGAATATATGGACAAAGGGAGCCTGAGGGACCGGATGGTTGCCATCTGGCCATGGCGGGAGGCGCTGAAGGTCGTTAAAGAGATTTGTGCTGGCTTAAGTTTTGCCCACAAGGCCGGGATCGTTCACGGGAATCTCCGCCCGAGCAATGTCTTTTTCAGCAATACCGGGACAGCCAAGATTACCGATTTTTGTCTGGATGAGCATTACCATGGTGCTGCTGCCGGGACTAACTGGTACCGCCTGACAAAGGAGGAAAATACCGCCCAGGTAGATATTTTCAGTGTCGGGGCAATGCTGTTTGAGATGGTAGTTGGGCGTATATATGATTGGCAAAAAACCGAGTGGACAATAGACAGGCAGTACCTGAGTTTACCTGCGGCGGTACAGGAGCTTATCAGTCGCATGCTAGAAATCGTCCCTAAAGATCGTTATAAAAACTGCGATGAAATCATTAATTTGATTGATGAGCAACTGACACCCGCTCGCTCAGCAGCGACAAAGAATCCTGTTCGGGCAGCAAAACAACCGGCCCCAAGATCAACAATGTCGGGGACATTAATAACCCTGATATTATTGCTGCTTGCTGCGCTGGTTGGCTGGTATTTCCTTTCTCGCTAATTTATAGCAGACATTTCCAATGTATTTTTCAGCTATTGGGATTTGAGATATAATCGAAAATCTCCTGTATGTTTATGTATGTGTAGTTGGAGTTAGCTATGACAACGAAAGAGCAACGCTGGAGCGTGCGGCAGCCCATTCAGCTTAATGTCACCCTTTACCATAGTGTCGGCAGACCGATCCCGGGAAAGGTCCAGGACATCAGTTTTGGCGGAATCTACGTCGAAACCAATGAAAAAATCCCACCAGTCAATACACCGGTGGCATTGGGTTTCCGCTATGGTGACGGTAGTAATGATAACTACTATCGTATGTCGGCGATTGTCATCCGGTCTACTGGCGCCGGTGCCGGTCTGATGTTCGAGAAATATGACGACTCAACGGTTGAGTCATTAGAACGTGTCTATCAAAAGGCTGTCATCTGACGTTTTCCCGCATATTCCCGTTCTATCCCTGATCTGGGTGCTGACAAAGCCGCTGACTTTCAATAGCTTATAGCCATAAGTTTGCGTAACGTGTTGCTATTTGACCTGTATCATAGACATTTTTCGCCTGATTCAGCAGACTTTTCCTAAGCAGATTAATGATCGATAATGATGCCCATGTCGCAGCAGCGGCATATTCAAGGAGGTGCGTCATGGCAATCGCGATTACCTTACTGGAATACCTCGAATGGAAGGGTGTGGATTACGATATCCTTAAGCACCCACATACCTACGGCAGTCTCCAAACAGCAGAAATGGCCCATGTCCCCGGTGACCAGGTGGCAAAGTGTGTTGTTCTTGAGGACGACAAGGGTTATCTGATGGCGGTCTTGCCGGCCACCCATCATCTGGAGTTGGGCAAATTGCACTGGCAGCTGGACCGACACCTCGGCCTGGCGACCGAAAAGGAACTCGGCGACCTGTTCGGCGACTGTGAAACAGGGGCCATCCCCCCGGTAGGAGAGGCCTATGGTTTTGATGTCATCGTCGATGACAGCCTGATGGATAGCAATGATATCTATTTTGAAGCGGGCGACCATCGTGAGCTCATTCATGTCAGTGGTTTTGACTTCATGAATCTGCTCCCGGGGGCCGAGCATGGTAGTTTCAGCCGTCATATTTAGGTTGGATGACGATGACAGTTTTCCGGAAACCGGTGGTCGATAGCTGGTATGAGGATGGGCAGGGGCGGAAGTTCACCGTCGTCGCTATGGATGCTGACGAAGGGACAATAGAGCTGCAATATTTTGAAGGCGAGGTCGAAGAAATTGAGGCGGATGATTGGTATCAACTGCATCCACGACAGATCCCCCCGCCGGAAGACTGGTCTGGCCCCTTCGATGATCTGGTCAGTGATGATTTCGGAGATACCGAGAGGCCAAGGAAACCTGAGGATTGGAACGGACCGGCGGATGAAATGGATTTTCACGATTAGGTTTTTTTGACAACAAAACACTTATTGCATGTTATCTATCATATGTTGACGGCATGTCTGTATTGGTTTGCCCATAGCCAACTGCACCCAGGATGAGAATTAGCGCTGCGGTTGGTGTAATCGCCGGTATGCTAATGATACTGCCGGGCCAAACCGCGCTTCCCATTATTAAGGAATATACGCCGGGGATCCTTTCAAACAAGACGCAACCGGCGAAGGGCATGTTTCTGATTGCCAGTCGCGGTATGCGTGATTCCAATTTCAGTCGGACAGTGGTGCTACTGATTAACCATAGCGATCGTGGAACCCTGGGTATTGTTGTCAACCGCCGTAGCAACACGCGCTTGTCGCAGGCCTTGCGGGATCTGACGATAAAGGGGCTGGGGAATAAATATATTTATTATGGCGGACCGGTGGCCCTGTCCCGGGCAGTCTATCTGTTGCGGGCCAACAATCCGCCTGAAAAAATTAAAAATATCCTGGATGATGTCTATTTTGGCGCCGACCGTCTGGTAATGAAGAAGCTGGTCCAGCGGGACCGCGCCAGAAAATCTTTGCGTATCTATTTCGGTCATGCCAGCTGGTCAGCGGGCCAGCTACGGGAAGAACTATTACGTGGTGACTGGCATCTTATCCCTGCGAATGCAAAACAGATTTTTAGCCAACAACCGCGAATGCTTTGGCACCGCTTGATCAAGCGGATACAACCACGGGGTCTGGTTGTCCAGCGATAACGATACCTTTATATTTTATATATTGTGATAGCTTTCAGGTTATTCAGGCTTTTCATTCCCCAGTTACATGCATAAGCTGATTCTCTGCCCCCGAGACCCCACGGATATTCCGTGCGATACTATTGCCATGGTCGCAAACCTGGCGGCGATCGGTTTAATCAGGGGTGATATGCATATTACCGACCAGAGCTTTGAGGTAGGTGACAACTTTCCCCGACTAATTTCCTTCCTCGGTTGTTTCCCAGTGATTAGCTCAGATGCAAGCGGTAATGGGCAAGTAACGGCTAATCTCCACCGCGTGTCGTTGAGTACTGTCAGCGATCGGATCGGGTTTATCGTTAGCGATAAACAGCAGGCGCCCCGATGCCCATCGTGTAGGCAAGCGGTTACGGCCTGGGAAGAGGCCATCGACCGATGGTGGGCCGACCCGGCTGCGACTGACTGGACATGTTCGGCCTGTGAAGCCCAGGCGTCGCTTTATATCCTCGACTGGCGACAGACTGCTGGCTTTGCCAGCGTCTATCTTGCTATCTACCCGATCCATCCGGCCGAGGCAGTCCCCGGCGAACGACTCCTGGCCGAACTGGGTAAATACACGCAGAGTGCCTGGCAGTATTACTATCTCTGAGCAGTTTGATCAGGAAGGCTAGTACCACTGATATCCACGGTTTGAATCCAAGCGGTGGATACTACTATATACTTAAAAGTAAACAGGGTTCTCTCCACGGGCTAACCGGGGATTTCCCCGGCTCGCGAATTATTGCCGGTGGGCCCCTTACGGGGCTTCGCAGAACCGGCCAGATGGGGTATAAACCGCCTTCACCTTGAATGACTTGTTAGAAATATGAGCCACAAAACCGAAGACCTGCGCATCCTGGATATCAAGGAGGTGGTGACACCGGCCGAGGTCCATGTCGAGCTGCCAATTACCGAGGCGGCGGCCGAGATCATTTACCAGACTCGCCAGGCAGTCCATGGAATCCTGGAAGGTGACGATGACCGTCTATTGGTTATCGTCGGCCCCTGTTCGATCCACGACCCGAAAGCCGCCCGTGAATATGCCGACCAGTTAAAGACCACACGGGAGGAGTTGCAGGAGCACCTCCTGATCATCATGCGGGTCTATTTCGAGAAACCACGGACAACCGTAGGCTGGAAAGGGCTTATAAATGATCCGGATCTCGACGGCAGCTTCCATATCAATAAAGGCTTGCGAATCGCCCGTGAGCTGCTGTTGGACCTGAACAAAAGCGGGACCCCGGCAGCGACCGAGTTCCTCGATCTGGTCATCCCACAGTACTTTGCTGACCTCATCAGCTGGGGGGCGATCGGCGCCCGTACGACTGAAAGCCAGGTCCATCGCGAACTCGCTTCCGGCCTGTCCTGCCCCGTCGGTTTCAAAAACGGTACCAATGGCACCATGCAGGTAGCCATCGATGCCATTAGTGCGGTCAGCCGGCCACACCATTTCCTGTCACTGACGAAGACTGGCCATTCGGCCATATTCTCCACAACTGGCAATGAGGATAGTCATATCATCCTGCGCGGGGGCAGGCAGCCGAACTACAATGCCGCCAGTGTCGATCATGCCGTGAAAGAGTTGGCAGCGGCTGGCCTGCCCACCCGGCTCATGATAGATCTCAGTCATGCCAATAGCCAGAAGGACCCGGGGCGTCAATTGGTCGTCGGTAGCGATGTTGCCGGTCAGATCGCAGGAGGGAATAGACATATTATCGGTACCATGATCGAGGGTCATCTGTTTGCCGGTCGACAAGACGTGGTTCCTGGTAAACAACTGAAATATGGTCAGAGCATTACCGATGCCTGTCTCGGTTGGGACGAGACAACCGGGCTGCTACGTGAACTGGCGGTTGCTGTGAACCAACGGCGTAGTACGAAGACAGTATCCCGTGCCCAAGGTTAGCATCTACCCACTTTAAAGAGAGGAATGCCGAAAATGCTTATAGAGGGTCCACTGAAACTCAGCGTCAAGGAAAAAGACACCGGCATCGGTCATGAGCTGCATCTCGAATTCACCCCATCCTTCCGGCAGCTGTCAGCGGCGGAACAGGGGCAGATCTTTGAGGATTATGTCAATGGCCTGCAACGGGATATTGTCGCCCGCGACGAGGACAGTGCCGATCGTCAGGGGATGCTGACGGTGTTACAGATTGCCGAACAGTTGTTGCCACATATTAAGGCCAATGATGTCGAGCTGGGAGAGACCATTGTCGTCGATATCCAACCTGACAATGTCATTGGCGGTTTTATCCATCAGAGCCAGAGACAGCACTGACTATTTAATACCGCTAGCAAGCAGATACTCGTGCGGGATGCGCAGTTGGCCGTCACGCGTGAAGTCGCTGGCAAAGCGCCTGACTTCATCCCGCACCTTATCGCGATCGGTATCGTAGAGGGCGTCGAATTGTTGTTTGAGGATATCCGAGGTCTCTATTGCATCCCAGTAGGCCTCAAAGGAATCAAACTCATAATTGAAGATTTCGTCCTCGATGGTGAAATTGGTGAAACCTGCTTGCTCAATCAGATTTCCCAGTACCCCGACACCACCGAGAGAGGTAACTTTGACCAGGGGCGGCAGGTCCTCATCCGGCACCCGGTTCTTGAACGCCTCATAGGACCAGTACAGCGTCGGCATGGTTCCGGGCGTACTCCAGACAGTCAGCGCGAACCGACCACCGGGTTTCAGTACCCGGTGTATCTCACGCATACCCTCTAGAGGGTCCTCGAACAGCATCACCCCAAAGCGACAGATAACACCATCAAAGCTATTGTCGGTGAACGTCAGTGCCTCTGCAGGCATGCACTCGAAACGGATATGAGGAAGGTTTTCCTTCTTCACTTTTGCCTGGGCTACCTGGACCATGCCATCGGCGGCATCGACACCGATAATTTCGACCTTACCGCCCATATCGCGCGCCAGGGTCAGCGCCGGCTCGCCGGTACCCGAGGCGATGTCGAGGATGTTGTCGCCTTGTTTTGGCGCAAAGGCCTTGATCAACACCTCGCCGACGGGCGCCAGCTGCGGCAGCCAGATATCAAACTTTTCAGCGATGCTGTGCCAGTCCGGTTGCTTATCGGCCACCAGAGACCTCGTCATAAAGTTTCGTTGTCTCCCGCAGCCAGCTGCATGTTTCACAACCACACTCACGACTATCGTGCTCCCAAAGCACTGCCTGGGCACTGACGAACTCCATGGCAAAGCCCAGTGCTTTGAGTAATTCGTTCAGGGACTTTTGTTTCAGTCTCGAAAACTCATTATTGTTATACAGCCACTCGCATTCTGCCCGGTCTTCACATTCAAGACAGACAATGTCTTTACCGTCGTACATTCCATTATGCGGACAACGGTCCAGATTTTGGTAGCGACGGACCAAATCGCGCGGCAAACCCAACTGGTCAATCAATATTTCACGCACTTCCATCATTCTTTGCGGCTGTGTTTCTCGAATATCTATGTTCTCAAAACTATAACAATACTGTTATGATTTAGATCAAATTCCTATCCGGCCGGGTATAATACTGTCCAACTAAATCAGAGTATTAGAAAGCAACTATCAAAGATAGTTCTGATGGTGCAGTCATACCAGCCACTTATCGCCAATGGACAAAGAAAAACATAAACAGGAGATCATCAACAATTTCGACCGGGTCGCTACTGGTTACGGTAATCTCTCCCAGCGGTTTCTTATCTTTTGTGCCGACCGGCTGGTCGAGTTGGTACATCCTAAACCCGGACAAAAACTGTTGGATATCGCTACCGGCACCGGGCTGGTGGCGACCGCCGCTGCCCAGCGGGTGGGTCAGGACGGGCGGGTACACGGCATCGACCTGTCTGAGCAAATATTGGCTCAGGCCCAGGCCAACATCAGCAGAGCCGGTCTCGACAACGTCGATCTGCATCATATGGATGCCGAGCACATCGAGTTCAAAAGCGCCTATTTCGATATCGTTACCTGTGCCTTTGGTCTGTTTTTCCTCGAGGATATGCTGGCGGCACTAAAAGACTGGCACCGGGTGTTAAAGCCCGGCGGCAGGCTCATGTTCACAACCCTCACCGCCCAGGCCTTCAAACCACTGAATGAGCGCTTCATCGATCGTTTGCAGGTCTATGGGGTAGAGGTACCGACGGTGTGCTGGCAGCGGTTGGTGGCGGTCGATGATTGTGAGGCACTGATGCGCGATGCCGGTTTCAATGAGATCGAGACCCATACCGAACAGATGGGTTATCATCTACAGAGCGCCGAGGAATGGTGGGAGATCGTCTGGCACAGCGGCTACCGTATACCAGTATCAAAGTTAGCGCCTTCCGACCAAGATCGTTTCCGGCAGGAACACCTGGCCGAGATCGAGGCGCTGAGTACCGATAAGGGAATTTGGCTGGATGTCGAGACCAATTTTGTCCTGGGTCATAAATAAAATACAAAGGGGATCGAACAATTAGATAAACAATAAAGGAGGGGAAGACATGGATCCAATTAGCGTCCGTGATGTCATCAATAATCTGACCGATTTTATTCTCCAGTATGCTCTGGCGCTGGCGGCCATCAGTATCTTGGCGATGGCGCTGCTGGAGGCCTGGAAGCGGCTCTTCAAGAGCCGCGAGAAATACCATATGCGAATCTTATGGGAATGGGTGCATAGTGGTACAGAAAAACGAAGGCGGCCCAAAGGCAAGCCTGCCAAAGCGGAGAGGGTTTACCAGCAGCTGATCCATTTAACGACCGGGATTTCCGAGAATGAAACTTCGATCCCGGAAACCGGGAACAGGAGACCGCTATACAGTCTCTTTACGCGATTCCGGTTTAATCCAGAGAATGCGCTCTTCTGTCTCGATCTCGGGCGCATGATGGGACAGGTGCAGGAAGCGGCTGACACTGCCATGAGCAACCCCAAGACCTACCCGGATTTATATTACCTTCTGACCAGCGGCGCCGACCCCAAAGATGTGGATAACTGGGTCACCCTTTCAGCCAAAGTCGCCGGTGGAGGGTCAACGGCGAAAGAAAAAGAGGTCTTGAAGAAGCAGACCGATACCTTCAGCCGTCTGCAGCAACTGGTGCAGCGCAAACTCGATGGCCTGCAACTCATCGCCGGTTATACTTGGAAGGCGCGCAATCAACGTAGCGCCATCATCCTCGGGGCGGTATTGCTGTTTTTTAGTCTTAGTTATGTCGAATGGGGATCGAACATGCTGGACGATATTTTTAACAGCCGCAATATCGGCGATGTCGTCAGAATCCTGATCGCTTCCCTCGTCGGCGGCATAGCGGCGCCGGTGGCCAAGGACCTGGTATCGGCCCTGAGGCGGGTGCGCGCCGGTGGCTAAGGATTGCAAACGGCCGGATGACTATCGGCCCGGACTAAGTTTATCGCTGCGGCAGAAATGCGAAGGCGGCAAACTTACTGATGCGGTGATCCAGATACCAACTGACTTGCCCGCCACCCGGCGGCATGCAACCCTGCTGGTCCATGGTTTTAACAATGATTATGGTGAGGCGGCAGTGGCCTATCTCGGCTTCCGTCAGCGGCAATACGGTCAATTTGACAAAATTGTGCCGCCAAGGCTGGAAAAACGGTTCGGCGATGTCTTCTGGCCGGGTGATGCCGATTGGGGAGTTGTCGATGTGCTCGACTTCCTGGTCTATCCGTTGGCGGTTACTTCAGCCAAGGAGGCCGGCAAAAAGCTCGCCGAGTATCTGCAAAGCAGGCCAAATTTGTTGCGGATCGACTTTATCGGCCACTCCCTCGGTTGCCGGTTGATATTGGAGTTGATCGAGCACCTGCGAAAAAAAGCGCCGCATATGATCGGCAAGGTCTGCCTCATGGCGGCGGCGGTACCGATCAAGAAGGTCGAAGACGGGGGTGACCTCGAGATGACCCTGGCAGCAACCAAGGAAGCATTAATCCTGCACTCGAAACACGATAAGGTCTTGAAGTTTGCCTTCCGTATCAGCCAGACAATGGCCAAGGGCAAGGAGGGGTTTTTTCCTAAGGCATTGGGTGCTGTGGGGCCGACACCGAAAGTCAGCGGAAAACTCCGTCATCGTCGCATCGACGGCGCCCGGCACAGCGATTACTGGGGACATATGAAGAATGGGGTATCAGGTATTGCCGCCGTCGCGGCCGGCAAGTTTATGGGCTTCGGGGAAATCGAGCGCAGTATTGAATCCCGTCCCGCGGCCAATGCCCCCAATGAGATTGAAGCCCGGGAGGCAGGGGCCGGTAATCGCGAAGTGGGCGCCCGATCATGGCAGCTGTAATGGCTGCTGCCAGCGAGTTTGTCGATTACGTGCTTGAGTTACTGACGCCGCTCGGCGCCGTGCGGGCCAAGCGCATGTTCGGCGCCCATGGTGTTTATCTTGATGGTCTCATGTTCGGCATTATCGAGAAAGATACACTCTATCTCAAAGTCGATGACCGGTCCCGTGAATTGTTTGAAGACCAGGGATTAACACCGTTCACTTATCAAAGCAAAGGCAAGACCGTGACGCTGTCCTATTATCAGGCCCCGGCAGATGCCTTGGACGAATCCGAAGCCCTTTGTGAATGGGCGCGTTATGGATTCGATGCGGCATTGCGAGCGCAGAAGAAGAAACCGAAAAAAAAGAAGGTGTGAGGGTATTATTGCTTTCGAGTTTCCCATGCGACGTACAGCTGCGCTCACCGCAACCTTGGGGCTACGGGCTCTGGGGGTTAGAGACGCCCGGTTACCCGATTATGTCGCCTTAATTACAGCGTCTTCTATGTTTTGGGGAAGGGAGACAGGGATGAAATATTCTTTGGGGTACAGATAGTCTTCACCTGATTCGTCTATCACCCGTATCTGCCCGTGTGTTTGGGCAACTGAATCTGGGATCGCTTCATAAATCTTTCGCTTTTCAAGCGATGCCGGGTAGTCATCGTTCTTTATACAGATAACCAATTGATGCGAAGTTGTAGTAGTCATAGCTGCTTTCTCAATCTAAATAGCGTTTAATCTTGAATTTCTTATGCAAAAGTTTCCTGATTATCGATTTCTCCAATTATCTCAAAATGTATTGACGATAATTCCTTGTATCATTGGCGGCATAAAGACTATTGGACAGAATTTGTATTTTCAGATATTAAAGCAGAAACTGCCTGATCCTAGTTGAATAAGCCTACAATATCGCCAGGAATAAAGGAAGATGACCGTAGGTTAGGAAAGGGCCTGCATTTTCATGACCAAAAGGATTATGAAAAGCATATCTATTCGCTGTTCTCGACAGGCCCCATCCATGAGCTCTGTAAGCTGGCAGGCCTGACCATGCCAGCGCCGGATACTTAGGGGTGTGGTGGGAATGACAACAGTTTAATCAGGAGTGGTGCCTAACACAAAATGGCATCGACGAATACCGATGCAGAAATTACCGGAACGCTTTCATACCTGCCTTGTTCAAAATCTTTATCCCCGGTAATAATGAAATCGGGCGCAGGACGAGTTGCCGCCAATTCGAGAAATGGTCGGTCATTGTCGTCGCGGATCGGTGTCTTACTGGGTTTGGGCTTAACGAATTGCGCAATCTGTTCTAGCTGCGATAAAAGAAGGTAAGGCGTTAATTGAGCGCGACGAAAATAAGGTTGCAGGCGGGGCCTGTGTAAGACCTCTTCCAATTCGGCAAAGGTAGCGGCGCTCATAACCGGTATGATGCTTCCCGCGAGAATAGCGTCGACAATTTGGGCGGGGGCTCCGGAATCGGAGATAAGGCCAGAAATCAGTACGTTGGTATCAACAATGACCCGCACGCACCTTCCTTACGTCCTCAACCAGTGCATCTATCTCATCTTGGCTGATTGGGGAAAGCTTTGACCCTGCTTCACGCAGCTTTTTGACCATCCGGGAAAGCCGACCGCGCACAGCCTTACGCTGTTTGGATTCGATAATCAGGAATCCATCGCCCTGTTGTACGCGCACGTCCTCACCCAGCCCTTTGAGGCGATCCGGGGGGATCAATAATCCGTTCTTTGTGTACCTTATTTCGCTCATTGGATAACTCTTCTACAACTCAACCGGTTAAATACAGTATATTGCAATCTTTATATTTAGTCATCCTGCCCAATCAAGGGGTCAAATACAGGTAAATAGGAAGGAATCAAGGGAATGTGTCAGTTCAATACCTGTCTTTTATCTGACTTAGGCAGACACAAGAGCTCTATCCTAACATACGTTGTTTAAGTTTTTCATACGGTGTTTTTCCCTTATGCGCCTATGCGTACATAAGCCGATGTCCTTTTGGCTCCGGAATAGGATCTCCAAACTCGCTTGCAGTATCTAGCCATAGCTGTATGGCCGCTTTTACATTTCCTAAAGCAGATTCATACGAATCTCCATGTGCCATACAACCAGGAAGCTCAGGAACCTCGG
>FXBF010000608.1_pt1 | contig 12427 bp, 7 predicted proteins | sample 5335321 | NCBI WGS metagenome assembly FXBF01 (sample SAMEA103928391, study PRJEB20085) | sediment metagenome | isolation source: sediment | reverse complement strand
GCGGAAGGGGGCGGGGAACCTTGAGGGGAAGACCCTCGACGAATCACTCGTCCCAAAGGTGGCACCGGCATCCGTGCCGGCCAGCGTCGAGGAGTTGGATGCCCTCAAGGCCCAACGGGATACTGCGGAGGAAGCCCGCAAAGAAGTCGAGAGCGAACTGGAGGAGTTGCGTGAACGGCTCGCGGCCATCAAGGCAGAGAACGAGGCCGTCCCCGATACCCACGATTGGAACGAGGACAAGACCCGCAAGCTCATCATCGATCTTGCGCTGCGGCGCGCCGGCTGGCCGCTCGACCAGGAACAGGATCGTGAGTACGAAGTGACGGGCATGCCCAACAAGAAGGGCATCGGTTATGCCGACTACGTCTTGTGGGGAGACGACGGCAAACCGCTGGCGGTCGTGGAAGCGAAGAAGACCACCGTCGATCCGGAGGTGGGGCAGCAGCAGGCGAAGCTCTATGCCGACTGCCTTGAGACAATGCACGGCCAGCGTCCGATCATCTTCTACACTAACGGATACGAGACCCACCTATGGGATGACCTCTTCTATCCGCCGCGTACCGCCGCCGGGTTCTACAAGAAGGACGAGCTGGCCTCCCTGATCCTTCGCCGAGCCCAGCGCGAGCCGCTGGATGTGGCCCGCGTGAAGGATGCGATCGTCGAGCGGTACTACCAGAAACGGGCAATCGGCAGCATCGCGGAGCAGTTCGCGCAAGCGCGGCGCAAGGCACTCCTGGTGATGGCGACCGGCTCCGGCAAGACCCGCACAGCGATTGCGCTGGTGGACCTGCTGCAGCGGACGGGTTGGGTGAAGCGGGCGCTGTTTCTGGCCGACCGGGTGTCGCTGGTGAATCAGGCGGTGGGTGCGTTCAAGGCGCATCTGCCGGAGTCCAGCCCAGTGAATTTGGTGACCGAAAAGGACGAGGCGGGACGGGTCTACGTCTCCACCTATCCGACGATGATGGGTCTGATTGACGAGGCCGAGGGCAGCGAGGCGCGTTTTAGCGTCGGGCATTTCGATCTCGTGATTATCGACGAGGCGCATCGCTCGGTGTACCAAAGGTACGGGGCCATCTTCCGCTACTTCGACTCGCTGCTTCTCGGCCTGACCGCGACCCCTCGGGACCAGGTCGATCGGAATACCTACAGACTCTTCGACCTGGAGCCGGGTGTTCCTACCGATGCGTACGAGCTGGAGACCGCGGTGGCAGACGGCTTTCTCGTGCCGCCGCGTGTCCAGCAGGTGGATTTGAAGTTTCCACGCGAAGGCATCGATTACGACTCGCTCAGCGAGGAGGAGAAAGAACAGTGGGAGAGTCTCGACTGGGGCGATGAGGTGGAGCCAGACGCCCTTCCAGACCGGGTCAACGCCGCCGCCATCAACAGTTGGCTCTTCAACAAGGACACCGTGGACAAGGTGCTCCAGCACCTCATGGAACACGGCCACAAGGTCGACGGTGGCGACCGACTAGGCAAGACGATCATCTTCGCCCGCAATCACGAACACGCGAAGTTCATCGAGGAACGGTTCAACCACCACTACCCGCACTACGCGGGGCACTTTGCCCGCATCATCGACCACTATGCCAAGTACCCGCAGAGCCTGCTCGACGATTTCTCGCAGAAGGACAAAACACCACACATCGCGATCTCGGTGGACATGCTCGACACCGGCATCGACATCCCCGAGGTGTTGAACCTGGTGTTCTTCAAGCCCGTTTACTCCAAGATCAAGTTCTGGCAGATGATCGGACGGGGTACGCGGCTCTGTCCGGAACTGTTCGGGCCGGACGATGACAAGCAGGACTTCCGCGTGTTCGACTTCTGCTTCAACTTCGACTTCTTCCGCGAGAATCCCGACGGCATCGAGACCAGTAGCGCCGTCCCACTCGGCACCCGACTCTTTCGGTCCCGCGTGCAACTGCTGTCCCACATCCAGGCGACGCCCGACTCAGACCCAGATGCGTCGCTCGGCGAGTCACTGACCTCGCAGCTCCACGGGGAGGTGGCGGCGATGAACCGGGAGAACTTCATCGTGCAGATGCACCTGGAGTCGGTGCAGCGTTTCCAGAATCGTGAGGTGTGGGAGCAGCTCGATGAAGCCGATCACGAGACCCTTGCGCGTGAGGTCGCGGGATTGCCCAGCGAACTTGCCACGGATGATTTCGAGTCCCGTCTCTTCGACCTCACGGCGCTGCGGATGCAGCTGGCGCACGCCGAGGCGGACGCAGCAGCGTTCGAGAACGACCGCAAGCGGGTTGTCGAGATCACCATGCTGCTGGAGGAGAAAACCGCCATCCCGGCGGTGGCCGCTCAGTTGGCGTACCTCGCCAGCGTACAGGAGAACCGTTTCTGGGAAGGGATCGACCTAGCCGGGCTGGAGGAAATGCGCCTGCGCATTCGGGGGCTGGTGCCGTTTCTCGACAAGAAGAAGCGGAAGATCGTTTACACGGACTTTCGGGACGAGGTCATGGCGGTGCGCGAGGAAGCGATTGGTCTCATGCCCAAGATGACCGGCGCCCAGTACGAGAAGAAGGTCAAGGAATATCTGAACAGTCATCTGGATCACATCGTGATCCACCGCTTGCGGACCAACAAGCCGCTCACTGAAATCGATCTCGAGGGGCTGGAGTCGACTCTGGCCGAGATCGGCGAACAGGATGGGAAAATGCTGCTCTCCGGGTTGCTGGCCCGCAGTGAGGCGCCGTCGCTGGCACACTTCGTCCGCAGCCTTGTGGGAATGGACCGGGCCGCTGCGCAGGCCGCGTTCTCAGAGTTTCTCTCGGATAGAAGTCTGACGCCGCCACAGATCCGTTTCGTTGAGATGGTGATCAATCAACTCACGGCGCGAGGCGTCATGAATGCGTCCGCTCTCTACGAGGCTCCCTTCAAGAATCTGCACGCCGGTGGGCCCGATGAGCTGTTTGCGGACCACCAAGAGGTCATCGAGGGGATCTTTGAGAAGCTGAAAGCGATGAACGCGGGGTTAACGGTGAAGGTGGGTTGATAAGCGTGAGGGGGATGATGGTCCCATGATGAGGGTGTAAGAGAGCAAAGAAAGGTCAAGCCGGCGATCTTACCTGGCCCGATCCCCGAAGAGCAGATCCTCGAGCTGGTCCGCGGCTCCTTGTTGCATGTCCGGCAGCACGTGGCTATACACATCTAGCGTGAGTGCTGCGCTCGCATGTCCCAGCCGCTCCGACACCACCTTCACGTTCACCCCGGCCCCCAGCAGCAAAGTCGCGCAGGTGTGCCGGAGATCATATGGTCGAATTGGTGTGACACCGGCTCTTCGAACGATCTGTTTGAAGTGACGCCTGACCAAGACCTTCCAATCAAGTGGGCTTCCGTTTGCGGTTGTGAAGACGAAATCGCGATCCTCGTACTGTGAACCAGCGTGTAGTCGCTCTTCCAATTGCTCCGTGCGGTGCTTTCGCAAGGTTTTTGAGACCTCCGGTGGGATTGTAACCGTTCGCCGCCCCCGAGCGGTCTTGGGCTCTTTGAGCGACCAACCCGACCGTGGTGGTCGGACGAGACAGCGTTGAACGTGTATGCGGCCGTCGGCGAGATCAATGTCCGACCATTTGAGAGCTAGTGCCTCTCCAGGTCTCAGTCCGGTCGTCACGAGAAGTTCCCAAAGCGCGTGCCATCGGTCTTGGCGTGCGACCTGCAGGAATCGCCCGACCTCTTCCACACTGAGGACCTGCATTTCCTTGGTTTGTTGACGAGGCAGATCAATGAGCTTGGCCGGATTCCGACTAAGGAGACCCCATTTGACTGCTTGCTCGAGGGCGGAGTGCAAGACTGAATGGGTGTACCGGACGGTTCGCGCCGAGAGGCCTCGTTCGATCAGGCTGTTGTAGACACGCTGGATCTCAACTGAGGCTACCTGGGACAGTTTGCGATCGCCCAGTGCGGGCTCGATGTACAGTCGGATCAACGATTCATAGTCGCTCCGGGATTTGTCGGTCACCCGTGCGGCGAGGACACTGGCAACCCACTCGCTGAGGTACTCTCGGAGCGGCTGGTCGCTGGGCTCAACAAACTCGCCAAGATCGATCTCACGGTGGACCTTGTTGAGGTATCGCTGGGCGTCTTTCTTCGAGCCCCGGAGCATTCGGCTGTGGTATCGCCGTTTGCCGTCGGCGCCGCGTCCCAGAGACGCGCGGACCAGCCATTTGTTGGGGCCCTTTGGAATCACCTGCCCGGGTTTTCTCGTCGTCTTGGCCATCTCGAATGTCTTTCTGAAGCCTAATTTTCTCTAAATCTGGCACACCGTTGGCACACTGGCAAGTGTAACCCGTTAAATAACAATTGTTTACAGGCGACCCCCTGATTGGGAATCAGGGGGCACCCCCGTTGTGGCGGAGACTTCGGGCGTCTTAGGATCCACCAAGGCACCCTCATCCTGTATGGCAATTCGCTCTTCCTCCTCGTAGTCCGCGTCGACGGTTGATGGACTGTAGGGAGTGTCGGAAGCGTCGGAAGCGACGTCGGCCATTTTCACGCCGACGCTTTCGACGCTGCCGACGGTCATTTGGGTTGTCCTGGTGATAGTGATGATCCGATCCGTGCCATGGTGACGGTCGATTTCAATCCCGGACCTTCTGAGAGCGGGAGCGGCTTTGGTGAGGCGCCCGGAGAGCACGTGGGCTGCCCGGGGCCACGACTTCCGCTCCTGAACCTTCGCATCGACGTACTCATTGAGTTCGCTAAGGAGTTGGGTTGCGGTACCCAACCACCCCGCGTTTGGTACCCAGGCCAGGATGGCGGCTGCCACGTCATTGGCCTCAATGAAGGCTGCGACGGAGACATCTCGATTACGGGTGATCGCCGCTAGTGCCGTCCCGCGTTTCCAACCTAAGCCGGCCTCCGCAGCGGTGGCCCAGTGTGCAAAATCGGCCATTCGGGGAGGGTGGGTCAGTTCGATCATGGGACTGTCTCGAAGCGCCGAGCAGATCCCGTCCAAGAGTGCGCCAAGTACCAGTGGCATCTCGGCCCGATATTCGCGCCAAAAGTCGCTTTCAGATCGTCGGGCGTGGTCAGGAATGGGTGGCAGCGTGATGGCCAGGGCTCTGTCCCGGAGGTCATCCCGGTGGAGCACATCCGCGATTGAGTTGAGGATGATTGGCCGCTGCGCCTCGAATAGGGCTTCCTCGTAGTTGGTGTACAGCTCTCGGGTTGCTAGGCCTCCTCCACTGGCGAGACGGCAAAGCCCGTCGGACAACCAGGGTTGGACTACAGACACGTTGTCGAACGCCAGCACCCAGTTGTTTCTGGCGGCAATCATCAGATCGCGTTCGTCCTGCGGCACCGTACGCAGTGGCGGTCTAGCCGGATCCACCAACTCACGAATAGCCCGAGCGGTGGTGCTCTTGCTGCTTCCCTGCTCTCCCTGGATGACCAATACTGGAAAGGGTCCTTGCGGACGGAGCGCAGCGATCAACCAGGCCACAACGACGCGGACGTCATCGTCGTCGTTCAGATTGAAGTGGTTGCAGAGTAGTTCAACGGAACCGCCGGCAATTGGTGTCGGCAGTTGGCTCATGCCGCGAGCCCTGCGAAACGGAACACCCGGGTGCTCAATTATCCGCCATCCTTGTGGCGTGACCTCGACGGCCCGGCACGACGAATCGCCAAGATCGATATACAGCCGGTCCCCAGCTTGACCGACTCGTACGTAAACCTCGTGTTCATCGCCTTCGAACTGAGCTCGTGCCTCCAGCGTTGCCATCGCGTCCTGGAGTGGCTGAGAGTGGGGCGCTCGTCCGAATTGGGCGAAGTACCGATATCTGAGCCAGTTTCGGAACGCCTTCGAGTCGATAGGATGAGTCGCATGGTGACCGTCATCGTGCAATGTGACATAGGCGGTTTGATCGGGTGCATGAAAGAGTTCAGCTTCCTCTGCTAGCTCAAGAAGACGCTCCGGTTCTGCCACGCGCCCCGACTGTTCTGGGGAACCACCCACGGCGTACCGGCCAATTCCTTTGGCCGTCTTCATGACCTCGTGCTCCCCAAGCGGTGACGTGCAGCGCTCAGTGTTTGCCCTCCGAAGTGCCTCCTCGATCTTCTCGATCGATGCTCCTTTGGATCTCAGCGAGCATCCGTATTTGAAAATTGTCTCGTTTCGCTCGCCCTCAGGGATGCGGTCCGGCAATGTAAATCGTGCAACGTTCCACCTTTTGGCCGCAATCAGATGCTCCACGACGCTCGGGGGAATAGGCGCTATCGGCGCTTCCCAACCCATGGCATTCGCCTCGTCCCATCGATACCTCGAATCAGTTTCATGTAACGACGGTGGCGCTACGATGTATCCACCGTCACCCTTCACGTCGATACCCGGGGCTAGCCGTTGGATACTCGGGATAAAGTGACCCGGGTGTTCGAACAGGAGGTGAAAACCGCGCCCAGTGATGCTGGTCCGAGTGACTATGGCCCAACCTAGTTTCCTAAGATTTTCACGTCCCTCTGGGCCATCGACGTCAACAACGACAATTCCCGACCTGCTGCCGGTTGGAATCCCGATGTTTGCTTGCGGGTTCTGTGTCCACCAACATCGAACTTGTTTGGGATTCGTCGTAGCATCCTTGAAACCGTGTTGCGTCATCGGTTCCTTGCCTCGTGGTCTCAGGGGGAACACGGGCAGCCCGTGTTCAGCGTAGAACGCGGCGGCCTCGAAGTGGCTGGGATCTTCCGGCCATGGGCACAACGTCCGAAGATTGGTTTCACGGCGTTGGTCAGACATCGGAGGCCTCCGGCTCCCGACGCCAGCCGCCCGGCAATGTCCGGCCGCCTTCGTCGATCCACGCCTGCAGTCGGTCGGGGTCGACACGGATTTGCCGGCCGAGCCGCACGGTCGGAAGCAAGCCAGAACGTGCCATTTCGTAGCATCTGGAAAGCGGAACGTTCAACCTAGCCGCGACTTCTGAGATATTGAGCAACCGTTTCGATACCATCTCGTCCTCCGAGGTGTTCGTCAAACCCGACGCGCCTTGAGGCGCACTCCGGAGAAGAAGTTTGGAAGCGGCCGCATTCCCCCACCACTCAATTTAGGAAGCGGATGCTATTTGGGGGTCTACTACGAGTAGGGTGGGGAGTGGCTGAACCCTCGACGGGGGCGTCTTGTTAGGCCGATCTGGTCAGCTGCTTGACGAACACCGGCAGCCACTGTCTTTTCGTCGATTCCCTTTTTGTCCGCGATGTTCGCGAGCGTTTGGCCTTTAACTTGGAAGAGGACGAGCCAGTCGAAGTGACGCAAAGGATCAAGGCCGTGGCGTGGTCGTTTCTCCTTGATCCTCTCCATGCCCAGCTCTTCCGCCATCTTCTCGACGCCGTTGAGGAAACTCTTGAGTTTTAGTTCGAACACCCCTCTGATCTGCTCTTGGGCCTCCCTCCGGGTCATTTTTTGTGCGTCCCAACCAGGTAGGTCCATCGTGAACTCGTAAGCTCGATCGGGAAGGGAGAATGGTTCGGGAGGTGGCAAATGCCAACTTAGATTCGCCACGCCGAGAGACCATTTCCGCAGTGTTCCGAGGGCAACTATCAGTAACCAAGGGTCAAGCAGGTTGTATTTCGCCGCCCAATCGTGGAGCTTGGCTCGCAGGGGATCAGCTATGGAATCGATTTCCTGGTGGACATCAGACCATCGACCCATGAGGAAGTCCTTGTGCCTGGCCACGGTGTCGGGATCAACGTCTTCCCCAGCCTTCCAGCCCGCCGGCGGCACGTAGACTGGAAAGACGTTCTTTCGGAGGTCCTCGAGGACTATTCCCGCCAACCTCTCCACCCGCCACAAAAAAGCCCCTCGAGCATCCCACAGCGCTAGGCTGTGTTCCCCGGGCGCGGCTAACTCACCGTAGCCAAGCCGAACACTCTTCTCGTCGGAGTCTTCCACCGTCAACACCGGACCACTGGAACCTACTCAACATAGCAGAACCGATCGAAGATCGTAGAACGAAATCGTTCGAGTTCGCGTTGTCGCCATGGGGTCTAGCACTACACAGTCGCGGCGGTCGCCGTGTACGACTTGGTGTCCTATCGGGTGTCCAGGCTGGTGTCCGGACGGTTGTACCGCCGGTTGTACCGCTGGGTGACCACTGGGTGACCACCGGGGTGTACCACCGGGGTGTACCACACGTTGGTCGGGTCCGCTGTTGTGTCAAGCGGTGTCTCAGGAGTTTGACGTACGGTGTGTCAAGAGCATGTCGTACGGTGTGTCAAGAACTGACATACGGTGCGTCATACGGTTTGTCAGGCCGGTTTCCCGGTGGCGATTGCGCATCATGCTCGTGTCCGATGTCGTATCCGCGCGGTGACGAGCGGCGTACCCACCGGTATGTCCTACGGTGTGTCCTACGGTATGTGCTACGGTATGTCCGGTCGGAACGACCGAGGCGCATGGCCGTTAAGGCGTGGAGGAAGCCTCGATTCCGCCCGGGGATCTTACCTTATCAAATCAATGATCGTTTATCTCGATTCAGCGGACTTGGCGCAGTTAGATCGTCTGGTTCGGGCGAAACAGACTCAATCTGCGGATTTCGTCGCGAAATGGGACCTGGCCGGCTGCGAGCTGGGATTGTCGTTCCACCCACCCCCAACTTGCCGGAGCACTTCTTAATGGTTAGGCAGCATGCTATCCCTCCCCACCAGGCTCAGCGATGAGCACGACCCGCGACAGATCTCCGGGTATCGCGGCACCGTGTTCGCGTCTCGCGTCAGTACTGCGTACTTCCAAGTGGCGATTCATCACCATCGAATACATCCGAGCGACGTATGGTGGGAGTGTGGAATGGACGCGCGGACTGTCCGTATCCGCCCGCTCGCCCCACCAACGAAGAATGCGTTCTGCAATCACCCGTGGCGTGTTGGAAGGTTGGTGGAAAGATTGTTGGCACGGTCGCCGACAACAGAACAAACAACCGATTGGGTACATATGTGGTTCATAGTGCTGCAGTTTTTTGGTCAAACGAGCCTTTAGGGTATCTCGCAGTACAAAGGCACTGAGTACAGACCAGCCTGCCAGTTCGGGCTCGTTTTCTTCATAGGGACACCCAGGTGGCGTCCGTTTATGGATCGACAGATCCCAGTAATTATAGAAGCAGTATATGGGATAGGTCGAATGTGATCCCTCCTTGGATCCTTTGATCAGTTTGTCGAGTTGTTTTGTTGCGTGAGCTTTGAAATGATACAGAGCGGCGTATTCAAGTTTTCCTGGGTTGATGATCTTGGCTTGGACGCGAAAGCCAATCCAGCTTCCGGGACGTCCGCTCCATATCTCCCAGTCAGCTCCCGTTCTGCCTTCGCGGCGCCGCGAGTGCTTCTTCAAAACGACGGTCGGCACTGCGGTCGCAAGGCGCATTAGGTTATATGTAGTGATCGACTCCTCGTCCAACGGTTGCCCGCAATCCACGCCCGCTTTGATCTCGTACCACGTGGATGGGCACAGAACGGTGAAAGCTCCACACAGCGAGGTTGTCGTCGTCGGAAGAGCACGCATTTCGTTATCGTGTAGCATGTTGCCTGACGGATCTGCCCATCAGCTGCGGCGTTGACCGCCTGCCACCTTCTTGGTATGGATAGTTTGACGAAACTTGCCAGCTCCACAATGCGATGTCCTTCCTTTGAAAACGAGAGCGCCGTCAGCTCCCTTGGGTGCAGTAGCAACCCTCGCCTCAAGTGGGTGTGCCTAGACCGATGGATCCTCAAACCGCTTCGTCAGATACTGGCCAACATTGTCGATAAAGCTCCAAACGTCATCAGCCCGCGGAGGGCTGGACCTAATGTATTCGGCGGCCTCATTCGCCCAGGCCCATTTCTTTCTCTTCGATGCAGAAATGCCGCCCTCTCCCAGCCACTCCTCCAATTCACCAACAGGTACGACGAATAGCCCATGTTGCGTCAGATCTCGGACCAATCGGGAGGTCGTCTCTGCCAACTCGGAGGGTAGCGCTGCGATACCTCCGCGCTTCAAAGCCCTCATACCGTTCAGCGCGCTGCGAAGGTCGGAGATTTCGGCGAGGAGCGTCTTGTCATCGCCTTCTTGCCAGCTAGGCGTGCCACCGGCCATCTCCTTGAGACGCCCTATCGCCTCCGCCTCGGAGAGGGTGGGTGGTAATGCCGCCAGGGCCTCGGCAATCTCGATCGCCGACGCTGATAAACGATCAACAATCGAGGAGTCGTCGCAGAGGGCACGTACAACGCTTCCGACTTTCGCTGAGTCGGACAGGATATCGAGATCAGCAACTACTGCGACCGGGATGCCAAGCACCCTATATAGCTGGGCTGTGTCCGATATCGCGCCCGTTCCACCTGCAGTGGCGAAGTGGATGTCGAAATTGCGCTCCCCACCAACCGCCTCCCAAGCCGCCTGGTAAACGATTCGGTCGCCGTCGGCTTCAATGATGACGACTGCCTGTGCGAAGATCCCATCCAGAACCGTCTCGGCCCGAACGGTGGGTTTCTTCATTGCCTCGGCCAGCTTGGCGGACGAAACATGCCTGGCGGAGAACGCGCCTGCCCGTCGTGTCAGACGCACGATCTGGAGGGCTTCGGCCGTTTGAATGATGCCTCGGAGAATCTGGCTGCTGTGCGTCGCGACGAAGGTTGCTGTGTTGTCCGATGCTGCGGTACGCCCGATGAATTGTCCCAAGCTGAACGCCTGGGGCGGGTGGAGGCAGAGTTCCGGCTCGTCGACGATGGTGACCGGCCGTCGACCAAGGAGAAAGGAGATGACAGTGTAGATGTACGACTTCAATCCGTCGCCTTCAGTCTCAATTGTGCGGTATCTCGCCATCTCGCGTATAGAGAGTCGCTCGTCTGCGCTCGGGATACCACCTTCGTCGGCGATACGAAGGCATAGCTGATTACCCTTTGCCGCACATGACCAAACCGCCTTCGAAAACGCTCTTTGGATCTCTTCAGCCAGGGCCGCCCGAGCGGGGTCGTTGAGGTGGAGTGCGTGGAGGTCGTTGGCGGGAGGCTGGTTCTCGAAGTCAATCGTCCCGACCGGCTTGAGCGCGGTTAGTCGGTTCTCCAGGAACAAGACTGTTACCAAAAACTTGCTAAACCAGCTCAAATACTCATTGCGTCTTTTGCGTTGCGTAGCTTGGCTCGATTGGTTGCGCCATTGCTTCAGCTGGTTCGTGCCAACGTTCGGGGCACCCTGCCCTGTGCCGATGACAGTTGTCCGAGGTACGTACTGCTCTTCGTCATTGTCCGCCCAAATTGAGGATATGTACCCCTCCGCCTTGAGACACTTGAGGAATGAGTCCTCTTCGGGCGTCTCGACCTCGAGTTCGGATGCGACGACTAGCTCCCGCGGTTCGCCGGAGATCCGATCGCGGAGGTCGCGAAGCAGCTGAGTCTTGCCCGAAGAGTTTGGACCGACGATGACGGTCAAGCCTGAACAGTCCAAGGAGCCAAGCTCCGGAAGCACGAGCCGCTTCAATGGTTTGAAGTCTGACAGCTTATTCAACGAGCATCCTCGCGTGGTTTGGTGCAGTGCCCAGCGTGACCGGGCCTCCGCCAAACGGTGCGGCCCATCACCTGCAGGCGACTCCTCAAGGATCGCCCGGGATGCGAATCGTGACAAGGAACTGGAGAGCGAACAAACACAACGCATTCCTTTAAAACGAGCGCGCCTGTCTGGTGCATGGGCTTGATATGCGGCTAGTGGTCCTTGAGGCGTAGGTACTCACCAATCCAGTCGAGGACGTGGTTGTAGTCCTTCAGTTCTAGGCGCCACCTGTTTCTCTCCTCGAACGCAAGCGCATCGGCAGAGAAGTACGTCGTCGCTACGAGGATCCCCTTGGTAGCAGTTTCGTCTTCAACGACTCCGAAGAGCTGCCGGACGATGCCGACCCCCACCGGATTTCCTGGATCGGGCCGCTTGCACTCCACTAGATACTTCGCGCGTATCTGGTCCTTGAGGCCAATGGCGACAATGTCTCGACCACCATCTCGAGTTCGCGCCGTTAACTCGACTGAATAGCCGAGACCGCTGAGGATCTCAGCGACGACTTCTTCAAAGCCTCGTCTGTCGATGACGAGAAGCTGCTTGGGATCTCGGTATAACTCGGTCAAGCGGGAGCCGAGAGCACTGGTCGCGACGACGATTGGACTGTGCGGATCAGGCTGCTCTTGTAGGAGCTGCGGATGTTCATTCTGTAGAAGTAGGGCCGCTCTGCGCCGTTGGTCCTGGTGGGCGATCATTTGAGCGTAAGGAAAGGATCGAATATTCATCGGACTATCCCAATCCGCGTTATGAACGCGTCCGGCCGCTCTACACCACGAATGTACGTTCAGGAAGCGCCGTCCCGCCAGTCGCCTATGGAGACGGCCGGGCACGTTTCGCTCGGATGTGTCGCAGTGCCCTACTGAGCCGGAGCCATTTCCGGTGTGCCGATGGTGTGCCAACTCAGCCAAAACC
>FXBF010000607.1_pt1 | contig 12430 bp, 10 predicted proteins | sample 5335321 | NCBI WGS metagenome assembly FXBF01 (sample SAMEA103928391, study PRJEB20085) | sediment metagenome | isolation source: sediment | reverse complement strand
GCTGAGCCGCGGCGACCGGAGAACCAGGGGGAAAGACGGCAGCATCTTCGCCGTCGAGTCGAATCGAGAGGCGCCGGAGTCTTCGGCCATCCGAGCCCAGAATGGGCAGTCCTTCATCTTTTCGCCGCAGGAGCACGTCGACTTTTCGTACAGACGTTTCTTCGGGTACGTATCACCGAGGGCGGAGATCGCGGAATGATTGTTCAGCAGCAGCGACAGAAGCGTTGCACCGTGGAAACTAGGGCAAAGAACGTAGCTTAGTAGCATACCAGGGCCTCGTATTCGCGGACGATCCGCTGAACGGAGAAGTCCTCCGCCCGCTGCGTGAGTTTCCCTCGATCAGGCACGGCTTGTAGAGAATGGAGAATGGCCTCAGCAAGTGCGTCCGGGTCACCAGTGGGGACTAGCTCCCCCAGGGCTCCATCCCGAAGCACTTCTTCAATGGCGCGTGAGCAGCGTGTCGCCACGACCGGACAACCGCAGAACAGAGCCTCCACCAGCACGACCGGGAAACCCTCCGACTGCGACGACAGGACGAACAGGTCGGCCCGGCGCATGATCGGAAGGGGATTGTTAGCGTAGCCCGGAAGAGCCACACGATCCGCGATGCCCAGTTTACGGGCCACTGCCTCCAGGCGAGAGCGTTCGGTGCCTTCCCCGAGAATCACGAGCTGCGCCTCCATCGACCGCGTGACGCGGGAGAACGCCTCGAGCAGGTTCACATAGTCCTTCTCCGGAACGAGCCTCCCGACGCTGAGTATCGTCGTGGCGCGTTCAACCAGCCAGGGCGCGTCCACCTCTTCGCTTGCCCGCGCCTCCATGCCCGGATCGACAATCGGGTTGGGTATGACGGCGATATCCGCCACCGGGATTCCGGTCAGTCCTGCGCATGCGACGGCAATGTCTTCGGCGACAGCAACAACCCGATCCGCCCGTCGGTAGAGATGCGCTGCCAGCTTTAGGGCAAGGCGATCGCGACGGGATTTTGGGCGCTCTAGCTGGTGCCGACTGTGCTCGCACACGAACTGGCGGGTGGGCTGGCCGGCCAGAAGGTTTGCCGCGATCGCGACGACGTTGGCGTGTGTCTTCGAAGAGAAGAACGCTCGAGGGCGGCGGGTCCGCAGGTACTTCGCGATACCGGGTATCGCGGTCAAGGTTCGCTTCGCTCCGAGATCGACCAGCTCGACATTCGGAGGCACCTCGTTTTTCATTTGGCCCTGGGCCGAGCCAACAACAAGATGGCTCTCATAGCCCAGCCCGGCGAAGCCGCCGGCGAGATTCAAGCTCACCCGCTCCACACCGCCGAAGCTCAGGTGAGGTAGATAGAAAGCGATGGGTGTTGAGCGGCCTGTCATGCTCTCTCCTCGCATCCTAGCCCAAGAACGTGGCCCCGCCAACCAAAAACGTCGGAAACACGGCCGGTTAGGGCTTCTTCCCCTCGTTCTTCAGGGAATCCCCGATAGCCTCTTCCGAGACCTGGAGTAACCTTCAGTGCTCCGTCTTTGAAGACGCCGCCCACGGTTGCAGTCCCGGTGATGACGATCCGGTGATCAGTGCAACTATTCGTACAAACTGGAAAGTTTTTCAGACCGTCGAGGCGAGTAGCCGCTTCGGCCAGTCTGGGCTCGATCTTTTAAGCGCCGTCACGATAGCGCTTTATCGTCGCCGGCCCCACAGCGTCAGGATAGGAATGCGGTTTGCTACAGGATAGCCTCGGATACAACCAGAGAAGTCGCCCAAATCGGGTGCCCGATGCCCTCATTCCGCCGCCTGTCTCGACTTGCGCGGTGAGGAGACCGATGACCGTACGCCCGCCCACCCTCCTATTGACCGTCGTGATCAGCGCCACCATGCTTGTGGGGTGCTTCAAGACTCCGACGGACCCGGAGTCCAACGAGTCGCCCGCGAGGCCCGGTAGGCTCGTGGTGTCCTCGAGCACAGATACGCTCAATGCCATTGGCGATCAGCTGCAGTTGTCTGTCCGCCGTCAAGACCTGGACGGCAATACGATGCCCGGCACCGCCGTGACGTGGCGCAGCCTTAACCCCGAGGTGGCAACAGTAAACGAGGTCGGAAGAGTGGTATCGCGCGGCGTCGGCGCGGCTCTAATCGTCGTGGCATGCGCCGACTGCAGCGACGTTCCCGATACGGCCAGCGTCTTTGTGCGGCAGGTCGCGGCGTCTGCCTCGCTGCTACCTGAAGCGGCAACGCTGGCTCAGGGCTTCAACGGACAGCTTCGGGCCGTGGCCGTCGACTCCAACGACGTCAAGATAGAGAACGCCGTGTTCACCTGGTCGTCATCGGAACCGAGTGTCGCCAGCGTGACCGACGGGAGAGTCGACGCGCTCTCCCTGGGAACCACGATGATCGATGCATCGGTCGGCGGTGAGCAGGCGACATCCTGGATCACGGTTGTGTCTACGAACCCACCCGTGGCCTCCGTCACAGTGAGCCCGTCAGATACTACCATCGCGACCGGCGAGACGACACAGCTGGATGCGACAGCGGAGGACGCTTCCGGAGTCGCGATTCTCGGCCTGACCTTCGACTGGGCAACGTCTGACTCTAGTGTCGCACAGGTGTCCCAAGGGCTGGTCGAAGGTCTGTCCCCGGGTTACGTGACCGTGACGGCCTCCTACGGGGGACGCACTGGCTCCGCCTCACTCACCGTCACGCCGCCGCCTCCACCGCCGAGTTCAGTAATCCCAGCGTTCCCCGGGGCGGAGGGCTACGGGGCGACGACGCTTAGCAGCTGCGACCGGAGCAACCTCCGGGTTTTTCCCGTCACCAACCTGGACGACAGCGGATCTGGGAGTTTCCGTCAGGCCCTCGCCGACGTAGAGGCCGCGCCCGATGGCCACCTCAAGGTGATGGTTTTCCGGGTGGCCGGATACATTGACCTGTCCAGCAAGATCCAGTTCAGGGGTAACTGCCTCTACATTGCCGGCCAGACTTCACCGGGTGACGGTGTGACAATACGCGGGCGAGGCATCGAGTTTCGTTTCGATGTCTATGACATAGTCATACGCTACCTGAGGTTCCGCTTGGGTGCGGACCCCAGCGAGATCACACCGATACTAGTCCGAAACGGATCCAACTATTTGCTGGACCACAACTCCTTCAGCTGGGCGACCGGGATAATGGTGCGGTTCACCAGCACCTACGTCACCGGGTCCGGGCCAATCAACCAAATCACGGTTCAGCGCAGCCTGTTCGGCGAATCTTTCGCAACTCACCCGACTGGGCTCCACTTCGGCGGTATGCCCAAGGTCGACTCGGCCGGGGTTGAGGCAGGCTGGCGGCGTCTGACGCATTACAGTGCGCACCACAACCTGTTCGCCAGCGTTCATCACCGGAACCCGAACCTGAAAGCGCCGTACGGTGAAGCGATCAATAATGTGGTTCACAACTGGAGCCTCGATGCCGGACAGACCGGCAGAGAAGTGATCGCCGACTTTGCGAACAACTACTTTCAGAAGGGCCCGATGTCTAAGGGGTCGTATTACCCGATCGGCATCGACATGACCAACATACTGGACGATCCGTTCTACACACCGTCCATCTATGCGAAGGGCAATCTCTCGTTCGGAGGCGGCCAGCACTCAGATCAGAATACGGATCCGAGCGCGGACAATTGGACGGGTCCTGGACGTGTCGTAGGCTGGTACCTGCAAGACCCCGACAACGATCCCATCCCAGAGTATCAACGGGACAGAAGAATCGACGGGCTCACATACGCGGCTCAGTACCCGGTGACGATCGAGACTGCGCTCAGTGCCTTCAACAGCGTCTTGGGAGATGTCGGAGCCAACAAGCGGTTGGATTGCGAAGGCAATTGGGTGCCGATGGCGGATCCCATAGACCTGCGACTCATCGGCGAGGTTGAGGCAGGTACAGGCGTCAGTTCGACGCCGAGCGACGAGAACGCACTCGGCGGCTACCCAGCACTACAGTCCGGCACACCCTGCCAGGATTCCGATGGCGATGGGATGCCTGACGCGTGGGAACTCGCGAATTCGCTGGACCCCAATAATCCCGCGGATGCTAGCTGGATCGGCGCGATGGGATACACCTACATGGAGCACTTTATGAACGGCAGTAAGCCCAGGTAGACGCCCATTGGAGTGACCCCACGGAGGCAGGATCTCACGAGCCGTTACATTGTTCCTTCCAAGCAGACATCAATCTGGTCGCAGTACTCTCCACCACTTCGGGATCCAGCACGTCCAGTCGGATCAACCTTCCGCGCCGGTGCACGAAATTCTCGCAGGTGTCGAGGATACCCTCGAGCCCATCCAACGTCTTGGAAAGTTCGTCGGCGGAAAGTGAAGACAGTCGATGGTCGGTCCTCTGCTGCAGTCTTTGAGTCAGGGTATCTCGGGCCGGCCGCAGCGAAACCACCCAATCGACCTCAGTGACCCCTTCAATAAACTGCTCAAGCGTCTGAGTCGTCGGGCGACGCCCGTGCGCTGTCATCGACCATATCGCGTGCAGTACGCCTTCGTCGACGAGCACTATCCTCGCGTCATCGAGGAACTTGTCGATGTGAGTCTTTCGCCGGATGAGGCCACCGAGGGTACCCAGTGCACGTGCGTTTCGAATGCCCGTCTCTCGCAGAATAGCGAGGCCTTCTGAGGCCACAGACGGTCGCCGCATCAGCGCATAGGCCTGGAGGAGTCTCTTTCTAAAGAGACTGCTTCCGATGATGGCTCGTCCATCGACGAGTACCACGTCCACACCCCATGAGCGGAGACGCGATTCCAGGTCTCTCGCGAGCGTGGACTTGCCCGCGCCAGCATGTCCAATCAGCTCTACGATCACTTACTTAGCCGGTCGTCTACCGCCAATCGGATATCTCCCGCCCGAGTAAGTCCTCGAGCTTCGCAACATCTGGGCGAAAACCCTCCATCAACTCCGAACGGAGTTCGGGCGACAGCGGTTCGTGTTGGCGCCTCACGGGAAAAGCCTTGAACAGCAACCGGCCCCCTGCCTTGAGTGGGGCGCTCAGGGGCCACGGCAGGCGTCGCACCCTGCGACTTATTCTGTAGGCCGGCCCCGAAAACCCGCGGATTTCTCGGGACACGTTGATTTTGTTGTCTGTGGCTGCGTCGACGCCAGTTGAATCTAGATCGAGAAAGTCCAGGCACTCATCGAGCGCCGCAGACCGGTCCCGACTCGATTGCTCGAAAATCTGAACGAGCAGCTGCTCCTTGCCAAACACAGCCAGGTATCGCGCAATCTGCTCTCCGTACTGGCTGTTGAGTCTCAGGTCCGGGAGCGCTTCCATCGCTTCCAAAAAGCCCGTGGCCGGCGGTATCCGATTGTCTTTGAGTGAATGCCAGTACGCCGAGTAAGCGCGATCGACCGGATGGCGGAGACTGGCAATCAACCGTACATCCTGACCCAGCACTTCTCGAATGCGCTCCGGGGTTTGCGGACCGCTCAGGTAGAGCGGTGACTTTTCGCCGATGCGACGTTGGCCCGACCAGTCTGCGAAATGCCGCTCGTACCAGGGGACACCCTTATCGTACTTCAGGTTATTCGTGAAGAAGTGGATCTCGTGACGGCACATGAAGACGTCCGGGTGCTTCTCGAGCTGCACCGCGAGCCACGTTGATGCGGCCTTCTGTGCTCCGATGATCAAGAAGTCCGGTAACATGTCAGGTGCACGCGGTCTCAATTGCTCTTGATTGCGCCGAGCATCGACTGGGCCACTTTATCCCACGTGTGCTCGGACAAGACTCTCGTACGTCCAATCTCTCCCATGCGCTCTCGCTCCTCGGCCGGCAATTCGATTAGCTTTTCGATCGCTCCACGGACAGACCCCACCGTGACATCCTCGAGAGCTATGCCAGCGCCGATCGACCCGACAAACCGCATGTCCGTAGAACCGAAGGCGATCACGGGACGGCCCGCAGCCATGTACTCGAAGATCTTGATCGGATGACACCAGTGGTTCGGGTCGCGTGCTCCATGTAATACGTCGCACGCCGCCAGATATGGACCGACCCGCGCGTGATCCACATGACCCGTGAATACCGCCCGTTCTCCCAAGCCGAGATCGTTAGCCAGCCGCTCGCTCTCCGCGCGTTCCGGCCCGTCCCCGATCAGCATCACCCGTACGTCCGGGCGGTCCAACTCGGCAACCGCTCCGAGCAAGGCGTCGACTCGGTGATACCACTTGAAACTCCCGAGATATCCGACCACAAAGGCGTCCTGAGGGAGCGGTGTACCAAGGCCCTCTCGCGCCTCCAGCCGGTCCACGGCCGGGAAGTACTCAACCGATACGCCGTGATGGAAGGTCGAGACCTTGTCATCATCGACAAAAGGCATCCCCCCAATCCAATCCTTGATAGACTGGTAAGCCCCAAAGACGTGCTTGCTGGCCAACGCGTTCGCCCACGTTATCCCGTGCATAATGGACCCGGAGCCCGGTACTCGCGACAGCCGTCCAACATTGCGAGCCTCCATCCCTTCGACGACCAGCACCTCGGGAACGCGTCGCACCCAAGAGAAGACCAGTGGCGCTATTGTGCCCACACGAAGCGTCACAAACATTCCATCGAGAGGGCCGAGTTCAGCCTCGGCTGCCGATAGTGACTTGAGCACCAGAGGCTGGATTCCGAGGTGCCAGCGAAGCGACTGGCGCTTCTTCGCCGGAAGGTATCGCAGGACGATCTGATCGGACGAGAATCTAGCCGGGAGTTCCGCTTCCGGCTCAGGACAGATGAGCGACATGCGGACCCCCGCCTGGCGACCGAGGGCAGCGGCGAGCTCGCGGGAGAATATATTTTCGCCTGATGTTCCGGAGATATCTACGAACGCCAAGTATGCAATATGCACCGATTCCTCGCCTTCAACTTCAAAACGCGCCGAGCCATAGACCGCAGCGGCTTGATTTACTACTGCCAGCGACCCCTGGACCACTTGGCATCAAACAGGGCGATCCCATCTCCCATGGCGAAGGAATGCACCCCAGCGATGCGGCGCCTCGGGTCGCCGCTCACGACAGCCACCTCCTGCTCCTCGTATTCCTCAGTGTTGAGCTTGAGGACCCGGTTGAACCGCACTCCCGAACCGTACCCACCGGTGCAGTCTTGAGAGGGGCGATGGAGCTGCCCCGCCTCCACGAAGAGTGGGCCCGCAGGTCGTGCCCTTCGAGCATCCGAAACGATCGGATTCTTGGGATGACGAGTCCAGTCATCCCCGATGGGACTCTCCCCGTAATAGAGGAGCAGTTCATCGTTTTCGTGCGCCCCTTCGTGCGCCGGTCCTGTGACGAACAGCCACCACTTCCCACCATGCTGCAGCAAGGTTGGATCGTAGTGCTCGACAGCGCTCATTAACGTGCTGTCTAGCTCCCACTGGTCGGGGAACTTCACGCAACGGTAGGCCTCGATGGTCCCGTTTCCAGCCGTCTCGGGAACCATGTACAACTGCCCCTCCCATTCGAGAAGAAATGGGTAGGACAGATGATACGGCCGCTCGAGCACGGTAACCGGCGTCGAGCGAGTCCCGTCGGCGTCAATGACAACGAGTGAGATCACACCCTTTCCGGTAGCGAAAGGATATTCCTCGAAGAAGACGTAATGGCGATCATCACGCCGAACCACATGCGGGTCCGCCCAGAAACGATCGCGCGGCGGAACGATCATCTGGTACTCGCGCAGAGATTTGGATGCTTCCGGGCCCAGTCGGTAGAGGAGTACCCACTGACGAGTAAAGAAGGTGGCCTCTAGCTTGCGGCCAAGATACCTGAGGCCGTGCCCTGCTGCACTCCACGCCATTCGGAGGTTCCCTGGAGCCACCATCGCTGCCGCCGCTGCCTGGCCCGCATCGCCCTCTCCAGGCAAGGCCGCCTCGAAGTAGCGTTCCGAACCAAGAGCTTGCAGTCGTTCCAATTCACGCGCGATTAGAGCGCCGGCCTTCCAGAATACGCGGCCTCGCGTCTTCTCGGGCGACAACGGGTGAGTAGCTGTGTATGTCGAGGCGAGCGTTAGCTCCGGGCCTGACGGTTCACGAAGCGCCCACAGCTCGGTTCGGCACACCTTCTGTCTTCGCAGGACTTCCCAGAACCCAACCAGCGATTCTTCAGTCGAGTTGCCGCCGTGTCGAAGGAACCAGAGACCATAGCGGGAGACGTCGGCGAGCTGAGTCGGCAGAGGCTGCTTGCCCAAATTGACCAGAACATCGAGCTCGGCCTCACGAAGCGCGGCGACGTCAGCCATCGAGAACTCCACCTCGCCGTCCGCGCTTTCTCGTCGAAATCGTAGGGTAGGAAGATCAGAGGACAACGAAGAAAGGGAGCGGGGCGTATGCGGATGTGGGCGTGGTCCCAGCAGGCGTCGGTCCAGGCGCTTGAATAAGCGATAGAGCAGGCCGCCGCTTTCCGCCCTTCCGGCGGTAGCTGGGGGCGCTTCCTCTTCTATGGCCAGTAACGCCACCTCGGATGATCGGGAGCGCAAGACCGTCTCGACTGCAGCGGCTTGCCATGCCGGAACTTCCGGCCCGTCGAGAACCAGTCCGACTCGCAGCGCTGACGGGCGTTTATTCACTCCCCGCGTCCCCAGCGAAGCACCTCACGCTACCCGGGACGTCCCAGGGCTTCATCTCGGCAGACCACGATATCGCATTGAGGTCGCGAACCTGGCGCACCCCCATGTACGGCACCGGCCAGTTGATGAAACCCGTCCACAACCGGTACTCGGAGAGCGACAGACCCGAAAGATCACCACGCTCTATGTCTGGACTCCGCTTCTTGTTATCCCTGTTCCACACCTTCCTCCCGTTATAGCCGGTCATCAAGACGCACCCATATAGGAGTGATCCTGCACCCTAACACCAGATGTCCTTGGCGTTGCCGTACACAGAAAGGAAAGGCACTTCTGGATGGTCCTGCTCTTGCCACGCCTGCGATGAGAGCGACCGTGTCTCGAGTCCGAGAATCTCGCCGATCTTCTGCCCACTGTCCGGCACAAAGTAGCGGGAGGTTGCCCCGGCCATCTCTCTACCCCGTGCCTGGTCGAACGTGATCACTTCCCGCAGGCCGTGCGCTCGAACCCATCACCGCCACCGTCGGCAAGTCGTAGCCCGACGATATGGTCCCGAGCATCTTGCACGGATGTTCCCGTTCCGCCGCAGCAATGTTCGCGGCGATACCCCCAATCGAATCATCCAGAAACGACCGATAGCTCCCATAGCAGCTGAAGTCCCTGACCGGATTCGGCTTCTCCGTCTCTACAGCCCGTTGTCCGTCCCAGCAAAAATTGTTGAAGTAGGTGAGTCGCACGGGACCAACCGACGTCGCCAGCTCTCTCTCGTAGCGTTGGATCCCCTGAGTGACGGACCGCAACTGCCGCCCGTACCCGGTGTACGTCGGGTCGAATTCGGCGCCGACCGCTGCCATGAGGCACGCCAGCGAGTTCGAGACCCAGAGAGCACCCTCGTGCTCGAGCGATTGCAGTCGGTCGATAGTCGAGCCGGCCGAGACGAAAGTCGTCTCTCCGTCACGGATGCGGGCGCCGGAACCGAATACCAGGTCGGTACGGTCAAAGTCGCCCGGCCAGATCGCTTCGCAGAACCACTCCGCCCTTATCTCCACACGGCTCCCGTGGCGAACCTCGATGACGTCGCCGCCGATAGGACACCTGGCGAGCCACGCCAGCGGAGGCCAGCCCTCTACCAGTCTGAACTCGAACCGCACGATGTAGTCTTTTTCTCTATGTCTCTAGAAAAGGAGTGTCCTTAGCGCGGAAACGGCGCGAAACGCTATCCCACCGTGTATCGTTTCTTCGCCTCTTCCACTGCCCAAGGAAAGAGGAACTTGTACACGTACTCGCGAGTGCCCAAGAATTCGAGCCGGCGGATCGCAGAGTTCCTCTCCAGCCTCCCACCCGTGGCCCTACAGATCGAACGTGCCGTCACGGCCGCCAACGGCTGGAAGGGCCGGACGGCCCTGCTAAACCAGAGGGGTGGCACTCGACGATTGGCCAACCAGAGTCCGCTTCGCTGCCTCAGCCACTTCGTGTATTCGCTAACTACCTGAGTCGTCCAGAACATCGAGCGATCGCTGAGCCTCACTGAACCGTAACGCTTCGTTGGAGCCAGCACCCCGCGCGGCACACCCGCCTCTTCGACGGCTCTTCGGCAAATAGGCCGACTGTATCCACCGGGCACGTCCCACGGTTCCATTTCGTCAGACCCCGAGATCGCGTTGATCTCGCGGAGTTGGCGCACACCCATGAACGGCACCGGCCAATGGATGAAGCCTATCCACAGTCGGTACTCGGAGAGCGACAGACCCGACAGATCACCACGCACGATATTCGGGCCGAGGTTTCTCACCTCCTTGGCCCACACTTTATCGCCGTGATACCCAGTCATTAAGACCCGGCCACTCAGAAGGCCTTCTGCGCCTGCGTACCAGATATCGGCGGCGTTGCCGTGTACAGCTAGGAAAGGCACTTCCCGAAAGTCTCTTTCGCGCCACGCCTCGGACGAAAGCGACCGTGTCTCGAGTCCTACGATCTCCGCGATCGTCCGCCCGCTGTCAGTGCCTCCGCCGCGAGCCCGGTCGAAGCTTATTACCTCGCGCAGGCCATGCACTCGACCCAAGACTGCCACCGTGGGCGAATCGTAACCCGACGAAATGGTCCCGAGCATCTTGTACGGATGCTTTCGATCCCCCGCGGCCAGGTTCGCGGCGATACCCCCAACCGAATCCTCCAGAAACGACCGGTAGCTCCCATAGCAGCTGAAGTCCCTGACCGGATTCGGCTTCTCCGTCTCCGTCGCCCGCTGTCCGTCCCAGAGAAGGTTGTTGAAGTAAGTGAGTCGCAGTGGGCCCGCCGACGTCGCCAGCGTTCTCTCGTACCGTTGGAGCCCTCGAATAACCGATTGGAAGTGTCGGGTGTAGGCGGTGTAGGTCGGGTCGAATTCTGCACCGACCGCTGCCAGAATACACACCAACGAGTTCGAAACCCAGAGGGCACCCTCGTGCTCGAACGACTGCAGTCGGTCGACAGTCGAACCGGCCGAAACGAAGGTTACACCTCCGTCACGGATTCGGGCGCCCGAACCGAATACGAGGTCGGTGCGGTCGAAGTCTCCCGACTGGAACTCACCCGGCCAGACCGCCTCGCAGAACCACTCGGGTCCCACCTCCACGCGGTTTCCATGGCGGACCTCTATCGCGTCGCCACCGATAGGACACCTGGCGAGCCACGCCAGCGGAGGCCAGCCCTCTACCGGACTGAACTCGAACCGCATGAGATGTTATTGCAAGAGTAGATGCGCGTTACCGGACCGTGTACCGCTCTTTTGCCTTCTCCACGGCCCAAGGAAACACGAACTTGAACAGATACTCCCGAGTGCCCAGGAAGTCGAGCCGGCGGATCAGAGCGTTCTTCTGCAGCGTCGCACCCGTGGCCTTGGAGATCGACCGTGCCGTCAGGGCCGCCAACGGCTGGAAGGGCCGGATGGCCCGGCTCACCCACAGGGGTGGCACTCGACCTTTGCCCAGCCAGAGCCCGCGCCGGTCCCTCAGCCACCTTGTGTACTCGCTGACAATCTGAGTCGACCAGAACATCGGGCGCTCGCTAAGCCGCAGCGCGCCGTGAAGTTTCGCCGGTGCCAGCAGCTCGCGTGGCACACCCGCCTCTTCGACAATCCTCCGGCAGATCGGTCGGCTGTATCCGCCGGGAACGTCCCACGGTTCCATTTCGTCAGAGCGCGATATCTCGACAATCTCGCCAAGTTGGCGCACCCCCATGTAGGGAACCGGCCAATGAATGAACCCGGTCCACAGCCGGTACTCGGATAGCGAGAGGCCCAGCGTCCCGCCAGGCACTGTACCATTACTCTCAGGGACCGTGGTGTACTTGCCCCAGGTCTTGTCGCCGTAGGAGCCTGTCATCAAGACACGGCCTTGGAGAAGATCCTCGGCGCCTGCGTACCAGATGTCCTTGGCATTGCCGTATACCGCCAAGAAAGGCACCTCGGGCATGTCCGTCTTTTGCCACGCGTCTGGTGAAAGCGACAGTGTTTCGAGTCCTATGATCTCTGCGATCTTCCGCCCGCTGTCCGGCTCGTGGTATCGGAAACTCTCCCCTGCCGTCTCCCTACCGCGTGCCCGCTCGAAGGTGATGGCCTCACGCAAACCATGAGCCCGACCGAGCACCGACACCGTAGGCGAGTCGTAGCCCGACGAAATGGTTCCGAGCATCGTATACGGATGCGTCCGTTCCGCCGCGCCCATGTTCTTGGCGATCCCCCCAATCGAATTATCCAGAAACGACCGATAGCTCTCATAGGAGCTGAAGTCCCGGGCCGGGTTCGGCTTCTCCTTCTCCACGACCCGTTGTCCGTCCCAAAAGAGATTGTTGAAGTAGGTGAAACGCACGGGGCCCGCTGATGTCGGCAGGTTCTTCGC
>FXBF010000606.1_pt1 | contig 12431 bp, 6 predicted proteins | sample 5335321 | NCBI WGS metagenome assembly FXBF01 (sample SAMEA103928391, study PRJEB20085) | sediment metagenome | isolation source: sediment | reverse complement strand
CACCTGGCAGCTCTCGGCCGCTTCGACGAACTCGCGATAGCTGCCGGCGTCCTGATCTACGATGTAGGCCTGCTTGTTGTCATCGTAGGCAAACATCCTGCTGTTTATCTGTGTGCATTCATCGCAGGTGGTGCAACGCGGCGTCTCGATATACGGCTCGTCCGCCGGCGCGGGTGCCGCCGGTTCGGGTGCCGCGGCCGGCGCTTGCTGCGGGACTGCTGCCGCCGGAGCCGCGGCCGCTTGCACGGGCTGCTCGTTTAGCGCCTCCAACTCGCTGTGCCTTTGCTGCTCCCAGGCCGCCCTTTGCGTTTCCAGTAGCCGGCGGGCGTGCGAGTTGTCGATCCCGCCGAGCTCCTGCAGGCTGTGCCACATCTCGCGGCAGTGCCGCGCCGCCTGGATGAGCTTGTCCTCGACGACCACCCGGTAAAGGACATTGCCGTCCTCGACCACGAGCACGTACGGGACCTTGTCGGCGGCGTTGTCGGCATCCAGCCGCAGGAACTCGTCCACCGGAACCATGCTGTCGTGCCACTGGGCCCGCGGAACTCGCGCGAAGTGCCCGGCGTAGCGTCCATCGCACGCCACGAAGTCGACGAAACTGAAGGCAACATCCTGCGATATGCGTTGCAGGTCCTGATCCTCGTACGACAGCCGATGGAGCGGCCAGTCCGCCTCTATCTGGGGGTTGCCCTCGATACGGAAGCGTGATGCCCAGTCGCCTCCGGCGGCCGGGTCGTAGCTGAATGCCGGGAACGCGCGCGACTCCGTGGCCGCGGCCGCGAGCAAATACGCTGGCAGCGTGGGCGCATGCATGGCCGCCCCCGAGAATACGCTGTACAGCGCCGGCCCGTCGCCGCTCAATCCGCTCAGGATCCGGTCCCTTAGCTGATAGAGACAAGAGCTGCTCGATTGCAACACGAACGCGTTGCTGAGGCCGACCGCCATGCCCGCGAGCTGTGAGCCGTGCATGCCGAAAGAGAGTTGCCCGTTGCTGATTGAGCGCTCCTCGAGGATGTCGTCGCTCAGGACCAGCACCTTGAACGGTAGGCCCGCGGCGAGCAGCTCCATGAGGGCCGCCCGCTCCTCGGCGTTACAGCGCCGGTCATGCACGCACACCAGATACGACGGCAGCAGCGCCAGGTCCTGTGGTCCTAACGAACGCTCGTCAAAATGGCTGAAGAACGCATCGTGCCTGGGCTCCTTGTATCGGTTCTCGACCTCGAGTTCGCCGATGGCGATGGCCTTGAAGAGCGCGATGACCTCGGGCAGCCGGTCGTGGAAGGCCTTGAGCGCACGCGTGCAGCGGTCGAAGACGAAGGGGTGCGGCTCTTGGCGCCCAGCGTCGCTCTTACGCCCGCGCGGTGGCGCGAAAAACCTCTGCGACTCGAGCACCGTGAGAACGGAGCTAATGCGCTGGCGGCGGCTTGGTGGCAGCGAGTCGACCCCATCACCCTTTCTCAAGATGCGTGACATCGCCTCGAAGTCGAACACCTGCTCGTACGCGGTTCCCACGGAACGCTTGAGGTTGTCTGGGGATCGAGCCGCATCCGACTGCATGAAGTCGGCCCGCAGTATGTCTGAAAGCTTGACCACGAGCTCGTCGAGCTTGTCGTGGAATCTGCGGGCCTTGTTCTTCTGGACCACGTTCCAGGCGTGCGTCAGCAACGTAACCGGCAGCTGTTGATCGCAGTCGCTGAGCTCGCCATCGAACGTGAGCGCGCGGCGGGCGCGCTCCAGGCTGTCTTGCAACGACTCGCGTGCGGATTCGCCGGCCCGGGAAAGCAGCGCGCTCGCCGCCCGATCCCAAAGCTCCATGAGCGGTCCCTTGTTGCCGCCCGATGCGAGCGTGCGTATCTCCCGCTCGAGCGCGAGCACGTGCTTCCTTAGGCGCTCGCCCTCGATACCGCGCGGAGCGATCTCCTGCAGGATGCCGTCGATGATGCGCGAGAGCGGCCGCGCAAACGTGCCGTCGACGTCGACCAATACCAACGGGTAGTCATAGCGTAGCTTCGACAGATCCTCGTATGCGCCGAATAAGGCCGGGCGCAGCTCCAACCGATCGCCGCCGTCCAGATCAATGCCGGATCTTTGCGCCGTCAGATGAAAAGTGGCGAGTGGTAAAAGGTTATCGCTCATCGTGTCATCGAGTCCGTTTTGTCTCGGTCAAACCGGATGTGCTCGTGTTCGTGGCCATGGTTCACGGCAACCGCGCAACTGCGTGCAGCCACCAGATTTTCCGATCATTGCGCATGCCGAATCGTGAACTTGTCGAACTCCTTTTCGAGCGCGGCCTTGATAGCGTCAGCCGTGTACGAACGCTTGGGTTTGAGCAGGTCCTCGTAGCACGGTACTTCGGTATTTCGGTACAGGACGCCCACGGGTATCGGGTCGTGGGCCGAGGCGATCTCTCTGGCCCGGTTCAGGTCGCTGGGGTCGTGCTGCTCTTTGCGACGGTAGACCCTGGAGAGGCTCGGGCCAAGCTGGATACCGTCCTCGTGAACCAGCATCAGCATGCGCCCCGGGTCCTTTATCCATGGGTCGTAGGCCCCCGGCAGGAACTCCGGGCAGCGCTGCAATACGCGCACGAACGCAAAGCCCTTGTGGTGAAACGCCTGCGCGACGATGTCGTACAGCAGCTCCGGTATCCAGTCCACGGCCTGGGCGACGAACGAGGCATTCGCGACCCCGAGGGTTACGCTCAGCGGGTCGAGTGGCTCCAACAGCGTGCCCCGGGGCGTGGTGTTGCTCTTCAGGCCACGCGGAGACGTGGGCGACGCCTGCATCTTGGTCAGACCGTAGATCTGATTGTCATGCATCAGTACGGTCATATCCATGTTGTAGCGGATGGCATGGATCCAGTGCGCGGTGCCGATACTGCAGCAATCGCCGTCGCCGGTGATCACGAACACATGCAGGTCGGGGCGCTTCAACTTGATGCCTTCGGCCACCGGAAGCGCGCGGCCGTGAAGACCGTGGAACCCGTAGGTGTGCATGTAATGCGGGAGCCTGCTCGAGCAGCCGATGCCCGATACGAACATGGTCTTCTCTGGAGCCAGGTGCTCGTCGCGGCACAGTCTCTGGAGGATCGCGAGGATGCCGTTGTCGCCGCAGCCAACGCACCAACGCGGCACGGCGCTCTGATAATCCTCGAGCGTGTAGTGCTCATCGTACAATCTCAGCAAACATTCGCTGGCTGATGTGACCATCATCATCATCCTGTGTTGTGCAGTCTCTCTTGTATGGCGTGGGCGACGGCCCCGGGCTTGATCGGCTGCCCCTTGACCTCGGACCAGCAGTCGACGTCGATCAGGTAGCGTGCGCGCAGCAGCCATGCCAGCTCCGAGTAGCGGCGATTCTCCTGGTCGATGAACTCCTCATCGAGGCGGTCGCACCAGTTGCTCTCCACCGTCATGACCCGGTTAAAACGGCACAGCAGCGGCTTAATGCCCGACGCCATCGGCTGCAGGAACCTCAGGTGCAGCGACGATACCTTGTGACCCTGCGCGCGCACGCGCTCGACGGCCTCTTCAATGGCGCCCTTCGTGCTCCCCCAACCGACGACCAGCAGCTCGCCCCCGGCCTCGCCGAACAGCGGCGGCGTCTTCAGGGTCTTTTGCACGGCGGCCAACTTGAGGCTGCGATGGCGGATGCCTTCCTCGTTGACGTCGGGCTCGTAGGCGACGCGGCTCATGCGATCGTGCGCGAGCCCGGTCAAGCAGTGCATGCCGTTTAGCTGCCCCGGGATAAACCTGCGGAGCAGGCCGGTGCGGGCGTCCCAATCGTACGGCTTCGCGCCGGCGGGGATCGCGCTTTGATCCACCGGCGGTGCGAGCCACTGCTCGGTGAAGCGTGGCCGCGGGAACGGCTGCTGAGCCGATGCCAGGCTGGCGTCCGTCAGCACGACCACTACGATATTGAATGTCTCGGCGATCTTGCGCGCCGTGATCATCGAGTAGAAACAGTCCTCGATATTCGCCGCGGCCATAACGACCTTAGGTGTATCGCCGTGGCCGCCGAAGCATGCGAACAGCAGGTCTCCTTGCTCGACTTTGGTCGGCAGGCCCGTACTGGGCCCGCCGCGCTGTACGTTCACTACCACCAACGGGATCTCCGCCATTACCGCAAGACCGATGGTCTCCTGCTTCAACGAGAACCCGGGACCCGAGGTGATCGTCACCGCGCACTTTCCCGCGTAGGAGGCGCCGATCGCGAACGCGCAGGCAGCGATCTCGTCCTCCGCCTGGTGTACCACGCCGCCCACCTTGGGAAATACCTCACTCAAGTAGTGCGATGCCGAGGTGGCCGGGGTGATCGGGTACATGGCGCACACCTGCATGCCCGATGCCAGCACGCCGAGGGCAAGCGCGGTGTTGCCGTTGACGACGATCTGGGGCTCGCGCTGCTCGGAGGGGAGAATCCGGAACTTGACGTCGAGGTTCGCCTCCGCCCACTTGGTCCCCGCCTCCAAGAGCTTGAGATTGTCGTCGATGACGCCCCGGCTCTTTTTCGCGAACACGCGCGCAACCTGCTCGCGGGCGGTTTGCGGATCCAGACTGTAGATGCTGCAGAGCAATCCCAGCACGAACATGTTCTTGCCGCGCCGCGTATCGGCGACGAGCCGCAGGCACTCCGTTTCCATCGGGATTTCGTAGACCCTGTAGCCATCGCGTATGAGCTCGTCGCAGACGCGGGTATAAGATGCAACGATCTCCGGGTCCGGGTCGCTGCGCCACTTGTTCTCCAGCAGTATGATGCAGCCAGCCTTGAGTTCGTGGTCCCGCACACGGCCCAGCAGCACTTGCTCGTTGAAGGCCACGACCAGGTCGGCCTCGTCACCACCATTGGTGACGCGGTGCGCGGCTACGCGAATGCGGTTGCCGCTGGCGCCGGCCATGCGTCGCGCCGGGGGCTGGATCTCGGCGGGGATGATCTCGACGGTCCAGATGCCGTTTCCCATCCGCGCCGCGATCGACCCGAACGACTGGCCGCAGCGCTGCGCGCCTTCACCGGAGTCGCTGATGATCTCGACGATATGCTCGTCGAGGGTGAGCGCCGGTTTGCCCCGCGCAGAAGAACGGTCCCGTCGATCCACGCCCGGCACCGAGTCCAGCCGTGGCTGCTTGCCCGCAGGCACATCCAGTCGCGGTTTTTTTTCCGTCAGAAGCCGTGTGCTCATTCGAGGATCGTGCTCCAGTGATTCAAGCGAGCCGCATGCGAGCGAAGTTCTTTTGCTCGAGCTCGATGCCAAACAGCTTTTCCTCGGCGCCCGCGCGCTCCGGCAGGTAGACGATATCGCTGTCGGCTATGCCGAGATAGGCCTTGATGCTGCGCGCCGCCTTGCGGCCCGCGCCCATGGCCAATATGACGGTGGCCCCGCCGGTTACGATGTCGCCGCCGGCATAGACGCCCGCCATCGAGGTGGCCAGGTTGTCGTCCACCTCGATGTAACCGCGCGGGTTCAGCTTGAGCTTGGAGGTCTGGCCGATGATCGGATTCGCGCTGGTGCCGATGGCGTAGACGATCATGTCGGCTTCAAACTCGTACTCGCTGCCCTCGACCGGCAGCGGGCGCCGTCGACCCGACTCGTCGGGCTCACCGAGCTCCATGCGAATGCAGCGCATGCCGTGCACGTTACCGTTACCGTCGTCGAGAATCTCGACCGGCGCGGTCAGCCAGTGGAATTCGATGCCCTCTTCTTCGGCATGGTCGATCTCCTCCAACCTGGCGGGGCTCTCGGCCTTGGTACGGCGATACACGCAATGCACCTTCTGCGCGCCCAACCTCAGGGACACCCTCATTGCATCCATCGCCGTGTTACCGGCGCCAATCACGGCGATCTGCTTGCCGAGGTGCAACGGCGTGTCGTACTCGGGGAACTCCCCAGCGTGCATGAGGTTACAGCGCGTCAGCAGCTCGTTGGCGGAAAGCACACCATTGAGGGATTCGCCCGGGATGTCCATGAACTTGGGCGAGCCCGCGCCGGTGCCGATGAAAACAACGTCGTAACCCATTTCATCGAGCAACTGCTCGATCGTGAACAGACGCCCGACCAACGTGTTGCACATGATATTTACGCCTAGCTTGGCCAGGTTCTGGACCTCGGCGTCGATCACGCGATCGGGCAGGCGGAACTCCGGTATGCCATAGCGCAAAACGCCGCCTGGCTTGTGAAACGCCTCATAGACGGTGACCTCGCAGCCGGCCTTAGCCAGATCGGCCGCGCAAGCGATTCCGGCGGGCCCGGAGCCGACGATGGCGACCCGCGTGCCATTGGGCTCCCTGTACGGTAAGTTCGTCCAACTCTGCTCTATGCCGAGGTCGCCGATCCAACGCTCGAGTCGTCCGATCGCCACCGGCTCCAGGGTATCGCCCACCGGACACACACGCTCGCACTGATCCTCTTGCGGGCAGACGCGACCGCAGATCGCCGGTAACAGGTTGGCGTCGCTGACGATGTCGTAGGCACCGCGAAAGTCCTGATCGATGATCCTCTGGATGAAACCGGGGATGTCGATCTCGACCGGGCAGCCGCGAATGCAGGCAGCCTCCGGACACAGCAGACAGCGCTCGCACTCATTGAGCGCGTCCTGCAGTCGGTACCCGAGTGCCACCTCGCCGAAGTTTTTCACCCGCTGCTGCGGGTCCTGCAGCGGGATCGGCGTGCGTTCCTGCGGAATGGTTCGTATGGTCTTCTTCACTTTCATAGTACCGCGACTCGCGGCAGTCCACGCCCATGCGTGGGTGTGCTGCAGTTTTCGTCCAGCCCGGTGTGACGCTTCAATTGCGTTTCCCAGGGTGTTGTGCGTGGTTGACAGGCGTCGCGGTCCGGCCGGCGCGGCAGGTCTCTGACCACCGTTCTCGCGCGATTCTTTCTTCTTCAGTAAATCGTCGCAGCCGATTCATGAGATCGTCGAAATCGACCTTATGTCCATCGAAGTCCGGTCCGTCGACGCAAGCGAACACCATTTTGTTGTCCACCCGCACCCGGCAGCCGCCGCACATGCCGGTGCCATCGACCATGATGGGGTTGAGGCTGACTACGGTCTTGATTTTGTGGGGGCGCGTGGTTTCCGCGGCGGCCTTCATCATAATCGGCGGGCCGATGGCGACGAGCTCGTCGATATCAGCGTGCTTCTTGATGGCCGCCTCGATTCCGTTGGTGACGAGCCCCTTGATGCCGGCCGATCCGTCGTCGGTGCAAATAATGAATTCGTCGCAGACCTGTCTGAATTTTTCCTCCCAGAAGACCATCTGCTTGGTTCTGAATCCGACAATGCCGATCACATATGCGCCGCTGTGCTTGAACGCACGTGCCTGCGGGAACACCGGTGCCACGCCCAACCCGCCGCCGACACAGACCACCTTGCGGCTGTCGCCGACCTGGCTGGGTGCGCCCATGGGCCCCACCACGCTGAACAGCTCGGTCCCGACGCGGCAATCCTGCTGCATCTGCTTTGTGGTTTTTCCGACCGCCTGGATAACGAGCGTAAACGTGCCCTTATCCCGGTCGAAATCCGCTATGGTCAATGGGATCCGTTCGCCGTGCTCGTGCGATAGGACGATGACAAACTGGCCGGGCCTTGCCGCCTTGGCGATCATGGGATGACGGACTTCGAGCAGGTACGCGCTGTCTGAAAAATCCTCGCGTGCCACTATCTCGATCCTGGAGGCTTCGTGGGCCTCCGGCGTGAGTTCGATTTTAGCGCTTGCTTCGTTTTTCCCGGCGTTCAACATCGCCACCCGCGATGCGCTCGCTGCGCGAGCGCTCCAATAAGATGTTCCGGCATGCGCCACACGGCGCAGGCGGGTGCCCAGCCACAGGCCGCGTCTTCAGCTGACAGGGTGTTGAAAACGCGCGTCCTTGTAGCACCCCTCAGTTCGCCCCGCAAAAAGTGTGGTTATTGCTGTGATCGAGTTATCAAGCACTTAACGTGTTGGGCAAACGTGCGGTGCGTCCAAGCACCGCCTTGCCGCATGGCTGAAAACGGCTTGCTACCAACGCGTCACTGTCAAACCTGAGCAAAAAATCATTAGCATCTAATCGCGGACTTGTCTTTGATCTAAGTCAACGAAGCAGCCATTAATTCTTGAAAAATGGCGAGCACGGGGTTTGCTGGCACGTGGGTGGAGCGATTCAACGGCTCGCTGCAGGCGACGGCACAAAAACAGCGTTCGTTTCGCTGTCGAACCCACGGCGATCCCACGAGTCCCGGCGAATCCCCGGATCGACGCCGCGCCCCCGGGGGTGGGACCGGTCCGGCGCTTCGTCGCCGCCAGGCGACAGCTACCGATCAGCGATGCGTCTGGAAAATCGCCTCGAGTGCTTCGGTGCCCGGAGACAGCTTCTGGTAGGAAATCTGGTTCAGCGGTTCATCAACGGTGTTGGAGGTCGCGTGCAGATCATCGGCGAGATCGTCCAGGTACAACAGCCCGGTGATGATCTCACCGCTTTCGTGGTGGTGCTGGATGTAGGAGATCGCGTCGCCGCGATCCTTGGGGTCATAGTCCGGCGCCACCTTGCGCAACAGGATGCGACTGCCGTCGTGCAGCTCCACCGGCACCACCGTGCCCTCTTCGTATTCGACCGTGATCTCCTGCGCGGGTGCGATGAAATCCGTGTGGATGGTCTCGTGGAAATGTTCGCGCGTGTAATCATAGCTCTTGGTCGAGCCCTCATGGTCGTTGAAGGTGACGCACGGGGAAATCACGTCGAGCAGGGCGAAGCCCGGATGCATCAGACCGGCCTTGATGAGCGGCACCAGCTGCCGCTTGTCGCCGGAGAAGCTGCGCGCAACAAAGGTTCCACCCAAGGTTAGCGTCAAGAGCACCGGATCAATCGGCGGCTGCTTGTTGACCTCGCCCTTCGTACTTGTGGTGCCCACGTCGGCGGAGGCCGAGAACTGCCCCTTCGTCAGCCCATAGACGCCGTTGTTCTCGATGATGTAAAGCACGTTCAGATTGCGCCGTATCGAATGGGCGAACGGGCCAAGCCCGATCGACAAAGAGTCGCCGTCGCCGGATATGCCGACATAGAACAAATGACGGTTGGCAGCATTGGCCCCGGCGGCAACGGCGGGCATGCGCCCGTGTACCGTATTGATACCGTGTGAGGCGTTCAGAAAGTACGCCGGCGTTTTCGACGAGCAACCGATGCCACTCATCTTCGCGGTCTGCTCCGGCGCGATGTTGAGCTCGAAGAACGCCTGCACGATCGCGGCGGTAATGGAGTCGTGCCCGCAGCCGGCGCACAGCGTAGACATGCCACCTTCGTAATCCCTGACCGTGAGGCCGAGCTTGTTCTTCTTGAGTCCGGCATAACGGACCCGTGGTCTCGTTATATAACTCATGCGGCGGACCCCTCCGCAAGCGTGCCGTTGACGCTATCGAGCACGTGCTCGCAGCTGATGGGAAAACCGTCGTAGTGCAGCACCGGGATCAACTTGCGCTTATTGACGTTAAGCTCCAGCGTGAGCAGCGAGCGCAGCTGCGCATCGCGATTCTGCTCCACCACAAACACGCGCTCGTGCGTATCGATGAACTTCTGCACCTCGTGGCTGAACGGAAAACCGCGTAGTCGCATGTAGTCCATGGCCACCCCTTGCTGCGCTAGCTTGGCCAGCGCCTCCTTAACGGCGCCATCGCTACTGCCCACAGCGATAAACGCGGAGGTGGCGCCACCCTTGCGCGCGACCACGGGCTCGGGCACCAGGGCGGCGGCGGTGTCCGATTTGCGCGCCAAGCGGTCCAATACCTGCCGGTACTCCACTGGATCCTCGGTGTACCCGCCGTGTTGGTTGTGGCCCGAGCCGCGCGTGAAGTAAGCGCCCTTCGGGTGTGCACCCGGGTAGGTGCGATAACAGATAGCGTCGCCGTCTCTGTCGACGTAACGATAGTACGTGCTCAGGTTCTCGAGCTCCTGGCTGGATAGGACCTTGCCCCGGTCCGGCTGGTAGCCATCGTCCCACTGGAGTCTCGGGCACATCCAGTCATTCATGCCGATATCGAGGTCAGACACGACGATGACGGCGGTCTGCAGGCGCTCCGCCAGATCGAACGCCTTGAGCGCGAAGTGAAAACACTCCTCGGGATTCGCCGGGAACAGCAGCACGTGCCGCGTGTCGCCGTGCGAGGCGTAGGCACAAGCCAGCAGGTCGGCTTGCTGCGTACGCGTGGGCTGGCCGGTGGACGGACCGCCGCGCTGGATGTCGAACACCACCGCGGGGACCTCGGCGTAATAGGCGAATCCGAGGAACTCGGTCATGAGCGAGATGCCCGGCCCGCTGGTGGAGGTAAACGCGCGCGCACCGTTCCAGTTTGCACCGATGACCATGCCGATGGCGGCGAGCTCGTCCTCCGCCTGTATGATGCAGTAGCGGTTCTTGCCGGATTCCGGGTCCTTGCGATACTTATCGCAAAAGCGAGTAAACGCATCCATGAGCGACGTCGACGGTGTGATCGGATACCAGGCGGCGACGGTCGCGCCTGCGTACACACAGCCGAGCGCGGCCGCCGTGTTGCCGTCGATCAACATGTAGTCGTCGGTCTCGTTCATGGCCGCGACTCTTATGGGCAGCGGACAGTCAAAATGCTCTTTGGCGTAGTCATAGCCGAGCTGAATCGCCTGCATATTCGCCGCCATAAGTTGCTCTTTGGCGGCAAAGGTTTTTTGCAATAAGCCGCGTATCACGTCTATGTCGATCGCCAGCAGCGCTGCTAACGCACCCACATAAGCGACGTTTTTCATCAACACCCTGGCTCGCGGGTTGTCGAAGGTCTCGTTGCACATCTGCGCCAGCGGGATCCCGAGCAAGGTAATATCGTCGCGATGAAGCTTCCCGTCCCGAGGCCAGGTCGAGTCATACAGCAGATAACCGCCCGGGCTCACCTCATCACGATCCTGGCCGTAGGTCTGCGCGTTCATCGCCACCATCATGTCGACCCGGCTCGAGCGTGCGCGATACCCGTCCTTGGTCACGCGGATCTCGTACCAGGTGGGGAGGCCCTGTATATTGGATGGAAAGAAATTCTTTCCGACCACGGGGATGCCCATACGGAAGATGGCCTTCATCAGCAGATTATTCGCGCTGGCGGACCCGGTGCCGTTGACGTTGGCCAGCTTGATGACGAAATCGTTCAGGCGATCTTTCGTTTTCTTGGGCACGGACCTTGTCCTGCGTAGGGAATCAGTAGCGTGGATTTCTGCATGTCCCAGGCACCCGTGGGGCAACGTTCGGCACACAGTCCACAGTGCACGCACACGTTCTCGTCTTTGACCATGACCTTGCCGGTTGCCGGCAGCCTTTGCGATACGAAGATTTCCTGCTCCTCGTTTAGCGCCGGCGTGTTGAGCCGGCGCCTGAGCTCGACCTCCTGCCCGTTCTCGGTGATGGTGAGGCAGTTAACCGGGCATACGTCGATGCAGGCGTCACATTCGATGCATAATTTCGCGGAAAACACGGTCTGAATATCGCAGTTCAGACAGCGCTCGACCTCCCGGGCCGCTTGCTCGGCATCGAAGCCGAGCTCCACCTCGATGTTCAACTTTTCCAAGCGCTCCTTGAGCGACACGTGAGGCACCGGCCTGCGCGTCGTCGGGTCGAAGTCGTTGCTGTAACTCCACTCATGCATGCCCATCTTGGTGCTGGCAAGTTGCATGCTGATCGGCGTGCGTTCGGTAACGTCCTCGCCCTCGCAGTAGTTGCGAATGGAGATCGCCGCCCGGTGACCGTGCTCCACCGCCCAGATAATGTTCAGCGGTCCGAACGCCGCGTCGCCGCCGAAGAATACGCCTTCGCGCGTGGACTGCATCGTGATCTTATCCACCACGGGCATTTCCCATTTGTCGAACTCGATACCGATGTCTCGCTCAATGAAGGTAAACGAATTTTCCTGTCCGATCGCGAGGATGACCGAGTCGCACGGGAGCACCACCTCGTCGAGCTTGTTCGATCGTAGCTTACCGTGCTCGTCCTCGTACCACTCAACCTTGGAAAACCTTACGCCCGTGAGCCTACCGTCCTCGATAACGAACTCCTCGGGCGCGTGGTTACAGATGATTTCAACTTTTTCCTCGATCGCGTCTTCGAGCTCCCAGTCGGAGGCCTTGAGCATGTTTTCGGGTTTGCGTGCGACGACCTTGACTTCATTGCCGCCGATTCGAAGCGACGTGCGACAGCAGTCCATAGCGGTGTTGCCGCCACCGATAATGATGACGCGCTCGCCGATGGAACCGACATGGCCGAACGCTACCGACTCCAGCCACTGGATGCCGACGAAGATCTCCTCGGTATCGTAACGCCCGGGGATTTCGAGGTTGCGGCCCTTTGGCGCGCCGCTGCCGACGAACACCGCATCGAAGTTTTCTTGCAGTAGTGCCTTCAGGCTGTCCACAGGCGTGCCCAGGCGCAGGTCCATGCCCATGTTGACGATGG
>FXBF010000605.1_pt1 | contig 12435 bp, 13 predicted proteins | sample 5335321 | NCBI WGS metagenome assembly FXBF01 (sample SAMEA103928391, study PRJEB20085) | sediment metagenome | isolation source: sediment | reverse complement strand
TCAGAGACGGCGACGCCGGCGCCAGATGAAAAAGCCGGTTCCCAGGAGCAGGGCAGGCAGAGCGAACATGACGCCGAGACGAATCAGAACCGCGGCGGTGCGGGGCAACTCGAATGCCAGATCCGGCGCGCTCCTCGCGGGGATGTCGACGAGGGCGTCGTCGCCCGCCAGCCAGTTGAATACGTTCAGGGCGAGATCCAGATTCGAGCCACCGCCGAGATAGGCATTGGAGAGAAAATCGCCGTCGCCGATGACGATGACCCGCTGCTCCTTATCCGCGTCCCGTTGAGCGTTGGCAGCGACCGTTCGCTGCATGGCGATACCGATGTCCAGGGGTCCGGACACATCGGCGGCATCGTCAAAGCGCAACTCTGCCGTCAGATCGTCGGTTTCCGACCAGGCGCGCAGTCCGGTGCTGAGGATGCCCCGCGTCCGCCAGCCCGGCGGTTGACTCCAGGCGATGCCCACCGCGTAGGGATATACCGTCATCAGCTCGAGGTTCTTGGTGACCGGATGGTTCGGATAGGCCGAAACGGGGACAAAAGCCGGGCTCGATATGCCGAGCACCTGGGTGGTCGGGTCGACGATGGTGCCCGGCTCGAATGCAATCCCCAGCGCGCTCGCCACCGGTTCCATGCCCCTCGAGGGTCCGGGCTCGGCGAGCCACAACAGGTTGCCGCCCTTGTCCAGGTAGCGCAGCAGCGCATCGACTTCGCCGGCCGGCAATTGCTCCCGTCCCGGCGATACCACCAGCACCGCCGCCTCGGCGGGGACCTCGCCGGTATCGCCGAGGGTCAGTGCGTACAGCTTGAACCCCTGGCGTTGCAGCTGCTCACCGAGCTTGCCGAGGTCGTAGCTCGCGGCTCCCAGAAGATCGCGCTCGCCGCGGCCGCTGATATAGCTGATCCACCGGGTATCGGCCCGCGCCAGCCTCTCCAGGGCGGTGGTCAAGGCTTCTTCGGTGGCCGTCTTGGCGTGCTCCTCGCGCTGCCGGTAGCTGACGACCATTTCGCCATCGACGGAAATTTTCCGCGCGCGCACCTCGTCGGGCACCAGATCCGGATTCACGAAACGAAGCCGGATATCGGGCTTGTAGCGTCGATAACGCTCCAGCAGCTGGAGGATGGATTGCCGGATCAGCGGGTCCGCACGCACGTAGGCGGTTATTTCTATGCGCCCGTCGAGGCGCTGGAGCAGCACCCGGCTCGGCTCGCTCAGCGTATTCCTGCCGGCCGCGGTCCAGTCCCAGCGCGCCTTGTAGTGCTCGCTCAGCCAGGCGAGCATGCCGACGATGGTGAGCAACAGCACCACGAACACCGCCGTCTGGGCGCCGGCCACGAGTCTGGTACGCGGAGTGTTGTGCATGGTCGCCGGTCAGTGCCCGAGCCGCATGGCATCCAGTCGCCGTATCGCCAGCACCAGAAAGGTGACGACGAGGAGCAGGGAGTAGATGAGATCCGCGCTGTCGACGACGCCTCGAAGCAGCGCGTTGAAGTGTGAGGTGATGGCAAGATAAGAAAACAACGGCCTCACGCCCTCGGCGGCTCCGGTGCCCGCCCAGTCCATGTTCCACATGAGGAGCAGCAGGCCGAAGGTGCTGACGGCCGCGACCGCCGGATGGGCGGTCAATGTCGACATGAAGGTCCCCGCGGCCGCGAAGCTCGCGATCAGCAGCAGTAGACCGAGCGAACCCGATGCCAGCAAACCGTAGTCGAGAGTTCCCCCCAAAAGAAGCGACAGTGGCGTGAGCAGAATCACCAGCACCACGATGCCGAAGAAGCTCATGACGCCGAGAAACTTTCCGAGCACGATGTCGGTCACCGAGATCGGCGCGCTCAACAGCAGACTGAGCGTCCCGCTTCTACGCTCCTCGCTGACGAGTCGCATGGTTACCAGCGGGACGACCAGCAGCATGACCATGCCGGCGGCCTTCAAGGCGGGTGCGACGACGATGGCGGTGAGACCCGGCGCATCGGGCAACCCCGGCAGGTGCGGCTTCAGTTGCAGGAACAGCTCGAGTTTCACCAGAAACGTGTAGGCGACGAATGCCTGGGTGATGGCGAGGACTGTCCACGACAGCGGTGACAGGAACAGGCTGCGCAGCTCTCGCGCGGCGATGATGAAAATGTTCACGGGCCTTTCTCCGGGTTCTGCCCATCCCGCGCACGGTCCTCGCCGAATGTCAGCTCGACGAAAATTTCCTCCAGCGATCGGGATTCGGAAACCAGCTCGTAGAGCCCCCAGTCGCCGGCAACCGATGCCACCACGATGCGCTCGGCGAGTGCCTCGTCGTCGGCGTGGTGCAGGCGCAGCGTATCCGCATCCAGCACTTCGACGCGCCTTACACCCGCGAGCCCTGTCAGTGCTTTGCGGCTCGGTGGGCGGCGAAACTTGACGCGTGTGCTGCGCGGGTGCTGGCTTTTCGAAAGCTGTGCCAGATTTTCGTCGAGCACCAGGCGCCCTTCGTGCAGTATCTGCACTCGATCGCACACCGCCTGCACCTCCGGCAGTATGTGTGTCGAGAGAATGACACCATGGTCGTCGCCAAGCTCGCTCATGAGCTCCCGTATCTCGCGGATCTGGATCGGGTCCAGACCCACCGTCGGCTCATCGAGCACCACTACCGCGGGACGATGCACGATGGCCTGGGCGATGCCAACGCGCTGCTGATAACCTTTGGAGAGATTTCCGATCAGACGCCCGCCGTTGTCCTCGAGACCACAACGTGCCTTGGCCTCTTCCATGGCGGTGGTTGCTTTCTGTTTGCGAAGACCGTGCAGATGCGCACAGAAGCGAAGATACTCATCGACGGTGAGTTCGCGGTACAGGGGCGGCTGCTCGGGTAGGTATCCGAGTTGGCGCTTGGCCGCGACCGGCTCCTCGAGCAGATCGACACCGCCGATGCGCACCGCGCCTCGGCTTGGTGCCAGCACGCCGCAGATCATCTGCATGGTAGTAGTCTTTCCGGCGCCGTTCGGCCCGAGAAAACCGAGCACCTCGCCGCGGCGGACCTGGAAGTCCAGTCCCTGAACGGCGTGCACGTCGCCGTAGCGTCGATGGAGATCGGCGACCTCGATCAGGCTGTGTTCGCCCATGGAGCGCTATTATTTGCGGCGCCGCGGTAGATTGCCAGGGTGAATTTCCGGCCGGTGCCTGCTCCTGGCTCGTTGAGATCGCGATTTCCGCCCCCAGATTCAGGGATTCGAGGATATGGCCGCAAGGAATCCAGTGCCGTGTCCACAGTTTCGACACCCGTTGACCCCTGGGCGCCAGAATTGGCGCCATCGGATGCGCCTCTGGCGTCCAAGTGATAGACTCGCCGAGGCCGCGAAGGGGCGCGATCAACCAAGCCTTTGGAAAACACATGCTGACCGGACTGCTCGACCTGCCCATTTGGGGATACATCGCGGTTACCCTGGTGGCGACGCACATTACCATCGCCGCCGTAACCATTTATCTGCACCGTTCGATGGCCCATCGAGCCGTGGCTCTGCATCCCGTCGTCTCGCATTTTTTCCGTCTGTGGTTGTGGCTCACCACCGGACAGGTGACGCGCGAGTGGATTGCCGTGCATCGTAAGCACCACGCCAAGGTGGAGACCGAGGAAGACCCCCACAGTCCGCAGATTCACGGCATCGCCAAGTTGCTGCTGCAGGGAACGGAGCTCTATCGCATCGGGGTGAAGGATCAGGAGACGCTGGAGCGCTACGGTCACGGCGCGCCGCACGACTGGCTGGAGCGCAATGTCTACACGCGTCATTCCGGCAAGGGTTACTACCTGACCCTGGCGCTCAACCTGATTCTCTTCGGGCCCATCGGCATGACCATGTGGGCGGTGCAGATGCTGTGGATCCCGGTGACCGCGGCCGGCGTCATCAACGGCCTCGGTCACTGGTGGGGCTATCGCAGCTTTGAGACCCCCGATGCCTCCACCAATATCGTGCCCATCGGCATCGTCATCGGTGGCGAGGAGCTGCACAACAACCACCACGCTTTCGCGAGCTCGGCGAAGTTTTCCAGCAAGTGGTGGGAGTTCGACATCGGTTGGCTCTACATCCGGCTGATGGAAATGCTGGGTCTCGCCAGGGTCAAGAAGACCGCTCCCGAACCGGTCATCGTACCGGGCAAAGCGCGCCTCGATCTGGATTCCGTCAAGGGCGTCATCAGCAACCGCTTGCAGGTCATGTCCCAGTACGCCAAGAACGTCCTCGGCAAGGTCTACGAGGAGGAGCTGGGCCGGGCGCAGGATACCGAGCGGCCGTTACTGCGGCGCGTGAAGACACTGCTGGTTCGCGAGGAGTCGCGCTTGAGCATCGATGCCCGCGCGCGGCTCGAGGCGGCATTGGATTACAGCCATGCACTGCAGACGGTCTATCAGTACAAGGGAAGATTGCAGGCTATCTGGCAGGAACGCACGGCGAGCCACGAGCGGCTCATGCAGTCATTGCAGGAATGGTGCCGCGAGGCGGAGGCGTCCGGTATTCGCGCACTGCAGGAGTTCGCGAAGACCCTGCCCATGTATTCGGTGAAGCCGGCCTGATCGGGGCGGGGTTCATTCGGAGAGAAAAAAAGACCGCCTTCCGGCGGTCTTTTTCATTTAATTTTCGCTTCCTTGTAAATTACGTGCTTGCGCACCACTGGATCGTATTTCTTCATCTCCAGCTTGTCGGGTGTCGTGCGCTTGTTCTTTTCGGTGGTGTAGTAGTGCCCGGTGCCGGCACTGGAAACCATCTTGATTTTGTCGCGCATGCTTCAAACCCTCCTTAAAGATGCTCGCCCCGCGCCCGCATCTCCGCGATAACGGATTCGATGCCCTTCTTGTCGATAATGCGCATGCCCTTGGCGGACACACGCAGCTTCACGAAGCGCTTCTCGCTCGGCACCCAGAATCGGTGGGTGTGCAGATTCGGCAGGAAACGCCGGCGCGTCCTGTTCTTGGCATGGGAGACGTTATTGCCCGAGGCGGGACGCTTGCCGGTGACTTGACAGACTCTGGACATCGCGGTGCGTGACTATTGGCTCGAGGAAACGCGTCTTATACCAGTGCTCGCCGGGCGTTTCAAGGCGAGTCAGGGATGCCGGGCCCGGGAAGGGGGTTCAAATCCAGCCCCGTTCGGCGAAGGACACGATTTCGCCGTCACCGACCACGAAGTGGTCCATGAGGCGCACGTCGATGAGGGCCATGGTGTCGCGGATGCGGTCGGTGATGGCGCGGTCCGCCTGGCTCGGCTCCGCCACCCCGGAAGGGTGATTGTGGGCGATAATGACCGCGGCGGCGTTGTGATGCAGTGCGCGCTTGGCAATCTCCCGGGGGTGCACGCTGGCGCCGTTGACGGTGCCGCGAAACAGCTCCTCGAAGCAGATGAGCCGGTGGCGGTTGTCCAGAAACAAGCACGCGAAGACCTCATGCTCGTGGCGGCGCAGGCGCGCGGTGAGGAAGCGGCGGGTGTCGGCGGGGCAGCCCAGCGCTGTGCCGCGGCGCAGCCGGGACTCGAGATAACGGCGCCCGAGCTCGAGCGCGGCCTGCAGCAACGCATAGCGGGCATCGCCGACCCCGGGCGCGCGGCAGAATTCCTCGTGACCGGCGTCCAGGGCGGCGCGCAAATCCCCGAAGCGCAGCAGCAGCTCCCGCGACAGGTCGAGAGCCGTGTGGCCGGCGACGCCGCTTGCCACGAAGATGGCGAGCAACTCGGCATCGGACAGCGCCTGGGCGCCGCGCGCCAGGAGCTTTTCCCGGGGACGCTCCACCGCTGGCCATTCCTTGATACCCATGTCGACCTCCGTGGCGGATGGGCGAGCTGCTGATAGACTATAAGGTTACAGTCGTAACGGACCGTGCAATATGTCTGATCACGCCATCAAACGTGTGCTGCTGGGCGTTTCCGGGGGCATTGCCGCCTACAAGAGCCCGGACCTGGTGCGGCGTCTGCGCGAGCGCGGCCACCAGGTGCGCGTGGTCATGACCCGCGCGGCCGAGGAATTCATCACGCCCTTGAGCCTGCAGACGGTGTCGGGCGAGGCGGTGCATACCACGCTGCTCGACCAGCAGGCGGAGGCGGCCATGGGCCACATCGAGCTGGCGCGTTGGGCGGACGTGGTTCTTATCGCGCCCGCCAGCGCCGACATCATCGCCCGTCTGGCCCACGGTTTGGCCGACAATCTGCTGAGCACCCTGTGCCTGGCCACCGAGGCGCCCATCGTTCTCGCTCCCGCCATGAATCGCCAGATGTGGGCCGCCCCCGCTACCCGGGCCAACGTCAAGATTCTGCTGGCCCGTGGCGTTCGCCTGCTCGGTCCCGGCTCGGGCGATCAGGCCTGCGGCGAGGTGGGGGAAGGGCGCATGCTGGAGCCGGCGGAGCTGGCCGCGGGTCTGGAGGCGCTGGTTTTCACGGACGGCCAACAATCGGGTCTTGCAGGTCTCGGCGTGCTCGTTACTGCCGGTCCCACCCGCGAGGCCATCGATCCGGTGCGTTACATCAGCAACCACAGCTCGGGAAAAATGGGCTACGCGGTGGCCGCGGCCGCACGGGCGGCCGGGGCATCGGTCATCCTGGTGAGCGGTCCCAGCGATTTGCCGGCGCCGGCGGCTGTCGAGCGCGTGCAGGTGGAAAGCGCCGCCGAGATGCGCGACGCGGTGCTGTCGCGGGTCGACGGCTGCGACATTTTCATCGCCGCGGCGGCGGTGGCGGACTACCGGCCCGCCGAGAAAGCCGAGCAGAAGATCAAGAAAAAGACCAGGGCCCTGGAGATTGCCCTGGTGCGCAACGTCGACATCCTCGCCGAAGTCGCCTCGGGCAGTCGTCCGCCTTTTACCGTCGGCTTCGCCGCCGAGACCGAGAAGCTCGAAACCCATGCCCGGGAGAAGCTCGCGCGCAAGTCCCTGGATATGATTGCCGCAAACCCGGTGGGCGGACCGAATCTGGGTTTCGGCGTGGATAGCAACCGGCTGCGCGTGTTCTGGAAAGACGGCGAGGCGGATCTCGGCGAGGCGTCGAAGACCGAGCTCGCGCAACGGTTGGTGGTGCTGGTGACCGAGAGATTTCGTGAAAAGCGTCCAGCTTAAAATTCTGGACGCGCGCATCGGCAGTGAGTACGAGCTGCCCGACTATGCCACCGACGGTTCCGCCGGTATCGACATGCGGGCGTGCCTGGACGCACCGCTGGAGGTGGCGCCCGGCGACACCCATCTGCTGCCCACGGGTATCGCCATCCACATCGGTGACCCGAGCCTGGCCGCGGTGCTGCTGCCGCGCTCCGGGCTGGGGCACAAGCACGGCATCGTGCTGGGCAATCTGGTCGGGCTCATCGACGCCGACTACCAGGGCCAGGTGTTCGTCTCCTGCTGGAATCGTAGTCGCCGGTCATTTACCATTCAGCCCGGCGAACGCATCGCTCAAATGGTATTCATACCGATAGTGCGCGCTCACTTCGAAGTCGTCGACGCGTTTCAGGAAAGCGCTCGCGGGGCCGGCGGCTTCGGCCATTCCGGCCGCGCCTGAGGCCCTACGCATTGGCAAAACCCAAACCGACAGCGCAACCCAAGCCCAAGGCCGGGCCCAGGGCCAGACACAAGGGCTCCGGTGGCGGCATGGCCGGCGCCTGGCGGCGCTGGCGCTGGGCGTTCGTTTCGGTGCTGCTGATCGGCGCGGGAACGGCCGGTGGCCTGGTCGCCTATCAGAACTACACCGCCAGGGCCGAGCAGCAACGCCAGGAGGCCCTTCAGGCCGCTGCCCGGTCGGCGGCCGCCAACATTTCCCGTGAGATGAGCCGCGAGATGCAGGCTCTGGCGAATCTCTTCGACCAGGATCAGCTGGCAGGCCTGTTGCTCAGCGAAGATGTCGCGGCACGCGCCGCCAGGGAAGCCGAAATTGCTGCCAGTCACGACGCCGTGCTGCTGGCACGGCTGGTCAAGGCGGGAACGCGGGCTCCGGACCCCACCTCGAAACCGCCGCTTGGCTACGCGGCCATCGAGATGTTGAGTGAATCCGAGAAAAGCGGAAAGGCGCCGCTGGCGGAGGTGCTGCTGTTCGGAAGCGATGATCAACACATCCTGACTGTGTGGCGCATCAACGCGGGCGGCACGCTGGTCGGACATTTGGTGATGGCGCTGGATGTCTCCCTGCTGCCCGCGCTCATGTCCAGGGGGAGTATCCCCGATGGCTACGCCGAACTCACCCAGGGCAGTGGTGGTGGCCAGCCGCTGGTGCTTGCCCGGGGCGGCGACAAGGGCGTGCGTCAGGGACCCGCGGCGGTGCGCGTCAAGGTTCAGGGAACGCCCTGGCGCGTGGCCCTCTGGGCGGGTGGCCGCCTGGCGCCGCCGGAGCCACTCATCGATCTTCCCGATTGGGCGATCCCCGCGGGCGGCGGCGCCGTGGTAGTGATCATAGTACTGGTAGTGGTGTTGCGGCACCGCACCCAGGCGCGCGCCGACGCGGCCGCGGCGGAGGCGGAACGGGAGAAGAAGCTGGAGGCCGCGGCCAAGCAGGCTGCCGCCAAGGCTGCCGCCCAGACCGCCGCTGGAGCCGGTCAGGCGGATTCCGCCGATGGCGTCGAAGCGGCCTACGCGGCCCTCGACGAAACGCCCGCGCAGGGCGGCATCGTGGTCGAGGAAGAGGCCGGCGCCATGGACATGCCGGCCGAAATCTTCCGTGCCTACGACATACGGGGCGTCGTCGAACAAGGGCTCAGCGCCGAGGTCGTGTCCCAGATCGGACACGCCATCGGCGCGCAGGCCTACGACCGCGGCCAGCAGACCATCGTGGTCGGGCGTGACGGCCGCAACTCCGGGCCCGAGCTGCAGGACGCCCTGGTTCAGGGCCTGCGGGCCACCGGACGCGACGTCATCGATGTGGGCCGCGTGCCCACGCCGGTTCTCTATTTCGCCACCCATTATCTGAACACCGGCAGCGGCGTCATGGTCACCGGCAGCCATAATCCGCCAGACTACAACGGACTCAAAATCATGCTCGGCGGCGACACGCTGTTCGGCGACGACATCCAGGATCTCAGGAAACGCGCCGAGGGCGGCGATTTTCCGAGCGGAAAAGGCAATCTGCAGAGCATGGAGGTGGTCGACGAGTACGTGCGCCGTGTCTGCGAGGATGTGCCGGTGGCACTCGGCAACTCCTTTCGTGTGGTCGTCGACTGCGGCAACGGGGTCGCGGGAGAGGTGGCACCGAAGCTGCTGCGCGCCCTCGGTCACGACGTCGTGGAACTCTATTGCGAGGTCGACGGAAACTTCCCCAACCACCACCCGGACCCGTCCGATCCCGCCAACCTGACCTACCTGATCGGCACCGTGAAGCAGGAAAAGGCGGATCTCGGTTTCGCCTTCGACGGCGATGGCGATCGGCTGGGCGTCGTCGACCCCGATGGCAGAATCATCTGGCCGGACTTGCAGATGATGCTGTTCGCCAAGGACGTGCTCGGCAGAAATCCGGGCGCCGAAATCATATTCGACGTCAAGTGCTCCAACCGGCTGGCAAAGGTCATCAAGCAGCTCGGCGGCAAACCGGTGATGTGGCGCACAGGGCATTCCTATATAAAGAGCAAGCTCAAGGAAAGCGGCGCGCCGTTGGCCGGCGAGATGAGCGGCCATATCTTTTTCCAGGATCGTTGGTACGGCTTCGACGATGCCATCTACAGCGCCGCGCGCATGCTCGAGATTCTCATGGCCTTCAAGAAATCGCCGGCGCAGGTCTTCAGCAGGCTTCCGTCGGGTGTCAGCACGCCCGAGCTGCGCGTCGAAATGAAGGAAGGCGAGCAGGTGCCCCTGGTCGAAAAGCTGGTCGAAGCCGAGGGCTTCGCCAACGGCAAGCGCACCACCATCGACGGTCTGCGTGTCGACTTTGCCGATGGTTGGGGCCTGGTGCGGGCCTCCAACACCACTCCCAGCCTGGTGATGCGCTTCGAGGCCGACAACCAGGAAGCGTTGGCGCGCATCCAGGGGGAGTTCAAAGACGCGGTGATGGCGCTCGAGCCGAATCTGAAACTGCCGTTTTAGGGACAGAGTTCGAGGCATGTCCCTGAGTCCGAGCACTGCCATGGAGACGGCGCGCGTTCTCGCCGACGCGCTGCCCTATATCCAGCATTTTCACAACAAGACCATCGTGCTCAAGTATGGTGGCGCGGCGATGGCGGACGAGGCGTTGCAGAGCAGCTTCGCCAGGGACGTCGTGCTCATGAAGCTGGTTGGCATGAACCCGGTGGTGGTTCACGGCGGTGGACCGCAGATCGGCGATACGCTCGCACGCATCGGCAAGAAAACCGCCTTCGTCGACGGCATGCGGGTCACGGACCGCGAGACCATGGACGTGGTGGAGATGGTGCTCGGGGGGCTCGTCAACAAGCAGATCGTCAATCTCATCGGCAGTCATGGCGGGCGCGCCGTCGGTCTCACCGGCAAAGACGGTAACCTCATCCGAGCCCGCAAGCTGACCGTGCGGCGTGACAGTCCGGAGCTCGAGGCGCCGGAAATCATCGATATCGGGCACGTCGGCGAGGTCACGAGCATCGATACCGGTGTGGTCGACATGCTGATGCAGGGGGATTTTATACCCGTCATCGCGCCCATTGGCATCGGAGAGGACGGACACTCCTACAATATCAACGCCGACCTGGTAGCCGGGAAGGTCGCAGAGACCCTCGGCGCCGAGAAGCTTATCCTGCTGACCAATACGCCCGGTGTGCTCGACGGTAAGGGAGAGCTGCTCACCAGGCTCGGCGTCAGCGACGTGGAAAAGCTCATCGCCGGCGGCGTCATCAAGGGCGGGATGTTGCCCAAGGTGCGCTGCGCACTGGATGCAGTGAACAACGGAGTGACGACGGTGACGATCTCCGACGGCCGGGTGCAGCATGCCGTGTTGTTGGAGACATTCACTCGCGAAGGCGTCGGCACGATGATCGGTCGCGAGGGCGGTTAGCGTCGATGCCGGAGACACGCAAATCACCGCGCCGCCAGCAGATTCTCGAAGCCCTGGCGCGGGAGCTGGAAATCCGGCCTGGTGCGCGCATTACGACGGCGCGGCTCGCCAAGGTCGTCGGTGTCTCGGAAGCCGCTCTCTACCGCCACTTTCCGAGCAAGGCGAAGATGTTCGAAGCGCTCATCGAGTTCGCCGAAGAGTCCGTCTTTGGACTGGCCAATCGCATAGTCGGCGAAGAATCCGACGCCACGCGGCGCTGCGAGCGCATTCTCACCATGCTTCTGGCGTTCTCGGATCGTAATCCGGGGATTACCCGCGTGCTGCTCGGGGAGGCCCTGGTGGGCGAGCACGAACGACTGAGGGCGCGTGTCTCGCAGTTTTTCGATCGTCTCGAAACGCAGTTGAAGCAGGTTCTGCGCGAGGGCGAGCAGGTCACGGACCTGGGACTGCGTGCCAGCGTGGCCGCTATCGCGAATCTCTTGATGGCGGTGGTGGAAGGACGCATGACGCAATTCAGCCGCAGCGATTTCGAACACTCGCCGATGGAATCCTGGGAACAGCAGTGGCAGGCGCTGCAGGCAGGACTGTTTCCCGGCGCCGGCAGATGACATTCATGAACGGGAAAACCTGATGGCAGGCAGGAGCATCGCCACCGCGCTGGAACTCGACATCGACGGCCACAGTCTCGGATATACGCTGCATCGCGTCGTCGGCCGCAAGCACGTGCACCTGGTGGTGGATGAAGATGCCCGGCTGCAGGTGCGAGCGCCGTGGCGTTTCTCGCGCGAAAGTGCGGCAGAGGTGGTAATCGAGAATCTTCTCTGGGTGCAGGACGCTCTGGAGCGCGCGATGCGCACCCGCGTCGAGCGCGCACCGTTGGTATCCGGGACACATTTGCCGCTGCTCGACGAGGAGTTGCGCCTGGAGCTGCGGGTTGCCGCGCAAATGGATTTGCTGACACCCGTCGATCGGGGCCGTGTCACGGCCAAGGTGCGCGATGCGCTCGGAACCCGGGATGGTTGGATCGCGCGGCGCGGCGGCGTGTTGCAAGTGGTATCTCTGTCGCTCACCCAGACGGTGCAGCGCCCGCTGGTAGAAGCCTGGTATCGGCGCGAGGCCAAGCGCCGTCTGCCGGCGCGCCTGGCGCCCTATGCGCGAACGCTGGGAGTGGAGCCGAAACGCATCAGCATTCGCGCGCAACGCACGCGCTGGGGGAGCTGCTCGTCCCGGGGCACTATCTGCTTGAATTGGCGCCTGTTGCTACTGCCCGCGGAGCTTTGCGATTACATTTTGGTCCACGAGCTGTGTCACTTGCGGCATCTGGATCACTCGGCGAGGTTCTGGGTGTTGGTGGGGAGTGTGATTCCGGACTACCAGGAGCGGGAGCGTCGGCTGGAGTCGATCAGGGGACAGATTTGAAATCTGTCCCCGCGCCTCGGCTTGCGCGCGCCCGGCCCCCCACTACTTGATGCCTTTTAGCTCCCGGTAGCGGATCCGGTCTTTGGCGAACTGG
>FXBF010000604.1_pt1 | contig 12441 bp, 10 predicted proteins | sample 5335321 | NCBI WGS metagenome assembly FXBF01 (sample SAMEA103928391, study PRJEB20085) | sediment metagenome | isolation source: sediment | reverse complement strand
GCGATTTCGCGTCTCATGCGGTACTCGTCCACAACTCCGGCCACCAGCACCTCGAACGCGGCGACATCCGACAGGAAAGCGGCGAAGAACAGCAGGCCGAAGAAGAGCGTGGCAAAGACGGCTCCAGCAGGCATCTGGGCGAAGATGCTAGGCGCGGTCACAAAGGTGAATGGAGGCCCGCTATTCAGCTGGATGCCCAGAGCGACGGCCGCAGGTACGATCACGAACCCGGCCAGTACCGCCGCCAAGGTCTCACCCAGGCCGACGGTTATGGCGGTCTTCTTCAGGTCCACGTCGTCCGGCAAGTAGCTGGCGTACGTCACCAGAAACGTTCCTCCCAGGCTGAGCGAGAAGAATACTTGCCCCAGCGCCGCCGCGACCACACTGGCGTCGAGCTTGGAGAAGTCAGGTACCAGATAGAAGCGTAGACCCTCACCGGCGCCGGGCAGGGTCAGCGAGCGCGCGATGAGCACCAGCAGAAGCAGGAACAGGAGCGGCATACCGATCACGCTCACCCGCTCCACACCGTTCTTGATCCCCATGATCAGCACGCCGGCGACCAGTAGCAGTACGATGGACGTCATGAGGAATTGGCCCCGAAAGCCTCCCAGCACCGACTCGAAGAACGCCGCCGGCTCGGTCGTTCCGAGGGTGCCGGTGACGGACACCAGCATGTACCGCAGGACCCAGCCGACGATCACCGTATAGTAGGTCAGGGCCATCAGCACGGTGACGAACAGCGCCCAACCGATGGTCTTCCCGCCCGGCATGCCAATGCGCGTGAAGGCCCCCATGGGGCCGCGCCGCGTCAGCCGCCCCAAAGAGAGTTCCGCCATCAGCGCCGGAATCCCGAAGGCCACCAGTATGACTATGTAGACGAGGAGGAAGGCACCGCCACCGAAGGCACCCACCATGTACGGGAAGCGCCACACATTGCCGAGGCCAACGGCAACACCGATGAAGGTCATCAGCACACCGAACAGCGACGTGAAGCGCGGCCGGCTCGATCCGGGATGGTCTCTGGTTGTCACCGTGCGACGGCAGCGAGAATTAGGTGGCCCCGCTTCGGCCTGGCGGCTACCCCGGGGCCGTACGACTACAGGAGAGTGGCCTGGAGCTCGAACTCGACGTTGCCCTTCAGCGCGTTGGAGACCGGGCAGCCGTTCTTGGCTTCCTCGGCCGCCTCGGCGAACGCCGCCTGGTCGATGCCGGGAACCCTACCCTCCACCTCGAGGCGCATCTTCGTGATTCTCGGGCCTTCATCGAGCAGCTCGATCGTGCAATGCGCCGTCGTCGTCACGCTTTCGGCGGGCTTACCTGACTTCTCGAGCCCTGCGGATAGAGCCATGCTCAGGCAGGCAGCGTGCGCCGCCGCGATCAGCTCCTCCGGATTGGTGCCCGCAGCGCCCTCGAAGCGCGTCGGGAATGTGTACTCGCCCTTGAATGCCCCGGAGCCAGCGCTGTACTCGCCGCGCCCACTCCGCAGGACGCCCTTCCAGGTTGCGTTGGCCTTGCTGGTTGGCATTTGAGTGCTCCTCTCAGGTAACGGTCAGCGGAAATCAGCCTGGCGTTCAGTCCACAAGCCGCGGCGTATAATTGAGGCTGAGGCGTTGCTGCGCCAGACCGCCCCCACTCATACGCCATGAGCCTGAGGCCCCGAGGCAACACCCGGCCTGCGGCGGGAACATCTGTATTCAAGCCAGACCTGACCGCCCGGTCGGTCAAAAGGACTGGCCCGGTGCCAGCGCGGCGGCCCGTCCCGCCGGCGGCAAAACCCATGTAATTCCCGTCATTGCCGATACTTAGGGGCCTGATATCATCCCGGCTTTGTATTTGCGTTGCAGCCTGCCGCGGGCTGGGCCAATCCCTTGGAAAGACAACAGCTTGGGAGGAAAGGACGGAGGATGCGAAGGGTAGAGTTGGCTTCCAAATCTATCGAGGAGTACCGTGGCCTGATCGGGCACGAGGCGGTCAGCGAGATCGAGAAGCTGGCAGCACCGCTGCGTGGCGCGCGGGTGTTGCACCTGAACGCCACGGCGCATGGCGGGGGTGTAGCAGAGCTGTTGCCCACCCTCGTCGGCCTCAAGCGCGGCCTCGGCATCGAGGCCGAGTGGCACGCGCTGTCGGGTAACGATGCTTTCTTCGAGCTCACCAAGAAGCTGCACAACGGCCTGCAGGGGATGGATATCGAGTTCTCGCCCGGCCTGCGGGGCCTCTACCTCTCGACGCTCGAGCAGAACACGGAGGCCTTCAAGGAGGACTGGGACTTCGTAGTAGTGCACGATCCGCAGCCAGCGGGGCTGGTCGGCCTGCTGGACGGCCGGCGCACCGGTCATTGGATGTGGCGGTGCCACGTCGACACCTCGACTCCGGTCGAGGCGGCCATCGATTTCCTGGCCCCGTACATGGGCGGCTTCGAGCTGACGATTTTCACCCTTCCGGACTATGCGAGACCACGGCTGAGCGCAAAGCGCACGCAGTTCGTGTATCCCTCGATCGACCCGTTGGCTCCGAAGAACCAGGCGCTGTCACCGGCGGAAGCGCGCCAGATACTGGCCAACCGTTTCGAGATCGACGCCAAACGTCCCCTGATGACGCAGGTTTCGCGCTACGACCTGTGGAAGGACCCTCTGGGCGTGATCGATGTGTACCGGACCGTGAAGCAGCGGGTGAAAGACGTGCAGCTCGCCCTGGTCGGCAACCTGGCCGACGATGACCCTGAAGGCATCGAGTACCACGCGCGCGCCGTGCAGCACGCCGGCGACGATCCGGACATCCACGTTCTCAGCACGCTCGACCGGCTGAGCCAGGACGACCTCACACATGCGCTCGAGGTGAACGCTTTCCAGACCGGCAGCGACGTAGTGGTCCAGAAGTCGACCCGTGAAGGCTTCGGCCTGGTGGTGACTGAGGCGATGTGGAAGTGCTCGCCCGTGGTCGGCGGCCGGGTCGGCGGGATCGTACACCAGATCGAGGACGGTGTGACCGGTTATCTGGTGTCGGATGCGGACGAGTGCGCCGACCGGGTAGCCAACCTGCTTAAGGATCCCGACCATCGCCGCGAGATGGGCAAGAAGGCGCGCGAGTCGGTCCGGCAACGCTTCCTGACGCCACGCCACCTGGCGGACTACCTGCGAATATTTCAATCGCTGTAGAGAAGCGTCCGTGGGGCGCGGCGCCCCTCCTCCAACGCCGCGCCCCACGGCCCCCGCCTGACACCGCAACAGCTCCAGCCAACTTCGGGCCCAGACCTGAACGCTGCTCGATTGCACCGCGCGCGAAGCGGGTTAACTTGCGTGCTAGAATCCACTAGCCCAAGGAGCGTCAGTGCGAGCCTGGCGGCGGAAACCGCCGGGCCCACTCCTGATACCGATGGCTTCCAAGAAGTGGCCGTTCCTAATCGTAGCTAACCGCCTCCCCGTGACCCAGACGCGGGTGAAGGGAAAGACCCAGCTCAAGAGAAGTCCCGGTGGTCTCGTCTCGGCGCTCACGCCTATCGTGCAGAGATTTGGGGGCGGAGGATGGGTAGGATGGACCGGTACGATCGGTCCCGGGGCCAAGCCGTTTACGCACGACGGGATTGTCCACCTGCCGGTCTCCGTCTCCCGGTCCGAGGTGCAGCGCTTCTATCATGGGTTCTGCAACGGAACGTTATGGCCTCTCTATCACGGCGCCGTCCGCGAGCCTGAATACCACCGGAGCTGGTGGCGATCGTACATCGCGGCGAACCGGCGCTTCGCCGACATCACGGCCGAGGCCGCCGCGCCGCGCGGCAGGGTGTGGGTACATGACTACCACCTTCAGCTTGTTCCGGCGCTGCTGAGGGAGCTGCGCCCCGATCTCAGGATCGGTTTCTTTCTCCACATACCGTTTCCGCCGGAGGAACTGTTCGGTCGCCTGCCCTGGCGGCGGCAGATCCTGGAAGGCATGCTGGGTGCCGACGTCGTCGGCTTTCAGACCCAGCACGGCGCGCAGAACTTCGTGCGTCTTGCCAGACGTTACGCGGATGTACGAATCGAAGGCGGACAGGTCCAGGCCCACGGCCATGGTGTGAACGTCGGGGCGTTTCCGATCTCGACAGACTTCGAGCGCTGCGACTCGGGCTCGCAGGAAACGGCTGTGGTCGAGCGCACGGCGGAGATCCACAAGCAGCTAGGTCGCGGCCGCAAAATCATCCTGGGAGTCGACCGTCTGGATTACACGAAGGGCATCGATGTGAGGTTGCGGGCGTTCTGGGAGCTGCTTTCGCGCCGCCGCCAGTTCATCCGCGGGTGTGTGATGATTCAGCTGGCGGTCCCGAGCCGCCAACGCGTTCCGGAGTACAGAGAGCTGCGCCGGCGGGTAGAGGAGCTTGTCGGCCAGATCAACGGTGAGTTCGGCGAAGTTGGCATGACACCGGTCCACTATCTCCATCGGGAACAACCCTTCCATGAACTGCTCGCTTTGTACCGGGCCGCCGATGTCATGCTTGTCACCCCGTTCGCCGACGGTATGAACCTGGTGGCAAAGGAGTACGTGGCCTCCCGGCACGACAACACCGGAGTACTGATCCTCAGCGAGTTCGCCGGCGCGGCGCGCGAGCTGCGAACCGCCCTGCAGGTGAACCCGCACGACGTTGACGGCCTGGCCGAGACGATCAACCTGGCGCTTTCATTGCCTCGCAAGGAAGCGGCGAGGCGAATGCGCCGGATGCGCGAGGTAGTGCGGCGTCACACGGTGTACGACTGGGCCGACTCGTTCATAGCCGCCCTCACCGGCTAGCGTCCGCCTCTTCTCTCTTGCGCAGATCGAACGATTTCGATTCCCCGCGCTTGAACGTGTAGATCTTGCCGTTGACGCCGATGCGGGCGTAGGGCGCCCATGCGCCTTCGAAGGCAACGCTGAGGGTCTCATGCGTGATGTGGATCTCGAACCAGTGGCCACGATACTGGACACGCGACCGCACCGACTTCAGCTCCTCGGGCAGGCAAGGGTTCAGCCACAGCACTCCCTCGCGCAGCGCCAGTCCGCTGTAACACCGCTGGATCAGATCAACGGTGCCCGCCATGGCGCCCAGGTGGATCCCCTCCGCAGTCGTACCTCCCTGCACATCCTTGATGTCGGCCCGTACCGCCGCCTCGTACCAACGCCATGAGCGCGTGCGGTCCGAGCGCGCCTGTACCCAGGAATTGATTACAGCACTCAGAGTCGAGCCGTTCGACGAACGCCGCAGATAATAGTCGATGTTCTTGGGGATCCAGGCGGGGTCGAAGGGATAGTCCATCCACTCGAATAGCTGCGCGAGCCGTTCGGCGGTGAACAGGTAGAACAGCATCCGCGCATCCGCCTGCTTGCTGACCTTATAGCGGTTCGGCGTATCACCCTCCGCTTCCAGTATCCGGTCCAGCCGGTGGATGTCGCCATACTTCGCCCGGTAGCCCTCCCAATCGAACTCCTCCAGATCCTCGTATCCCTCGAATTGGCTGATGATGCCGCCGCCCTGGAAGGGCACGAACATCTTGCGGCCGATCTCCTCCCACTGCGCGACTTCCCCGTCCATGACCTCCAGGTCTTCGAAGATCTCCGCCTTGCAGTCGTCGTCGAGCATGCCTACCACCCGCGCGCCGCATTGCAGCACCCAGGCAGCCATGATGTTCGTGTATGCGTTGTTGTTGATGCCGGGCTTCTCGACTCCCGGATAGGCGGTGTGATACTCATCGGGCCCGATCACGCCGTGAATCTCGTATCTGTCACGTTCCGGGTTGTAGGTCGCGATGCTCGCCCAGAAGCGGGCGATCTCGATGATGATCCGCGAACCATACATACAGATGAAATCGCGTCGCCCGGTCGCCTGGTAATGCCGCCATACGTTGAAGGCGATGGCAGAATTGACGTGGCGTTGCAGGTGCGTGTCATCGGGTACCCAGCGCCCGGACCTGGGGTTGAGATGCACGACCTGCGTCTCTTCGCGACCGTCGCTCCCGCTCTGCCAAGGGTATAGCGCGCCCCGGAAGCCTTCCTGCCTTGCGATCCGTCGCGCTTCGGGTAGACGGCGGTACCGGTACATCAACAGAGCGCGCGCGATCTCCGGTACCCGCAGCTGGAGGTAGGGAAAGATGTACAGCTCATCCCAGAAGATGTGCCCACGGTAGGCTTCGCCGTGCAGCCCGCGCGCCGGGACGCCGACATCGAGTTCCACCGTGTTGGGCGACACCGTTTGCAGCAGATGGAAGACGTGTATGCGCAGGGCGAGCTGTTCCTCGGGCACGCCCTCGAGCTCGATGTCGCAGCGGTACCAGAGACGCTCCCAGGCCAGTTTGTGCGTGCGCAGCAATTCCTCGAAGGAGCCGGCACGCTCGATCGCCCGGCACGCCTCGTGATCCGGTGCGCTTATCGCCCAGTCCCGGGACGTGTAGATGCCGACGATCTTCTCCACGCGGACCGGCTGGCCTTCCTCGCACGCGAAGCTCAGGACCTGCTCGATATAGCCGGGCTCCTGGTTTGTCCTCCGCTCAACGGGCGACAGTTCCGCGCCCTTGTAGATGCGAGTGCGCGCCGCCTGGGCCATCTGGATGCGGGACTGAACCGTCTCAACGAGCAGCAAGATCCCATCATCACCCACAGGAGCGGTCTCGATGGGCTGGAGGTGCCGGCTGCTGAGGTTCCGGTAGCGAGCCACGCCGGCGTTCTTCGCCCTCCCGTCGAGCGCCGAGCGCACCTCGATGCGCCCTGACCAGTTCTCGGGTGTGAGCGTCCACTCGATGGCCGCCATGTGCATGTCGGCCATGTGCACCAGGCGCCGGCTGCGGAGCGTTGTCTCGCGCCCATCCGCATCGCGAAAGCGTAACAAACGCTCCATCACTCCGATGCTCAGATCCACCTCCTGGCGGTACTCGAGCATTTCCACCGATTCAGCGGTGAACCAATCGCCGCCCTGCGGCCGGAACGTGAGGCTTGGCCAGTTGGGCCAGTTGACCAGGTCCTCGTTCTCGATGACCCGGCCAGCGATCTCCGTCGTCAGGCGGTTGTAGCCGCCGGCGAGATAGGTGCCCGGGTAATGGACCCCCCCGGCCTCCACCAGCTCCATGGCGCCGCGGGTAGCGAAGTAGCCGTTTCCAAGTGTACAAAGCGCTTCGCGCAGCGGCTCTTCCGCCGGCTTCCAGCCCTCGTAAACCAGCTTCCACCCAGACATCATCTTCCGTCACTCAAAAGGTTGATCAGTCCCTGAAGGAATTCCCGAACCTCGGAGGTGTCGCGCAAAGCGTAGGTCGCGCTTGTGGGATACGGCGGAGCACCCACCAGAACACCGATGCCCCGATCGCCGAGAACGCGGAAGGCGTCTTCATCGGTGACGTCATCTCCCACATAGAACGGAAGCACGCCATCGCCATCGAGCTTCAGAGCCTCCAGCAGCCAGAGGACAGCCCGACCCTTGTCCCATTCGATATCGGGGCGCAGCTCGAACACCTTCTTGCCGCCCGACATGCGAAGACGTTCATGCATTCCGAGCACTTCCCGGACCGCGGCCTCGACCCGCGGGACATCCTTTTGCGCAACGTTGCGGTAGTGATTGGCGATCGCGAAGCGCTTGCGCTCGACACGGGCGCCCGGCACACCGCCTATTCGCTCCTTCAGCTCCTGCTCCGCCTGTTCCAGCTCCGGCAAGCACTCGCGTCCGCCAGCGTGCTCCATCCGCAGGTCCGGGCCCTTGATGTCGAAACCGTGGCTGCCCGCATACACCAATCCATCCAGCGCGACCAACGGCTCTACGTCCGACCGATCGCGACCGCTCACGATAGCGACCGTGCACAGTCCGGCCAGCTCCCTCAACACATCACGCATCTCCTCCGACAGCAGCGCTTCTTCGGGCTGCGAGACGATCGGGGTCAGCGTACCATCGTAGTCCAGAAACATCGCCGCACGTCTATCGTCCAGCCGCCCGGCGATGGCGTGCCACGACTCGAGCGCCGATGGCAGCTCGCTCGCCAGTCGCGTCGGTTGCGCGTGTCCTCCCAGCACGATCCTCAACTGTCCGTTCGTACTTCCCTGAGGTCGCTGACCACGGTATCGGCGCCGTGTTTCAACAGAGCCCCGCGGGCCCCGACCCGGTCTACTCCTATTACCCAGCCGAAGCCGCCGGCGCTCCCTGCCTGCACACCGGCAACAGCGTCCTCGAAGATGACGGCGCGCCTCGGGTCGACCCCCAACAGCTCCGCGGCTTTGAGAAACATGTCGGGTGCCGGTTTTCCCCGCAGACCGAGGCGGGCCGTATCCACACCGTCGACTCGGACGTCGAAGAGATCGCTGAGCCCTGCCGCCTGCAGCACCCGCGCGCAGTTCTTACTCGAGGATACGACGGCCGTCTTGAACCCCATCCCGCGCCAGGTGCGGAGTTGCTCGACAGCGTCGTCGAAGACCTCGACACCACCCTCATCGAGCAAGCTGTTGTACAGCTCGTTCTTGCGGTTTCCCAGCCCGCAGACCGTCTCAATCTCGGGCCCATCGCTGGGATCTCCTTCGGGCAGCTCGATCCGGCGTGAGGCCAGAAAACTGCGCACGCCATCGTAGCGTGGCTTGCCGTCCACGTAACGTGAATAGTCCGCATCGATATGGAAGGGCTGGAAACCATCGGGGTTCCGCGCCGCTCGCCGCTCCAGGTACTCATCGAACACTTGCTTCCAAGCCCTAGCGTGCAACGCCGCGGTGTGAGTGATCACGCCATCGAGGTCGAAGATCACGGCGTCAAAATCCGTCGCGTTGATCGCCCTTTCCGTCATCTCAATTCCCTTCAGACGTCCGATGCGTGCGAGGCAAGAGCGGTGATTCTCTACTCAGGCGTGAAACGATCGAGGAAGGCTCGCTCTTCAGGATTCAGGCTCCCGATGCCCGAAGCTCTGATCTTCTCCAGAACCCGGTCCAACTCGCCGCGGTTCACCGGGTGCATCTCATCGCGCCGTATCTTTTCCCACCGCTTCAGAGCCGAGCGCTCGCCACCGGGATTACGCACGGGTGCGGTCGCTTTGGCCCTGAACTTCCTGGCCGGCGACCTGGCCTCCAACCACTTGAGGTAGAGGTACCCTCCCAAGAAGCCGCCCAAGTGCGCGAAGTGAGCTATTCCGCCCTGCGTGCCAGTGAATCCGCCGAACAGCGAGAGCGCCGCCATGACCCCCACCAGCACACGTGCCTGCACGGGAAGCACACCCCAGATGTAGATCTGTTCGCGGGGCCAGTAGCGGGCGAAGCCCAACAACACCCCGAACACGGCGCCGGAAGCACCGACGATGGGAACGAAGGGAGTGAAGAGCGAGAGAAGGGCCCCAGCAATGCCGCTGGCGAAGTACAGCCCGAGAAAGTGCCGGCCGCCCAGACGCTGCTCGAGCCGCGGGCCGAAGAAAAAGAGGCCGAGCATGTTGAAGAGAAGGTGCATCAGGCCGACGTGAAGGAAAATATAGGTCACGATCGTCCACGGCCGGGAAGGGATTCCAGCCGGCACCAGCCAGAGCCACGGCATCAAGCTCGGCACCGCCACCGGCGTGAGCAGATACATAGCCGAAGTGGCGTAAATAAGGCGCGATACCCAGCGAGTCATGCTCAGATAGAACCGAAGTCCGGAAGCTCGCCCAGCAGTCTACAGCGCGGCTTAGGCTGCATCTCCTCCGGCGAAATCTCCTGTATTGTGCGGCCTGACGGCACACCACCAATCATCTCAGTTGTCGCGTGCCCAATATACGCCGCGCTTCAGCACGCCGCGAGGACCCTCCGTGCCCCACGGGCAAACCTCTCGGGTTCCGCGAAGAAGGGAGCGCGCGCTCCGCGCTACTTCTGAACCTCGACGCCTTTCCAGAAGGCTACGTAGTCCTTGATTCCCCTGGCCTTCTCAGAAGGGTCAGGATAGTACCAGGCGGCACTCTGATTGGTCACACCGTCAACCACGATGTCGTAGTAGCTCGCCAGCCCCTTCCACGGGCAGACGCTTTGATGATCGCTCTCCCGGAAATAATCCCGGCTCAGAGAGTCGGGCGGGAAATAGACGTTGCCTTCCACCGCTTCATACTCATCGCTTTCCGCCAGTACGACTCCGTTCCAGACAGCTCTGGCCATTCAACACCTCCTCGCTGAGTTCCACGTTGTCGCTCGCGTCCTAGCAACGAAGCCCGAGCGGCGAAGGTTCCGCTGCCTGATCCGGATAGTGTCCACTATATGTCCATATATATAGGTGGACACGGTCTGGATGTCCCGCTACTGACCACTTATGTAGTGGATATATATAGGACAAAACCGGCGCCCGATCGGCCAGCTCCCACCGCCAAACGACGGGCTCCGGGACCGGATCCGCCCCAGCACAGCCACCTCGGCTCAGCACAGATCGGCCAGCGCCGCACGCAGTTCCTCTAGGCTGGAGAGCTGGATCGCCTCGATCTGATCCAGGGCCTCCCTGTAGCTCTCCAGCGCCGCTCCCCCGGCCACGATCGGCACGGCAGGCGGCAGCGTGAGACGCAGCTCTTTCAGCTCCTCCTCGAGCTCCTTCTCTTCCCGCGGGTACACGATGCTGAGGACAACGGCCTCGGCCCCTGTCTCACGCGCCGCTCTCGCGATGTCCTCAGCGGGGAGGTTCGCTCCCAGGTAGGTCACTCGCCAGCCTTCCGCTGCGGCGGTCGCGGCGGCGAACAGCGCACCGAACTCGTGGTCTTGGCCAGCCGGTGTAGCGGCGACCAGGTTCGGTGCTGCGCCGGAAGGCTCAACTGCACCGATCAATTCGCCCATTGCCCGCAAGAGAACTGCCGACGCCAAGTGCTCCTGGGCCGGTCCCACGTCGCCCTGGCTCCACGCCTCGCCAACCCGTCGCATCAGCGGAGCCGCGATCTGTTCGATCACGACCTGCGCACCGAGAGTGACCATCGCCCGCGTGAGCACGTCCTCCAGCTCCCGCGAGTCGAAACGCTCCATCGCGGCGAGACATGCCTTGAGGAAGAACCCTGCCGCCGTGGTCTCTGAGGCCGCCGGCTGGGGACCCGCTTCCACCTCCTCACGCTCGTCCTCGCGTATGAGCGCGGCGAGTTCCTGGCTGCTCAGCGACGCGATCTGCCCAATGCGGCGGCCGGCACGGCTGGCGCGCCGAAGCAGACGCAGGCGCTCGATGTCATCGTCCGAGTACAGTCGCCGTCCTCCCTCGGAGCGCCCCGGCTTAACGACGCCGTAGCGCTTCTCCCAGGCACGGAGGACATCGACCGTCAGGCCGGTGCGGCGCGCGACGACCTGAATCGGGTGCCGTTTGCGGCTGCTGTCAGCCTCCTTCTGAACCATAGCTGCCTGTACTGTACCATGAATGTCTGGTGATCGTCAAGCCCGAGCATTGACAGAACATTGACAGAAGCCGTTCACGGGATCGACAACTCTCGTCGCAGCGGGCTACCTTCGCGCAGCACCGGGCAAGGCGCGGTAAGGCTAGTTTCTGCCTTACCGCCTCGCTACAATGAATGAATGCGTCCACCTCATTCGTCCCTTCACCGGAGGCGCCCTCATGGGGATCAGCCGGGAGATCCTGCTCTGGGGATCGCGTAACAAATGGCTGGCCGACCAGCTCACCGGCCGCAGCTTCACCCGCAGGGCAGTGCAGCGCTTCATGCCGGGCGAGGAGCTGAGCGCCGCGATAGACGCGACCGAGTCGCTTCGACAAAAGGACATCTCGACGATCCTCACCTTGCTGGGCGAGAACGTCAGCGAGACCAGCAAAGCCGACGCGCTCGTCGAGTATTACCTCAAGGTGCTGGATCGCATCCGCGAGATGGGATTCGACGCGGACATCTCGCTCAAACCTACGCAACTCGGCATCGACCTGGATTTCGAGCGGACCTGCGACCGATACGAGACGCTGGTGACGCGGGCCGCGGAGCTCGGCAGGATGGTGGCCATCGACATAGAGGACAGCTCCTATGTCGACCGCACCATCGAACTCTATCGCCGCATGCGTGCTGGTCACTCGAACGTTGCACTTTGCTTGCAGGCCTACCTTTACCGGACGGCCTCCGACCTGGTGACGCTGCTCCCGCTGGCGCCGATAATCCGTCTGGTCAAAGGCGCCTACAACGAGCGGCCGGAGATAGCCTACCGGCGCAAGAAGGACGTGGATGCCAACTTCCTGCGGCTCACCGACACGCTGCTCCAGGAAGTGAGCCGTGACGGCGGCGTTCGCGCTTTCTTTGGAACGCACGACCCCCGCATGGTCAACGAGATCATCGCGCGCGCCGAAGCGCTGGGACTGCCGAGAGACGCTTACGAGTTCCAGATGCTGTACGGGATCCAGCGCGAGCTCCAGACACGCCTCGCCGCCGAAGGTTATCGCATGCGCGTGCTGATCAGTTACGGAGAGTCCTGGTTCCCATGGTACATGCGGCGGCTCGCCGAACGGCCGGCCAACATCCTCTTCCTCTTGCGCAACCTCTTCAGCGGTTGAGTCGGCCC
>FXBF010000603.1_pt1 | contig 12441 bp, 11 predicted proteins | sample 5335321 | NCBI WGS metagenome assembly FXBF01 (sample SAMEA103928391, study PRJEB20085) | sediment metagenome | isolation source: sediment | reverse complement strand
CTCGACGAAGTCGATGCAATGGCGGCGACCGGCAAGAACCCGGCAATAGACACCGACGCCGGAACCGGTATTCACGAGGCCCTGAACATAGAGGACGCGCTCGCGGCAACCAGTGAGACCGAAATTGCCGCGACTGACGAGACGGGCAGAGCCCGTGCGCTGGACGATCCCGAGGCCACCGATGTCGGCGTGGAGATCGACACGAGCTTGCTTGACGCGACCGGTCAGACGCAGGTTCTGACCGACGACATGGCCGTCGAAACCGCGAGCGAAATCGAAGACGTCATTTCAGACCAGGACAGGACATTGTTGGCGCCGATGGACGACGACACGTCGGATGACCTTTCCGAAGACGCTGCAACCCTGCTTGCGCCGTTGGACGACGAAGCAGGCGACGGGAGCGACGACTTCGACTTTGCAAAGACCGAGGCTTTGCCGAAGGACGTCTTCACCGGCATAGATCCAGTAGAAGACACTGGCGAGTTGCCCGGCATTGCAGAAACGGACATGGACCTCGATCTGGACGACCTGACTGCCGCTCTACGCGTCAGCGAAGTTGATGACACCGTTGATCAACCGCGAGACGACGCAACCGTCGAACATCCAAGACCGGCGTCTGACGATGCGGTCGATCTGGACGTTGGCGTCAGCGATGACGATGAAGATCGAGATCCAACCGCGAGACTGGAGCCCGAGGACGTGTCAGGTGACCTGCATGACGCCAAAACGATGACGGAAGTCGGCACGAAACTCGATCTGGCACGCGCATACGTGGATATGGGTGATCCAAGCGGTGCCCGAAGCATCCTCGAAGAGGTGCTCGACGAAGGCGATGATAGCCAGAAGCAACAGGCGCAACAGCTGCTTGATTCACTGCCCGGATAAGCATAAGCGTCAAGAACAAAACCCTTCGTATTGCACTCGGAATCGAGTACGACGGCACGGCCTATAACGGCTGGCAACGCCAACGTCACGGTGTCGGCATCCAGGCCGTTGTTGAAGATGCGCTGTCGAAAGTGGCGAACGAACCGATCGAATCTACCTGTGCCGGGCGAACGGATACCGGAGTGCACGCACTCGCGCAGGTCATTCATTTCGACACCAGGGCTGACCGCACGACCCGCGGCTGGCTACTTGGTGCAAACAGCAATCTTCCCGACGATGTAAATGTGTGCTGGGCGAAGCACGTCGACAAAGAGTTTCACGCGCGCTTTTCAGCAACATCGCGAAGTTATCGCTATTCGATAATGAACAGGCTGTTTCGTTCTGCCATGTTCCGGCACAGGGCGTGGTGGGTATATCAACCGCTCAACGCAGAAGACATGCAGGAAGCCGCAGATTGTTTGCGTGGCAAGCATGATTTCTCGGCATTCCGGGCCTCCGGTTGCCGGGCATCGACACCGGTACGAGAGATCAGCGAAATCCGGATCAGCAGGAACGAAGAATGGATAACGATCGACGTAACGGCAAACGCATTTCTGCAGCACATGGTTCGCAACATCACAGGACTCCTGGTCGCAATCGGGCAGGGCGAAGAAGAGCCTGGCTGGGCAAAAGAAGTGCTGGACAGCCGTGACAGAACCAGGGGAGGCGTAGCTGCGCCGGCACATGGATTGAACTTGGTCAGGGTCGACTATCCGCCGGAGTTCGGCCTACCAGTCGCCCGTCAGGACGGTCTCCTACAAGGCCCCACAATTGTTTCGTAGGAGCCCGTCCTGACGGGCGAATTCTGGGGCCCTTCCTGACGGACGAATTCAGGAGATAGAGGGATACGCCTTTTTTCGTCTATGATGCCGACCTATGAGCTGGTTTGACAAACTGATACCGTCCAGGATTAGCACCGAGAAGCGCACTCGCTCGGTACCTGAAGGCGTTTGGATAAAGTGTCCGGAGTGCGATGCCCAGCTGTATCGGACCGAGCTCGAACGCAATCTTTATGTTTGCCCCAAATGCGACCACCACATGCGTATCGGCGCCCGTCGACGCCTTGAGTTTTTCCTCGATCCCGATTCGCAACAGGAGATCGCGGCAACACTCGAATCGCAGGACCCGTTGCGCTTCAAAGACAGCAAAAAATACCGGGACCGGATTTCGCAAGCACAAAAAAAGACCGGCGAGAAGGATGCGCTTGTCGCAGTATCGGGTACCTTGTTCGGCAGGCCTGTCGTTGCCTGTGCTTTCGAATTTGCATTCATGGGCGGCTCGATGGGCTCGGTCGTTGGCGAACGATTCTGCAGGGCAGCGCAACATAGTGCAGAGAATAAGATGCCGTTGATTTCATTTGCCGCGAGTGGCGGGGCACGCATGCAGGAGGCACTTTTTTCCCTGTTGCAAATGGCAAAAACATCGGCGGCATTGGCCGTGCTCGGCGAACTGCAAATCCCGTTCATTTCCGTACTGACCGATCCAACCACCGGAGGTGTCTCTGCGAGTCTCGCCATGCTGGGCGACGTCAATATCGCCGAGCCGAAAGCTTTGATCGGCTTTGCGGGACCCAGAGTCATCGAACAGACAGTTCGCCAGAAATTGCCGGAAGGATTTCAACGCAGCGAGTTTCTGCTCGATCATGGCACGGTCGATATGATTCTCGACAGGCGCGAGCTTCGTGAACAAATTGCTGATTTACTTGCGAAATTCGAAAATCGTCCAAAGCCCGTCAGTTAAGATTCACGCAGCGTTTATCGCCATGCAACTACCCGGTTCTTCGAGCTCCGGTCACGCCTCGCAAGGCCCATACTGCGCCAGGGGTACGAAAGATCGGTCAAGGATTTGTTTAGCTGAAGGATTTTCTGACTGAGAGACATAGCATGGCCAATTCTCGAAGGAAGAAAATCCTTCAGGCAAACAAACACTCAGCGAGAGCGCAGCCACCTGGTGCAGCATGCGGGCTCAACGATTGGCTGACGTGGCTGGAAACGCTGTCGCCGACCGAGATCGACCTGGGACTCGACCGTGTACTGCAGGTGTTCGATCGGCTAAAACCGGGCAGGCCGGGCCGCGTAATCCACATCGGTGGCACCAACGGCAAAGGATCGAGCGCCGCGATGCTCGAGGCCTTGCTCATGAGCACGGGACAACGCATTGGCACCTACACCTCGCCCCACGTCGATTGCTACAACGAAAGAATCAGGATTGACGGCGTACCGGTCAGTGATGCAGAAATCGTTTCTGCATTCGAGCATGTAGAGGCCGCAAGACAGGATTTGCGGCTGACCTATTTCGAGTTCGGTACCCTGGCAGCGATGGTGATTTTCGAAGCAAGCAAAGCCGATACCATCATTCTCGAAGTCGGAATGGGTGGGCGGCTCGACGCCGTAAATGCGATCGAACCCGATGCCGGAATCATTACCAATGTTTCGCTCGATCACTGCGACTGGCTCGGTGAGGATATCGAGAGCATCGCGGCAGAGAAAGCCGGTATCTTGCGGAGCGGTAAGTCGTTCGTTTTCGGCGCACTTGAGGTGCCTAATTCCATTCTCGCAGCGGCTGAAGAGCTGGGTGCTGACCTGTGCCTGCCTGGCAGGGATTTCGAATACTCACTGGAATCAGACAAGCCGGGTACCTGGGCATGGTCCGGGCGTCGATTCATGCTGCCCGCTCTCGAGATGCCGGCCCTGGCCGGCAAATTTCAATTGCAAAACGCTGCGGCAGTCCTGGCCCTGGTCGAGGCCATGCAGCTCGATGAGCTTTTGGATCGAGAACTGATCAATCGCACGTTCGGCCAACTCGAGCTGGCTGGTCGCTGCCAGCTGGTCCAGACAGACAGGTACTGGCTGCTGGATGTGGCGCATAACCCGGAGGCAGCCAGGGTGCTTCGCAATCATCTGTCTGACCTGTGTACGTCTGGAAGGACAGTCGCAATCATCGGCATGCTTCGGGATAAAGATCTGGCGGGTATCGTTTCGCCTTTGCTCCAGCGTGTCGATGCCTGGGTCGCAGTAACGGCCGATGCCGCACGGGCCCTTCCAGCCAGGGAACTGGCCGCTGGTATCGCAAGAGTTTCCGACAAACCTTGCCTGGTTGCAGACAGCCTGCCAGATGCCATGCAGTACTCCCATGATCAGACCACGGCCGAGGACCTGATTCTCGTGACCGGCTCGTTTTATGTAGTCGGTCCGGCGCTTAAATGGCTTTAGCCTGTGAATTCTAGCCCGGAAGTTTCACCACGACGGAGTGCCGCCCCGCGCTCTCGCTTAGTCTTTGATCGCCTGAGGAATTTTCCTGGCACGGAAACAGACATTGCTATTCTGCTCACCCGGAATATCCCGCAACCAATCGAATCCTCAACCGATCTTGCGTGCCAACTGGTGAAGTTTCCGGGCTGGTTCTGAGCAAAAAGTTTCGCCGGAGTGACGCAAAAATGCGACGGCAGAATCGTTTGCCACGTTAGGATATACTCGCGCCGCACGGGAGGGTCCAAGCATTGAAACCACTGATGGACAGATCGCTAAAAGAGCGCATTATCGGCGCAGTTGTGCTGGTGTTTTTTGCAGTTTTGGTGGTTCCCGTGTTCCTCGATGGTCCATCCACCGATGCCGAGATCATTACCCAGGCGGTCTCGCTGCCCGGGCAAAATGACCAAACCCGCAAGTCACAGACCATCGTGCTCGAGCGCGACCGAACGGAGCCGGTGCCGATGGCGGCTAACAATGGCGGTTCCAACAACAAGCCTGCAGCCACCCAGACGAAAAAGAATCGACCAGCTGCCGGGAAGAAGGCAACGTCCGGACCCGCAAAGAGTCAGACAAAGCCTGCCGACAACAAGACACGGGCGGCTAACGTATCTCCGACTGGCATGTGGGCCGTCCAGCTCGGCAGTTTTTCGAATCAGGCCAACGCAGAACGACTGGCGGCGGATCTGCGTAAACAAGGCTACGCGGCCTTTCTGAGCCAACTGCAGACAGAGTCGGGGCAATTGCACAGGGTCAGAATCGGCCCACAGAATGACCGGGACGGCGCCGAGACGATAGCCGCCAAGCTGATCTCTGCCGGTCTTAAAGGACAGGTAGTGACCCATCCATGAAGACTTTGGACGCTGAAAAAAATTTCAGATGTGTCAGTTAGGTCTTCTGATAGAATCCCGCCAAACGTCAAAGCGGAACTGTGCCGGCCACGATAAAAAACACTGATTTCTGATGCCGATCGCCGACATAGTCATTGCCGTTGCCATTGCAATATCTATTGTTGTCGGCTTCATGCGGGGGTTCGTCAAGGAATCCATCTCCATCACTGCCCTGCTGATTGCGATCTGGGCTGCACTGCATTTCGGCCGCGCTGTTGGGGGAATATCCGAAGGTTGGTTAAGTTCTGAGGAGCTTCAGATTTGGTTCGGCCGCATTCTGGTATTCATCGTGATTTTGGCGATTGGGGGATTGCTCGGCTGGGGCATCTCGAAGATTATTCGCGTGTCGGCATTGAGTGGAACCGACCGCATTTTCGGTTTGTTTTTTGGCTTTTTCCGTGGCGTCGTTTTGGTCGCCGTTTTTATCATCGGCGGACAATTTGCCGGCTTCGATAATGATAACTGGTGGTTAAGGTCCAGGCTGATACCATACGGTAGCTATGTCGCCGACTGGATTCGCGTGATGGCACCGAAGGGTGTCGATCTTCTGCAGTCGGATGAATTGCCGGATGACCTGGCGAGGTTATCCGGGCTAAAGCCTTAGGCGGGGAACGAGTGCTGCTTCACGACTCGCTGAATCCATCAATATCGCCGTGAAGGAGTACTAGCATGTGCGGCATCGTCGGGATCTTGGGTAAAAAGCCGGTCAATCAGGCAATTTACGATGCACTGACTGTATTACAACATCGCGGCCAGGATGCTGCCGGCATCGTTACTTACGGCGACGGTGGGCTTCACGTCAGAAAGAGCAACGGCCTCGTACGCGACGTTTTTCATCAGAGGCATATGCTGCGTCTGACCGGCAATATCGGCATTGGCCATATTCGCTATCCGACGGCGGGTGGCTCACAAAGCTTCGAGGCACAACCCTTTTACGTCAATTCGCCATACGGCATCTGCCTGGCCCACAACGGCAACCTGACGAACTACGATGAACTCGCTGACCTGTTGACCTGCCAGGACCGGCGTCATCTGAGCACCGGCTCGGATTCGGAAGTGCTGCTGAACGTATTCGCCCACGAACTACAGAAGTGTGCAAACGGTCGCCCGGCGCCGGAACAAATCTTTGAAGCTGTTCAGGCGGTACATCAGCGCTGCCGCGGCGGCTACGCCGTCGTCGCCATGGTTATCGGCCACGGCATCGTCGCGTTCAGGGATCCGAACGGTATTCGCCCGCTCGTCATGGGTGAGAGAGAGACCGAGGCTGGCACCGAATATATGGTGGCATCGGAAAGCGTGGCATTGAACGTCCTGCAGTTCAGCAAGATACGGGATATTCGACCCGGCGAAGCAATATTCATTCATAACGATGGCACATTTCACAGCCACCAATACAGTGGGGAGACGGGTTATTCGCCCTGCATATTCGAGTTCGTCTATTTCGCACGTCCCGACTCGATCATCGACAAACTCTCCGTCTATAAAGCACGGCTGCGCATGGGCGAACAGTTGGCAGGCCAGATCGTTCGCGAGTGGCCCGACCACGACATCGATGTCGTCATTCCGATTCCCGATACGAGTCGGACCGCAGCGGTTCAGGTTGCTCACCACCTCGGCGTGAAATACCGCGAAGGCTTTATCAAGAATCGTTACATCGGCAGAACGTTCATCATGCCCGGACAGGCGGAGCGCGCCCAGTCGGTCAGACGCAAACTCAATGCCATCGGTCTCGAGTTTCAAAACAAGAATGTACTGCTGGTCGATGACTCGATCGTCCGCGGTACGACATCGAGACAGATCATCAAGCTCGCCCGCGAAGCCGGCGCACGCAAAGTTTTTTTCGCATCTGCGGCACCACCGGTTCGCTATCCAAATGTTTATGGCATCGATATGCCGGCCGCGTCCGAGCTCATAGCAAACGGCAGAACGGTGGAAGAGATTCGGGAAATCATCGGTGCGGACAGACTTATTTATCAGGATCTGCACGGCCTCATTCGCTCGGTGCGACATGACAATTCCGATATCATGGAATTCGATACCTCGTGTTTTTCCGGTGAATACGTAACCGGCGATGTTACGAAGGAGTATTTATCCGAGCTGGAACAGGTGCGCAATGACCGGGCCAAGATAATGCTTAACGCGCGCCAGGGCGGACTCGACGAGCTGGACATCATCGAAGAAGACCAGCAGGAGGCCAGCGCAGGACCAGATGAAGAACCGATGAGCGATCCCGGCACCGCCGTCGGGATGTAGGCGGCCCGGCTCGCACACCGATAGCCCGCAAGACCGACGCCATGAGCATCAAAGTCATGATCATTGACGGACAGGCCGCGTTCCGCAGCCTGCTCACGCATCACATAACCACTCACTGGCCTGATGCCATTGTCTCCGACTACGACCCCATCGTGGCCGGAGACCTGCCGGAGGAGTTCTCGGGGGCGGGCAATGACATCGTTCTGCTCGGCGATGAGCTTGGCAACGAATTCGCCCGGGAAAAGGGACTGCAAACCCTCCGGCAATTTCTCAGGACAGCGGGCTTTCCGCCGGTCGTGTATTTCAGCAAAGGCGACGGGAGCGAAGACAAGGCAGAAGCCAAAAGACTCGGCGCCGATGGCTTCTTCACGCGCAAGAATATCAGTCATAATGCCCTGATCTTCGCGCTCGGTCGTATCCTGGTAAACCAACGTCGATTCTCATCGACGGCATCGCTTTTTGTAGGCGACCTGGCGACGGGTATGCACCCGCTGGTCAAAGGATACCGATTCATCGAAAAGCTCGCTGTCAGCGAGCACTCTGCGGTTTACCTGGCCGAGAAAGAATCAGCCGGCATCAACGTAATTTTGAAAGTTCTGCGTCAGGTGCCTGACCTGTCCGACGGCATCGGCGCATTCGACCGCTTTTTGCAGGAATACGAACTGATCGCCGAACTCGAGCACCCAAACATCGTTAAGATTTTTGATCTCGGCGTGAGCGACGACCATGCGCATATCGCCATGGAGTATCTGCCTGGCGGCGACCTGAAACAGAAAATACAAAAAGGCATCAACGAGCAGGATGCCGTGGACTACATTCAGCAGATCGGGAGCGCCCTGGCAAAGGTACACGAGGTCGGCGTGCTGCACAGGGACCTGAAACCCGGCAATATCATGCTACGCGAAGACGGTAGCATCGCCTTGATCGATTTCGGCCTGGCCAAGCGCATGCGCCTGAAACTTGAGCTGACCGACCACGGCGAGATATTCGGAACGCCCTACTACATGAGCCCGGAGCAGGGACATGCTAATGAGGTCGACGCTCGCAGCGACATTTACAGCCTTGGCGTGATTTTTTACGAGCTGTTGACGGGCGAAAAACCCTATCTCGCAGACAATGCCATGGGCATTATTTACAAACACAGCAATTCACCGATTCCATTGCTGCCGACGCGGGTGGCCCAACACCAGGCTCTCATAAATCACCTGCTCGCCAAAAAACCGGACGACAGATTACAGACCGCGGACGAGATCTCCGAATGGCTGTGACACACCGGGTTCCGAATTCAATCGCAGCATTCTTCGATACGCCGACGCCACCCGAATGGGTCAGCGAAGCCCGCAATCGCCTGCCGGAGTTGCTGCTCGATCATGCAAACTGTGAACTCAAAGCCGCATCGACGGCCCTTGCATTTATCTATCGCTACTCTGATCGAACGGCACTGTCCCATCGTATGTCACGCCTCGCACGGGAAGAACTCCGCCATTTCGAACAGGTCAGGAAAATCATGGATGAAATGGAAATACCTTTCAGACGGCTGTCGGCCTCACGTTATGCGGGAAAATTACGACAAGCGGTCAGAAGGGAAGAGCCCGGCCATCTCCTCGACATGTTGCTGGTCGGCGCATTGATCGAAGCGAGGTCCTGTGAGCGTTTTGCAGCACTCATCCCACAGCTGCCGGACAATCTCAGCAAGTTCTATGCCGGGCTTCTCACCTCGGAAGCGCGGCATTTCGAGCACTACCTCGAGTTTGCGAGACAGGAAGTCGATGTCAGCGAACAAGACTTCGACAAACGACTGGAAGAACTGAAGTGCCTCGAGGGAAAACTGATTTCAGAGCCCGACGATCAATTTCGAGTCCACAGCGGTGTACCCGTATCGTAGGAGCTCGTGCTAACGGGCGATAAACGTCGAGACGAACAGGAATATCGTAGGAGCCCGTCCCGACGGGCGATAAACGCCGAGACGAACAGGAATATCGTAGGAGCCCGTCCCGACGGGCGATCATTAGTCGTCGTACGTAACCCTCGACATTTTTTTGATCAGGACAGGCACAATCGGAACGTCTTTCTTGAATCTGCCGGAAGGACCGGTTGGCAATAACGCAATCTTGTCAACGACGTCCATACCCTCAATAACGTAACCAAACACGGCATATCCCCAACTGGTGGGACTGGGATCCAATCGGCTGTTATCGGCGACGTTGATAAAGAACTGTGCGGCGGCCGAATGGGGGTCGGCCGTTCTCGCCATCGCAATCGTGCCGTAGGTATTGCTCATGCCATTGCCGGACTCGTTCGGGATCGTATTCTCGGGCTCTTTTTCTTTGAGGTCGGGGGTGTATCCGCCTCCCTGAATCATGAAACCGGGTATTACACGATGAAAAATCGTGCCGTCGAAATGGCCGCTATCGATAAGGGATAAGAAATTCCGGACAGTTATTGGAGCACGCTTGCCCTCCAATTCGAGAACGATAGTCCCTTGCGTCGTTTCAATCTTGATATGCGGGTGAACAGCTACCTTATCTTCGGCGACTGCGGCACCCCAAACAGAAAGAAGAAGCAGAATCACGGTCGTATTTTTCATTGCAATCCGGTACCAATTGACGATCAATTGCCTTATTAGAACAAAATTGACTGATTTAAGGGGCATCCGTATGATCGTGCCCCGCCGAGGCAGGCCAGCACCTGACTTGGCTTGGAATGGATCTGGCGTCGGGGCATGGCGCAGTCTGGTAGCGCATCTGCTTTGGGAGCAGAGGGTCGGGGGTTCGAATCCCTCTGCCCCGACCACTCACGATTCAGCGACACATTTGAGGAGTATGATTATCGGACTTTGCGCCCGTAGCTCAACTGGATAGAGCATCGGCCTTCAAGTGAGGAGCCTGCATCGGGAAACAGAACCGGTGCAGTGGACTGCACTGTAACGGGGAAACCTTAACAGGTAATGCTGATGGCAATCCCGTGGAAACCTGCAGTGGACTAAAGACTGTCGGGATCCGTAGAGACTATACGTGCAGCGCCTGAGATGGCGAAGAGATAGTCCAGACCACAAACTCAGATTGCTGAGGCCGCGAAAGCGGTAGTTGGTAAGCTAAGCCGAGGGTTGCAGGTTCGAGTCCTGCCGGGCGCGCCAAGTCCTCCCAGTTGTCTGGTTCGTGCGAAAACGGTAGGTGAGGACTTACCTTGAGTGATACGTTATTAGCAGAGTTAAGAAACGAACAAAAGAACAATGGTGGGCGTAGCTCAGTTGGTAGAGCCCCGGGTTGTGATCCCGGTCGTCGTGGGTTCGAGTCCCATCGTCCACCCCAATTTTATTAAAAAATTCGCCCGTCAGGACGGGCTCCTACGAAGCATTTGTCAGTTGCTGTTGGAGCCCGTTCTGACGGGCGATCAAAACCGCCCGTCGAGCGAACAGAACCGCCCTGACGGGCGATTTGCAAACTATGCGTCGGAATAAACGCAGGGCCTCTAGCTCAACCAGGCAGAGCAACGGACTCTTAATCCGCAGGTTCGGGGTTCGATTCCCCGGGGGCCCACCATTTTCCCCAATTTCGAATCGAAATAGCTGTGGCGGTCCAACGTCTCACGCCAGATACTCGATCCTGCATTGGACTGCTTCAAGTCTTTCCGAGCCTATATTAGTTACACATTAAAGGTTGTCACTTGACAACCAGCAGCCCAGTGTATAGGCTCGTTTACGAACTTATTCCCTATGTCACGAAGATCCCACCCGAAGCCGGCGGTTGAAGAGGCACTTCGGTATGCGGAAGAACGTGGCTGGCGGGTTGCAGTAGGAGGTTCCCACGCCTGGGGCAAGATATATTGCCCTTTCGATGACAGGGAATGCCGGTGTGGAGAATTCTGTGTTTCCAGCATCTGGAGCACACCGCGGAATGCTGAAAATCACGCTAAGCAAATTCGGCGGCTCGTCGACAACTGCACGAAACATCGCGATTAACGAATCATCATGGGTCAAAGAATATCAAACATCGAGCAGTACGACTTTACCTTGAAGTTTGCGCTCGGGTATTCGGACGCCGATCCAGAGACATACTTGAAAAGACTGGCGGAGGAAGGATGCGACGACGCACTTGTCGGTCTGGGCCAGAGTGGCCGCATTGTACTTAACTTCACGCGGAATGCGCCATCAGCATGCAATGCTATCTTGAGTGCATTATCTGACGTTAAGAGGGCGATACCTGACGCAAAACTAGTTGAAGCAAGCCCGGATTTGGTCGGACTTACGGAAATTGCAGATCTGCTCGGCTTCTCTCGACAAAACATGAGAATGCTGATGGTAAGGAACGGTTCGGATTTCCCGCTCCCTGTTCATGAGGGCAAGCCCGCAATCTGGCATCTTTCAAAAGTATTGGAGTGGTTTAAGGGAAAGAAGTCACATCGAGTCGATGAAGCACTATTCGATGTTGCCCATGTAAGCATGCAGTGCAATTTGGCGAAAGAATCTACGTGCATCGATCCACATTTTTCAAAAGACTTCCGGAAACTTGTTGTCTGAGTGTTACCAAGGCCTCTGGGCGGACAGGTTCGGGGTTCGATTCCCCGGGGGCCCACCATCTTTCTGAGCGCTAATCAGCGCCCATCTAAAACACGCTCGAACGCCCGCAACTATGCGGAATTTTCCGATGTTGTGAACCGAGTCACACTGTCAGTCGGATGTGCCTTCCCAAGCGGCATACCGTTCACATAACAAATCTCACTAACTCTTTAATATTTCGAAAGTAATCGTGTCTTGCGAGGGGTGAGCGAGCCCTGATTTTGGCGATACGCCGAGTATGACACCGTTAGGAAGTAGCAATGGATCGATAGGCGATCCGTTGTTCGATGCATTTTAGTAAACAGATAAATCGAGAAGCATGACTGTAAGCAGTGCGAACGAGAAGAAAGAGAGCCTGAACTCCGGCATTAGTTGCCGGTTGGTTCGCGGTTGCGGCTGGCTGCGGCCAACGAACTCATGGGCGGCATGCTGCGTCTGCAAGGCGAGAATGATTGATACGTGTGTAACATTTAGATCGCGTGCAATGAGGATCCTCGCCGGGATCGCCTTGGCCGCTGGTCTGCTCCTCGGCGTTGCCGGCGAAGCGAAAGCTGACAGCCAGACACAA
>FXBF010000602.1_pt1 | contig 12473 bp, 10 predicted proteins | sample 5335321 | NCBI WGS metagenome assembly FXBF01 (sample SAMEA103928391, study PRJEB20085) | sediment metagenome | isolation source: sediment | reverse complement strand
CGCGCCTGCTGGACCGGTACCACTGGATCGCGTACATCGGGCTCGCGGTGATCTTTTACGTCGCCATCGAAATGATTGTCTCCGGGGCACAGGACGTCGCCCTGATTTCTCTCGCCTCATAGATCGCAAATGCCGGCTCGCGGAGGAGGAATCCTTTTCCTCGCTACTTTGCAAGTACCTGCAGCAGCTTGCCGATCACCGAGTCGAGCTCGTCTCGACTGATGGTCAGAGGTGGCAGCAGGCGAATCACCGTCGGACCCGCGGATAACGCCAGTACTCCCTGCTCCATCAGGGCCATGAGATAGGGCGTGGCCTTCTCCTTCAGTTCGATTCCGATCATCAAGCCGATCTGCCGGAGCTCGCGGACCCGCGCCGGTTGATTCGCTCGAAACTGCTCTGCGAAGTAGTTGCCCATTTCACGGGAGCGATCATCCAGGTTGTGCTCCTGCATGTAGTCGATGGTCGCCAGCGCAGCGGCGCAGGCCAGCGGGTTACCACCGAAGGTGGAACCGTGCATGCCCACCACGGGTGTAATGCGGTCACTCGTCAGCACCGCACCGATTGGCACGCCGCCGCCCAGCGCTTTTGCAAGACACAGAATGTTGGGAGTGATCCCGTAGTACTCGCTGGCGAACATGGATCCGGTACGGCACAAACCGGTTTGAATTTCATCGATGATGAGCAGCACGCCTTTTTTTGCACAAAGCTCCTGCACCGCACGCATGTACTCGGGATCCGCAGGACGCACACCGCCTTCACCCTGTACAGGTTCCAGAATAACCGCCGCGGTCGCTTCGCCGACGGCGCTACGCAGCTTGTCGATGTTATTGAAGGGCACGAAGGAAAAACCCGACAGCAGCGGCTCGTATTGATCGCGATACTTGAACGTCGCACTCAACGCGCCCATGGTTCTGCCGTGAAATCCGCGCATGGCACTGACGAACTCGGATTTCCCGCTGGCGTGGCGGGCAAACTTGATGGCCGCTTCCATGCTTTCGGCGCCGGAGCTGCAGAGAAAAGCGCGCGTCAGACCCGCGGGGGCGATGCTGACGAGCTTTTCCAGTAACCGGGCACGCGTATCGTTGTAGAAAATTCCGGCACAGGTAATCAGCGTTTGCGCTTGATCACTGATCGCCCTGGCTACCTGGGGATTCGCGTGCCCGACGCTCGCGACCCCGACGCCCGCCGTGCAGTCGATATAGGACCTGCCGGTGTCGTCCCAAACCGTGGCGCCCTCCCCACGTACCAGCGTGATGTCACGCTTGGGATAGACTTCGAACGCGTACTTTTTCTCAACATCTCTGTAACTCATTGAATTATCGTGCCTTTTCCTGCCAGGGCGTCGCCGAGCGGTGTCTCCGTGCGACCGTCTCCGATGACCACCGTCGAGGCACCGGATTCGAACAACCGCCGCAGCGCCAGCATCTTGCGCTTCATGCGGCCCTCGACCTGTTGCTCACGGCGCTCGATCTCGCTACGGGAAAGCTCCGGTACCAGAGATGACGGATCATCCTTGTCGTCCAGGAATCCGGGCGCTTCGATCAGTTGCACGATGCGGTCAGCTTTGAGTGCTTCCTGAAGAACATTGACGATGTCATCGTTCTCCGAGTTTATCGCATGGCCATTCTCATCGATGATGGGAATGGTGAGCACGGGAACATAGCCGTTGTCCATCAACAATCGAAACAGGGGTGCATTCACGCTCTTCGGTTTTCCCGAAAAATCCCGTTTCAGGATAGTTTTGCCGCCCTCACGCACTCGGATCCCCCGGTTGCGCCGTCCCTGCACTGCGCGTCCGTCGATGCCGGAAAGTCCGATGGCATTCACGCCGTTCTGCTGGCACAACTCGACGAAACGGCTGCTGCGTAATCCGGCGTAGCTCATCATGATCGCATCCATGGCTTGCTCATCTGAGTACACGCTCTCGTATCCCGACACTGATGTAAGGATCTTCTTCGGCGTGCCCAAGCGCTCGGCGATACTATCGCGAACCGCGTTGGCTCCCAACACGACTACGGCGGACCCGTCGAGCTCGGCAAGATCCCGGACGATCCCTTCCAGATTAATCTTTGCGCCGCCTCCGACCTTTATGATGTACACGTTCGATTCTTCCTGATGGCTTAAAGGGTCGCGACTGTGTGGTTATCGATGGCCTGCCAGTTTCGTTCTCCAGGATATGCGACCGAGCAAACGAGATCGATGTCGTCCTCGCGCCGGCGGTGCAACTGAAAGTAACCGGGATCTTCACCGAAAACCGTCGTCAGGTAGGCGGAGTCCAGGTTCGCCATAATGAAATTCATTGCGCGCACATAGCGTGTGCGCTTTTCGATGACCGCGACCCCACGCTTGATCGAATCGAGCATGTCGCCTTTGTCGAACCGCTTGACGTAATTGAATATCTTTTCCGCACCGATCCGTCCTTGTTCACGGATCCGAACGCCTTGAAGCTCACCGTTGAAGATGAACACATGCCGGCCATCGAAGAAAGGCATGTTGTTCTCGACGCAGATCCCCTCGTCCCGAAACGCGCTCCGTGCATGTGCCAGCAATAATGTCGTGTCACCGAACTTAGCCAAGTCATCTTCCCATATGGGCCGGATGTCGTGATGAAAACGCCATTGTCGGTCATGCACCCAGGCACAGCCCCACCCGTGACCCTGGTACTCGGAGCTGCTTTTCGCGATGTCCGCGAATATCTCGAGATGCTCGTGAATGGCAAAGGGTGAGCGGGCCCGGACGTAAAGCAAGCGGCACATAGCTCGAGCCCGGTTAGATCGGGTGCAGTCCGGGGAACTTCAGTCCCGTTGTCTCTGCCAGGCCGAGCATGAGATTGAAATTCTGAACGGCCTGTCCCGCGGCACCTTTCATGAGATTGTCTATGGCGCTTATCACGACCAGCCGGTTGGAATCCGATGCCCGCTCGAAACCGATGTCGCAATAGTTCGTTCCCGCCAGCAGTTTCGGCTCCGGATACCGGTGGATACCGCTTCGCTCCTTGACGATGCGAATGAAGGGCTCGTCCGCGTAGTCTTCCCGGTAGAGTTTCCAGACATCCTTTTCCGCGATGTCCGAATTCAGGAATACGTGACAGGTCGCGAGAATACCCCGCACCATCTCGATGGATGTGGCCGAAAAGTGAATGGCCGGGCCCGGCAACTCCTGTTTCATCTCCGCCACGTGGCGATGTCCGGTGGGCTTGTAAGAGCGCACCGCGCCGCTCCTTTCGGGATGATGGCTGGCGTCACTGGCGGCGTTGCCGCCTTCGCTCGAGCCTGCCTTGACTTCCACTACCACGGATTCGATCAGATCGCGCTTGTGCAGAGGAGCTAGCGCCAGAATAGTAGCAGTGGCGTTGCAGCCCGGGCAGGCTACGAGATCCGCGCCCTCGATCGATGCTCGATGCCGTTCCGGGAGTCCGTAGACGAAGGAGCTGAGCAGATCGGCTCGCTCGTGCTTGCGACCATAGTAGTCCTCGTACACAGCCGTGCTTGCCAGTCGAAAATCTGCGCTCAAATCGATGATCCTGGGCGCCAGCTCGCGGAACTCGTCGATCCGGCCCATGGACTGGCCGTGCGGGAGACACAGAAACAATAAATCGCACCGCTCGAGCTCGGAAACAGTGCAGAACTTCAAGCGCGTGGCTTTGCGCAGGTTGGGATGAGCGTTGTGTACGAACTTCCCGGCGAAACGTTCGGAGGTCACCTGCTGCACCGAGCACTCGGGATGGAACAGAAGCAGGCGCAGCAACTCGCCGCCGGTATAGCCTGAGCCGCCGACGATGGAAACGGACGTCACGCCGAGGACTCCAGAACGTAATCTACGATCTTTGCGGGAATGTTCACTCCCGTGGTGTCGATGCTGTTCTTGAATTCCATCGTGTAGTTGACCTCGTTGACCAGCAGGCCTGCGGGTGTCTCGAACAAATCGACCGCAACCACGCCTCCGCCGACGGCCTTTGCCGCGCGCAGCGAGATTTCCGCGAGCTCGTCGTCGACCGGGCAGCCCGTGGCAATACCGCCGAGTGCGGTATTCGTAATCCAGTGCTCGGAGCTGCGGTAGATGGCGGCAATGCATTCATCGCCGACCACGAAGCTGCGTATGTCGCGGCCTTTTTTCTCCACGTACTCCTGGATATAGAAAATGGAGTGGTGATAGCTGCCGAGAATTGCCTTGTGCTCGAGTATCGATTCCGCCGCTTCCCGATCGTTGACCTTGGAAAGCAGCCGTCCCCACGAGCCGACGGCCGGCTTGAGCACGGCCGGATATCCGAGCTCTTCGATGGCGTCGAGCGCCGATCGCTCGGTAAACGCGATGCGCACCTCCGGCTGCGGTATGCCGCCTTCCTTCAACGCCAGCGACGAGAGGATCTTGTCGCCGCAGATCCTGGCCACCTCGGAGGTGTTGATGCAGCGGATGCCGGCGCTTTCGAGTAAACGCAAGCCGTGCATGGCGCGGGAGTGATTGATACATCGCTCCAACACGATATCGACTTGCGGTCCGCTCTGGAGGTCGAAAGTCAGCTTGCGGTCGTCGAGCATCACCAGCTCGATGTCCGTATGCTTCCGGAACTCGCCGAGGAGCAGCTTTTCGTCCTTCCTGATCAGCGAATGCAGGAACCCAATCCTCATTCGCCCCAGTCCTCCTCGGTCTCGGGAGCCTCACCCAGGGCGGGTGGCTCGACTTTCAGAACTTCCAGCTCGCTACCGCAATCGGGACATTCGAGCAGCTCTCCGACGACAATATCCTTTTCCAATGGGACATCGCCGCCACACACGGGACACTCCGCCATTTCTTGGGCCCTCTTGAATAAACACGCTTGCCTACATGCCTCGGCAATTCTAGTGCTAGCGCGGACCTCTGGCGAGGGGCGCAGCCGGTGTTGGAGACGGGCATTTTCTATCGAGGAAATCCTTTATAAATCAGTAAGCTATCGTGCTAAATCGGCGACCGTCCGAATCCCGGGAGTTGCCAATCCGGTCCTCCCCGCCGCCTAAAGTTCCGGCTGCCATGGCCGATGTTTCTAGTGTCCCGGCCGGTTCCCAGGCCTCCGGCCGAGCGTCCAGGGGGGTTGCGCGCGCGGCCATCCCGGAAAACCAGCCTCCCAGTAGGTTCACAGGCGACCCCGGGTGTCGGCACCTCACCTGTACCTCGCGGCTCACAGCGGGATAACTGCCAACAGTGAATTGGTCCATATTCAGAAGCCACCGCTTCCTGGTGCTGGCAGTCGCAGGCCTGTTCATTGTCGGTACGTACTTCCACGGCTTTCAAGCGCCGGAGCGCAGTGTCTACGACCTTGTCAGCAAAGCGCTGCCGGCCGGAACCGTGTCATCGGCCGTCGCCGTGGTCGCCATCGACAACGCCGCCATCAAGGCCATCGGCTCCTGGCCCTGGCCCAGGGACCGTATTGCCGCCACCGTCGATCGCCTGCGGGGCTTCGGGGTGCGTGCCATAGGCATCACCCTGCCCCTGACCGAGCCCCAGACACCGCCGGCGCTCGCCGGTCTGATCGACGACGCCACGAAGTCGAGACGAAAGCTGTCGGGCACCCTCAAGCGGTGGGCGGTGCAGCTGGACAGCGATGCTGATCTCGTGCGCGCCATCGCGCGGCAGGGACGGGTCGTTTTGTCGGCTGGATACAGCCGAGGCGAATCACGCTCCGATCGGGGCGGCAACGGACCCGCATCCGGCTTCGATGCTTTGAAGCCCGCGAAGGTTCAAAAGCCCGGATTTTTCACGTTTCTGATCGCTCCACCGGCGCCTCCGAGCTTAACGGTTCGCGCACCGTTGACGCGCTTCGTCAGCGCCGCCGCCGGAGTCGGCGTCAACCCGGACCCGCGAAGCGTCGAGTCGATCCCCGCCATGCCCCTGGCGGTACGCAACGGCGACAAGGTGTATCCTGGATTCATTACTCTTTTGTCGGCGCTCGCGCGCCGTATTCCCACCGCAAATATCACCGTGATGCCGCGCACCGGCGTGCGGATCGGCAACAAGACCGTCATCGTCGCCCCCGATCTCGACTACCGACCCTTGCCCCCGGCGAGTGGCAAGAACGCCGAGCGTGTTCCGGTGATCTCGGTGGCGAGGTTGTGGGAGTCGAGCTTCTCCGGCAGGAGGCTCAAGAACAAGACCGTCCTCATCGGACTGACGAGACCGGATTTGACACCGCTGGTGCGTGGCAGCGGCGGCGTCGAGTTGCCCCCGGTCGTGTGGGCGGCGCATTCCGTTGCCAGCCTGCTCGAGCTCAGCCACGTGAAGATGCCCGTCGCGTTCTACGGTTTACAGCGTGGACTCATCCTGTTGCTCGCTGCCGCGCTGCTGCTCATGCCACGCCGCTGGCACGGCCGCACGGGTTTGATCGTGACGGGGGTGGTGAGCCTGGTAATGCTGAACACCGAGCTGGTGGTGCTGATTACCAACCAGTTGTGGCTGCCGATGGCGGTGCCGACGCTGTTTCTCCTGACGGCACAGGCGGTGCTTTCTGCGCGGCGGGTATCGCTTGTCGGCGCCGGCATGCAGTTGAAGGAGCTCGCCGAGGTCCGCCGTGACTACGCGGGTACATTGAAGCATCAGGGGCGCCTGGACGACGCCTTTACCCAGTACCGCAAGAGCCCCCGCCACCAGGGCTTGCTCGAGCCGCTCTACGAGCTCGGGCTCGCCTATGAGAGCCGCCGGCAGTTCACCAAGGCGATCGCGGTTTTCGCCTACGCGGCGCAGATAAAGCCGGCGTTCAGAGACATCCGTGGGCGCTTGAAGCGCCTCAAGAAAGTGGAAGCAGGGCTGGGTGCAAGGCCGTTGGCCGGTAGCGCGCCCGGCAACAAGACGGTGATCCTGAACGATTCCGGAATCGAGAATCCCATGCTCGGGCATTACCGGCTCGAGCGCGAAATCGGCCGCGGCGCCATGGCAATCGTTTATCTCGCCACCGATGAAAAGCTCGGCCGCAAGGTAGCGGTAAAGGCGCTGTCACTTACCGATGAGTTCAAGGGAGAAGCGTTGCAGGAAGCCCAGGAGCGGTTCCGGCGTGAAGCCGAGGCCGCCGCGCGTCTCAGTCATCCGAATATCGTGACCATCTACGAAACCGGCGAAGACCACGATCTCGAATACATCGTGATGGACTATGCGGAGGGCGAAAGCCTCGAGGACTATACGGATCCCGATGACCTGCTGACGGTCTGGGAAGCGCTGGACGTGGGTGTCCAGGTTGCCGATGCCCTCGACTATGCCCACGAGAGACAGGTCGTACACCGCGACGTGAAGCCCAGTAACATTATCTACGACCGTGAAACGGGGATGGTCAAGGTTACCGACTTCGGCATCGCCTGCCTTACCGACAGCAGCCGCACGCGCACCGGGACGGTGCTCGGCACACCATCATATATGTCACCGGAACAAGCCGCGGGAAAGAAGCTCGACGGGCGCTCGGATCTGTTCTCTCTCGGCGTCACTCTGTATCAGCTGCTGACCGGGCGACTGCCCTTCATCGGCGATTCCTTCGCCAATCTTATCTACCGGATCACGACGCAGAAGCATCCGGCGATAAAGAAAATCCGTCCGAGCTTGAACGCCAGCATCAGCCGCATCATCAACCGGACGCTGCAGAAGGATCCGAACGAGCGCTACGATGACGGCGCGGAGCTGTCCGAGGCGTTGCTCCGGTGTCAGGAAAAGGTAAGGCGTACGCGCAAGGCCGCCGGTCGCGCTTGACTCGGCGAGAGAAATTTCAACAGGAGCGATTCGAATGGGTAAGTTAGTGCATACCGTGGACGGCGCCAATGTGCGCGAATATCCGCTCAATGAAGGTATCTTCAAGATCGGACGCAATGTCGATAACGACATTCAGCTCGACGACGACTCGGTGAGTGGTTACAACACCGAGATTGCGGTGAAGCCGAGCCAGTACATGGAAGGTCTGCACGATTTCTGGCTGAAGGATCTGCAGAGCACCAATGGCACGAAGGTCAACGGAAAACGTACGAAAAAGTGCATGCTGAAGCACGACGACGTGGTGAAAGTGGGCACGCACGAGTTCAAGTTCGTCGACGAGCATCAGGTGGCGCGCACGCGCACGAGAATCCTAATAAACGAATAAACCCCCGGGTTTGAGCTTCCCAAGCCCGGCTCGATCTGCGGTTACCGGCTGAGGCATTCGACCAGCGCTTCGGTGTTCGATTCCATGAGCTCGAAGTAGGCGTCCGGTCCGGGGGTCACATCGGCGCCCAGGGGGTCGAGCACGCCTGCACGTGCGTCTGAATCTTCGAGCAGGATCTGCACCAGGGCGGATTCGAACTGCGGTTCGCGAAACACGCAACGCACTCCGGATTCCGCAATCTTCTCTCTCAGCGCCTTGATGCGCCGGGCGCTCGGCAAGCGCTCCGGACTCACGATAACGGACCCCACGGCGTTGAGTCCAAAACTTTTTTCGAAATACTGAAAGGCGTCATGAAACATCACGAAGGGTGTCGTGCGTACTGGCGCGAGCCGTGACGCGATGCGGGCTTTCATGGCGTCGATGCGTTGCGTCAGGCGCTCCACGTTCGTCTGGTAGGTCGCGGCGTTCTCGGGGTCGAGTTTGCTCAACTCCTTCGCGATTGCGGCGGCCATCAGCTTGGCGTTGAAGGGACTCAGCCAGATGTGCGCGTCGTAGGAGGCGGCCTCGTCGCGGGTGTGGGAGTCTGCGTCGTCATGCCGGGCTCCGTCGCCTCGATACGCGAGCAGGGCCAGGCCCGGGACGTCCGACAGCGCCAGCACGCGGGTGCTGTCACCGCGTCCCGCCAGCGGGCGTTGCAGGAATGTCTCCATCGAGGGTCCGATCCACACCACCAGGTCGGCGTTGCGGAGACTAGCGGCGTCCGAGGGTCGCATCTGGTAGGCGTGGGGTGAGCCGTAGCCGCGCACGATCTGCACGGGCTCGCCCAAGTCTCCCATGACCGCGGCCGCCAGCGAGTGCACCGGCCCGATGCTGGCCACCACCCTGGGTGCCGCCACCAGTGGAGCAGGCCAAATCAGGGGCACGAGAACCGGCAACAGAAGCCACAACCAGGCCCGGCGGCCGGGCCCGGGCTGCTCGAATTCGGTCATGCTCACGGCATTCCGTAGCGAAAACGTTATGTTATAACATTTCCAGCACCGCCGCATGGCCATTTCCCACCTGTACATCAAGATTGGTCCCCCGATGGCCGACTACTATTACCGTGAAGCCGCCGAATCGGCGATATCAAGGAGATAGCACTCATGTATCTGAGAAAGACTCTGCTGACTTCCATCGCGGCCATGATCCTTGCGGTTCCCGCTCTCGTGTCGGCGGCCCCGCTCGAGGTCCAGGACGTGGCCATCGCCACCGGCGTGTACGAGCGCGTACCCACCGGCATCTCGTCGAACTTCGATACTTCCGTCGGCAAGCTGTATGCCTTCACCCGCATCGTCGGCGCCGAAGGCGACACCCTTGTCTACCACAAGTGGTATCGCGGTGACGTCCTGGTCGCCGACGTTCCCTTGAACGTACGCAGCGGCGATTGGCGCACCTGGAGCACCAAGAACGTCCAGCCGGACTGGACCGGCGACTGGCGCGTGGTGGTGGTCGCCGAGGACGGTTCCATTCTCGCTATGGTCAAGTTCGCCGTTAACTAGGCGCCTGACGAGACCGCAACAAGGGGCGGCGCGATCGCCGCCCCTTGTTGCGGCGACTAGCTCCCGGGTTTGCGTCGGCGCAGAAAAGCAGCCAGGGCCTTCGACGTATGTGACGATTTTTTCTTCCGGGCGACGTCGAGTGGCGTCCCCTGCGCGACAATCCTGCCGCCGCTGTTGCCGCCTTCCGGACCCAGATCGATCAACCAGTCGGCTTCCGCGATCACATCCAGATTGTGCTCGATCACGACGACGGTGTTGCCTGCACGCACCAGACGATGCAGAACGCCGATCAATTTTTCCACATCGGCCATGTGCAGACCGATAGTCGGCTCGTCCAACACGTAAAGCGTGCGGGTACCGTCGCCATGGCGTGTGCGGCCATCGGGTGACTCGGCCGGCTTGGCCTTCGCCAGCTCCGTGACCAGCTTGATGCGTTGCGCCTCGCCGCCACTCAGGGTCGGGCTCTGCTGGCCGAGGGTGAGATAGCCGAGGCCCACCGCGCGCAACAGCTCGAGAGAACGATGGATGGAGGCGTGGGCTGTGAAGAACTCGCTCGCCTCATCCACGCTCATGGCGAGCACCTCCGCGATGCTCTTGCCGCGATAGTGCACGGCCAGCGTCTCTTCACCGAAGCGCGCCCCCGCGCACACATCACAGGGCACTCTGACATCGGGTAGGAAGCTCATCGCGATCTTCTTCATGCCCTGGCCTTCGCAGGCGCTGCACCGCCCGCCCCGGACGTTGAAAGAAAAACGCCCCGGCGCGTAACCGCGAATCCGCGCCTCGCCGGTATCGGCGAACAAGCGGCGAATGCTGTCCCAGAAACCGACGTAGGTGGCCGGACAGGAACGGGGTGTCTTGCCTATGGGGGTCTGGTCGACTTCCAGCACGCGCCCGAGCGCCTCGTGTCCCCGGATATCGTCGCAGCCGACCAGCGAAACTTTTCCTCGTCGTTTGCGGCCGTTTCGCCGTCGCTCGAGCAGGCGCTTCAGGTTGTCGTGCAGGATTTCTCGGATGAGCGTGCTCTTTCCGCTGCCGCTCACGCCGGTAACGCACACCAGGTGGCCCAGAGGCACTCGTGCCCGAACCCGGCGCAGGTTGTGCAGGCGCGCACCGATGATGTCGAGCTTCGCGTCTGCCGATTCGATTTTTTGCGCACCGTTGAGCGGGTGGCGCAGCGGGTTGGCGAGGAAACGCCCGGTCACGGATTCGGGATTTGCGATCAGCTCCTCGAAGGTGCCCTGGGCGACGACCCGTCCGCCGTGCACGCCCGCGCCGGGGCCGAGGTCGATGACGTGCTCCGCGTGCCGGATGGTGTCCTCGTCGTGCTCGACTACGACGATGGTATTGCCTTTTTTCTCGAGCTTGGCGAGGGTCTTCAAAAGCATGCGTGTGTCCCGCACGTGCAGGCCGATGGTCGGCTCGTCGAGGATGTAGCATACGCCTCGCAGATTAGACCCGAGCTGGGATGCGAGCCGGATTCGCTGTGCCTCGCCGCCGCTCAATGACGGTGCGGCACGATCCAGCGACAAATAGCCCAGGCCCACAGACTCGAGGAATTCGAGTCGCGATCGCAGTTCGGCGAGAATGTCTCGTGCGATCTGCGCGTCGCGTCCTTTGAGACGAAGCCGGGTGAACAGGCCTTCGGCGGCCTCCACGGTCATGGCGGTGAGCATACCGATGTCACGTCCCTTGAAGCGCACCGCCAGCGCTTCCGGGCGCAGGCGCCGGCCCCGGCAGGCGCCGCAGATTGCATCGGCGCCGTTCCGGCCTTCGTTCCACCAGCTTTCTTCGCCGCTTTGATCGGCGTCGAATCCCTCGAGCTCGACACCTGTCCCGTAGCATCGTCGGCACCAGCCGTGCTGAGAGTTGAACGAGAACAAGCGTGGATCGAGATCCGCAAAGCTGCGGCCACAGGAAGCGCAGGCACGCTTTACGGAGAAAATGCTGTGCGCGCCGTCGGTACGCGCAATACGCACCATGCCCTTGCCGAAATCCAACGCCTGATCGAGGAGCGCTGTGATCTGTTTCTCGGTCTTCGGCGATACCGTCACATCCCCCACAGGCAAATCGATGTCGTGCTCTTTGAAGCGGTCCAACCGCGGCCAGACGTCGGTGGGCGTATCGATACCGTCGACCCGCAGGCACGAATAGCCTTTTGCCGCGGCCCATTTGGCCAGATCGGTGTAGTAACCCTTGCGTGCCACCACCAGCGGCGCGAGCAGCGTCACCCTGCGTCCGCGAAACTCGCGCATGATGCGGGCGACAATCGCTTCGCGGGACTGGCTGTCGATGGGAATGTCGCAGTCCGGGCAATGCTGGGTGCCGAGCTTGACGAACAGCAGTCGCAGGAAGTGATAAATTTCCGTCATGGTGGCGACCGTGCTCTTGCGGCCGCCGCGGCTGGTTCGCTGCTCGATGGCCACCGTCGGCGGGATTCCGAAGATGGCATCGACATCGGGACGCGCGGCCGGCTGCACGAACTGCCGCGCGTAGGCGTTCAGGGATTCCAGATACCTGCGTTGCCCTTCTGCGAACAGGATGTCGAATGCGACCGTGCTCTTGCCGCTGCCGCTGATGCCTGTGATGACCGTGAAGCGATTTCGCGGGATCTCGATATCGATGCCCTTGAGGTTGTGCTCGCGCGCGCTCCGCACTTCGATGGCATCCCTGGCGTTGCCGCTCCGTGCGTTGCCTGCCCGGGATACCAGCGCGGTTCCGGCGCCGTTCGCGCGGCGCGCCCGAGTGCGGTTGCGTCGCGACTGCGCGCGCAGTGCCACACCCGTCAGGCTGTTGTTCGCCGCGGCCACTTCCCGCGGCCGCCCGACACACACGACCTCGCCGCC
>FXBF010000601.1_pt1 | contig 12477 bp, 11 predicted proteins | sample 5335321 | NCBI WGS metagenome assembly FXBF01 (sample SAMEA103928391, study PRJEB20085) | sediment metagenome | isolation source: sediment | reverse complement strand
GGTCCGTCATCAGCGATAACCATCGATTTACATTCTCGAACCCACAGCATGCTTTATACGACCGCATTGCAGCCGTGCGTCAAATCGTTCGGCAGGTGCCAGTGACCGGTCGGGTATTGTTCCTCGATGGCGCTGAGTTCAAGAAAGGTACACCGGGCCTGGTCAGCACGCTCGACAACCTGCACAAAGAGTTTTCCGAAAGGGACAGAGCTGTGGGCAAATCGAAGATCGAAGCATTCAAGCCCCACTGGGACCTGATCCGCGACAAGGCACTGAGTGGCCATTTCGGCCAGCGACCGAAAAGGAACCGGCTGTAAAAATGGGGTCGGACTCGGCGAAAAAAAACGTACGTCCCACTGCTGTCCCATAAACTCAAGACGGGCGTCAAAATGGCGCTTTGTGATGACGCGGAGTTCGACAATCGCCCGTCAGGACGGGCTCCTACAGGAATATTTCAACAGTAATCAGCAACTTGTTGGAGCCCGTCCTGACGGGCGATGCTTGCAAAGATATCCAAGCTAATATCATGTGCCCAACGAACGAAAATCACACGAACACCATGCTGCCGTTTATTTTCAGGGCCTGGCAGTTTATGTCTATGGGACAGCAGTGGGTTCGATCCCTTTTTTCCTCTAGAGTCCGAAGAAGCGTTCCGCGTTCGCTGTCGTCGCCTGCGCCACCGTAGCCTCAGACTTCTGCATCGCCTTGGCGACGACTCTCAGCACTTCAGTCAGGTATCCGGGCTCGTTACGGCGCTTCTTTGGTTTCGGCTCGAGCGTCCGCGGCAGCAAATAGGGCGCATCCGTCTCGATCATCAGTCGGTCCAATGGAATATCTGCAACGATTTCTTTGAGCGTCTCTCCTCGACGCTCGTCGCAAATCCATCCGGTAACTCCAATATAGAGACCCATGGATAAACACTCGTGAAGCGCCTCCCGGTCTCCCGTGAAGCAATGCGCCACACCCGCTGAAATCTCACCGATCCGCGGCTTGAGTATGTCGACGAATTCCTCGTGTGCATCTCGCTGGTGTAGAAAGACCGGCAATCCCGACTCCACCGCAAGCTCGAGTTGCGATTCAAATGCGCTGCGCTGTTCTTCCGGGGATGAGAAATTGCGGAAATAATCGAGCCCGCATTCTCCAACGGCCACCACGGCGTCCTCCCGCGCCAGGTCGGCCAGTGTTGCCCTGACAGCCGGTGAATAGTCGCTTGCATGATGCGGATGCATTCCTGCGGTTGCATACAGTTTCCCGGGTCGGGTTTGCGCCAGCGCCAATGCGTCCTGACTGCTTTCGCCGTTGGATCCCGTGACAATGATGCGCATGACGCCGGCATCTGCAGCCCTCTCGATGACCTGATCGCGATCATCATCGAAACTGTCGTGAGTCAGATTGGCGCCTATATCGACAAGATCTACAGTCATCGCTTATTTGCAATCAATTCGGCCGCCAACGGAACATGGCTGCGCCCAGACCCAAGAAAAGGATACTCAACAACAACAGAGAGATGAGCGCAGGCGCAACGTCGACCAGCGTCGCACCATCGAGCATCACGGCGCGCGCGGAATTGAGAACGTGAGTCAATGGAAAGATATTGGCGACCTGGCGTACCCAGGCATCTGCGTCATCCAGTGAAAACCACACGCCGGATAAAAGCAGCATCGGCCACGTGAGCAGATTCAATAAGCCGCCTGCCAGCTCTTCGCTCGTTACCCGCGCCGCGACAAGAAGCCCCATTGAGAGCAAGGCGATGGCGCCGACGAAAGCAACGAGAAAAAGCGCCAGATAAGAGCCGTCCATTCGAGTGTCAAGAAAGTATTGGGTACCGACATAGACGAAGCTGGTGATAAGCATGATCAGGAGCAGCCGGGACGCAACCTGTGCAATGACGAACTCGATCGCCCGCAACGGCGTCGCCCGCAGCCGTTTCAGAAACCCGTTTTTGCGATAACGGACGACGACGTAACCAACGCCGAACAAACAACTGAACATCATGTTCATGCCGAGTATGCCGGGCAACACCCAGTCGACGTATCGCACGGGTTCGCCCGAAATCTGCGCTTTCTGGATGCCATAGGTGGCAGTATTTTCAGACTGCAACAGTGCCAACTCGGCAAAATATCCCTTCGGCGAGTCAGGGTTGACCCAGTAGCTTCTCGGTTCATCAAACTGCACGAGCAGATCGAGCTGATGCCGGGCGATTCTGCGAAAGCCGGCTTCCTCATCATTGACGGCGACGAAGCGGATATATCGCGTGTCGAGAAATGGGTGCTGGTGCCGGTCCAGTTCCACTGCTGACTGTAAAACGCCGACAGTGTATTCCGCCCTGTCCGCACCTCCGAAGATGAACGACAAGCCGAACATCAATACCACCGGCAGAATAATGTTCCAGCTCATTGAGCTGCGATCTCGTACGAACTCGAGATTTCTTGCGCGAAAAATGGCGTATATTCGTTTCAGCATCAGGCGCGCAAGGAATGGCCCGTGAGATCGAGGAATAGATCCTCGAGATTGGGTTGGCGTATCTTGAGGCGGTTCAGGCCGCTGACATGCGTCGTCAGCTCTTGGAGGCTCGAGTTTACGTCGTTGGTGCTTATCTCGACAACGCCTTGCGACTCCAGTATGCGGTGATCGATACTTTGCAGGTCGCCGCTGACATCATCCAGCGGCAGCTCGATGATCACCCTCTGGTAGCGCTCTCGCAGCAGCTCGGCAGGACTACCTTGAGTGATTATCTGCCCGACATCCATGATTGCGATTTCATCGCAGAGAATTTCTGCTTCGTCCATATAGTGCGTGGTCAGAATGACGGTCGTTCCGTCTGACCGTATGCGATTTACGAGATCCCAGAAGTTTCTGCGAGCTTGAGGATCCAGCCCGGTCGTCGGTTCGTCCAGAAAGACGAGCCGCGGTTTATTGACCAGGGCAACAGCAAGAAACAGGCGCTGGCGCTGCCCGCCTGACAGCTTTCGATTGTCGCGATCTACTAATTCTTCGAGCGAGCACTCGCGGATGATGTGCTCCAGGTCTGCCTGACGGTTGTACAGGCTTTGAAACATCTCCAGCGACTCGCGAACCGTCAGGTAATCCTGAAGCGCCGTATTCTGAAACTGTATCCCGGCTTCCTCGCGGAACTTGTTACCTGCGGGCTTACCGAAGTAATAGACCTCGCCCGAAGTGGCGGGGGTAACCCCCTCCATGATTTCGACTGTCGTTGTTTTGCCGGCTCCATTGGGTCCGAGCAGGCCGAAGCAGATGCCCGCTCGCACTTCAAAACTGACCTCGTTCACAGCCAGAACGGCAGGGTACTGTTTAACCAGTTTTCGAGCTTCTAAAGCAATCATTAGCCTGTCTCGTCCCGATGAACGTGCATAAGGTTACCCTTTGGCCCCGTAAGGGCATAGATTTTTGTCGTCTAATTCCAACCTTTTTGGACTCAGGGGTATCAAATAACAAAATCGGGCCGGAAGGCTCTCTGTTTGTAGGAGCTGCCCGTAGGAGCGGCTTTTTGTACATGGATGTACTTATGTCGCGGAGCGCAGGATGCGCGAGAGCGATGCAGCCGCGACACTTTATCAACCTATCAGGACATACAAATGACCAAGAAGCTAGGAATCACTACGCTCTCCGTCGGCCTGCTGGCACTGTTGCTGTTTACGCCGGCAAATGCCCTCGGCATCAACAAGAGCATCAAAATAGAGGCCGGCAGCCAGGCTGAGGGCACATCGACCGTCAACGGCAGCATTACCGTCGGCAGCGGCGCCACCGTCACCGGCGCTCTGGAGACCGTTAACGGTGCAATTCGTATCGATGAGAATGCCGTAATCGAGGATGCCGAGACGGTAAATGGCAGCATCAAGATTGCTTCGGGCGTCAAGGCCGAAGACATCGAGGGCGTAAACGGCACCATTCGAATCGGCGAAAACGTCACGATCAAGGGAGAGGTATCAGTCGTCAATGGCAAGATTGGCGTCGATTCCGGCAGCACGATCAGCGACGACGTTAGCAACGTCAATGGCGAAATCACTATCACGGGTGCGGAGATCGGCGGCGACCTGTCGACTGTAAACGGTGACGTTTCGTTGAATGAAGGCACCAACCTGCATGGCAATCTCACTATTGAGAAGCCGGGCGGCAGCAATTGGGGCAAGAGTAATGCTCGTAAGCCGAGGGTCATCATCGGCCCCGGATCAAAAGTAGGCGGCGAAATCATCGCAGAGCGCGAAGTTGAGCTTTATATCAGCGACACTGCCGAGGTCGGCGGCGTATCCGGTGTCATCAGCATGGATAATGCCATCCGCTTTAGCGGCAAACGCCCCTAGCCTCCATATCGAACCAATGTGCTGCGCTCTCGCTTAGTCTTTGTCTGCCTGAGGGATTTTCTGAGTGAGCGGAATAACGGTGTCTATTTCCGACCGAAGAAAATCTCTCAGCTGATCAAATCCTCAAGCGATCTTACGCAACAACTGATGCGACATCCGGGCTAGAATAGGCGCTGTGCCAAGCACAGCCCCCCAATTACCACTGTTCCCGGAACACGATGAGCCCGGCTCCGAGCCGGGTTTTGATATTCGTGAAAGCGCGAGAGCGCGACGCCTAGCCATCAAGGTCTATCCACGCGGCCGCGTCGAAGTCGTCGTACCGCGGCGTACACGGCCGCGAGACGTGGAATCCTTCGTCAACGATAACAGTGAATGGATTCGAAGAGCACGGGAGTCCTTTGCGATAAAACATCCACCGGAACCCTTTGCATTGCCCGATTCAGTTGCCCTCAGTGCGCTGGGGCAGGTGATATCAGTTCATTACACACCCGAAGATGGCGCCAAATCCGTTCGTTTCCGTGCGAAACGCGAAAAAGTCGCTCTTTCAGGTCAGGTCAGCAATGAAAAGCTCTGTATCAAGGCTTTGATGCGGTGGCTGGCCTCAACAGCACGAAAACAACTCGAACCCAGACTCAGAGCACTTTCCGAGCTGACCGGAACACCATTCAACAAGCTGCAGGTGAGAGCACAGCGCACCTGCTGGGGCAGCCGCAGCGGAAGCGGCACGATCAGCCTCAATCTCTGCCTGCTTTTTCTCGAACCTGAGCTGGTCAGGTATTTGATGATTCACGAGCTTTGTCACGGGCGGCATATGAATCATTCGAAGAGTTTCTGGCGCTTCGTCTCCAAATTTGAACCGGATTACAAAAAGCTCGATCGAGAACTGACTGAATGCTGGAATCGGGTGCCAAGCTGGCTAGGCATTTATTAAATTAAACAGTAGATTAACCAATCTACTTAATGTTAATTATCATCCTCGATCGAGTAACTCTCTCAAGTTGATTACCGCCGCATTGGCCCTGGCCAGATAGTTCGCCATCACCAGGGAATGATTGGCAAACAAGCCGAAACCGCCGCCATTCAACACGATCGGTGATGTCAGCGGCTTCAGGCTCGCTTCGAACTCGCGGATGATCTGCCTGACGCTTGCCCCGGCGTTCTTATCGGCCAGAACCTGTGCAAAATCGAATTCGGCAGCCCGGAAGAAGTGAATCAGAGCCCAGGCTGTTCCGCGTGCCTCGTAGAAGACATCGTCTATCTCGAACCAGGAAGTCCTGACATCGACGCTGTCGCCCAGGGATGTATTAGCTTCGGCCGCCGGATCGCCGGCCAGATCGGTATTGATGACTGTCGTCGCAACGCTGTCGCCCAGGCGACGCGTCAGGCTACCCAAGCGTTTTTCGACTTGTGCAAGCCATTCACGAAGGTTGTCCGCTCTTGCATAAAACTGGGCTTCAGGCTCCCCTATACCCGCCAGGCGGTCGCGATATTTGATGAAACCGTCAATTGCGTCACGGTACTCGCCCTCGGTGCGCGGAATAGCCCAGGAATCACTATCGAAGAAGAACAGAGGTTCTCCTACAGAGACATCGGGATCTTCCTTGGATTGCGATTGGCTCCGACTGTAGTCATTTCGAATGATTCGCGCCATGTCCCGAACCTGTTGCAGCACACCAAATTCCCAGTTCGGAATATTGTCGAGAATGACACCGGGCGGCATTTTGTCGTTGGTCAGGTATCCACCCGGCTTCTCCAGCAAGGTCTCGGCCACTCGGATCAACGTATCCGTCGTTGAATAGCCGATCACGGTCCGCTCACTATCGGCCTTTTCATTGACCCAGAAAACATCGGGCATCCTCGACCAGTACCAGCCTAAAATAGTGAGGAACAACAATACAGCGCCCACGAACCAGCCAGCGACACTTACCCATAATGGCCTGCCGGGAATCTCCTGTGCCTTGTCAGGCGATTTGTTCTTATTAAATATCATTTTTGCTTGTTCAATGATCGACAACGCTTAGAGGGTCAGAGAGTTTATCAGTTCCGGCAGTACGGTCCCCGCATTTCCAACGAGACAGAAATCGCTCGTGTTTGATAGGGGCGTTGCATTGGGATTGACTTCGACGATTGTGGCACCAACTTCACGTGCCGTATCCGCGAGGCCTGCCGCGGGCCATACGAGCGATGATGTGCCGATCGAGAAAAACAGGTCGCACTCTGATGCGGCAGTCAATGCATCGTGAAGGGCCTTTCCGGGGATTGCTTCGCCGAACCAGACCACGCCGGGACGAAGGTTACCGCCGCAGGCAGGGCAGGTCGGTACTGCAGAGGTATCGTCTTTTGCGTCTATTACTTTGCCTTCGACAAAGCAACGGTCTTCGAAGATGTTGCCGTGGAATTCGATGACGTTTTCGCTGCCGGCGCATTGGTGTAGTCCATCGACGTTTTGGGTAATTAACGTGAAGCCGTTGACGTATGTTGCAAGGTCGACCAGAGCGCGGTGTCCAGCGTTCGGTTCGACTTTGGCGACGAGGTCTCTTCGCCATCGGTACCATTTCCAGATGAGTTCCGGGTCTCTTAGAAATGCTTCGGGTGTGGCCAGTTCGTGCGGATCAAATTTTTCCCATAAGCCGGTTTGTGCTTCGCGGAAGGTTGGTACGCCGCTCTCAGCCGATATTCCTGAACCGGTCAGGACGCAGACATGACGACTCGACCGGAGCGCATCGATGAGCGCCTCGGGAATCGCCGGTTCTTTGTCCATCAGGCAGCTTTGTCGGCTGTGGCCAGTTGGCGAAGGACGTAGTGGAGGATGCCACCGTGTTCGTAGTATTCGCGTTCCTTCGGCGTATCGATGCGGACTCTGGCCTCGAACTCGATCAGGTCACCACCATCTGGTGTGGCAGTGACTTTTACAGTTTCCGCGGCAGCATCAGCATGACCGCTGATATCAAAAACCTCTTTGCCGGTGAGTCCCAGCGTGTCAGGACCCTGGCCATCCATGAATTGCAGAGGCAGGACTCCCATGCCGATCAGGTTGGAACGATGGATTCGCTCGAAGCTTTTGGCAATGACGGCTTTAACGCCGAGGAGCAATGTGCCTTTGGCCGCCCAATCGCGTGATGATCCGGTGCCGTATTCGGTTCCGGCAAGAACGACGAGCGGGATGCCGTCTTTTCTGTACCTGAGCGATGCATCGTAGATGGACATTTGCTCATCGCTTGGCTGGTGTTTTGTCCAGCCACCCTCGGTACCGGGGGCGAGCTGATTACGAAGACGAATGTTTGCAAAAGTGCCACGCATCATGACTTCGTGGTTGCCGCGACGGGAACCATATGAATTGAAATCGACGGGTTTGACGCCCTGCGCCTGCAAATACTCGGCAGCGGGACTATCCACGGCGATGTTGCCAGCAGGTGAGATGTGATCTGTTGTGACGGAGTCACCGAGTAAAGCGAGAACTCGCGCTCCACGGATGTCTTCCACGTTTTTGGTCTCGAGGCTCATGCCTTCGAAGTAAGGTGGGTTTTTGACGTAGGTCGAGTCGGCGTCCCAGCTGTAAATCTCTCCGTCCGTTACATCGAGGCTGTTCCAGTTCTTGTCGCCGGCGAAGACGCTGTCGTAACTGGACTTGAACATGCCGGAATCAATGTTCTGCGCGATCGCTTCGTGTACCTCTTTTTGCTCCGGCCAGATATCTTTGAGGAAGACGGGATTACCATCATTGTCCTTGCCGAGCGGATCGTTCTGGACGTTCATGTCCATTCGCCCGGTCAAGGCGTAAGCGACGACAAGCGGAGGGGACGCCAGATAGTTCATTTGCACGAGTGGGTGGATGCGGCCTTCAAAGTTACGATTACCGGATAAAACGCTGCATCCAACGATATTGCCGTTTTGTATTGCCTCGGCGATCTCAGGCTTCAGCGGGCCGGAATTACCGATACAGGTCGTGCAACCGTATCCGACCGTGTAAAAACCCATGGCATCCAGATCGTCCAAGAGGTTAGACTTTTCGAGATAGTCGGTGACGACTTTGGAACCCGGCGCAAGGCTGGTCTTGACCCACGGTTTGGTATTCAGTCCTTTTTTGCGGGCGTTTCTCGCCAGCAAGCCTGCAGCGATCATCACGGCCGGGTTGGATGTATTGGTGCAACTGGTAATTGCCGCAATTAGCACTGCACCATCTGAGATTTCGACGTTTTCTCCGTCGAGATTTGCTGTCGCCGAGCCACCTTCGGCCCGGTCGGCCACAGCGGCTTTGAGGTCCTTCTTGAATGCCGAATCCGCACTACTCAATGCAATGCGGTCCTGCGGGCGTTTAGGCCCGGCGATGCTCGGTTCGACCGTGCCCATGTCGAGCTCGAGCAGGTCGCTGTAGTCAGCATCGGCCTGGCCTTTGTTGCGCCACAACCCCTGTTCCTTAGCGTAAGCCTCGATCAGCTTGATGTGATCGGCATCGCGACCGGAGAGCTCCAGGTAACGCAGCGTTTCATTGTCGATCGGGAAGATTGCACAAGTGCTGCCAAACTCCGGGGACATGTTGCCAAGCGTCGCACGATCCGCCAGCGGCAGAAGTTCGAGGCCATCGCCGAAGAACTCCACGAACTTGCCGACGACGCCGCGTTCCCGGAGCAACTCGGTCACAGTCAGCACCAGGTCGGTCGCTGTCGTACCGGCCTCGAGTACACCGGTCAACTTGAAACCGACGACATTCGGGATAAGCATCGTGATTGGTTGCCCGAGCATCGCAGCCTCGGCTTCAATGCCGCCGACGCCCCAACCAAGAATGCCGAGCCCGTTGATCATGGTCGTATGCGAGTCGGTACCGACCAGCGTATCGGGATAAGCGCTTCTTTGTCCGTTCTTTTCAGCGTCGAAAACGACGCGTCCCAGGTACTCGAGGTTGACCTGGTGAACGATGCCGGTGTTCGGTGGCACCACGCGGAAGTTCTCGAATGCCATCTGTCCCCAACGCAGAAACGAATAACGCTCCCTGTTTCGGTTGAACTCGATCTTGTTGTTGAGATCGAGGGCATCAGCAGTTCCATAATTGTCGACCTGCACGGAATGGTCGATAACGAGCTCGGCTGGTGCCTGGGGATTAATGCTGTCTGCTGAACCACCGAGATTGACAACGGCGTCGCGCATTGCAGCCAGATCGACGACCGCAGGCACGCCCGTGAAATCCTGGAGGATCACGCGGCTCGGTGTGAATGAAATCTCGGTGCCGGGTTCGGCACTGGCGTCCCAGTTGGCAAGCGCCAGGATGTCTTCCCGGGTGACATCGCGGCCGTCTTCGTGCCTGAGAAGATTCTCCAGGAGAATCTTAAGCGAATAGGGAAGTCTGTCGACATGTCCGTCGCTGACCGCATCGAGCCGGAAAATTTCAAACTGATTACCGCCAACAGTAAACGTTGAACGGGCACCGAAGCTGTCCGTCATGTGTTCTCTCCGGGAAAAGTGATGTCCTGCCCGGCGTCCGATGCGAGGCGGGGCGGCATTATAACGGATTTGTGCTGAGCTGTTAGATCGCCGCGCGTAGCGATTCCTGCCCGCCAAATATGCGATCGATGGGGCCGCCGCCGAGGCAGCGATCGCCGTCGTAGAACACGGCGAACTGGCCCGGTGCAACAGCCCTTTGCTCCACTTCGAACGCGACGTGCAGCTTCTCGCCGCTCGTTTGTGTGACAAGGCATGCCTGGTCGGGCTGACGGTAGCGAATCTTGACGCTGCAATGCAGCGCACCGGTCCGGGAAAGCTTACTGGGTGTCTGGCCGATCCAGGAGGCGTCGCCCAGTTCAATCGATGTGCTGTAGAGCATCGGATGTTCGCCCTGAACAACGATGAGCACGTTTTCAACCAGGTCCTTGTCCGCGACGTACCAGGGTTCGCTGCCTGCATCCTGTCGTCCGCCAACGCCAAGGCCCTGGCGCTGTCCGAGCGTGTAGTACATCAGGCCGTGATGCTTGCCGACCTCGGTGCCTTCCGGCGTTCGAATCGGGCCGGGATTTGCCGGCAAATAGGTCGACAGGAACTCGCGGAATGGCCGCTCGCCGATAAAGCAGATGCCGGTGCTGTCCTTCTTGTCGTAAACGTCCAGCCCGTGATCGTGCGCAATGCGCCGGACATCCTTCTTCAACAACTTTGCCAGCGGAAATACAGTGTCGGCCAGGGCTTCAGCGCTGACTGCATGCAGGAAGTAGCTTTGATCCTTACCCGGATCAGCGCCTTTCAAGAGGGCCGATTCGCCACCGGAGGATGCGACTCGCGCGTAGTGTCCCGTTGCCAGCAGATCGCCGCCAAGTCGCTTGGCATAATCGCGAAATACGCCGAATTTGATCTCGCGATTACACAGCACGTCAGGATTGGGTGTGCGCCCGGCCCGGTACTCATTCAGGAAGTAGTCGAAGACCCGGTCGCGGTATTGCTTCGCAAAATTAACGTGGTGTAAGGGAATATAAGTTTGTTCACAGACGCGGCGCGCGTCCTGTAAATCGGCGGCCGCTGTGCAATAGCCGTCATCGTCCTCCCAGTTGGTCATGTGCAATGCCTGCACCTCGGCACCTTGCTGCTTGAGCAGCAATGCCGCAACGGCCGAATCGACGCCGCCCGACAAGCCGAGAATGACTTTCTTGGCCTTAAGATTCGACCTGGATATCTCCATAGAGCTGCGATTTTAGCAGAGCTTTTGTCCCGCTATGCGCACGGTAGGATAGTGTCATTACCAAGGGAAACTGGCGGACTAATTACCAAGCGAGTTTGTCGCAACAGCGTAGCAAAGGGATTTTGCAGGAGCAATCGAGTATGACTTGGCCGGTCAGCTGACAGTGTCAGATTTCATTGGAACTGACCGGCGGGTACCGACTTGGGAGTTGCCGGTGAGGTGATAGACTCTTGACCGACGCAAAACGACCCAATCCGACATTAAAAATATTGCTTGTTGCGCAGTTAAGGTATTAGTTTGGCCAAATGATTGAGGGCCCCTCCGGGCCGTCGGTACAATCCCGACTGTTGAACAAATGATCCATTCGAATTTGCCAGTACATGAGGAAGTATATGAACGGTATTTATGACATGGGAGGCATGACCTGTTTCGGAGTGATAGGGCGGGAGGAGAATGAGCCCGTGTTTCATTCAGACTGGGAGCGGCGTGTATTTGCCATGAATATTGCGAGTCTGGCTTTTCTCGGGCCGGTTGACAGGGCGCGTCACGCGATCGAGCGCATGGATCCTTTGCACTACCTCGCGACTGGTTACTACGAACACTGGCTCGCCGGAATTGAAACCATGGCGAAGGATCTGGGTTATTTGACCGACGAAGAGATCGAGAGCGGCAAGGTAATCAATTCCAAGGACACACCACATCCGCCACCTGACGCAGAAATGGCAGAAGGCCTTGCGCGTGGAGGCATGCCGGCCACCCGCGAAGATGGCAGACAGGAAGCGACATTCAAGGTTGGCGAAAAGGTGCGGGCCCGGAATATGGAAGTCCGGGGACATACACGCTTAACCCGCTATGTCCGCGGAAAATCAGGAGTCATTGCAAGGCTCCATGGGACTCATGCCTTTCCTGACACGGCAGCCCATGATCAGGGCGAGAACCCACAACCTCTCTATAACGTCAGATTCGAGGCAAACGAACTGTGGGGAGACAATGTTGACCGCAAGGACTGTGTGTACATCGATCTGTGGGAAGATTACCTGGAACCGGCAAAATAAGGCTGAGTACGTTATGAGCGACAGGCAACATCATCACGATGCACCGAAAAATCCCTATCATGAAAGTCCTCGGACGGATGAGCAGAACCAACAGTTGACGGAGCGAGTTGAGAAGATCGAGTCTCTGTTGGTCGACAAAGGCATCGTTGCCAGGGATGCGCTGCAAAAACTCGCTGACATTTACGAGAACGATCTTGGACCGATGAATGGTGCCAAGGTCGTTGCCCGTGCCTGGGTCGATATGGAATTCAAAAAGCGCTTGCTGGACGATGCAACAGCAGCTATCGCAGAGTTAGGGTTCGGCGGTCTTCAGGGGGAGCATATGATCGCCGTGGAAAACACACGAGAAGTACACAATGTCGTAGTATGTACTCTGTGTTCCTGTTATCCCTGGCCGGTGCTCGGCCTTCCTCCCACTTGGTACAAGAGTGCACCGTAC
>FXBF010000600.1_pt1 | contig 12477 bp, 13 predicted proteins | sample 5335321 | NCBI WGS metagenome assembly FXBF01 (sample SAMEA103928391, study PRJEB20085) | sediment metagenome | isolation source: sediment | reverse complement strand
CAGCCCAACTATCGATTGTCGGAGTGGGCCTGGACCGAACCGCAGAGCAACTCACTTTCGCAGACGTGGAACTTGCGGGCATCCAGGCCCAGATCGAGGTACAGGCCGTCGACGCTTACATGACGGTGTTGTCGTCACCGACTGTTTCGCTGGTCAACTCTGAGTCCGTCGAAAAGGCGTTGGTGGCATCGTCAGTTGTTGAAGACGTCGTAGCCAGCGGTCGGGCAAGCGTCGACGAGCTGATCATCAAGCGACGCAGTCTCGAACAGCTCCAACTGGCGTACCTCGCCGAGCAGGGCGACTATCAGGCCCTACAGGAAGAAGTCGACGCCGAAGTAGAGCATTTGGCTGAGTTGTACGACAGGGCCGACAGCGCTGTTGCCTCCGCGGTTCGTGAGGCGCAGAGCGCCGACGCCGACTATCGAGAAGCCCTGAGTGCAGTCGACCTCGCTCGCGTTCGGGAAGAGGAGCGGAAGCGACAGGAGAACAGGTCGACCACGACAACAACGAGCCCTCCGACGACAACGACCTCCACATCACCCAACTCGACTTCGCCAACCACCACGACGACTTCCACCACGACAACTACCGCATCAAGCAGTTCGACTTCGCCAACCACCACGTCACCGTCCACCACGACTACCAGCACCAGTGGAGGTGGCGGAGGCCCGTGGAATCATCCTCCATCAGTCGAGCGGTGGCGTCCGCTTGTCCAGCAGTTCTTTCCGGGAAACCGGGTGGAGGAAGCGCTCCGAATCATTGACTGTGAGAGCAACGGCGACCCCAACGCCTACAACCCTTACTCCGGCGCCTCGGGTCTGTTCCAGTTCCTTCCGAGCACATGGGCATCGACCGCTCCCAAGGCCGGATACGGTGGATACAGCGTGTTCGATCCGGAGGCCAACATCGCCTCGGCTGCCTGGCTGGCCAACCGATACGAAGAACTCGGCCAGTACTACTGGCGTGCATGGAGTTGCCGACGGTTCTTGGGCTAGACCACTAATCAACCTTTAGACTCCCGCCGCTGATGGAGAAGGCCGAACAACACCCCGCAAGGCAGATCACCCTCGTAGCGCTGGCCCTCATCGCTACGTTGCCAGGCGTCTACCTCAGACTTAGCGGTGTCCTCGTCGACCCGGTCCTCGCCGCATTCCTCTTCGGGATAGCCATCGTCGGAGCCGCATTCATCCTCTCCTGGGCGGCCGAGGTGATCCAGTTGGACGTCGGCACGGGTCTTGCGCTCGCGTTTCTGGCCCTGATCGCAGTGCTCCCCGAATACGCCGTCGATTTTGTCTTCACCTCGAAGGCCGGGACCGAGTATCTGGAAACAGGACAGGCATCCCAATGGGGGCCACTGGCCTTGGCAAACATGACCGGAGCAAACCAGCTACTGATCGGCTTTGGTTGGCCACTCGTGATCCTCCTCGGCACATGGAGGGTGAAAAAGTCAAAGAAGGGCCCGGCAGAGGCTGAAGGTGCCACGTCAACCACGGTTCACCTGTCCAGGCCGCAGTCGGTCGATATCGCCTATCTGGCGATCGCCTCTCTATACGGGTTGACCCTCTTCTGGAAGGACACACTCACTCTCCTCGACGCAGCAATCCTGGTTGGGATCTATGTCGCTTACATGATCCGACTCTCCGGGGCCTCCGCTTCGGAGCCGCACCTCGTCGGCCCAAGCGCATATTTCGGAGCCATGCCAAAGACACGGAGGAGGGTGATCAACTACATCGGCTTCGTCCTGGCGGCCCTAGTCATCCTTGCCGTGGCGGAGCCTTTTGCGGAATCGCTGATCGAGATGGGTCAGGCCGTTGGCATAAGCGAGTTTCTCCTGGTCAAGTGGATAGCCCCACTGGCATCCGAAGCGCCCGAACTCCTGATCGCCTCGCTCTTTGCATGGCGTCTCGCCGCCCGAACCGGGATCGGTGCACTGATCTCGTCGAAGGTGAACCAGTGGACACTGCTTGTCGGAACGCTACCGATTGTCTTTGCCATCTTCGCCAGGCAGTTCGTCGGCTTGCCGCTCGACCGTGTCCAGCAGGACGAGTTGTGGGTCACCGCAACACAGTCGGTGTTCGCGGTGGCCATAATCGCCGGCCGGTCAGTGAGCCGGAAAGAGGCTTGGGCCATGTTGTCCCTGTTCATCGCCCAACTCGGCGAGTCCTACCTCGCCGAGGTCGAGGCGATTCCGCCAGGCGTCTCTGAACAGTTCCGGATCGGAGTGGGAGTTGTGTTCCTGCTCGCTGCCCTCTGGGTTCTTCGCAAAGACTTCAAAGTCTTCGGCCGGGTTCTTCGCGACGGCTTCCGGGCCTCCTGGTCTGAGCTCGAATCGGAATCCGAGTCCGAGGCCTAGTCGGCCCAAGTCGGCCCAAGCGCCGCCTTCTGATCTGTTCCCTGCCTGGCCAAGCCGTGTCACTAGCTCGTTCGTGCCCGAAAGGGTCTAAAGACTCTGGCCACGAACCCACGACTCACGTAGAGCAAAGGTGGTCGGCATCAGCGGTGACCCAATTCCCCAATCAATGCCGACACCAAAGGAGGAGATCATGACCACCATGATCGACAGTGAGGAAACGGGCGCCGTGCCTCGTCTCGAGACGATGGAGCGACGCACCCGGGGACTTGGCATTGCGGTCGTCATCCTGGCGGGCCTCGTTCTGGCTCTGGGAGCGTGGATCATCTACGACATCTCACAGGGTGCATCAACCGCACCCTCCGCCGAGATGACGCAGCTGTTGGACGACTATGACAGCGCCTGGAACAACTATGACGCTGAAGCATTCCTCGCTCTGACGACGGCGGGATACCGGTTCACCAGTGCTGGCGGTAGCGAGTTCCGTCGGGTGGACCAGGCCTCCGAGATCGAGACCAGACTGCCCATGTTCACTCGGCAATTTGAGAACCTGGGCGAGCCCATAGTTACGGGCCATGGCCCGTGGTATGTGTCTACGCCGGTCCACACGACCACCAACATCCGTGAGGCGGAAGGCATCTCAATCCTGACAGTGGTCGACATTGACGGAGTGCTTCAGGTGAGCGACCACCGGATCATCGGGGACTTCTAACCACACGAATCGAGTTCCGCTATTGGTGGGCACCCTCCGCGGTGCCCACCAAACAACCCTCTTCCAACCTGTCCCATGCCTCGCGTAAGTTGGTGAGTGCAGATCGAAAGGACAGCGATGACCAAGAAATACTTCACCAAAGGCGTTTTTGACTTTCTCAACGAGTTGGAGTCGAACAACGAGAAGGTCTGGTGGGAGGAAAATAGAGACCGGTACATAACGATGATTCGTGAGCCGGCTCTCGAGTTCATCAACGACTTCGACTCCAGGCTGAAGAGAATCTCGCCACACTTCGTCGCAGACTCACGAACCGTCGGGGGCTCCCTGATGAGGCCGTATCGGGATGTCCGGTTCTCCAATGACAAAACGCCGTACAAGACCAACGTAGGCATTCAGTTCCGCCACGAGCAGGGCAAGGACGTCCACGCTCCAGGTTTCTATCTGCACATAGAGCCCAGGGCGTGTTTTGCCGGCGCAGGGCTCTGGAAGCCAGACACTCCGGTGGCACGAGCCATCCGACAGTCGATCCACGATGATCCAGCCGGATGGAAGAAGGCCGCCAAAGGTAAGGCTTTCTCCGAAACATGGTCCATCGCACCGGACGACAGCGAGATGCTCAAGAGAGTCCCCAAAGAACTAGACGACGGGCACCCCTTTCCGGACGACCTTCGCTTCAAGAGCTTCATTGCCGGAGCCCGGCTGAGTCAGGCTCAAGTCACCTCAAAGGGGTTCGACGCCGAACTCGCAGCAATGTTCACGAAAGCCTCGGCATTCACCCGCTTTCTCTGCGACGCGGTGGGGGTTCCCTTCTAATCGCGAGGAAATCGCCTAACTTGGTTCCGTGCGAGAACCACGGGGCAACGAACAGTGACGATCTACGACGGTGTTATCAATCTCGGCGACAACCAAGTTTCGGTCATCATCGGGTTCGAGGACGCTGGTATCCGGATGTCTTCTGGTGGGGCAGAGATCGGCGAATGGGCGGAGGGCGAGTACTCGATCGATCACAACGGTGGTGGCGTTTACACGATCACCGCGGAAAGCGAAGCCCTTCAGTTCGTCCCCAACAATCCACGACTCTTTGCAGCGCGGCTGAACGGTGGGGTGCCTCCTACCCCGGAGGTTGCAGCCGATCATTCGGAGACAGAAAGCGCATTGTCCGAGTCGGTGAATGAGCTCGTTATACGGGAGAACCGTGACGAAGCGCCGCCGCCAAAGCCGCTGACCCTGGTCGTTTTCTACGCCCTGGCCAGTGTCACACTTGCCCTCGGCGTGTGGGCTGTCGTGAGCCTGCTCACCGGCTAGGTGGGTAGTTCCATCCATTCCCCCACACGGTCGAGCAGATACTCCGATGTCTCGTGAGACTGGTCGAGAACGTCGCATAACTGCTCACGACCCATGAGGACATCGACCAGGCTGACAGAGGATTTCCCTTGGAGCATCAACCGGCGCTCGGGGCCGTCCGTGACTGCGGCATAGGAGTCGATTGCCGATACTTCGATCGACAATGTTGTTCCCCCGATTCCCGCCAGATCGGTCGCCAGGATCAGTAGATCCGGCGGTTTGAGGAGCGGCGGCACCGCCCAGTTGAAGTAGAGGTCGAGGTGGTAGTCGTCCTCCGGTTCCTCGAACTCGGAGTCCATCTCATCGAGCCGATCCCGCAGCGACAGAACCACTTTGGGGTCGACGTCGAGAGCAAGGTGAAGATCGATGGGACCTCCACAACCGGCCTCAGGGTGGACGTCGACCTCCCATGACTGTCTAAGCGAATAGGTCTCCACGAAGTGGCGCTCATCATGAACATGAAAGCCATGCTCGGTGGCATGCTCCTTCAGGTCGGTGATGAAGCCGGCGATGTCAACGTTCATGATGCGTCAGGTTATTAGGGAACAGAGCTTTGTGGGAGCTTGTCAGCGACGGCTTCGCCGCCAGCCGACAAACAGACCTCCAAGAAAAGCAAGGATCGCGGTCACCGGTAGCGCCTCTGGCGGATCCGCAACGACCATATCGGGGGCATGAGCCGTCTCCTTGTCACGCAGGCTTGGTGACTTGATGTCGCCGGCATCGAGAAAGTCGTTGTAGACCTTGGTGACCTCGGCTCCGAAAAGAAACACGCTGGCAAGCACATATGCCAGTAGAAGAAGCACGAAGAAGGAACCGGCGACGGACAGCGCCGACGCCCCATCCTCCCAAGCGAAATAGAGCCCGGTTCCGTACGCGGCCACCAGGAACACGACCGCAGTGAAGATTCCTCCGAGCCACGCTGCCCGCCAACGAACTTTGACGGCCGTCATCGTCTGGAACACAACAGCGAACATGACCGGCAGGACGACGACCGACACCAGCGGAGCGAGCAAGCTGATCAACCCGTGCACCCAAACGAGATCGTCGGGGAAGACACCCCCGAAGAATCGCCACAAGAAGTTCAGAAACCAGACCGCGATCAGGGCGATGCCCAGGCCGAGAGCCCATAGAAACCCGAGGCCGCGCTTCTTGGCAAACCCCATGACGCCAGAAGTGCGCTCGTACGGGACGTGAAAGATGTCGTTCAGGTCGTTCTGGATCTCGTAGAACAGACTCGAAGCAGCCCAGAGAAGCAGGATGATTCCGACAATCGCCGCCGCGTCACCCTGGGTCACAGCCGACGACACGAAAGTGTCCAATGCAGCGGCCACCTCGGTGCCGGCGATCTGTTCGATTGCCTCGAAGATTATCTCCTGCTCTGCATCATCGACCACGGCGCCCAACACGGCTACGGCAATGATCAGCAGGGGAGCGAGGGCGAAGATGGCCCGGTACCCCACTGCCGCAGACATACGGCTGACGCGATCGACTCCGTACTCATGAGCCGATGCAGAGAGAATGTCGAAGGCGAAGTTCGCCCCGGATCTGATCTTGGCCACCATCGGAACCCAGGATATCCGGAATACAATCCCTTCCAGTGAGTCATCCGTTCCCTGCCCCGCTGGAAACCATGGAGGCCAAGGTTTCGGAGCGTTGGCCGAAAGGGAACTTTGTCTACGAACCGAAGTGGGACGGTTTTCGGTCCCTTTCCTGGTCGGAACCAGATCTGAGACTCGACTCACGCAACCAGCGACCCTTGTTGCGTTACTTTCCGGAGCTGGTTTCGGCGCTGGGACAACTTCCGCAGGGCACTGTCGTGGACGGAGAGATCGTGGTTGTCATCGACGGGGTCACAGATTTCGATTCGCTGCAACAGCGCATCCATCCGGCCGAATCGAGGGTGAACATGCTCTCAGAAGCCACACCGGCCGAACTAGTCGCCTTCGACATCCTCGCAGACCGGGGTGAGAACCTGAGGGACGCCCCTTTCTCTGAGCGACGACAACGCCTGGTCTCTCTCGCCAAGGGGCTGGATCACCCGTGGCATCTCACCCCACAGACCACGAGCGAAGACGTTGCCAGGCTCTGGTTTGACGAGTACGAACCGGCCGGGTGCGACGGGATCATCGCCAAACGACCCGAACTCGCCTATCAGCATGGCAAGCGGGCGATGATCAAGATCAAACACCGTCGCACTATCGATGTCGTAGTCGGCGGCTTCCGTGAACACAAGGACGGCGGCAAGATCGGATCGCTGCTTCTCGGGCTGTACAACGACAAAGGCGACTTCCATTTCATCGGGCACTGTTCCGGATTTCCAAATGCCGATCGTGTCGAGATCTACGACCGCTTCATGGAGTTGCGGTCCGACGACAGCTTCGACGAGGCTGCCCGAGCTCCGGGCGGCCCCAGCCGTTGGTCGGCTGGCAAGGACAGTTCGTGGACACCGGTGCAACCCGGAGTGGTGGTTGAGATCAGCTATGACCAACTCGAAGGGGACCGCTTCCGCCATGCCACCCGCTTTCACCGCTGGCGTCCTGACAAGGACGCCAAAACGTGCACTATGGAACAGCTCGAACGCCCGGAAGGTGCTGACTTCCGCGAGGTCGTCGGGCTGAGTGGCTGAGCCCAACAACAAAGCTGCCAAACTTCGTGACAATGGGTCAGAGCAGCATCCTCGAGGTCTCGGGCCTGACCCACGACTACGGCGACGTGGTTGCACTCGAGGATCTTTCCCTCCAGATACCTCCCGGAATCACCGGTCTTGTTGGCGCCAACGGAGCCGGGAAGACAACGATGCTCCGACTGATGCTGGGTCTTCTGCACCCAACTTCTGGCGCTATGAACGTCCTGGGCCACGACCCGCAGACCGAGCCCCTCGCGGTACGCGCCCGCATCGGGTACATGCCCGAGGTCGAATGCCTCCCTAAGGACCAAACAGCGGCCGACTTCGTCTCCTACGCCGCTCAACTCGCCGGTATCCCCGCTCGCGAGGCCAAACGAAGGTCATCTGAGACCCTGTTCCTGGTTGGTCTGGAGGAAGAGAGGTTCCGCTTCCTTGGCGACTTCTCCACGGGTATGCAGCAAAGGGTGAAACTCGCCCAGGCGATCGTCCACGATCCGGATCTTCTTTTGCTGGACGAGCCTGCTTCCGGGCTCGATCCCGAGGGACGCGTGCAGATGCTCGAACTGATCAGAAGGTTGGGCGAGTTCGACATCAACGTCATCATCAGCTCCCACGTCCTTACCGACATCGAGGACACCTGCAAATGGGTGGTGATGCTCGACGGAGGGAATCTTCTTCGCTCGGGTCCCTTGGAGGGCTTCGAGCAGCTTGGAACTGTGCTGGTCGAGGTCCTCGATGATGCCGAGGCGGTGGCCGCCAGACTCCGAGCCAGAGGGTTTGACACAACCGTTGAAGGGCATCGCTTCGTCGTCGGGCCTGGCGACGCGACTCTTGAAGAGGCGATCGTCGAAGAAACAGCCGCCCTCGGCTCGGGCCTGGTTCGGATGGTGAGAGGCACGGCTTCGCTCGAGGACCTCTTTCTTCGTCAGGGAGAAGAGGCATGACAGATCAGGTCATCTTCGATCGTGGATACCGCACCTACGACGGGACCCGCACCGGTCCCTCAGGAGCGAGATCGGCCGTCTACAAGGACGGGATCCGGCGGGTTCTCGGCCTGCGCCGCAAGGCAATGCTCAAGATCATCCCTTGGGGACTGCTTTCCGTGGGCCTCATCGCTGCCGCTGTTTTCATAGGCATCCATTGGGCCATAGGAAACATTGAGGAGAGCCTTCGCGAGGGTGTCCCGACCTACGGCGGCCTGTTCGATTTCTACTCGGCCATATCCCTGCTGTTCATGACCCTGGCGGGCCCACTTCTGCTCATACCGGACCGCAGCAGGGGGGTCCTGTCTGTTTACTTCTCCCGACCATTGACAGTCGACGGATACCTCATCTCGAAGGTGGGTGCTTTTGCGACAGTGGTCGCGGCGATCTACATAGTCCCCCAGGTCGTGCTGCACATCGGCCTCGGCCTCATCGCCAGTGAGGGCTTCCTCCCATATATGGGGGAAACACTTGACGTTCTGTGGAAGGTTCCGGTGACGACGCTGGCGTTTATCGCGCTCAACGGCGCCATCGTCTTCATTCTTTCGGCCCTGATAGACAGAACCGGAATCGCGGCCGCAGCTTTCTTCGGACTGCTGACCGCCGGAGGAGGCATCGCCGCCAGAGTGGCCGAGGCCTCTTTCCCGGGAGCGCGCTGGGCATCCCTGCTGGCTTTTGACCAACACCCCCGAATCATCCGCGATGCCCTGTTCGAAAACACCGTCGAGTACCCAGCCGAGCTGGCAGGTTTCGGAGTCTGGACGTCCGTTGCAGTGGTCGTGGTGGTCGTCGTGGCAGCAGTCGTCATTGTTCGCTGGCGATACCGGAAGCTGGCATGACCGATACCGTCGTCGTCACCGAGCTCTCCAAATGGTTCGGGCCCAAGGTTGCGGTCAGCGAGGTCTCCATTGGATTCGGGCCCGGCGTCACGGGGCTTCTCGGGCCCAATGGAGCAGGAAAGACAACTCTGCTCAGGGTGGTAGCCGGGTTACAGCGCCCGTCACAGGGAGCGGTGACTGTCCTCGGCGTGAACCCGAGAACCGAGTCAGCCGTCTACCAGAGGATGTCCCTCGTTCCCGAGGACGAGGCCATCTACGAGCGTTTGACAGGGCGCGAGTTTGTCGAGCTTGCTGCTCGCCTGGCCCGCGTCGACGACCCCAAAGGTCGGGCCGAATCAGTGCTGCGGACCGTCGAGCTTCTCGACAGTGCTCATAGGAAACTTGGTGGGTTCTCGAAGGGAATGCGTCAGCGCGCCAAAGTTGCCGCTGCCCTTGTGACCGACCCCGAGGTGTTGTTACTCGACGAGCCTCTGAACGGCGCCGACCCGGTGCAAAGGGCGCAGCTCATAGAGCTTTTCAAGGATCTTGGGGCGGCCGGACGTACCGTCATCGTCTCCTCGCACGTGCTTGTGGAGGTGGAACGGATGGCGGACCGCATCGTAGCGATGGTGGATGGCAGGCTGGCCGCCGTCGGGAGCGTGGCGACCATTCGAACCGCCATGACTGACAAACCTCGCCAGGTGTTCATTGAGTGCTCCGAGCCGAGGACTCTGGCGTCGGCTGTGATCGCTGCCGATGGGGTCGTGGGTGTCCATGTCGAAGACGGCCAACTTCGGATCGAGGCTTCCGATGCAGGAGGTTTGGCTCGTTTGTTACCCCAGATAGCTCTCGACTCGGGCATCAACATCTCGAAGGTCGAGCCTCTCGATGAGTCGTTGGAGTCAGTCTTTCGATATCTTGTCGAAGGACGTTGATGGTTCTCACGCGTCACCTGTATCGCCGGCTGATGCGGAAGTGGAGGGTCATCGGCCTCATAGCTCTCGCCTCGGTCCCAGGCTTCGTGTACTGGCTCGCGGCTTTCGATGCCGACCCAGACGAACTGGCCGGCCTCTACTCCGACATCATCGCCTTTGCTGGATATTCCTTCGTGATTGCGGCCCTGATCCTCACCGTGGCGACCTTGCGGGAGGAGCGGGACGCCGGAACCCTCCCTTACATCTACATGCGGCCGATGCCTCGTGCGTCCCTGGCCATCTCATCGATGTTGGCAGCGATCGCAGCCGTCCTGGCCATCGCCTTTGGCGGGTGGCTGACGACCGCCCTCGCCACTGTGGCGCTTGGGGCTGACATCTCGATTGCCTTGCCGGGCCTTGCTCTCTTCGCGGCCGCCGGAATTGGTTACGCAGCCGTTTTCGTGCCCCTTGGTTATCTGGTGCCCAGGTCGCTGCTCGTCGGCCTCGGTTACATAATCGTGATCGAGACGATTCTTGCCTCCGCGGTGCCCGGCTTGGCCCAGTTCTCGATCTGGAGGATCGCATTGTCGATCTACGCAGATATGGCTCCAGTCTTCGGCGCCGAGGCCGCAGAGGCTCTCGGTCCGCTGGCCGCTGGTTTCGGAGGAGGCGTGGCCAAGATCGTGGGGACGGTGTTGGTCGGCCTTCTGGTGCTCACCTGGGCTCTCCGCAAACGCGACGCTCTCTAATAATCATGAGCCCGCAAGTTGCTCAACGACCGATCTAACGGCTTCGAGGTCATCTCCGAGGAACACTATGTATGAGATTCCGTACCGCTCCCTGCGGTCCAGGAGAGTCTCGACGAAACTTTCAACCGGACCTATCAGCAAGTGCGGCGAGACGCGAATCTGTTCCTGGGTGGTGTGCGTTTCGGCGGCCAATTTGGCCATGGCCTCGTCAATGTGGGTAGTGACCTCGACATGGTGTGCCGCCACACTCAGTTCGATCTCTTCGAACCGTTCTCCGGCTGTTTCGCTGATCCACTCGAGTTGGGCGTCGATTCGGTCACCCGACGTTGCGATGGCAGCCCCGAACTCGTCAAATCCGGCCATCCCTTTGGTCAGGGGGGCAATACCAACTATGTCCGACTCCCGTCCGGCGAGACGGAGCATGCGACGACCCGCACCAGCAATCGGCAGAGGGGGATGCGGCCGCTGAATCGGGCGCGGACATGTCACCTGATCTAGCTCTCCTGGTGAAGTGCGCCATCGAGATCCATACGCTCACTCTACGGAGCCGATCCCTCCCTAATACTCGTCGTCTGGCCGCCGCTGCTTGGAAGGTTGGACCCGGGGCGGCTCGCCCGGCATTTTGGGGTAGTGGGGTGGCCATGGGGCGTCCCCTATGCCGTCCTCCTCATCACGGATCACCCACTCCATCAAGGTGTCTATCCGCCCGTGCGAGTCATCGATGCCGGTGGTGAGGTCGCCGACCGAGTCCCAACGATCCGCAAAACCACCAAGAGGGAAGTCCTCGATGGCAACATTGTCCAACTCGTCCCAGGTGATCGGAGTCGACACGTAGCCGGTGGGCCGCACCCCGTACGCGGAGGAGACCGTCTTGTCGCGTGCGTTCTGGTTGTAGTCCACGAAGACCCCCTCCCTCTCCTCCTTCCACCAACTGGTGGTGACCAGTCCCTCCAAACGTCGCTCCAACTCGCGTGCTAGTGCAAGCACCGCTCTCCTCGTCTGGAAGAAGTCCCATATCGGCTCGATGCGCACATACACGTGCATTCCACGACTTCCCGAGGTCTTAGGCCAACCAACGAGACCCACCTCGTCGAGAAGCTCCCTCGCCCCTGCGACAGCCTGCCTGACCTGCTCGAAGGTGATACCCGGAGTTGGGTCGAAGTCGAGTCGGAGCTCGTCGGGGTGGTCGATATCTTCGGCTCTGACGGGCCACGGGTGGAAGTCGAGACAACCGAGTTGGGCCAGACGCACCACGTCGGCTTGGGTGCGGGGCACGTTCATCCGCCCGGGTCGCTGAGAGGGAAACCTGATATCGACCGTCTCGAAGGGTGTGTTCTTCGACGCACGTTTGTGATAGATCGGGTCGACCGTCACATCCTTCATGTACCGCTTGAGCATCGTCGGCCGACCGCCGATCCCTCGAGCAGCCCCTTCGGCTACACGAACGAAGTGCTCGACGACATCGAGCTTCGTCCACCCCTGCTCCGGAAACACAACCCTCCCCGGGCTGCTGATCCGCACCTCCTCACCATCGACGGTGACAGTGGTGTGGTCAGACATGCGAACCTAAGATCGTGCTGGTCATAGAAGGCTGGTAGAACCTTAGGAAGGAGGTCCCTCAGAGTGGACCTCGTCGAGAAGATCCACGATTCGGTAATCGGCAAGGACACTGCCGTTGACACTCCCTTTGGCCTGCGCCGGGTCACCTACGCCGACTACACGGCGTCGGGCAGGTCACTGTCGTTCATCGAGGACTACATCCGGACCCAAGTGCTTCCCATGTATGCCAACACTCACACCGAGACCTCCGGGACCGGGCTCCAGACCACTCGATTCCGCGAGGACGCCCGCGACATCATCAAACAGTGCATCGGCGCCAACAATGACGAGCACGCCGTGATCTTCGCCGGCAACGGCGCCACAGGCGCTGTTGATCGACTCATTGGCATCCTCGGGATACGGATACCGGACTCGCTCGACA
>FXBF010000599.1_pt1 | contig 12507 bp, 15 predicted proteins | sample 5335321 | NCBI WGS metagenome assembly FXBF01 (sample SAMEA103928391, study PRJEB20085) | sediment metagenome | isolation source: sediment | reverse complement strand
CTCCTGGATCTTCTTGGCGGGGCTCTTGGTGAACCTCCCGGCCATCGGGAAGCGCTATCTGCTCGTGGTGCCGTCGCTGACCCACGGCAGCCTGCTCCCTTACGGCACCGGCTCCTATGCCCCCACCTGGGTGGAGTACTCGGTCATCCTGGGGCTCTTCGGATTGGGAGCGCTGCTCTACGCGCTGTTCATGAAGGCCTTCCCCATCATGCACATCCCTGAGAGAGGAGGTGAGCGCTAATGCGGAGAACGATCACCCTGGCGATGATCATCGGTGGTGTTGCCCTCATCTTCGGGAGCTACTTCTTCCTGGCGGCGCCCTGGGGCTTCCCGCCGAGCAGCCCGGCGTACAGCAATCCACGCATACCCACGGGGCCTGTTGCGGTCTCCGTGGGCGAGGACCAGTACTCGCTCGTCAACCTGATCGTCTCTCTGATTCCACCTCCCCCCATCCTGTTCATCATCGGCGTGATGCTGGTCTTCCTCTCCGCGGTCGTCTATGAGCTCTTGCCGGAGAAGCGCTCCTAGGGGAGGGCGAGGTGGTGCAGAACGCGGTCGCAGACGTCTTAGGCCATGTAATGAGGCGCTAGAGGAGGGAAGGAAGACCATGGAAGACGAAAGGGCTCAGGTGAAGTTGTATCTGCCCATTATAGTGGTCCTAGTCGTCGTGGCCCTGGCTGCGCTGGCGGGGTACCTCTACTGGAGCAACCGCCCTTCGGCCGTCGAGACCTCGACCGAGAGTGTGATCTCAGAGGCCGAGCTGGAGCGCACCTCCAGCGGCGCGGGGATCGAGGTGACCGTCACCTTCATGAATCCCCTGATGAAGTCAGAGGAAGCTGAAGATATGCTCGTCTTCAAGGTCGCGCTCGACACGCACTTCGGGGACCTGATGCAGCATGACTTGACGAAGCTGGCCACGTTGCGCACCAGCGACGGGGTGGTCGTGACGGAGGGTTTCATCTGGGAGCCGGAGAGCGACACCAGCCACCACCGGCGGGGCCTGCTGAAGCTCCCGGCGACGCTGGAGGGCGCTCCGCTGATCGGGCCGGAGACGCAGTTCATCGAGCTGGAGCTGGTAGAGATCGGGGTCCCCTCCCGACTCTTCCGCTGGGAAGGGGCCCCTATACAAGGGCCGCGAGACCGGAGCTCGATGGTCCATCGTGGACAAGCTGGAGCTGTCGTGGTAGAATAGCACAGCTCGACGAGGGAGCCAATACTGCGATGAAGCTACAAAAGCTAGCAATCGTGGCGCTGGTGCTTCTGGTGATGGCCATGCCCCAGGTCAGGGGATCGGTTTCCTGTGCATCATTGGCATTGCCTGCGTCGACCGATTCGCTCGCTCCCCTTACTGAGACCCCTGCAGCCGGCTGCAGCTCTGAGGCCCATGCGACCATGAGCTTCGCAGTGAGTTGCCTCCCCTGTGGATCTGCGCTGTTGTCGGATCAGCTGTTCCTGCCCAAAGAGGCGCTCCGGGACGGCTTAGACCCCGTCGGGCCACTGAGCACCTCTAGCCCGCTTTCCCCTCCCTGGCGTCCTCCTGCCTAACCTCCACTCGTCCATCACCCGTCTGCTTTATCGTTCTGTGTAACACATCAGACGAATCTAAGAACCATCCGGATGAGGGAGGTAGATGATCGATGTCGAAGCGAAACGTCAAGAAGCGAGGAGTACAGAAGGGTACGAAGAGGCAACTGGGATGGCAGCCTTGGGCCTTCGGCGCCATCCTCCTGCTGGTGCTGGGAGCGGCGATCTGGTTCCTCAAGCCGGTGCTGTGGCCTCCGGATATGGCTGTGGCCGACTCCGAACTGGGACAGAATATCATCAACGTCCAGGCCGACATGGCCGGCATCTATCCCAAGGAGATCCGGGTCAAGGCCGGAGAACCCGTGACCATCCGGCTGAGGAGCCTGGACAATCAGTTCCACACCGACGGCGGCGGCAAGCACGGGTTCGCCATCGACGAGTTGGACGTGGACATCGTCGCCCAGCCGCTGAGCACGGCCTCAGCGACTTTCACCCCTACGATGACCGGTGAGTACGAGTTCTACTGCGACATCTGCTGCGGCGGGCGGGCGAACCCCTCCATGCAAGGTAAGCTGATCGTCGAATTATGAGCGCGATAACGCAGGTCTCGGGCCGTAGGGTCCTGTTGGTCTCGGCGATCGCGGTGGGAGTGTTGATCGCCGCCGTCTTCCTGGGGCTGCGGCACCCGGCGGCTCGAGAGATCCCGTTGAGCCCTCTCTTACCCGCCGTCACGTTGGGCACCGTCGTGGTGGCCGGTGCGGTCGATGGGATCAACCCTTGCGCCTTCACGGTGCTCCTGCTCTTCATCACCGCACTGCTGGCCGGACTACAGACCAAGAACAGCGCGGAGATCGCCGGCAGCATCGCGGTCACGCGCGCGAAGCTCATCGGGCTAGGCTCGATCTACATCGCGGCCATCTTCTTGACCTACCTGGCGCTGGGCGCAGGGCTGCTGGTGACGGCGGATCTCTTCGTGCGCTCGCACCTGCCGGCGCGTGTAGGAGCGCTGCTGGCCATCGGCCTGGGGCTGTGGATGCTCAAGGACTACTTCCTGCCCGGCTGGGGATGGCGCTTGCAGGCTCCGGCGGTGGTAGGCGAGTGGGCGCGGCGTTCGGCGCAGAAGATGACCGTGCCGGCGCTGGCGCTCGGTGGGTTCTTGATCGGGTTGTGCACCGTGCCCTGCAGCGGTGCCGTCTATTTGGCCGTCCTGGCGCTGCTTTCGACCCAGCCCACCGCGACGGCCTTCGGCTATCTCGTGCTCTACAACCTGATGTTCATCATACCGCTGGTCGGGGTGCTGCTCGCGGCCTCGGCGCGACCGACGCTGAACAAGCTGGCCCGCTGGAATCTGCACCACAAGGAGTGGGTACGCTTGGCCCTCGGCTCGGGCGTCGTCGTCATGGGCTTGGCCATCCTGGCAACGATCTGATGAAACCAGAAAGGAGGTCCAGATGAACGGAGATGGTGAACGGGAAGGCAGCGGACACTGTCACGTCGAACGGTTGGAGAAAGAGGTGAATTCGGAGGCGCTGCGGTCCGCCCAGGTCAGCGTGCTCGCGGTGGCAGGGATGGGCTGCCCCAATTGCGCCCTGCGCGTGCACAATTCGTTGCTCTTGGTGCCCGGCGTCTACCAGGTCGAGGTGGACTTGGAGCCCGCGCGGGCGATCGTGCGCTGGGACCCGACCGTAGTCCAACCGGATACGCTGATCGAGGCGGTTTCGCGGGCGCGGTGGGGACGCATCACGACTACCGTGCCTGCTTCGTTGATGAGGAATGAGCGGCAGACCGGGGCCTGTCAGGACACGCGACAGGCCCCGGTCGAGCTCGTTGGAAGGAGGATCGAATGGACCTTAAGTTGATGGTAATCTTAGTTGTCGCGCTGTTGCTTGGGGCTCTCTTGATCTCCGGCCCCGGCAAGGATCTGCAGCTTACGCGCACGGGCGAGCCGCTCTCCGAGGCCGAGCGGATTCTTGAGCAGGTGCGCGACGAGATCATCCCTGCGGAGGGCAGCCTTACGGAGTATGGCGTCGCCTTCAGCGAGGCGGGCTATAACGCTCTCGTGGCCAAGAACAAGGAGTTATCCATACCAGCTGGGAAAGCCGCGGCCTTCGAGGGTTTGGATCTGAGCCTGCCCTGCTGCGACTTCCAGCACCCCAGCATCGACGAATCAAAGAACTGCCCCTGCGAGCACCATCAAGCGCTCTACGGCTTAGCTAAATTGTTGCTCAACCAGGAGTACGCCGCAGCCCAAGTCCAGCAAGAAGTAGGTCGCTGGCACCATTATCTCTACCCCAAAGAGACGCTGCGGGCGGAGATGGAGCGACGCGGGCAGCTGGACCCGAAGGTCAAGGCAGCCCTGGAGGAACTGAAAGCGAAGGGGAAGTGCTAGGTTGAGAAGAGGGAAGCTCATAGCGTACAATGGCCAGCAGGACGATGACTGCGATCCCGTTTGAGCCCATCCAACAGATCTCGCTTGGACCCTTGACGGTGCAGACGTTCGGCGCGCTGGTCGCGATCGGGTTCGCAGTGGCTTACGTCGCCGCCGGGCGGGATATCCGCCGAGAGAAGCTGGATGTAACGGCGTTCGAGACCCTCTTCCTCTGGACGGTCCTGGGCGGCTTGGTGGGAGCCCGCCTGCTGTACGTCGCCCTGAACGTCCACCTCTATGGCAATCCGATCGACATCCTGAAAATATGGCAGGGCGGCTTGGTCTCCTACGGCGGGCTGCTGGGCGGCGCGACGGCCGCGTGGCTCTACATCCGGCGCAGGCGGCTGGCTCTCTGGACCTACGCCGATCGGCTCGCTCCGTTCATCTTCTTGGGGTGGGCCTTCGGCAGACTGGGAGACTTCCTCTCGGGCCAACTCGTGGGAATCCCTTCGAGTTTGCCCTGGGCCGTGCAGACCGCGGGCGACCTGCCCCGCCATCCCGTACAGGCCTACGCGACACTCGTGCTGCTCTCGCTCTTCTTCATCGTCCGGGGACTGCAACGGTACGTGGCGCGCAAGCAGCTGAACCTTCCGCACGGATTCATTGCCTTGACGGCATTGGGCCTCTACGGCGTCGAACGCTTCCTCATCGAGTTCCTGCGCGACTATCCGAACAGCGAGTATCTCTTCGATTATCGTACGTTCTCGCAGGGCGTGAGCCTCGGACTGCTCTTCATAGCTCTAGCGGGCCTCTGGTGGAAGTTCCGTCGACAGGCGCGTCCGAGGTGGGGTTCGTGAGTCGAGGAGATCCATCTCGTTTTCACCCTGGTCGGCGTGGCGTGGGTCAGCCGAGCGAGCGGTCCGCAGGTGGAATCGAACGAGGACTCCGGCGGCTATCCAGCAGCGAAGAGAATAGAAGGGACTAGAAGAATCGAGAGAGACGTTCACGACGACTCGAAAATAAGGAGGGAGGATCATAGTGTCATCTGAGCAAGCGGAAATGGATTCGGAGCGGGGTCGGAGTCCGTGGGCTGGGCTGCGGCAGCGCTGGGCGCTGCTGGCTCTGGCCCTGTTCGCCCTGTTGATCGTCGGGCTCTTTTTCTTCTATCGCCCGCCCATGGAGGAGGGCGTGGCCGGGGACACCTTCCACGCCATCCGCGGCCTGATCGGCTACCCCCACGGCCCGGGGGCGGCCGAGGCGCCCTACGACAAGGAAGCCTTCGAGCGCTTCGAGGAAGAGACCATAGCGGAGACCTACGCCAAGGCCCGCTTCGACCAGATCAAGTTCCTCCTCATGGCGCTCCTGATCGGCCTCGTGCCCCTGACCTACTACCGCGGCCGCTGGGGGCGCCTGAAACGCCTGAGCCAAAGGCTCAAAACGCTGTGGGACGTCTACATCTTCGGCACCGTCTCGGGCCTGCTCCTGGTGGGGGTGATCATTCCCACCGGGACGATCATCGGCCTCTTCTACAGCGCCGATGCGGGAAGCCTGTACGATAGCATGGTGGGCATCGTGCAAAACCCGTTTCTGGCCTTCATGCGCAACCTCCACCTCTGGTCCTCCGAGGCGTTCTTGCTCTTCCTGTTCCTGCACATGGCCCGGATCGTCTCCACACGGTCCTACTTCGCCAAGCGCAAGCTCGTCTGGGTGCTGGGGGTAGGGCTCTTGACGATCAGCTGGGCGACCTTTCTCATCGGCACCTTCATGCGGGGCGATCAGGAGGCTTTTGAAGCCTGGGTCCACATGATGGCCCTGATCCGCTTCGTGCCCCTCATCGGCAACCCGATCGCCGACTTCTTCATGGGCCCCTTCGCCGCCATGCGGCTCTACATCTTCCACATCATCATTACCACCATCGCGCTGCTCATCATCATCGCGCCCCACGTGCTGATGCAGAAGGTCTACGTTCACGTGCAGCGCCGCTGGCGGACGGCCGTCCGCTACACCCTCGGCCTGACCGCGTTGCTCGCCATCGCCAGCCTGCTGCTGCCTGCGCCCTTCCTCTCGGCGCCCTACCACGACCTGGAGATCACCAAGCCCCCGTGGCCTTACTACTTCCTGTACGCCTGGGAGAACATCGGCGGCGCGGTGAGCATGATCTGGTCGCCGCTGCTCATCATCGTGCCGCTGCTGCTTCTGCCCTACGCGCTGGAGCAGCTGCCCCTCGCCCGCAGGACCGCCCAGCGCATCGGCGATGGCGTCTTTTACGGCGGGGTCCTGATCACCCTGGCGCTCAGCTACTGGATAGCGGCCTCCGGCATCGTCGCCCACGTCTTCGAATGACCTAGGGGATGAGAATGGCAGACTGACCTTAACGGAGCTACCCGCGCCCGCCGTCAGGGGAACCGCTTGACGTGGCTGGGGTGTCCGTGGTATTGTGAGCATATCCCACCCCCGGTGGGGTGGATAAAGACGGAAGAGAGAGAGGAGGGATCCCCATGCACCATGACACCAAAGCGTTGCTCAACTGTATGGCCGCCTGCGATGCCTGCGCCGATGCCTGCTTGGACCAGCCGGGCAGGGCCGCGTGCGTGCGTCTGTGTCTAGACTGCGCGGACATCTGTGTAGCCAGCGCCCGGCTCATGGCGCGCGGCTCACAGTTCCACAAGGAACTCTGTGCCCTCTGCGCCGATATCGCCGAGGCCTGCGCCGCTGAGTGCGAAAAGCACGATGATGAGCATTGTCGCAAGTGCGCCGAAGCATGCCGTCATTGCGCCGCCGAGTGCCGCAAAATGGCCTAGAGGTTCTGACCGATCTCGTCCGACAGGGCGGGTGCTGACACGCCAGATGCACCCGCCCCCGTCGGCGGATCAGTCGACGGTTAGGAGACAACCTTGCGTTCACCTCCCTGTGCGTGTGCATTTCTTAAATGAGGCAACGATACGGTTTCGAGTACTTTTTGGATGAGGTAATGCGCCCGTTTGACAGCTGCCGGACCCTGCACTACAATTGGGAGTCCATTTCGGGGGATGCTGGCGAGCCGAAAACTCGCGCACGATCCGCCCAAATCCCATGCGCGGTCAGGCGCAGGGCAGGAGTGTTGCGATCTAGGCAGACTTCCTGTCCAAGAGGAGGGGGTCGTTGGCTCTAGCCGATCTCTATGAACGAATCCGACAGCAGACGCCGGTGCCGATCACAGAGCGAGACGTCGAGCGGGTCCTTACAGGCCTTCTGGCCACCCACGATCTGTGGGAGCTCATGGGTCTCTGCGACGTCCCATTCGCTGTGCTCCCCCTTATTTTCGAGGAGTGCGCACGTGCCGGGCTCCTCGAGCGCCGCGGAGATCACCTCGAGCTGACGCCCGCCGGAGAGGCGTTCGTCCACCGGCAGGGTTGGGCCCCACCCCTTCGTGCCCGTTGCCCCCACTGCGGGGGACGCGGCCTCAATCTCTCCCCACTGAGCGACCTGCTCGAGCGCTTTCGAGAGGCCAGCCGCGACCGTCCGCAGCCGCGTCAGGCCTTCGATCAGGGCTACGTCACCCCGGAGACGACCGTGGCGCGCATCGCGCTCATGAAGGCGCGGGGGGATCTCGACGGAAAACGCCTCATCGTCCTAGGAGACGATGATCTGTTGGGGCTGGCCGCCGCGCTCGACGGCGGTCCCCGCCGGATCACGGTGCTCGAGGTCGACCCGGAGCTCGCGGCGTTCATCGAAGGGGCGCGCGAACGCTGGGGGCTCGACACCCTGGAGACCCGACAACAGGATCTGCGAGATCCTCTCCCAGATGCGCTCCTGGGCGCTTATGACACGTTCGCAACCGATCCCGTGGAGAGCTTGGAGGGCTGCAAGCTCTTTCTAACTCGCGGGCTGGTCGCGCTGGCGGGCTCCGGGAGCGCGGGGTACTTCGGCCTGACCCGCCACGAGGCTTCCCTGCTCAAGTGGCACCAGCTGCAATCGTGGCTTCTGGCGCAGGGCACGGCGATCACCGACGGCATCGACGACTTCAACGCCTACGTCAACTGGCCGTACTGGGGCGAGATGCGTGCCAGCCGCTGGCTCCACATCGAGACGGAGCCCACGCGGATCTGGTATCGCTCGACCATGATCCGCTTTGAGCTCGTGGAGGAGAGATCCTATCCGAACGAGCCCTTTGCGGGGACGTTCGAAGATTCGGAGTTGGCGACGACGTGATGATGACCATCATCTGTCATTCACGGAAGAAAGGAGCGTACAAAGGAGGTGACGATGCAACCGTTGGGGCGGCATCTCATCATGGATGCGTGGGAGTGTAACGGGCGGATCAACTCGGTGGAGGTGATCGAGGAGGCCCTGCGGGAGGCCGTGCGCCGCAGTCGGACGACGCTGGTCCAGCTGGTCTTGCATCACTTCTCGCCCTATGGCGTGAGCGGGGTGGCGGTGATCGCGGAGTCGCACATCGCCATCCACACCTGGCCGGAGGAGGGCTACTTCAGCCTGGACGTCTACACCTGCGGCGAGAAGGCGGTCCCGGAGGCCACGCTCGAGGTCTTCCAGGAGCAGTTTCAGCCGAAGCGGGTCCAGGTCGTCGAGCTCCCGCGAGGGCGCCGGCCCACAGGCGAGCGCGAGCTGGCAGCCGCGGCGGAGAGCTACTAGCGAAGCGCTCAGGATCAATCCGGAGAGAGGAGACCTCTTGAGTAGCACGGAGAGCAGCGATAGACGATCTCGCAGACGAACCCTGAAGTGGAGCACGGCGCTGGCCCTTGGGCTCCTGCTGTGCCTCGGACCCGTCGGGACCCCGGAGCCGAGCGTTCCCGTCGCGATGGACGTGCTCGTGGACGGCGCACCGGCGGACGCGCTCCTCGTCATCACACAGAACGGCGAGCCCGTGGATGTGGAGTACACCGACGTCCACACCCCCGGCCGGGCGGAATTTTCATTATCGCCGGGTGAGTACACCCTGAGCGTCGAGCACGGGGCGGGGTTCACCGCCGAGCCCGAGATCATCGAGCTGAGCGTGGAGCCGGACGCGCCGGTGGAGCTCACCGTCGAGATCTCACGCCGCTTCGACCCACAGGCCGAGGGCTACTACTCGGCTGACCTACACGCCCACACCGCGGCCAGCGCAGCGGCCATGGAACGGGATTTCGGGATCGTCAACCACGGCGTCACGCCCGTCGATCAGGCCGTGGGCGTCCAGCGGGCGGCCGACCTCGACGTCGTATTCATCAGCGATCACAACTCCGTAGACGGGCATGAGCTCTTCGCCCGGACGGCCGAGGAGCGGGGCGTGCCGTACATCCTGAGCGAGGAGATCACCACGCTCAAGTGGGGCCACTTCAACCCGTACCTGCTCGAGCCGGGCGCGCTCATTCCGTATGGCCCGGAGAAGGTTCCCAGCGAGTACTTCGCCGAAGCGCGGGCGGCGGGCGCGGCGGCGATTCAGATCGACCACCCGCTGGAGCCGGGGCTCGGCTACTTCTTCGCGCGCGACACCCCAGAATTCATTCCCTCGTTCGACATCGTAGAGGCGATGAACGGCCCCTTCGACGACGGCGACTTCTACACCATCGAACAGCTCTTCCAGTATTGGAACGAGGGGAAGCGCTATACGGCCGTGGGCGTCTCCGACGATCACGACTGGAAAGCGTTGAGTGTGCGCTATGGCACGGCCCGCACGTACGCGTACGTCTCGGGCGAGCTCACCGCGGCGAAGTTCATGGAGTCGCTGATGGCGGGCCACGCCTTCGCCACCTACGGGCCGTTGGTGTATCTCACGGCAAACGGGAGCGCGATCCCCGGCGACACGCTCGCCCTCAGCTCGGGGGATGTCGTCACACTGGAAGCGCGCATTAAGAGCGTCGAGCCCTTGGACGGCCTGCGGGCCGAGGTGGTCCGCAGCGGCGGGCGCGTGGCCGCCTTCGATCTGAGTGGGAACGAGCAGACGATCTCCTTCGAAGACGCCCCCGAGGGTGACGGCTGGTACGTCATGCGCCTGATGGACCCCCAGCGGGCGTACCTCGCGCTCACAAATCCCATCTGGGTCGAGGTTGAATAGTCAATCCTACCTCAATTAAGATTCTCGCATATTCACGAATGTTTCCCTGCGTCGGGAAAGAGATTCACTCGTCTTCCCCGGCATCGCGGATCGCTCCCTGCTTCTGAAGAATCGCCTGAATCTGGGTCTTTAAATCCGGTAGATCCTTCTCGGCAACCTCCCAGACGATCTCCAGATCCACATCGAAGTACTCGTGAATGATCCTGTTTCGCATACCGATGATCTGCTTCCACGGTACCTCTGAATGCCTCTGGCATAGCTCTTCTGAGAGGTTACGGCTGGCCTCCCCGATGATCTCCAACTGCCGCACGACGCCGTCTTGGAGAAGCCTGCTTTTCATGAATTTCTCTTTCGAGACACCTCGAAGGTACTCCTCAATCTGCTTGATCGAATCGAGGATATGGCGGAGGTAGACGGTATCATCCTTCTTCATAGAGAACGATCAGCTCCTTCTCGATGTAGGGCCGAAGGTACGGGCTGAGGGCGCGCGCGCTGATGAGCTCGACCTTGCGTCCGAGGATCTGACTGAGCTCCTCTTCCAGTCCGAACCATCGTAGTCCTAACGGTGGACGCCGGTCTGAGGGTTTAAGCTCTACCAGCAGGTCGATATCGCTCTCCGGCCCTTCCTCCCCCCGGGCGAAGGAGCCGAAGACGGCGATCCGCCGCACGTAGGGCTTGAGCACCGGCACCACCTTTTCACGGAGTTCCTTAAGCTTGTCCACGGAACATCCTTTGCTTGAACTCCGGCTCAATGGTCTCCGCTCCTTCCACGAAGCAGGCTCCGTTGACGTAGAGACGATCCGGCTGCAGAGCGCCTCCCAGTAGCTCAGGGAGTACTTTCTCTTCGATGAACTGTATCCTCCGCATTATAATGTATCAGCATAGCCATAAACGAGGAACCAGCAAGTCTACCAGCCCCCTATCGAAACCCCGCCGTCTGCGCCTATAATGCCGGCAGCAGGCAGTCACTCATCTGACCAAGGAGGGATTGGGTATGACTACGAAGAGATTGGCTCTAACAGCGGCGCTCGCGCTCTTGGGGTTTGGTCTCCTCTTCGCCGCCTCGCAGGCGGGCATCGGGGAGGCTCAGACTCCACCTCAAACGCCATCGCAGACGCCCGCATTTCCAATGCAGCAGGGGGAACAGCAGGCCGAGAACGTCGATCCAGAGCAGCTGGCCAAGGAGATCGCACTGCTCCGGCTCCTGGGTGAGATGGAGCTCAGCCGGGACCAGCTCGAGGCCCTGCACGGGATGGTCGCAGAACTCCAGACGCGTCGACAGGAGATCCTTCAGGCTCAGCTCGAACTGCGGGATTTCCTGATGCAATACCAAGGGAGCCGCGAGGAGCTCGCCGAAGCGCTCCAGCCCTACGAGGAGAAGGTCGCCCAGGCCAGGAGAGGATTTCGCGAATCGCTGGCGTCGTCCGTCGATCGACTGAAGGATCTACTTACGCTCAAGCAGGGCGAGGTCTTGCGAACGTTCTTGATGAAGCACGTCACCCGGATGAAGAGCGCCGCCCCCGGCGCCAGGTGGCGCGAGGAAGACTGGCCGGGAATCCGGCGCTTCTGGAAGTCCCACAAGCCGGACGAGATCGAGATCCACATCCAGGCGAAAGGCCTCCGCGACGGGAGATCCTTCGAGTCCGACGATGAATACGAGTCGATCGAGAAATCCATGGAGGAGTTCGGCGGGCGCATTGAGGAGTGGCTGAACCGCTGGGGCATCGAGCTGGACATCGAGGGCCTCAAGGAGCTGAAGCGCGCCCCCGAGCAGAGACAGGATCTCTGGAGGAATCCGTGGAAGGCGCGCATTCGCGCCCGAGTCCCGGCCATGGGTCTGTGGATGATCGACCGCGGCCTGCTCGAGCGCTTCCTCCTGGAGCACCTCGACCTCCTGGAGCGGGTGCTCAATGAAAGGCTCGAGCGGATGAGCGCCACGCAGATCTGAGCGGAGCAAGCGAGGCCCTCAGCGGAGCATCAGCGCGACAGCCACGAGCGCCGCGCCCAACGCGATATAGGGCGCCCAGCGGCGTAGGTCCTCGAGCAGCGCGTTGCTCTGCCCGCCCACGGCCCGCCATTCACCCAGAAAGGCTTCGGCCTGCTGGGCCGCTCGATCCAAGCGCCGGGCGAGCTGATCGGCCCGTCGGAGGGCTTCATCGAGGCGACCGGAGCGTTGCGCCTCATCCACCACGGCGTTCACCCGGTCGATCGTCTTCTGGGCGTCCAGGAGCACGTGGGTGAGTTGCTGGGCTATCTGCAACTCCGAGATGGCCCCCGCGCCAGCGAGCGACTCCCGAGTCCTCAGGAATCGCCCCTCACCGGGGCCGGGCATGATCTCGACGTACTTTTCGCCCAGCAGCCCGAGCATCCCGATCCAGACCTGGTCATCGACGCGCACCTGCACGCCCGCGGGGAGCCAGAGCGTCACCTCCGCCTGCGGCCGCCCGGCCAACCCAGCGGAGGCGATGCGAATCCGCCTCACTTCGCCCACCTCCACGCCCGCATACTTCACGGGCGCGCCCACGAGCAGCCCGCTCGCTGCGTCGAAGAGCACGCGGATCTCGTAGCCGGAGCGCAGCAC